>Ga0316363_10000700_pt1 | contig 38579 bp, 26 predicted proteins | sample Sb_taG_3_FD_200459 | JGI IMG/M metagenome (GOLD analysis project Ga0316363, IMG submission 200459) | Peat soil microbial communities from Weissenstadt, Germany - Sb_50d_a_PC metaG (v2) (version 2) | ecosystem: Environmental > Terrestrial > Soil > Wetlands > Peat | place: Germany: Weissenstadt...
ATCGCCTCTTTGGGCATTCCAAATACGATGCAACTCGCTTCGTCCTGCGCGATCGTGGCCGCTCCAGCCTCCTTCATCTCACAGAGGCCCTGGGCGCCGTCATCGCCCATGCCAGTCATGATGACGCCAACCGCCTTTGGGCCAACGGAAATGGCTACCGAGCGAAAAAGCACATCCACACTCGGACGATGGCGTGAGACCAGCGGCCCATCGATGATCTGGACGACAAGTTCTTCGCCACTGCGATTGACGAGCATATGCCGGTTGCCCGGGGCAATCAGTGCCCGGCCAGTTCGTAGCCGCTCGCCATCCCGGGCCTCCTCGACTTCTATTCCGCACTCCTTGTTCAAGCGTTCAGCAAAGGCCCGGGTGAAGCCTTCGGGCATATGCTGCACAATCACGACCGGCGGGCAGTCGGCGGGCAGTGCTGCGAGGAAGACGCGCAGAGCCTCGGTTCCACCGGTGGAGGCACCAACCGCAATGACTCCGTTCGGCGTCCCTGCACAGCGGGACTTGCCTTTGCGAGGCAGGACAGCATCGGCCGTCAGTCGAGGAACTGAGGCCATCGGGCGGGGCCTGATCTGCGCTTGAGACGCACTCCAGACCGCATCCAGGAGGGTCACGGCCGATTCATGCAGGAACTCACGCACGCCAACCTTGGGCTTGGTGATTACCTCGACTGCCCCTTCTTCGAGCGCGCGAAATGCGAGCTCGGTGCCGCGAGCAGCCAGACCGGAGCAGACCACGACTGGCGTAGGCATTTCTAACATGATTTTTCGGATGAAAGTCAGGCCGTCCATCCGCGGCATTTCGAGGTCCGTAATGACGATATCGGGAGGTTCCTTTTGCATCTTTACCCACGCAATCAGCGGATCCGCCGCGGCCTTGACCTTAATCCTGCGGTCGGTACCCAGGATGGCCTGCATAACTTGGCGAACCATCGCCGAGTCATCCACGACCAAGACTTGCAGGCCATCATCATGCATAAGTGGCACGCTCTTTCGGCCTCCTCAGGTACCTTAGGGCCGCAGTGAAGGATTCTTTCTGCGCCGTCCTCACAGGTTTCCTCTTGTGTAGATGGTCGGCTCAAGGCTCCGTAGCTGGGACGACACGCCGTTCAAGTTCTCTGCGTGGCCCACGAACAGAAGACCGTTGGCCGTGAGATGACGGACCAGGTTCGCGATCACCCTGCGCTTTGACGCCACGTCAAAATAGATAAGGACGTTGCGACAAAAAATGGCGTCGAATGGACCTTCGATGAGATCGGACTCCCGGGCCAGATTCAACCTTCGCAAGTCGACCATCTGCTGGATTTCGACTTTCACTTTCATCTCGCCTTGTTGCTCAGCAATTCCGCGTAACATAAAACTGTGCAACAAGTCCTTGGGAAGCTCCGCCGACCTCGCGATGGGATAAATCCCCTTACGTGCCTTTTCCAGCACGCGGTTCGAGATGTCAGTGGCCAGAAGCCGCACGTCCCAGCCTTCCTCCGCTGGAAGATACTTGGCAAGCAACATGGCCACGGTGTACGGCTCTTCCCCGGATGAACATCCGGCACTCCAGATCCGCACTCTCTTGGGCCGCAACCGGTGTTCGGCGTCCGCCCGCCAACGGGGAAACACTCTCTGCACCAGGAACTCGAACTGCCTGGGCTCGCGGAAGAAGCGGGTTTCATTGGTGGTGATTGCGTCGATCATCCGGGCGCGTTCCTCGTGCTGGTCCGGCTGTGCAACGCATTCGTAGTAACGTTCCAGTGAATCAATTTCCAGCGCCCGAAGCCGTCGAAAGAGCCGTCCGCACAACAAGGCCGTTTTTGAACTCCCCAGCCAGATGCCGGTTTCGGCGTAGATTAGCGTCTGGAACTTTTGGAACAGCGCGGGAGTAACCGAGAGATGGGGTGGCTGCTCAAGGCACTGGTCAACATGGCGGGACTTGCCTGCAGCGGTTCCAGCGGGCACAGCTACGCTCCGGCCTCGAAGTGTGCTTCTTTGGCCGGTGCATCAATGGCCCCGTCGTTCGAAGGCCCTGGGTCGGCAACCGACTCCGTGACCGCCAGCAATTCGTCGGCGGAGAGTACTTTGTCGATGTCAAGAATCAAACAAAATTTCTTGCCCAGTGCTCCCATGCCGAGCAGGTATTCGGTTTTAACACGAGTACCGAAAGGCGGGGTCGCTTCGATTTCGTCAGCGGAAAGCTCAATGACTTGGCTCACGGAGTCGGCCAGAACCCCCATGGTCAGCTTCTCGCCCTGGAACATCACTTCGGTGATGATGATGCAGGAGAACTTGGAAATGCCGCTGGCTGGCAACCCGAACTTCACCGCGAGGTCGACCACCGGGACAACCCTGCCTCGCAGGTTCGTCACACCGCGGATCCAGATCGGAGTGTTGGGTACGGTGGTGACAGCCTCGTACTCAACGATCTCACTCACCTTGACAATGGTGATCGCATATTCCTCGCCCGCAGTTAAGAAGGTAAGGTACTGCACCGTGCTCAGAGGGAGTTGGTTCTTCCCTTGGTTCGACGCTCCCATAGTTTCGCTCCTCGCATTTCTGCCGTTTGCTTCGTCGAATGCGCCGTGCTTTCCCCACGGCCAAGCCAGTGTGGGGCCCCTTGGGGCCGGACAGCGTCCACCTTAGAACGGAGAGAAGTTAGGTTCTTCCGCTACCTTGCCGCTGGCCGGCTGAGTGTGGCTACGCTGTGCGAATTCGCTCCTGAACGCAGGGTTTAGGGGCATGACCACGCGCTGTTTGCCGTCGCCGTTGCGATGGGATGGCTGCTCTCCTGCTACCCGGAAGAAAGTCATCAACTGCTGCAGTTGCTCGGACTGTGCAGCCAACTCTTCCGCGGTACTTGAAAGCTCTTCCGCAGACGACGCGTTGCGTTGCGTGACCGTGTCAACCTGGGACATCGCTTTGTTGATCTGCGTCACTCCGCCGGACTGCTCGGTGGATGCCGCGGCAACGTCCTGCACCAGTTCCGCAGTCTTTTTGATGGACGGCACCAGGTCAGAGAGCAATTGGCCAGATCGTTCGGCCACGCTGACGCTCTTCCCGGCGAGCCCGCCGATTTCCTGCGCAGCTAACTGGCTCCGCTCGGCCAACTTTCGAACCTCGACTGCGACCACCGCAAAGCCCCGCCCCTGGTCTCCTGCGCGAGCCGCTTCGATGGCGGCGTTGAGCGCAAGAAGATTGGTCTGGTAGGCGATCTCTTCGATCACCGAGGTCTTGGCGGCAATTTGCTTCATGGCTTCGACCGTCTCTTTGACTGCATCGCCGCTCTCTTCTGCCGCTGAGGCCCCCTTGGCAGCCGCCTGCTCCACTTGCCGGCTATTGTCGGCGTTTTGGGTAATGGACGCATTCATCTGTTCCAGGCTGGAGCTCATTTCCTCCACAGAAGCAGCTTGTTCACTCGTGCCCTGCGAGAGACTCTGCGAGGAGGCGGAGACCTGCTGGGCTGCAGAAGCGACCGCTGCGGACCCTTCGCGAACGTCCCGGATGATGCCCGACAGCTTGCTGCTCATTTCTTGCATGGCTTGCTGCAATTGGCCGGTCTCGGAACGGCCTGTTACAAGGATCTCCTTGGTCAAATCGCCGGCGGCGATACGCTCCGCGTGCTCGACTGCTTGCTGGATAGGGACGGTAATGCTCTTCGTAACATTGATTGCCGCGAGCGTGGCCAGGATCAGAGTCACGGCCAGCACGAACAGCGCAATCCTGCGCCCCATGGCGTAAGCTTCCTGGCTCTCCTTCATACTTTGCAGTACGGCAGCGGTCTGAAGGTCAATGAACCTCTGCCACGCAGCACGGTACCTGTCGAGCGCCGGGATCACGTCTTCGCGCAACGCTGCCAGCGCCTGGTCGCGTTTCTTGTCGGCCAGCAGCGTCTTGGCTCTTTGCCTGGCCGAAATATAGGCCTGCCGGTCTTGAGTGACGACCTCAAACAGGTCTCGCTCCTGGGCAGAGCTGAGACTCTGTTCGATTTCCGTGACCTGCGCGCTGATTTGGTGGGTGATCCCCTCGTTTTGCTGGTTCAGTTTTTTCTCTTCCTCGGGGTCGGTGGTCTCGAACAATTGCAGGGTGACGCGGGCGTTGGTGATTGAGTTCTCAATGGTCTGGTGCGTCAACTCAACCGTGTTGTAACGCTTCTGCACCGAGGCCGACATGTTGGAGTTCAGGCGACCGAGCCAGCCCAGTCCGAATCCACCTACCGCAATCACGCACAGCAGAATGGCCCCGAAGACAACCCCCAGTCGCGTGCCTATTTTCCGATCTTGCCAAGTTCTCATTGTCCTTCACCTCTCTTATAGCTGCCTTTTGTAGCTAAGCTTGCGGCTGCAAAGTCGATTGCATCACTCCGCGCAGAAGACTGGGAACGTCGATGATCAAACCGACCCGTCCGTCCCCAAGAACCGTAGAGCCGGCGATCCCGGGGACCCCCCGAAACACCCTACCCAGCGGCTTTACTACCGTCTGCATCCCACCCAGCAGTTCGTCAACTGCGATTCCGGCATGGAACTCATTGATCTTGACGACCACGATGTTCTCCTTCTTAGGGGCCGCACCGGACAGGCCAAACACGCGCCGCAATCGGACGTAGGGAAGGGCGGTTCCACGAAGACTAAGGATCCCGCTGGCCTCCGCGTTGCGCTGTTCCGCTGGCAATTCCGTACACTCGGTTACATGTTCCAGGGGGACGACAAAGGTTTCAGTGCCGACCCTGACAGAGAACCCTTCGATGATGGCCAGGGTCAACGGCAGGCGGATGGTAATGGTGGTGCCTTTGCCGGCTGTACTTGCTATCTCCACCGTCCCGCGCAAAATGTCGATGTTGCGCCGGACGACATCCAGGCCGACCCCACGGCCGGAAAGATCGGTGACCGATTCAGCGGTTGAGAATCCCGCATGGAACGCCAGGTCGTAAATGTCATGGTCGCGAATCTCGTCTTCGCCAGACAAGAGTCCAAGGCGTCTCGCTTTGTCGAGGATCCGTGTGCGGTCGAACCCTGCTCCATCGTCTTGCAGCGTTACGATGATATTTCCGCCGCTATGGGCGGCCGTTAGCCGGATCAGTCCCCAAGAATTCTTGCCTTGGCTTTCGCGCAAGGCTGGCTTCTCGAGACCGTGATCGACCGCATTACGCACCAAGTGCAGCAGGGGGTCCTTCAATTGTTCGAGCACGGTTGTGTCAACCTCGACGTCTCCTCCTACCACTTCAAGACGGGCCAATTTTCCGTGGCTCCGGGCAAGGTCCCTCACAGAACGGACAAACTGGCGAAACAGGGGGCCGACTGGGACCATGCGGATACTCATCACTTCACTCTGCAGATCCATGTACAGGCGCTCTGCCTCGCGATGCATCTCCAGGATGGCACGTCCCTGCTCGGTGCCGAGTTTCTCGATCATCTGGCGCAGGCGGCCTTGCGCAATCACAATTTCCCCGGTCAGATTTAACATGTGGTCCAGTTTGTCGACATCCGCGCGCAGCGTGCGGTGACTGGCACCCGGAAGCATATCGACCTTTGCCGCTGAACCGGATTCCCCCGGGACCCCGCTGGCGGTGGCCACCCTTTTCGACCGCTTTTCGACCTCCCGCACGATTTGCTTTATGAGGTCCTGTTGTCCTAGGGTAAAGCTCGCGGGACCCAGCCGCCGCGGTTGAGACCATGGCACGAAGTTCATCCACAGCCTTCAGCAGCAGTGAAATCAAGTCTGCGCTGGGCAGCGCCTGCTGCTCACGAAAGACATCCAACAGGTCCTCTACGACGTGGGCAAACCCCGCTAGTTCATTGAGTGCCAACGAGGTCGCGTTTCCCTTGATCGTATGTGCAACGCGGAATATATTGTGCAGGAGTTCCGGATCGGAAGGACTCGATTCCATCTGAACTAACGCCTGCTCCATCAAGTCCAGGCCCTCTTCCGACTCGACGAGGAACGACGCCAGGACTGCTTCCCGGTCAAAGTCCGCTAACTCCACTGTTCATCCCTTCGTGGTCCGCGCCAATTGGCAGCGACCTGGTCTCTACTACACTTGGTCAAAATTCCTGATCGTCGTCACGCCATCGAGGACCTGAAAGGCCAACCTGCGGCCATGTTTTCCTGAGACATCTCTTTCCACCACGGGAATGCCCGCGGAACGAAGAAACTCTTCGGCGAGCTGCACATTCCTTGAGCCCAACGACTGCAATGGGTCACCACTGAAAGCGCTGGACCCACCGAAAAGCTTGGCCTGCAAATGTCGGACTTCGCATCCCAACGCCAGCACCCGGTTCAGCAGTTCAGGATTGGCGACATTGCCGTAGCGCAGCCGGTTGGGCCCTTCATTAACCCCCTCAGGCAAGAGGTAGTGGTTCATTCCTCCGGCTTTCTTGTGCCTGTCCCAGAGGCAGACGGCTGCGCATGATCCGAGTATGGTCGAGATGGTGATCGGATCGCGCGTTACGAACACCTGCCCCGGATAGAGGAAGTGCCGGGGTTCGTTGGAGTCCGCATGCTCATAACGCTTCATGAACTCTGCGGGCAGGACTGCCGGATTGAACTTGGGGGCATTCTCTCTCATGCTCTCATCCCTCGTCCCTCGGTCGCTAGCTTCGAGTGGACGCTCGGGCCAAACAAGGGCTTAGCTGCTTCGTCGGAAAGAAGTTTGAACAGTTCCATGTCGGACCTGTCGAAGGCGAGCTTTTGGGGAAGCAAACGCAATATCGCAAGTATCGCTATCGTTTGGTTTGCCCAGCGGATCGGAACAAACGCCTGGACCTTAGCCATTGCGCCGGAGCAGTCGCGAGCCGCGAGATCAACATGGCACTCACCGCGCATCACCCGCTGGAGACCAGCATCGCCCAAGGCCCGCACCAGGTCGTACTTCTTGGGGTCGATTCCGAAAGACCAAAAGACATGGAGTGTCGCGGTTCTGCGATCAACTCTGAACAGGCCGATTTCCTCGGAGCCAAGGAAATTCGCTACGATCTCGCGTACGCCCTCGATAGCATCTTCTTGACCCCGGCTCTCGGCCAGCCTCTTCCGTGCTGCTCCCAACCGTAGATCGTTCATCGGTTCGGCTTCAGAGAGCTTCTGCCCAGAGGCATCGCTCTTGTTATCGTTCATAGAGGTCCTTGTTGCCCCTCGGTGCTCTACTCCCCTAAGTAGCTCTGTACCAGGGCCACCAGTTCGGCACCATCAATCGGCTTGGTGATGTAGTCATTGCATCCACTCTGGAAGCCGGCCTCCATGTATGACTCTTCGCCACGAGTGGTGACCAGAACAATGGGGATCTCGCGTGTGCTCGGTTGCTGACGCATCATCTTGCAGGCCTCGAATCCATTCATGCGGGGCATCACCACATCCATCAGAACCAAGTCAGGGTGCTCTTGTTGCGCCTTCTCAACCGCTTCCCGCCCGTCGGTCGCGGTCACACACTGGTATTTCGTACTCTTTTCCAGAATCTCGCGCTCCATCATTAAGGCTGTCCTGGAGTCGTCAACCACAAGGATTTTCTTTGACATTGTTCTCCTCGATCGTAGCGCCGACGTTGTGGGCAACCCCTGCGGTTATGGCCGAATTTCCAGGGCCAAGTCCGGCGGCTGCTTCAATTGGCAGTGACAACCCGCAATTCGTGTTTCGCAAACCAATCAGGACGGACGATTTTGTGCCGCGCGAATCGCCGCTTCCAGCGGCATGAGGGGCTCTAGCCGAGTACTTGGATCAAAATAGCGTTCCCGTCCATCGATCATTAGTAATTTCTAACATTAGTAATCTCTAACACAGCCAAACATTACGTCGGTAGTTACGTCGGTAATTGACGATAAAGCTCGGGCAATCTCCAGTTTCCGAGACTAGCCATGAATTCCTGTCTTGAGGGCGGCCATGGGTAAAGACTCGACATCCTCACGCTTTCGGTCGATGTCAATCGCGAGATTCATCGCCGCCATATGTAAGCAGAGAAATTGCGTGTCTCTCGCCCCCAACCGACGCCGAGATAGCAAATCCCAAGAACATTCTCGGCACCTCGGCACATGCCGCTGATTGCGAAAACTATCCGTGACAGTTGCCGCGCTCGGCATTTCGGTTCAGCGATGCGACAATTTCCCGGATGGTCGCTAGCCTTGATCGAAAACGCCCCGGGGCAGGACGTTGCGGAAAGGGAGAAGAGTTGATCCGAGGTGTTTTCGATAAGGAGACTAGTAAGCTGTCCCGGTGATTGCGTTAGTACGGATTCGCTTCTGAGGATCGGTGTAAGTCCATCGGAATGATTTTGCGGATCTGGCATAAGCGTCGATGTACTTGCGTAGCTTTCGTGGCAGATCGGCAACGCAAGTGAAGACACCGCGGCTAATCACATCGCGCCAGTCCAGGCCTGGTCCACTTAGGGCGGTCAGCCTGCCTCAGTTCTCGCACATAGCGTTCCTCTAAAGCCTTTTCTTCACCTCGCGAATAAGTGGCGACCACGTGATTGAGTGCTAGGCGCCATTTTGCATGCCATTGCACCTCCAATCAAAGTGCATCTGGTACCACACTTCGTCGGTACATCCGATCAGGCGCAAATTCAGCTTCCCGTTGGTCGGCAATCGCTCTCGCTCTTAGAGTCCAAGGTACGCTCGCCGCACTTCATCCATTCTTGCGACGTCGTCTGAGTTGCCACGGATGCCGATTCGTCCTTCGGCAAACACGTAGGTGTAGTCGCTGATCGCCAGTGCGAGGTGTACATTCTGTTCCACCAGCACGAGGGTGAGCCCTTCTTTCCGCAGGCTGCCCAAGGTCAGGAAGAGTTGTTGCGCCAGCACCGGGGCCAGACCGAGCGAGAGCTCGTCGACCATCAGCACCTCCGGCTCCTGCATCAAGCCGCGGCCCATGGCCAGCATCTGCTGCTCGCCGCCGGAGAGGGTCGAAGACTTCTGCTTGCGCCGTTCTTTCAGCCGCGGGAACAGTCCATAGACGCGTTCCAGATTCTGTTTTTCTCGCTTGCGTGCCCGTTTCGAGTACCCGCCCATTTCCAGGTTCTCTTCCACCGACATGTCGGGGAAAAGCTGCCGGCCCTCCGGCACCAGCACCAGGCCGCGATTGGCTTTGGCATGAGGTGAAAGCCGGGTGATGTCTTCTCCGTTCAGCAGCACGCGCCCTTTCCATGCACGCACACTGCCCATGATGGTGCGCAGGGTGGTGGTTTTGCCGGCGCCATTGGTTCCGATGATGGCGGTAAAATTTCCCCGCTCAACTTCGAGCGAAATGCCCCACAGGACCTGTACCTCGCCGTATCCCGACTCGAGGTTCTCCAGTTGAAGGATCAGGTCCATCATTTCCTCCAGGTCAATTTGTTAGCCATAGTCAATTTGTGAACCACATCCGGAAAGCCCAAGTAGCATTCGACGACATCTGAATTGTGCACCACTTCATCCGGCCGGCCTTCCGCCAGCTTGCGGCCCAGGTTCAGCACCACGATGCGATCGGAAAGACTCATGATCGCCTGCATCAGGTGCTCGATCATGAGCACCGAGATCCCGCTGTCACGGATTTTGCGAACCAGTTCGATCATCATGGCAACTTCAGTGGGATTCAGGCCCGCCAGCACTTCGTCGAGCAGCAGCAGCGTGGGTTTGGCCGCCAGCGCCCGCGCGATTTCCAAACGCTTCTTGCCGGCGATGGTCAGCGAGCGCGCCATCATGTCGGTGCGCTCCAATCCAACCTGCTGCAGCACTTCCGAAGCCACCTTGCGCGCGGCGGCCATATCGAGATATTCACGACCGAAGCATGCACCCACGGTGACGTTGTCCAACACCGTAAGGTCGTTCAAGGGCTTCACGATCTGGTGGGTACGCGCCAAGCCGAGGTGGACCACCTGGTCGGGCGAACAGTGGGTAATGTCTTTTCCCGCAAAGGTGATGGTTCCCTGGTCGGCCTTGTAGACCCCATTCACGACATTGAACAATGTTGTCTTCCCGGCGCCGTTGGGACCGATCAGGCCCAGGATCTCACCCTCAGCGATGCTGAAGCTGACGTCAGAAACCGCTACCAGCCCGCCGAAACGCTTACTCACGCCGCGCACTTCCAGGATGGTATTCACTCGATCACCTTGCGTGCGCGCGGCATTAGGCGATACAGCCAGCCGATCAAGCCTCCCGGCGCGAACAGCACCACCATGAGCAGCAGTCCGCCGGCGATCACCAGGTGAAAGTTGGAAAGAACGGGAGAAGTCAACAGGTAGGAGCGAAGTTTCTCGTAAAGGGTCCCGCCCAGAGCCGCACCGATGACGGAGCCCTGGCCGCCGAGCATCAGCATTACGATGCCTTCCAGCGACAGCATGTACTCGAACGCGATCGATGGATCAATCATGCCATTCTTGAAAAACATCAGCGCGCCCGCGACCGCAGGCAGAAATGCGGACACGCTGTAGATGATCGCCTTATACATGGTGGCGTTGACGCCCAGCACCACGGCGGCATCCTCATCCTCGCGAATGGCGAACAGGCCCAGGCCAAACTTGGAATTCTTAATGACCAGGCTCACGATCATGGAGAGGGCCATGACCGCAATGATCAGGAAGTAGGCGATCCACAGAGCGCGCCTGGCACCGCCCAGAGACTGGTAGGAGTTGAACGAGAGGTACATACCCGTCGATCTGCCCCAGGGATCGAAGTTCGAGACGAATGCCTGCACGGCTTGGAGAATACCAATGGTGGCCAGGGCAAAATACGCCCCACGCAAGCGCAGAATGGCCAATCCGAACAAAAACGCGCAGAGACTCACCACCACCCCGGCCACCAGCGCCGACAGCATCAGGTTCCAGCTGCGCACCGTCGTCAGGTAAAGTCCCACGTAACCGCCCAGCCCGTAAAACACGATGTGGCCGAAGTTCACGTAGCCGGTGTAGCCGATCATCAGGTTCAAGTTGCTCGCCAGGATGATGGCGATGGCGACCAGGATAAGATCTTCCCGCAAGGAAACGTTGTTGCCGTGCAGCGGTGCGTAGATGAAGCCGGCGGCGATGAGCAGAATGATCCAGAAGAAGGGCCGGCGCAGAATCATGCCGTCGCCCTCTTCCCGAAGATGCCCTGCGGGAACGCAACCAGCACCACCACAAACAGCCCGAACTCGATCAGCGGAATCCAACTGACGGCAATGAACGGCGTAACCACTCCCTCCAGCAACCCCAGGAGCACTCCGGCGACCAGAGCTCCGAACGGCTTGCCCAGTCCCGCCAGGATGGTTACCACGAAACTTTTCAACTGGTACACCGAGCCGGAAAGAATGGTGAAGGGAAACAACGTGGAGACTAGCGCCCCAGAGGTGCACGCCAGAGCAATGCCGATCGCGAAGGCGATCGTCAGCACCGCCGTCGAGGAGATGCCCATCAACTCGGCGGCTTCGCGGTTATCGGCGACGGCGCGGATGGCTTTGCCCGTACGCGTGCGATAAAGGAAGAATTGCAGCGCCAAGGCGATGACCACCGCAGAGATGGCGGCGGCGATGTGGTTCCCGGTGAAAGTGTAGGCTCCGATGGTGATGCCGGGCAGGACGAAGTTGACGTTGTACGGGCTGGTGCTCCACACTGCCGTGCCGATGCCGATGACCATCATATTCACCGCGAACGTTGAGAGCAGACTCATCAACATGGAGCGGCCTACCACCCAGTGCACCGCCATCCAGTAGACGACAATTCCCAGGAGCAAACCGGCTCCGATGGTGGGCAGCAACAGCACATAAGGGTTGATCGTCACGGCGGCAAACAGCAGATACATGCAGAACATGCCCAGCGCGATCATGGCACCGTGGGTAAGATTGATGACATCCATCACTCCCCAAATCAGACTCAGGCCCATCGCCGCGAGTCCGTACACTGCTCCGACGAGCAACCCGTCGATCATGGAAGCTAGAACACCCGACATATCTCACCCTGCGCGTTTTTTGGGGAACTCGCCCTCAGTGGATCGGGTACATCAGGTTGGCGCTCTTGCCTGCCAGTGGCCACACAACTTCTTTTACCAGTTTGCCGGCCTTGTCCTTCTGCCATTGCGCCAGAACCATGGAATGTCCCACCTGCAAGCCGTGTTCGTTGGCGGCGGTCGAGAACTTGGTCCGCCCGTAGAAGGTAGTGACATCGGTGGCGTTCAGCGCCTGCGCCACCTTTGCCGAGTCGATCCCGCCCGCCTGTTCGATGGCGCGCTGCAGGATCAGCCCACACCCGTAGCCACCGGCGGACTCGTAGCTGGGCGGCACATTGTATTTCGCGCTATACGTCTTGGCGAAATCGGCGCCGCTCGGCCCGTACTCCGCCTTAAACGCCGACTGCGGTTCCCACTGTGACGGTACCATCACGCCCAGCGCCGCATCGCCCAGTTCGACCCACTGCGGACTGTCTGGCGCCACCAGCAACGTCAGCATCTTTAGAGGAACTTTGTGGCCGTAGAGCTGCCGGGCCAGCGTCGAACCATCGGCATAGTGGCCGCCGCCCAGAAGCACGGTCGCCTTGGACGCAATCACCTTGTCGATAATCGCGCTGAAGTCGGTGGTGTTGGGAGCATACGCTTCGGTGAACACTACGTTGAACCCGAGTTGCAGCGCATAGGCCTTGGCTGGGGTCACCACTGCTACCGAGAACGAGGAGTCCTCATAGACGAAGGAGACCGTAGCTTTGGGGTCCTTGGTCTTCAGGGCGTCGAGGGCCACCTTCAGATATTCGGGAGCGGGCGCGAACATCTGGAACAGGTCCTGGTTGCCCAGAGTGTAGGTTTTTGGTTCGGCCGCGCCGGTGGTCAGCATGATCTTGCCGTCCTGCTCCGTCACTACGGCCGCGGTGGCGGTAAGCGGGGACGAGTAGGGACTGAACAAGAAGTCCGCCTTGTCCTCCAGGATCATGCGGCTGTAGAGCTGCTGCACGCGCTTGGAGTTGGATTCGTCGTCGTAGCTGGCGAACTGTACCTTGTAGCTCTTGCCGCCGGCCTTGATGCCGCCGGCCGCGTTGACCTGGTCGCGCCACAGTTCAAACCCGCGGTATTGCTCCAGGGAATCGACGTTCAGCGCGCCGGTCTTGGAAACGGTGAATCCGATGGTGATCGGTTGTTGAGCGAATCCCGGGATAACCAATAGAACCAGAACAACTGCGAGTAGAGTCAGTTGCTTCATAATCCACCTCGTCGCGAAGACATTTTCAAAGCGCATCGCTGACGAGAACAGAAAAAAAGATCGCTTCATGTCAAGCTCCTTTGTGTGGGGGGCTGCGCGGTCGCTGCCGAACAGCCGCCGATGTTCCTGCGAAGCGGAATCACACCGCGGCGTTCGACGGCCCTCAGGCAAGTATAACTACACTAGAACGAGCGCCTTCTTTCGTGATCCCAGTCACAGTTCTGCGTGATCGACACCTCATCGGTGTCGCGGCCTGGGGCAGCTACCCACGACAGCCGACCTGAGCTAGCTTACGAAGAGTTGCTCTACCAATCCGCGTTTTTTTGCGAATGCATGCGCGACTCTTGGCGGGCAGCCGCGGGCTTCGCGTCCATCCTAAACTCTCGGAGGCTAACCCGTCCAAGCTCTCTGCTCAGAAGGGCGCAGCAAAACGCATTCACCATGGCAAAATCGAGACAGTCTTCGTTGCTGACCGCTAAGAATTTGTCGGAATCGACCGAGTAAAACCCCCGCCGGCAGGGTTATCATCCGGAGCAAGAAAAACCTCACTCCCCGAGGCCCTCCAATGATCAAGCTTCGCGTCTTAGTCTGCGCAATTGTTGTACTGGCCATGGGAGGCATCCTCGCAAGCCTCAACGGCTGCGGCGGCAGCAGCGGCGGATCGCCGACTCCACCGTCGGCGGGAAAAATTCAGCACGTGGTGGTGATTTTCCAGGAGAATCGCACCCCCGATAATCTTTTCCAGGACCAAACGCTGATCAAGCTCGGCGCGGACATCGCCCAACAAGGAACCGACTCGCATGGCAATCCGATCACACTGAAGGAAGTAGGTCTCGCCGTGGACTACGACCCCGGCCACGGGCACAATGCATTCCTCGACATGTGCCAACTGAATTCGGCCGGGCAATGTGAAATGAACGGTGCGGATCTGGTTCCGATCACATGCAATAAGGGCGCAAGCGACTGCCCCGCGCCCGACTTGGCGTTTGGCTATGTGAACCCGGCGGATGTGCAACCCTACTTCCAGATGGCCGAGCAGTACACCTTCGCCGACCGCATGTTCCAGACCAACCAAGGGCCCAGCATGCCGGCGCATCAGTTCATCATCTCCGGGACATCGGCTCCATCGGCCGGGAGCAACCTGTTCGCGGCGGAGAATCCGAAAACCAGCGGCCCGCCCGACGCCGGATGCGACGCGCCCGCGGGTTCCACGGTTGCGCTGATCGATCCGGCCGGCAGCGAAACTTCCAACGCCCCTATTTTTCCCTGTTTTGAGCATCGAACGCTAACCGACCTGCTGGAGGCGAAAGGCAATACCTGGCGCTATTACGCGCCCTCTGGCTACGGGGGCGGCTCGGCCCCCGCGCTCTGGAATGGCCCGGAAGCGATCCAACATATCTGCGGATCCCTGACGGGACCCAATAACACCTGCGGAGGAGCGGATTGGACCAACCATGTGGTCCTCAATCAGACGCAGATACTCACCGACATTACCAACAACCAGTTGCAGGACGTGAGTTGGGTGATTCCGAGCGGCCAGGCGTCGGACCATGCGGGGAGCACCGTCGGCACGTTGGGACCATCGTGGGTGGCCTCGATCGTGAACGCGATCGGCAACAGTTCCTATTGGGCGAACACGGCGATCTTCATCACTTGGGACGACTGGGGAGGCTGGTACGATCACGTTCCCCCGAAGCAGGTACTGGTGGGGACGAATTGCGCGCAGTGGGGATGCGGCTACGTCTACGGCTTCCGGGTCCCGCTGATTGTAGTCTCGCCTTACGCCAAAGCGCAGTACATTTCGACGACGCCATATAATCATGATTTCGGCAGCATCTTGAAGTTCATTGAAGCCACCTTCAGCCTGCCTTCGCTCAACTACGCGGATGCGGCGGCCGATGACTTCTCCGATTGCTTCGACTTCAATCAGGCCCCGTTGCAGTTTCAGACAATCCCGTCAGCGCAGAACGCGCAATACTTTCTCAATGACAAAACGCCGCCCACCGACCCCGACGACGATTGAAGAGGGCAGGGGAAAAAGCCGGGCCCCACAAGGGCGACGGGCGCCGAGGCTGCGACCTGCACCAACAGAAAAAAGGGCACGCCCGAGGGCGTGCCCGTAACTGCCTCAATCGTTTCCCTGACTAATTTACCTTCAGGGAGAACGTCGCGGTGTGTTGAATCGCTCCTTCCGCCACTGTCACCGTGATCGGATACGTGTTGGCCGCGGTTGGTGTCAGGATGGTGATGATCGAGTTTCCAGTCTTGGACCCAGCCTGGGACGTTGCAGTCACCGTTACCGGCCCGGCCGGAACAGCCGTCGGAGCTGTGTACGTCGCCGTGCTCGTCCCCGTCGAGGTTACCGTGTCGGTCGTTCCGTTGGCCGTGATCGCCCACGTCACCGCCTGATTGGTGGAGTTGTTCACCGTCGCCGTCAGGTTCACGGACTGCGCTGGCGCACCCGTCAGGTTGGGATAGAGCGTGTTTACCGTGCTCGGGCTCACAGTGACCCCGATGGCCGGCGGCGGTGGTGAGCTGCTGCCTCCTCCGCAAGCGACCAGGAATCCAGTGACAGCCAAGGCCAGGCACAAGCCAACGATCTTGTAGGAGCGCGGCAAGCGTCGCCCAGCCAGTCCGACCAGTAACATACCGGCCAGCGGCAGGCTCAGCGGCAACCACAGCCGCTGGTTCTGGCTCCGCATCCGGGGCCGCTCATTGTTCTGCAGAGTACCACCCAACGCTCCCGCGAACGGACCCAGCGTCTGGATCGTGACCGTCACGGTGGTCGCCGAACTCCCGGCAGTGATCGGGCTAGCTTGATTGAATAAACAAGACGAGATGCCCGTCGGCAGTCCGGCGGTGCACGTGTACGTCACGTTGCTGGCAAAGGTGGTTCCGCCCACCGGCGAAATCAACATCGTGGTCGAGGTTGACTGTCCGGGGTTTGCTGCGGGCGGGTTCGTAAGGGTTGCTGGCACGGTGAAGTCCTGAGCGATCGTGAGGAGAACCGTGGTGGTTGCGATCAGGGCGCCGGAGGTGCCGGTGATAGTCACCGGGGTCGGCCCACCAAGGGCCGCCGAGCCGCTCGCCGTCAGTGTCAGCACGCTCGTGGTGGCCGTGCTGGTTGGGTTGAACACTGCGGTTACGCCGCTCGGCAGACCGGACGCGACGAGACTTACATTGCCGGTGAATCCGCCCACGTCAGTCACCGAAATGGTGCTGGTGCCGCCTGCGCCGCCTGCGGCGATGGTCAGACTGCTGGGCGCTGCCGAGAGCGAATAACCGGGCGTGGTTGACGGGTTGACCACAATCTGAACCGCCGCGGAAGTCGTGCTCGAGTAGTTGCCGTCTCCGGAGTAGCTCGCGGTGATGTTGTAGGTCCCGGCTGTGGGGATGGAAGTGGTCAGGCTGGCTGCAAAGGAGGCTGGGGTTCCTGTACGGGTAACTGCACTGAAGCTTCCGTTCGTCCCCGTCGTTTGAGCCGTGCCCAGCAGGGTTGTGCCGTAGAAGAAGGAAACGGTTCCCGTCGGGAACAGCCCGTAGCTCGGGGTGGTGCCCGTGGCGGTGACTGTGAATTGCTGCCCTGTATTTACCGGGTTCGGACTGATAGCGACGGGGGCGATAGCGGTGGTCGCCTTGGTGACGGTCACGGTAGCGGTGGTCGAACTCTTGTTGTAACTATTATCGCCGCTGTAACTCGCGACCAGAGTGTGCGTGCCGCCTGTGAGTTGGATCGCCTGATCTTCCGTGTATCCAAAGCTGTTCAACGTGTAGGGGCTGGCGTCCAGCGGATTGGGATTGCCGCCATTGACACTATCGGTGAAGCCTATGGTGCCGGTAGGACACGCAATCGACAGGTTGGTGATGGGGTTGATGTAGCTCGCCGTGGAGCACTGGTTTCCCTGCTGGTTATACACATCGGCCCGGAGCAAGTACAAGTCAAAAGCACCTGTGCCGTAAACGACGGAGTTCCCATAGGTGCCGACCCCGACGAGCAGGCCCGGGGGGGTCCCCATGTATACCGAGCTATTCTCCGGATTGACGGTGATCTTCGTCGACGCGCCGGAGTAGCTGCCGCCGTAGGTCGTGTCGCCTTCGTAGTGGGCGACCACTTGGTAGGTTCCGCCCGGGAGCATGTAGGTCTTCCAACTGGCCGTGCCGCTGGGAGATGGCGCGCCCAGCGAGTTCCAGTCAATGCCCGGGTTCGGCGGCGTCGCCCCCGACGTCCCCGGACTGACGAGCAGGGCAACGTCGCCGGTCGGGGTGCCTACGCCGGAGATTGGGGCCGCAGTAACCTTGACGGGTATGCCCGTGCCATGCGTTGTTGTGTTCCCGGGGATGGTCAGCGCTAAGGTGGTTTTAGTGGGAGCGAAGTTGACCGAACCCCAGTTGTCCACCAGAATTTTCGCGTCCACCGATCCGAGGCCGGTGGCCAAATCGTATCCGGTGCCGGTGTTCCAGGCAAGAATCCCGGAGGTGGGGGTGGTCATGAGCACCCCATAATTGTCTCCGGATATACTTACGCAGTTTGGATTCGAGCCCGCGACGCAAGGCATCGAGTTGGTCGTTTGTGGCGGCAGAGTCGGACCACCAATGTCGTGAAAGGCACTCGGCACTGTTGACACCAAATCGTACAGCACAAAATTCGGGTTGCCCGCCGCATAATTCGGCACCGTTAACCCCATCTCCTGGTTGACCAACGCCATGATTCCCGCAAAGGCCGGCGAGGCAATTGAGGTGCCGCCGAAGGCTTCAAGGTTTTCCAGATTGCAGCCCGCGCCGCCGGTTTGATCGCTCTGACAGATGACGTAGAAGCTATGTTCCAAGTAGCCGTCGCTGGCGAACAGCGAAACATCGGGTGTGTCGCGCACGTTGTCGTTGGGCACACCGGTCCCAGTCTGCCATTCCGGTTTAGCATATCCTCCTGTGCAGACCTTGCCCGACTGGGTCGCGCAATTGCTCGGGCCGCCGCCGCCGCCGAGAGTGTCAACCAGACCGCCTAAACCAGTGATGCTCGAATTGTTGCAGTTGATCTCCGGGTTGGACGTGAACCCTTCGTCTAGGTTCAGGAGAAAGGCAGTGTATGTGCACGAGTCATTCCAGGAGGTCTCCGGGATGTAGCCCACGGCGGACTCTTGCGTAGTCGGGTTGTTGCTTGAACTCCAGTATTTTGGGGTCCAGTTGTTGTACTGGTTGAAGTCGGTGCCGCCGACGGCGACATTGAATGGCGTAGACGCCAGCCCGTTTACCCCCAAACCATTTTGGGCCGCGTAGTCGAGCGATTGCGGATCGCAGCCCGCCGAGCCGCTGTCTCCCGACGAAACCATGGCGCTGATACCCTGCGCCGAAGCCTGCTCCCAGAGCACCGCGTAAAAGTTGTTGAGGCTGGCGCCTAGGTTGGCTTCGCACTCACTAAAGCTTTCGCTCATGATCGGCGCGAGGTTGTTGTCCACGATATAGAGGGCTGAGAGATCCACGCCATCGTCGGTCTCCGTCGATTCGGAGACGACAAGATCGATGGTCGCACCCGGAGCCACTGCGCCCGACCATTGCGTGTCAATATCTGCCTCGGCTTCGTCGTCAGCGTCGATGATGAAGGGATTGGGACCGTTGTATATGCGCTTGAGGGTGGGCATGGGAACGCCGTTCGCACCCAGCCCAAATAGGCTCCAGAAGGTGGTGGCATCGTCCGGATTGATATCGGTACGGGCAACGATGGCAATGGTCTGGCCCGTGCCGGTGATGGCGGCGTTCCAGAGGGGCAGGACATCGTAGATGTTGGCGAAATCGAACGGAGATACCGCGTAGCAAGTCAAGCCGCTGCCGCACCCTACGTTGAAGCTCGGTTGAGCCGAGGTTAGCTGCTTGGTTTTTTCGGAATACGTCCCGACGCGGATGTTCGCTGGCTTCTTCAGGAAGCTGTGCAGCGAATTCACTCCCGCGACGACCGGGGCAAGCGCGGTCGGGATGGAGGGATTGCTGACGTTGGCCAAGTGTTGCTCGCCGTTGACGAGGTACCTGTGAATCGCCGTCCCGAAAGCCTGCTTGACCTGCCCGGCGGTGCCGGAGAACTCTATGACGGTGCGGCCGTTGCTGACTTGGGAGACCTGGAAGCCGCTGGCTTGCAGCCAGTTGGTCACGGCGGCGATGTCGGAATCGGCGGGGCCGAACTGGGCGCCGAATTCCACCGGGGTCAGCCACTGGTGATAACTTGGCGATTTCTTGTATTGCTGATTTTCAATGAGGCGGCGCAGCGTTGTTTCCTGCTGGTCGCTGCGCTTCAGCACCAGCATCAAGCGGTGCAAAACCAAGTCGGCCGGCGCTTCGCCTTGATCGAACTCGGGGCGAGCGAGGGGATGGACGTTGTTCGGCAGAACCGTGCGGACGGAGTTATTCACCGTCTGCGTGACCAGCACCGGCGCCTGCTGCGCCAACAACGGGCTGGCGATGACGAATAGGCAAGCCATCAGGCCGGCAACCAACCAGAAGGTGCGTGAAGAATGCGGGTGCGTCGAATGTTTGAGGGTCGAAGAATTGAGGGTCGAAGATTTGAGAGTCGAAGAATTACACAAGGACAGCGAAGCGGATAGCGAACGTCGCATGGTTACTCCGGGCACAGCAAAATTGTTGGGGGACTGAAAGCATTATCTATGCTTCTCCTCGCCAGATCAAGTTATTCCGCTCGGGAGAACATAATTGGGAACTGCTGCGTTACTTTGGTAATCAGGCTCGATTACTCTGCGGCTATTCTGCGTCTGTTCTGCGTCGGCTCTGCGTCAACGACTGGTGGACAGAGCCTGCCCTGAGCAATGTTGAAGCGATCCGACCCACACCCACGGGCTAGACTTCAGCTAGCTCTTCTTCCAGCAGCTGCTTGTTATAGAGATCGGTGTAATAACCGTTGCGGGCGATAAGTTGGTCGTGGGTGCCCAGTTCCACGATGCGTCCCTGGTGAAGGACGGCGATCGAGTCAGCGTTGCGGACGGTGGAAACACGGTGGGAGATGAAGATAGTCGTGCGTCCGCGCATGATTTCGCGGAGATGGTTGAGGATCTTATCTTCGGTGTGGGTGTCGACGCTGGAGAGGGCGTCGTCGAGGATGAGAATACGCGGGCTGCGGAGAATCGCGCGGGCGATGGCGGTGCGTTGCTTCTGGCCTCCGGAGAGAGTGATGCCGCGCTCGCCCACCATGGTGTTGTAGCCTTCGGGGAAACTTGCGATGTCCTGGGCGATGTTAGCGGCTTCGGCGGCGGCTTTGATGTCGTCGAGCGAGGCCTCGCCGTCTTCGCGCGATATACCGTATGCGATGTTTTCGCGGATAGTGTCGCTGAAGAGAAACGTTTCCTGCGGAACGAAGCCGATGTGGCGGCGCAGAGAGTCGAGAGGGAATTGGCGGACGGGGCAACCGTCGATAAGGACGGCGCCGGGCGCGGCCTCGTAGATGCGTGGAATAAGGTTGACGAGCGTCGTTTTACCGGAGCCGGTGGGCCCGACAATGGCAAGGCTGGAGCCGGCCGGAATGCGCAGGTTGATGTCCTTAAGAACAGAGGTGCCGTTGTAAGCAAAGTTAAGATTGCAGAATTCGATTTCGCCAAGGAGATGGGATGATCGGGTCATCGGGTGATCGGGTGATCGGGTAATCTGAACCGAGTGCGCGATCTGGTCCGCTTGGGCGAGCGATGGTTGGTTTTCCGATGGCCCGATGACCCGATGGCCCGATGACCCGATCTCTTTCGATGACCCGATGACCCGATCACGCGATGACCCGATCCTCTCCACTTCGTCGGCGATCTCGGGCTTCTGGGAGAGGATCTCTTCGATCCGCACCAGGGACGCGGTTCCGCGTTGGAAAATGTTGATGACCCAGCCGAGCGCGATAACTGGCCAGGTCAGCTGCATCATGTAAGTGTTGAAGGCGACGAAATCGCCTACGTCCATTTTTCCGAGAAGGACGTGTCGTCCGCCGAGCCACAGCACGATGACAACGGCGGCGCCGAGCATGAGTTCCAGCGTGGGCCAGAGCATTCCCATCAGGCGGACCAGGCCGAGGCTGCGACGAATGTATTCCTTATTAGCGCCCTCGAAGGAGGCGATCTCGGCCTGTTCCTGCACATAGGCGCGGATGACGCGGGCGCCGGAAAAGTTTTCCTGGGCGCGGGCCGAAATGTCCGAGAACATGGCCTGAATGCGTTCGAAGCGCTCGTGAATGCGGCGTCCAAAATACTGGATGACGATGCTGGCGATGGGCAGCGGCAGAAAGGCGTAGATGGTGAGCTTGGGGCTGATCGCGAGCATGAAGCCGAGAGCACCGGCAGTGAACACCATGGTGTTGGCCGAGTACATGATAGCCGGGCCGAGCAGCATCCGGACCGCGTTCAGGTCATTGGTGGCGCGCGCCATAATGTCGCCCGTGCGGTTGCGCTGGTAGTAGGAGTAGGAGAGACGCTCGAGGTGCGCGAACAGGTCGTTGCGCAGATCGAACTCGATATCCCGCGAGATTCCGATGACCACCCAGCGCGTCAGAAACTGAAAGATTCCCTTGACCAAAGCGATGGCGATGATGAGCAGTGAGTAAGTGAGAAGCTTCTGGCGGGTCACGCCCGAGTTAAGGTCGTTGACGGCGCGGCGGAGAACTTGCGGAAAGAGGATCCAGACTCCGTTATTGCATAAGACGCAGAGCCCGCCCCAGACGAGACCGCCGCGGTAACGCTTCAGATACGGAACGAGCGGGCGTAGCTTCTTCGGCACCATGGTCTTTAAGAGCACGATCTGTAAAAGCACGATCAGACAGAGCGTGACCTTTTGTAGATGAAATTGTAGCAGCGGTAGATGCGGATTTTCCGAGCGAGGGGGCGAGGGCAACGAAGGCGGCAGTGAGCAGCAGCGCGGTCCATAGCGACAGCAAGCCGGCGGCGAACATCAGTCCGGAGTAAAGCACGTCGGCGCGTTCCATCGCTTTCTCCACAAGTCAAAAAGCCGGGCGGGGACGGAGCTTGACGGTTCCGTTCCCACCCGGGTAGGAGAGAAACTTCAGAGTTAGTCCGCAGGCGGAGGCGGAGTGTGTTTACTCATGCGTGCCGCGCGATTGGCCTCCAGTTGAGCCAGTTTGGCTTTCTGATCGGCGGTCAGAATCTGCATTATTTCGGACTTGATGCGGGCGTGCTCGACCTGAAGTTCGATCATGGTCTGCGAGTTCTGCGTAACCAGGGCGCGCGTCTTGGCTTCGTCGAAGGGACCGCTGGCCTCAAGCGCGCTCATGGCGCTGTGGTTTTGCCGCAGCTGCTCCATCAGCGGTTGCAGAGTTGGCTTCTCTTTTGTCCAGATCGCCTTAACCTGATCCTGTTGCGCGCTGGTCAGATCGAGCTGCTTGAGCATGTGGCGAAAGCCACCGGGGCCGCCATAGCCGTGTCTGCCTTCCGCAATCGCGGCTGCCGCCACCAGTAGCACAGCAGCGCCGATGGTGAGAATGCGAATATGAGTCGATTTCATTGGATCTCCTTTTGACCTTTCTTGATCTCATAGGGTCCGGGAGAGCCCGAACGTCTATGCTGATAAGAACACTGTTCGCGAGAAGATTCGGTAAAGAGTCGGTCAATCAGGGTAAAGTTTTGTAAAGGCATCGGTTGATCGGGTGATCGAGCCATCGGGTGATCTAAAGTCAAAAGCCTTTGTAAAGGCATCGGGTGATCGGGTCATCGGGTCATCTAAAGTCAAAAGCCTTTGACGTTCGATCACCCGATGGCCCGATGACCCGATGACCCGATGGCCCGATAGGCTTGATTGCATATGGAACAGAACCGAAGCAAGCAGGAGGAGTTACGAAATCGGACTAAGCGATTTGCGCTTCGGATTATCCGATTGTTCCGGCACTTGCCCCGTACTGCGGAGGCACAGGTTTTGGGCAAGCAGCTTCTGCGCTCGGGAACCTCGATTGGTGCAAACTACCGTGCGGCAGGACGTGCGAGGTCGAAAGCGGAGTTTATCTCGAAGATGGGTATTGTCGTAGAAGAGGCGGACGAGACCGTTTTCTGGATTGAATGCCTGATCGAATCGGGGATTGTTAAGCCGGATCTACTAACCGAGCTGCTTTCGGAGGCAAATGAACTTGTTGCAATCTTCGCCGCATCCCAAAGGACAGCAAAAAGATGATCGGGCCATCGGGTCATCGGGTGATCGAAGATCGAGGGCCTTTGACTTTAGATGACCCGATGGCCCGATGACCCGATCACCCGATAGCCCCTTACAAATCTTTACCCCATGAACCCCCGCGAAGGTGTTAGATGATTAAAAGAATGGATCACATCCTGGTGGTGGATGACGACGTCGAATTGTGCGCTCTGGTGCAGGAGTACCTGACGGCCGAGGGGTTCAGCCTGAAGGCCGTCCACGACGGCGAGCAGGGACTGCAACAGGCGCTGACCAACGACTATGCGCTGGTCGTGCTGGATGTAATGCTGCCGGGGATTAACGGCTTCGAAGTGCTGCGGCGGATTCGCAGCGTGTCGAAGATTCCGGTGCTGCTGTTAACCGCGCGTGGAGAGGACGTGGACCGCATCGTGGGTTTGGAAATCGGAGCCGACGATTATCTTCCGAAGCCGTTTAACCCGCGGGAGCTGGTGGCGCGAATCCGCGCCATTCTGCGCCGCACCAAACCTGCCAGGGCGGCGGACACAGTGCCGGAAGTGTTGAGTGTGGGCGACGTGGAACTGGATCCGGCGACGCGCAGTGTGTCGCGAGCGGGGCAGCCGGTCGATCTGACTTCGGTGGAATTCAATCTGCTCGAAGTTTTGCTGCGCGAGGCGGGCCGAGTGGTGACGCGGGAGCGGTTGGTGAACGCCGTCCTCAGCCGGAAGTTCATGCCCTTTGATCGCAGCATTGATATGCATGTCAGCAAGGTGCGGCGGAAGTTGGGCGACTCCGAAGAAGACGGAGACCACATCAAAACAATTCGAGGAGTTGGATACATGTTTGCGCGGCCGGCGGCGAAGCCGAAGAAATAATCGGGTGATCTAGAGCAATCGGGTCATCGGGTGATCGGGTCATCTGACCATCTAAAGTCAAAGGCCCGATTTTTAGATCACCCGATGACCCGATCACCCGATGACCCGATCACTATGAAGAGTCTTTTTCTAAAGATATTTCTGTCGTTCTGGGCAGCTTTGGCGCTGTCCCTGGTGCTGGCGATTCTGGTGACCATTGCCCTGCGTCCGGCGCGTCATGGGATCGAGAGCCAGGGTCTGCAAACTTTGGCGGAAGCTGTGAATGCCTATCAGAGCGGTGGAGAGCGTGGCGCTCACGATTATCTGGAAGAACTCTGGCACACCCAGCACGTGCGGGCTTTCGTTTTTGATGCGAAGGGCCACGAACTCGCGGGACGCCAAGTGCCGCCCTGGGTCGAGGATATCCGGCAAGGCAGGCCGCCGCGCGAAGGCCCGCTACGCCACCGCTCCTGGATCGACAAACTGCTCCCCTCCCGCATGATTCGGGAGGCGCTCACGCTGGATGGTAAGCGGTACACGCTGGTGCTGGAGTTGCCGCCGGGGCCGAGAGTATTCGGGCCGCATGAGATCCCGGGACTGGGAATCGCGATCGCGATCGTCTCGTCGGGGCTGATCTGCTACCTCCTGGCGTGGTCGATGACCAGTCCGGTGACGCGTTTGCGCAAGGCGGCGCAGAGCCTGGCGGCGGGCGATTTGAGCGCGCGCACCGGCGCTCCGAAGGGCGGCCGAGGCGACGAACTGACGGAGTTGATGCGCGATTTTGACCGCATGGCCGAACGGATCGAAGGACTGGTGGAGTCACAATCGCGGCTGCTGAAGGATGTTTCCCACGAACTGCGATCTCCGCTGGCCCGGCTGAGTGTGGCGCTCGGGCTGGCGCGGCAGCGGGCGGCGCCGGAAGTCGCGCCGGAACTCGAACTTTCGCTGAACCGGATCGAGCTCGAGGCCGACAGGCTGAATCAATTGATCCAGCGCCTCCTGACCATTTCGCGGCTGGAGTCGGGCACCGACGGCCTGCGGAAGACAACGCTGTCACTGCGGGAGTTGGTGGAGCAGGTGGCGCGCGACGCCGAGTACGAAACTCCGGGGCGTGGCTGCCGCGTAACCACACCGGCCGCCGACGCGGCTGATGAATTTCTGGTGGAAGCCGACCCCGATTTGCTGCGGAGCGCGGTGGAGAACGCGGTGAGGAACGCCACGCGCTATACTGCCGAAGGCACGACGGTGGAGGTGCGGCTGGAGCGGCAGCAAGCGGCCAATGGCGAAAAGGAAATTATTGTTCGCGTGCTTGATTCCGGCCCCGGCGTTCCGGACGAAGCGCTGCAAAAGATATTTGAGCCCTTTTATCGGCTGGACGATGCCCGCAACCGCCAGACCGGAGGCGCGGGTCTGGGCCTGTCGATCGCGGACCGGGCCATCAGGCTACATGGTGGTCAACTTCGTGCATCCAACCGCAAAGAGGGTGGGTTACAGGTGGAAATACGGATTCCGGCTGGTCCTCCTGTTCAGGGGTTTGCTCTTCCCGCTCATTCCTGATAAACAAATATATTTCAGCCACAAGCGTCAGTCTCCGTGACGGCCGGCAGGGCATCGCCGGCGGACGGGAAGCGGCTGACTACTCCAATCAGCGAAAAGAGCGCCCGGTTGCGGACCCCTTGGGAGAGCGGATGTCGAAGAAAATAGGCGGAGTCGTTGTGCTCGCGGGCATTTGCGCCCTGAGTGTGTTTCTGCTCAACTGTGGCAGTTCTGCGTTCCGGCCCTCGGAAGAGTTGTATGTGCTGACTCAGGGGAGCAACGGGCTAGGGAACAACGTGGCTTCTTTTGGCATCGATCTGGAGAGTGGGAACCTGACATATATCAATTCGAATACGACCACGTGCCCTATACTTGCAACTCCCACCAATACCAATCCGTGCGGACTGCCCGTGGACATTTTGCTCGACCCGACGGGCAACAAGGCGTGGGTTCTGAATCAGGGTGCGCCTGCGTGTCCCTCCTGCACCCCTGCCTCCAACTTTCCTTTTGCGCCTTCGATTTACCCGTACACGGCGAACTCGGATGGGAGCCTGTCAGCGCCAGGCGCGGCGGTTAATTGGACCTGCGTCATCCCTACTGGCACTCCCTGTAACAACGCCAATGCCTACGTTGACACTGCGGTGGCCATGGTGCGCGATGCCGCAGGAGAGTTCTTGTTCGTGATCGATCAGGGATCATCCCCTCTCCCGGGATATCCAGTCCCGTCGTCGTCAAATCCTTCCTGTCCGCCGACTGGTACGGGTTTCACGAACGTTACGACTATCAGTTTTGCGGGTTGTCCTTCGATCTCGGTGTTTGCCATGACGCCAGGCTCAACCGCGCTGAAATTTGTAAGTCAAAGTCCGATGACCGGCTACCAAAGTCCGTTCTTTCTAAGCAAAATTCCCACCTCGCTTTCGGCCATCAAATTTACGCCGCCAGGCTCTACCACTGCCCAGGAACTTCTCTTCGTAACCAACCACACAGACATCTGTACCCAAAACTGCGTTTACCCGTCCCCGCACAACGACAATACGGTGAGCGTGTATGCCGTGAGCCCATCGGGCATCCTGACCGAACAACCAAATTCGCCGTATACCATTACCGCGGCCGATCCGGTCTCGGTGATCGCGGTCAATACCATGCCGGCGAACGTAGGCGCCATCGGCGGACTGTTTGTTTATGTGGGCCAGGGGGCTGGCGGCGGAGCGCTATTTCCTTTCCAGGTGTGCTGGGTGGCTAACATTAACTGCTCGCCGCAGGATGTGGCCGATCATCTGTTGTTTCCGCTGACCACGTGTCCCGCGCTATCTTGCCAGGTACCGCCGTCGGCGGCGGGGGAGTACCCGGTTCAAATGCTGGTAGATCCGACCAACAATTTTCTCTACGCATTGAGCGAAAACTCGAACCAGGTGTTTGCATTTGTCATCGGCACCACGACAGGCGAGTTGACTGAGGCACAAGTGCCCTACCAACCGACCGGAACCTTGCCCGTGTCGATGGCGTTGCACCCCAGCGTATTCAACACCGGCCAGTATCTCTACACGTCGAACAGTGCGTCCGCCAACATTACCGGCTTCACGCTGAGTACGACAAACGGAGCAATGCTCAATCCGATCACGGTGGTAGCCCCGGAAGCGCCAAGCGGGATGGCCGTACACTAAGCCAATCGGGTCATCGGATGATCGGGCCATCGAAAAGCCCTTGAATTTCGATGGCCCGATCACCCGATGGCCAGATCACCCGATCTCTTCAGGTTGGCATCCGAAGAATCAGATAGCCTCCGATGAAACCAAACACCAGGTCTGGAGACCAGGCCGCGACCGCGGGTGGCAGCTGACTCAAATTGCCCATGGCCTCAAAAAGGCCAGAGATTGTCCAATAGACAACGCCGATGCCGATGGCGGTCGCAAGCCCTGCCACCGCGGAGCGCTTACCGGCGGAAAGCGCGAAGGGAATGGCGAGCACGGCCATCACCAGCGTGATCAGCGGGTAGGCAATCTTCTTTTGTAGTTGCACCCGCAGGCGCACCACGTCAAAGCCGCTCTCCTCCAGATCGTGGATGTAGCGGCGTAGTTCGTCGTAGTTCATTTCCGATGATTGTTTGATTTCCTTCTTGAAGTAGGCGGGCGCTTCCGACAGTTCGGGGTAAGTAGCTACATCGAATTTGCGATCGCTCACGTGCGCCGAGCCGTTCAGGCTGCGCTCCCATCCCTGCTCGTAAACCCAGCGGCCCATGGGGGCCGACCAGTGCGCGCGGTCGGCGTCGATGCGGTGCGTGATCTGGAAGCTGTGCGGATCGAACTGAAACACCGAGACGCCGCCGAAAACATCGCGGTCGGGATCGAAAAATTGATAGTAATAAATGTCGGAGTGCTGGCCGAAGATCCACTTGCGGTCGGGACGAAGATAGGTTTGCGCCGGCTTGCCCTTGATTTGGTTGCGGAGCGCGTCCTGACGCTTGTTGGTGTAGGGAAGATAGAACTGGTCCGACAGGAAGAGCACCCCGGCGACCAGCATGGAGGAGATCAGGACCGGGATGACGATGCGGTAAAGGCTGATCCCGGTGGCCTTGATCGCCGTGATTTCATTCGACCGCTGCAGCAGGCCGAACGTGACCAGCACCGCCAGCAACATGCTGAGCGGCGTGGTGGTGTAAAGAAAGAAGGGCGCGACGTTGAGCAGGTATTCGCCCACGGTGAGCGGCGACACCTGATTCCGCATGATGTCGCCCAGCAACTCGAACAGTGTGAACACCAGCAGCAGCATCAGGAAAGCGGCAACGATCATGGCGAGGTAGAGCACAAAGCCGCGCAGCACATAATCGTCGAGGATGGTTGGGAAACGAAGATTGAACAAGCGCCGGCGCCTGGGCCGGCGCGAGGCCATGCCTTCGCGAAGGGCCGGACGGGACGACTCGCCGTTTAGTTGCAGAGCTGTCGCCGGCAGGCTGGCCGTCGAAGATGGGAGGCCCGAAGCCTTAAGCCTCCAACTCTTAAACCAGGAGCGGAACCCAGCCAGCTCGATCGGGCGGCGTTCCGATTGCCAGAGCAGAAAGACTCCTCCGACCTGAAACACGAAGTCCGCGAGCCAAACCCCGGCGGCGGGAGAGAGGCGTCCCTGACGCGCGAAAGACACTCCGATCACAGAAATCGAATAGTACACAAAGACCAGCAGAATGGTCAGGACAAATCCGCTGGACTTGCCCCCTTTCTTCGACGAAAGGCCTAGAGGAATGCCGACCAGGGCCAGGACGATGCAGGCCGTCGGCAGCGCCAGACGGTTATGGTATTCGATCAGGTCCCAGCGGCGCGTGACGGGGTCGGCGGTTCGTGCGATACGGAGGAGGTCACCAATTTTGAGCTCGTGCAGCGATGTGGGTTCGTGTTCCTGACTGTTTTGTTGGGGGACCTGAATGGGGATGTCAGTGGTCTGGAAGGTGGAGATCTGGTACTGGTCCGGATTCTTGGGATCGGTTTCGTGAGTCGAACCGTCGATGAGATGCAAGTCCAGAGTATCGGGCCCCTGGCTGACCAGCAGGCCCTGCCGCGCCAGGCTGATGCGCGGCGCGGCGGGGTCAGTCAAATCGGCGAGGAACACGCCTTTCCAGAGGGCTCCGCCAGACATGGCTTTGACGTCTTGCACGTAGAGGATGATCTTCGGGAATCCCTCGTAAAACACACGGGGTTGGACTTCGAAAGAAGCCTGAGAAGACTTGAGATTGTCTTGGAGCTGTCCCAGGGCGGCGAGCGAGCGGGGCGCGATATAGACGCTGTTACCGAGAGCGAGCAGCCATGCTACCACCACGAAGATTGAGATCACACGCAGGAAGGTCCATACGCCCAAGCCGCTGGCGCGCATGGCGGTAATTTCACTGTCCGCGGCCAGACGGCTGAGTCCGATGAGGATGCCGACGAGCACGCCCATGGGAATGGTGTAGGTAAGCGCAACCGGGACGGTGAAGAAAAAGATCTGCGCAACACTAGGCAGCGGGGCGCTGTTGCGCACTACCAGTTCGAGGATGCGGCCGAGATCGCGGGTGAAAAGGACAAAAGTAAAAACGCCCGCCCCGATCAAGGCGTGGGAGGCCACTTCGCCCAGAATGTAGCGGGTGAGGATGCGCATCCGCAAGGTTGGTTGACTCATTGCGAGTCTAGCATGAGAGCGGTAGCGCCGGAGTGATGGGGCCGATGGGAGTGCCGGGAGTGCAATAGCTAGCAGGCTGCGGAAAGACCCAGGTTTTGACTTTGCTTTGAAGGGGCGCGGCTTCAGCCGCGCCGTACGTGTAGCAAAATCAATGGCGGCTTTACAGCTTGCTGAAAAACTAAAGTTTCGTATCAGGGCATCGCTCAAGCGATGCCATAAGCTCTTTGAATTCGGTGCCCCTTTAGGGGCTGTGCAATGAATTCCGCGAAAGCAACTCTAAGGGCGCTGCGCTATCCTCACAGCCCGCCCACTATTGCCTGAACCAGCAAGAGCACTCCGATGCTTGCCAATCCAAAGTAAAGGTACCTAAGAAAAACCTCTCCGCGAAGGCGATGATTGATCACTCTGCCAAGGAACACGCCGAGTACCGTGAGCGGCAGTGAGAGCAGATAATAGTGGGTTACGGCGGGAGTCCAGAGTCCCGCTAACCAATAGCCACCCATGCCAATGACACTGGCCGGTAGAAAATATCCTTGCAATGTCGCCCGGAAGTGTTGCGCTGACCACCGCCGCATGGCTCCATACACCACCAGCGGTGGCCCATTCATTCCATAGGCTCCGCCGAGCACGCCGGCGCAGAATCCACATGCTAAAAGCCAGGCTCGACTGTCGCGTCGTAGTTCCAGCGGTGTGCTTCCGATCAAGGAGTAGGCGGAGAACGTCATGATAATCACGGCCAGCGTGGCCTTCACTACCCTTTGATGATGACTCGTCAGAAGCAGAAGACCTAACGGTATACCAAAAAGGCTGGAGAGCACGAGCCATCCCGTGCTACCCAGGTGGATCTTCTTCCAGTCCTGCACGACGACGATGGCAGCGACGGTAATCGACACCAGCACAGCCAATGGGGCGGCGATGCCCAGCGGAATGCAGAAAGCGAGCAGCGGAACGGCGATTAGCGCCTCCCCAAAGCCGAACGCCGATCGAATCAGGGTGGCAACAAACACGATGAATAAAACGCACAGAGTAATAAGGTCGATGGTGATCTCCGAGGCGAGCAGCATTCGTGTCCGACAGCGAGCGACTCGCCGGTGGAGCGACGGGCGTCTCGCCCGTCCAGCAGTCCGGCAGCCGGGCCGCGGACACTCGGCTCCGATTCCCGTCTATGCCCTCTTTAGAAACAGCGCTGCCAACGGTGGCAATGTCAGCCGCAGCGAATAGGGGCGGCCGTGGGTTTGTTCTGGGAGGGCCTCGGCTCCTCCCGCGTTGCCGACGTTCGTACCTCCGTACTCCTGGCCGTCGCTGTTGAGAAGTTCTCTCCAGTACCCGCCCGCCGGCACGCCCACCATGTATCCCAGTCTGGGAACGGGCGTGAAGTTGCAAACGACGAGCACGGGATTCTCCCCCGCCTTGCCTTTGCGCAGCAGCGATACGACGCTCATGGGCGCGTCATTGCAGTCCACCCATTCAAAACCCTTGGGATCGTTATCGAACCAGTGCAGCGAATTTTCACTGCGATAGACGCGGTTGAGTTGCTCGACCCAGTTCATGAGCCCGTAGTGCACCGGGTATTGCACCACGTCCCAGTCGAGGCTGCGATCGTGCGACCACTCGCTAACTTGGCCGAACTCGCAGCCCATAAAGAGCAGCTTCTTGCCGGGCTGGGCGAACATGTAGGCCAAGAGCAGGCGCAGGTTGGCAAACCTCTGCCATTCGTCGCCGGGCATTTTTCCGATCAGGGAACCTTTTCCGTGCACCACCTCGTCGTGGCTCAGGGGCAGCACGAAATTTTCGTGGAACGAATAGAGCATGCGAAAGGTCAATTTGTTGTGGTGATACTGGCGGTGAATCGGATCCTGCTTGAAGTACTCGAGCGTATCGTGCATCCAGCCCATGTCCCACTTCAACCCGAACCCCAGTCCACCGAGATAGATGGGCCGCGAAACCATGGCGTAGGAGGTGGACTCTTCGGCGAAGGTTTGAATGTCGGGGTGCTCTTTGTAGGCTTCGAGGTTGAACTGGCGCAGGAAGTCTATGGCTTCCAGATTCTCGCGGCCTCCGTACTTGTTGGGAATCCATTCGCCCTCATTGCGCGAGTAGTCGAGATAGAGCATGGAAGCGACCGCATCCACGCGCAGGCCGTCGGCATGATATTTGTCCAGCCAGAACATGGCGCTCGACATCAGGAAGCTACGCACTTCGGTGCGGCCGTAGTTAAAGATGAACGTCTTCCAGTCGGGATGGAAGCCCTGGCGAAAGTCGGAGTGCTCGAACAGGTGGGTGCCATCGAAGAAGGCGAGGCCGTGGCCGTCGGCAGGGAAGTGCGACGGGACCCAATCGAGAATCACGGCGATGTTGTGCTGGTGCAGGTAGTCCACGAAATACATGAAGTCCTGTGGCGTGCCGTAGCGCGCCGTGGGCGCGAAGTAGCCAGTGGTCTGATATCCCCACGATCCGTAGAACGGGTGCTCCATGATGGGCAGCAGTTCGACGTGGGTGAATCCCAGCTTATTTACGTGCTCGGCGAGGCGGGGAGCGATCTCGCGATAGGTGAGCGAACGGTTGTCCTCTTCGGGGACGCGCATCCAGGAGCCGAGGTGAACTTCGTAGATGGACATGGGCGCGTGCAGCGAGTTCACGGCCGCGCGTTTTTCCAGAAAGGCCGCGTCGTTCCAGGTGTAGTCGAGATCCCAGACCACGGAAGCGGTGCGCGGCGGTTTCTCCGCGAGAAATCCCAACGGATCTGTCTTTTCAATCTGGTAACCGAGTTGGGTGGAGCTGATGTAGAACTTGTAAAATGCACCCTTCTCGATGCCGGGAATAAAGCCCTCCCAGATTCCCGACGAACCGCGAGCCTGGAGCGGATGGGATTGCGGGTTCCAAGCATTGAAGTTTCCGACCACCGACACATAGCGGGCGTTGGGGGCCCAGACACTGAAGACGGTGCCCCTGGTTCCATTGGATTCCACAGGATGAGCGCCCATCTTCTCGTAAATGCGATAATGGCTGCCTTCGTTGAACAAATAAAAATCTTCAGCGGTCAGCAGGGAAACGTCGTAGCGAACCGGAGCGAGTTCCTGCGTTGGCGGTGTCTGGGTCATGGTTTCACTTTCGCGTCTAGTGTATTCCAATTCAAAAGAGACTGAAGTTTTTCTCGTCCCAGCCGATGGAGACCATGAGGCGATAGGGACCTCCAAACATGATCAGTGCGACAACCAATCCGGCCCAAACCAATCCGACAAACGCAACCGCAACCCAAGCCCAGCCGGCAGCAAAAGCTGCGGCCCCGAGTCCGAAACCAGCCCCGTCCCAAGCGCCGCCCACCAGCCCCACCGTTACCGACACCGTTCAGATCAGCAATGCCGCCCGGGCACTGCAAGAAGCTATCGAAACCCCGGCCCAGACCTCCAAAGAAGCCAGCAGGGGAGACCGTCAGGCCCAGAGGCTCCTGGCGAAAGAGGCGGCGGCAGAAAAGTTGGGGTAACACGCCAAGTAGAGGGACGCGCGTCTCGCAGCTTGGCTGGGGAAAGGGCAGGGTCGAGCCGGGCGGGATGTCCGGCACTCCGCTAACGACTACGACTTCGTGCTTCGCGCCTCTCCCGCGCCCAGCCTTCCTTCACGCTTTGCCGCGCTCGCCCAAGCGCCAGCGCGTCAGCCGGCACATCTTCCGTAATGCAGCTTGCGGCCGCGACGTAAGCGCCTCGTCCAATCTTTACCGGCGCCACCAGCGTCGAGTCGCTGCCGATGAACGCGCCATCCTCGATCACGGTCTTGTGTTTCTTCACGCCGTCGTAATTGCAGGTGATGGTGCCCGCCCCGACGTTCACGCCTTCCCCGATTTCCGCGTCGCCCAGATAGCTGAGGTGATTGGCCTTCGAACCCTTGCCCAACTTGACTTTCTTCGTCTCGACGAAGTTCCCCAAGTGCGCCCCTTCGCCCACCTCGCTTCCCGGCCGCATGTGAGTGTACGGACCGAGGACAGCCCCCGCGCCCACGCGCGAGTCTTTCATGATCGTTCCCGGCTGCACCATAACCCGATCGCCAAGGACTGAATTCCCGATGACGCTGTAGGAGCGGATGCGGCAATCCTCGCCAATCTTCGTATGACCCAGCAGCTGCACGAAGGGCTCGATGACGGTGTCGGCGCCAACCTCCACGTCGCTGTCGATCACGCAGGTGTGCGGATAAAAAATCGTAACGCCTTGCTCCAGCAGCTCGCGGCACTTCGCCAGCCGCAACCGCGCATCCAGCATCATCATCTCCGCTCGCGTGTTGCTGCCCAGCACTTCGCTCGCATCCGCCGTCTTGATCGCGACCACCTTCTTGCCCGCCCGGTGAAACACTCCCGCCATGTCCGTGAGGTAGTACTCGCCGTGTGCATTCGCGGTGGAAAGACGGTCGATATGCGCGTACAAGGCGGGCCCATCAAAGGCATAGAACCCGGAGTTGATCTCGCGAATCTTCTTCTGCTGCGAAGTCGCGGATTTTTCTTCCACAATCGCCCGCACCTCCGCTCCTCTATGGAGAGCCGGGCGTCCCCGCCCGGCCGCCAAACTGCTGCGGATCACGCGCCCATATCCACAAGAATAAGAATAAGGACTGTCGAGATCGGCACTGAGCAAAGTCATCGCCGCTTTCTGAGCGCTGTGGAAGTCGCTGAGCTTCCGAATGGTTTCGGCCGTAATCAGCGGAGCGTCCCCGGAGAGCACGATGACCCGGTCATAACCCAAGAGCGCTTCGCGCGCCACCATGAGGGCGTGCCCGGTGCCGCGCTGCTCGGCTTGCACCACGAAGTTCACGCCCGTGCCCGCAACCGCCTCACGCACGCGCTCCGCCTCGTGGCCGATGATCACGAAGATATCCCGCGCCGGCACGATCTTCTGCGCCGTCGCAATCACATGGGCCAGGATCGGCTTGCCGCCGATCTCATGCAGAACTTTGGGGTGCTTCGATTTGAGTCGCGTACCCTTGCCCGCCGCCAGAATGGCGATCGCGATACGCGGAGGCTGCGGAGAAGATTTCGGCTTGGTGTTGGAAGCTTTAGCCATGCTAAGCCAATATACCGCGAACCCCACCGTAGAGACGCGGCTTGCCGCGTCTCATTCGGGCCGGACATCCTTTTCAAATTCGGTCCAGTAAATACCCCCTCGTGGATTGTCTTTGTATTCGGGGACAACCACATAGAGGCCCTTCTGAATCTCGCTTATGACGTATTCTTTGCCGGGGATCAGCCGTTTATCGTCCATTACTTCGTACCCCAAGCCTCTCTCGCTTGGACGGTACACGACCACATCGCCAACCTTAAATGGACAATCCTTTTGCAAAGTATTCATCCTAATTCCGGGAATCAACTGCAACCAATCAACCCCGAATCGTCTGCCGATCCGGTGCTTGCGCCATCAACGCCATCAGGTCGTGCGCCACGCGGTCGGTAGCGTGCCGGGCCACCTCGCCCTCCTCCAGATAATCCCCCAGCAGCGGGCACACGTCCAGCGCCTCGATCGCTTCCAGATCCACCACAATCTGCGAAGCTCCCTCCAGAGCGTACTTGGCCTTCATCTCTGGCGAGGCCGTCTTGCGATTAATCAGGGTGTAGTCGAACAGCTGGACGCCAGCGTGGAGGTTGAGTGCGCGGATGTGGTCCGCCGCGGTTAAACTAAGACTTTCATTTGCCTGCGTCATCAAATTGCAAACGAATACCTTGATGGCATTGGAGTCGAGAATCGCCTCGGGAATTCCGCGCACCAGTAAGTTCGGAATCAGGCTGGTGAAGAGCGATCCCGGGCCGATCGTGATCAGGTCGGCGCCAGCGATTGCTTCCAGCGTCGGGGGAAGGGGTTCGACGTCGGGAGGCACCAGGGCCAGCTCCCGAATCTTGCCTTTGCTCGCCGTGATCCTAGTCTCGCCGCGCACCCGCGTCCCGTCTTCCATTAGCGCTTCCAATTCCACGCTCGCCATGGTTGCCGGATAGATATGCCCGCGCGTGAGCAGAATTTCCGAAGACAGCCGCACCGCCTCCGCAAAGTCTCCGGTGATCGAAGTCAGCGCCGCCAGAAAAAGATTTCCGAAGCTGTGGCCTTCCAGTCCGGAGCCCTTCTGAAAGCGATGCTGGAACAGCCGCGAGAGCAGGGCTTCGTCTTCGGAGAGCGCGACGATGCAATTGCGCACATCGCCCGGCGGAAGCATGTTGAACTCTTTGCGCAGACGCCCGCTCGATCCGCCATCGTCGCTCACCGTCACCACGCCGCACAATTCGCGAATGGTGGGCTGACCCGAGGTGGCCGCCGCTGGCGACATGACGTAACGCTTCAGCCCCTTCAGCAGCGTGGAGAGGCCGGTGCCGCCCCCGATTGCGACCACGCGCAGTTCAGGGCCAGCCTTGCCGGTATCGGATGAATTGGTGCGCAACTGGGGAAGCATACGTCTCAATGGCAGCTATAGCGGCGAGTCAAATTTAATTGTCATCCTGAGCGAAGCGAAGGACCTATGTATTGGATTTCGCTATGCAGGGCTGCTTCGCTCGCTCGGAAACCTAGTACGTACAGTTAATAAGCGCTCGTTTCTCTTCACCATTACAGAGCGGGCAACCTTGTTCTACAGTACCTTTGCAGTTGTCGTACATGTTAGCCTCTTGGCTCGAAAACACGGTCTAGGTCGTCCGATGCGTCCCTCGGCACAGCCTCTTCCGCGCCCGGATCCGGATAAAGCAGTTCGGTGAAGCGCGGATCTTCCGCCAGATTCTGGAAGTCGGTATCATTTCGCGCCTGGAAGCGCAGCGCGGGCTTTGCCTGAATCGCCTCGTTGAGCGTCTTCAGCGATTCTTCGACGTGACCGGTCAGGCAATGCAACGCGGCCAGCCCGTACAGAACGTAGTCGGCCTTGGGCTGCTGCTTCAATAGCTTGTCGAGGTGCTCGCGCGCCGCCACGTAGTCACCCGCGTTGATCAGCCACACTGCGTAGTCGTAATGCTCTTCGGTGTTTTTGAATTGCAGCGTGGTTTCTTTCAGATGTTTGTCGCAGGTGACGATATGCACTTGGGCCCGGTCGACCAGGGATTTGTCCGGTCCGCTCAGTGCTTTCTGCAGGTGGCCTTTGGCTTTCTCGAACTTGCGCTCCTGCAAAGCGCGAAGCCCGGACTCGTAGTTCTGCACCGCCTGTGTGTGTCGTGGATCTTCGGTTACTGGTTTCTTGGGGGTTATCTTTAGTGGCATCAAACCGCCTTCAGTTCAGAATTAAAATCGCAAAAGCTTGCAATCGAGCGGCGCGAAAACCGCGCGCGCCCGCCACGCAACGTCAAACTCATATTTTACCTGAAGGTGCGAGATTGGCGAGTCACTGGGCGGGTTCGGGGAAACCGCATCGAGCGGGAAAGGCGGGTCATGCCAGACAGAGTTGGACCACTTCCCGAACGCGTTTCATGAGAGTGTCGAGGTTCTTGGCTTGGGTATGGCAGCCCCGCAAGGCAGGGACGGTGGCAACGTAGTAGCCGTCTTCATCTCGTTCAATCACAACGGTGAACTTCCGCTGAGCTTTCACGAGACGATTCTAGCATGGAAGAAATAAGGGCCCCGCAAACGTCAGGTTACGCGGAATGTTGAGACTTCCCTCCCGCCGAGATTAGGAGACCGCGAATGCCTACACACGTGGCAACGGCAAGAGCAAGGATTCCGAAAATTCCCCATCTGTGCCAGACGAAATTGGATTTCAGCGGCACTACGTATTCCCCTGGGAAAAGCCGCCTGAAGGGTCCAGGAGCCGTGAAGTAAAAATAGAGCGGCAGGCAAAGCAGAGAGGCCAGAACGATGAGGGCTGCCGCAATTCGTCGAAAGAAAAACGTTAGGGGTATCGCCAAGATGAACAAGAGCGATCCCGTATCGTAGACGTTGAGCAACGGCCCAGTGACGCGTCCACCGCTAAATTCCGATGCCCCAAGATCGCCACTGTAGCTGCAGACCACGATCGCGCAGAACAGGCATATTGCAACTTGCGTCAATTTTCGCCTTAAGTCCCTGTTCATCGGATGTTCTTGCCACGTAACAGATGCCCCAAAAACGCCTTACAACAGCAGCAAAAGACGAGGGCACAGGAAGAATCCGATGCCCCCAAAATCGCAGCGACGCTATCGCTCTTTGCCCTTACCCCAGCTTCTCAAAAAACAAGCAAATCGTTTCAATCCCGCGATGGAAATTCGGAATATGAAACTTCTCGTTCGGAGCGTGCAAATTGTCGTCGGGAAGCCCAAAGCCCATCATCACCGATGGAATCTTCAGCACGTCCTGGAAATCGGTCACAATCGGAATCGACCCGCCGGAGCGAATAAACACAGTCTCCTTCTTGAACGTGTCATGCAGCGCCTCAGTCGCCGCTTTGATGAACCGGTTGTCGGTGCCAACCACGCCTGCGGGACCCTTGCTCCAAACCTTGATCTTGATGTCGATCCCCTTGGGCGTGAGTTTCTTGACCATCGCGGTATAGCGTTTCAGGATGTCGTCCGGATCCTGGTTCGGCACCAGGCGCATGGAAACTTTAGCCGACGCCTTCGCCGGAATCACCGTCTTCGCCCCCGGAGCCACAAACCCGCCCGGCATGCCGTGCACCTCCAGCGTCGGACGCGCCCACGTCCGGTACAGCACCGAATATCCCGGCTCGCCGGTCAACACCTTCGAGCCGACTTCCGTTTTGCGATAATGCTCTTCGTTGAAAGGCAGCCGCTTCCAGGCCTTCAGCTCATCTTTGCTGGGCACTTTGACGTCCTTGTAAAAGCCCGGGATCAGCACCTTGCCCTTCGCATCTTTCAGCTTGC
>Ga0316363_10000703_pt1 | contig 38484 bp, 34 predicted proteins | sample Sb_taG_3_FD_200459 | JGI IMG/M metagenome (GOLD analysis project Ga0316363, IMG submission 200459) | Peat soil microbial communities from Weissenstadt, Germany - Sb_50d_a_PC metaG (v2) (version 2) | ecosystem: Environmental > Terrestrial > Soil > Wetlands > Peat | place: Germany: Weissenstadt...
TGCGCTCATCATGTACGATCCTGATGCGCCAGCAGGTACCTGGGTGCACTGGGTGTTATACAACCTCCCTGCCAACACGAGAGAACTGCCAGAGGGAATGGAAAAACAGGAACAGCTTGCCACCGGAGCGCTGCAAGGACGCAACGACTTTCGCAAGATCGGCTATGGCGGTCCATGTCCCCCGCCGGGCAAGCCACACCGCTATTATTTCAAGCTGTATGCGCTCGACACAAAGCTCAACCTCAAGGCCGGAGCCACCAAACCTGACCTCGAACGTGCCATGAAGGGCCATATCCTGGGCGAAACGGAACTCATGGCGCGCTATGGCCGTTGAGCCGGCGGGTGGCGCACGTCTCCGCGTGCCTGAATCCGAAACGCGCAGTCAGCCTGCATCTCAGGGTGCCCCACGGTGGCATGGTGTACTCACTCAGGTTCCCAATCAATTTGTGGTAACCAGGCAAAATACTGTTTCACAACTCCGTCTCTTTCGGGACACCTACCGTTTGCCCTGTTCCACACCGGACGCTAAACTTAATATCTCGGGGTATTCCCTATGCTCGTCGTCATGCAGGCGCAGGCCACCGAAGAGCAGGTGCGCGCCGTCTGCCAGAAAATCGAAGCGCTCGGATACCGCGCCCACTCCATGCCCGGCGCGCAACGCACCGCCATCGGCATCACCGGCAACAAAGGCGAGGTCGAATCCGGGACACTGGAAGAAATGCCCGGAGTGCAGGAAGTCATCCGCGTTACCAAGCCCTACAAGCTGGTCAGCCGCGACACCAAGCCCGACAACACGATCCTTAAGTTTCCCGGATCACGTGTCACCATCGGAGGCCCCGACCTCGCCATCATCGCCGGCCCCTGCGCCATCGAGAGCCGCGACCAGGCGTTCAAAATCGCCGAGCGCGTAGCCCGTGCCGGAGCCCAGTTCTTCCGCGGCGGCGCCTACAAGCCCCGCACCTCTCCTTATTCTTTTCAGGGCCTGGGCGAAGAAGGACTGAAGATCATGGTCGAAGTCCGCGACCGCTTCGGCCTGCTCATCGTCACCGAAGCCGTCGACTACGAATCGCTCGACCTGGTCGACCAGTACGCCGATGTCATCCAGATCGGCGCCCGCAACATGCAGAACTTCTCTCTGCTCAAGCGCGCCGGACGCGCCCGCAAGCCGGTCCTGCTGAAGCGCGGTATCTCGGCGACGCTCGAGGAATTCCTCATGGCCGCCGAATACATCATGAGCGAGGGCAACTACAACATCGTCCTGTGCGAGCGCGGCGTGCGCACCTTCGCCGATCACACCCGCAACACGCTCGATCTCAGCATCGTCCCGGCCGTCCAGCGCCTCAGCCACCTGCCCATCATCGTCGATCCCAGCCACGGCACTGGCAAGCGCAACAAAGTAACGCCGCTCTCCCGCGCCGCCGTCGCCGTCGGAGCCGACGGCCTGATCGTAGAAGTCCACCACGATCCCGACCGCGCGCTCTCGGACGGCATGCAGTCGCTATTTCCGGATCAATTCGACGCGCTCATGCAGCAGGTCAAGCAGATCGCGGCGGTATTGGGACGATCAATCCCCAAAGGCGCCGAGCCCGCTGTTTTAGCAGGTCCATCAAGGCAATCGACCTCGTAATCTCGAGAGGAGAGATATGACGTTGCGCGCTGTGTTCCTTCCGCTCCTTCTCCTAAGCACAGCCTTTGCGCAAGACTCTGCTCCCATAGTGCTGTCAGGAAAGGACCACGTTCCCATTTGTCGCGGCAAGGACAGCGATGCCCCAGGCTGTATCACGGCGCCGCACCCGACCTACTCTCCCGATCCGAAGTATCCGAAAAAGGAGAGCAAAGCGCGTCATCGAGGGGCAGTTGTATTGGAGCTTGTTGTCGGTCCTGATGGCTTGCCACGCGACATCACAGTGTCGCGTACGCTTAGTTCCGAGTTCGATAAGGCAGCCATGGAGGCCGTAAGGAAATGGAAGTTTGACCCCGCAACCAGAGACGGCAAGCCCGTCGCAACTGCAATCAAGGTAGAAGTAAACTTCCGCCTCTACTGATCGGGCCACATCTGATAATCTCTTGCCTGCAGCGAGGCCAACTCGTCCTTGAGAAAATTCCTGCTACTCGCCGTCCTCGTCCCGCTTGTCCTGGCCGCCGGTTGGTACTACTTCCACGAGCGCACTCTCCCCACCTACGGACCGCTCTACCGCGAATTCGCTTACATCAGCAATGGCAAGAGCAACACGGTCACGGTCATTGATCTGCGCAGTTTTCGCCCGGTAAGAACGCTGCAGGTCGGCGCCGAGCCCACCGGAGTCGCGGCCAATCCGAAGCGAAATGAAGTTTACGTCGTCAACACCGGGTCCTCGAACGTCAGCGTGATCGACGCGGAGCAGAACAAAGTTGTCGCCACCATCGGCGTCTACGGACGCCCCTACTTCATCGATGTCTCTCCCGACGGACGCCGTGCCTACGTTGCCAATTCCGGTTCCGCCAACGTTTCCGTCCTCGATCTCGACCGTCACACGGTAGCGGCCACGCTCCACGTCGGCGGAAGTCCCGGCCTCGCCCGCGTTTCGCCCGATGGATCCACCGTCGTCGTCACCAATCGCGCCGACAACACCGTCTCCATCATCGACACCGCGCGGCTGGCCGTACGCTCCGCCATCACCGTCTGCATTCATCCCGAAGACATCGCCATCCTGCCCGACTCCAGCAAAGCGTTCATTTCCTGTTCCGGATCGGGCCAAGTCGCGAGCATTGATCTGAAGAACGACAAGCTGCTCGCGCTCCTCGATGTCGGAAAATCGCCGGTGAGCCTTGCGCTGAAACCGGACGGCGGAGAACTGGCCGCTTTCAACTTCGACGCCGGCAGCATCTCCATCATCGAGACCACGGGCAACGAAGTGTCAGGCAGCTATCTCATCGGCACGGAACCTACTCGCGGCGTTATTTCGCTCGATAACTCCCGCTTGTACATCTCTAACTTCGGATCGAATAACATCGCGGTCTACGATATCGACTTAGGCAAGGTCATAGCCTATCTCCCCGTAGGGACGCATCCCGACGCGCTAGCGCTCTCGCAGAATCAGAACTATCTGCTGGTACTCGACACCGGTTCCGGAGACCTAGCCGTGATTCAGAAACGACAGCCGAAGAAAAAATTTGAGCCGTCGGAATATTCCTTGCTGACCATCATCCCCGTTGGCATGCAGCCGAATCAGATCGTGGTGAAGTCGTTTCTGGCGACGAAACTCATCGACGGTCGCTAGGGCGCGAGGTTCGCTTGCCCGGCGCCGGAACGTGCAGTCATCGCCCCGTTTCAATCCTTGCCAGCAGCGCTTTCCTTACGTCCTCAAACTGGGTGATATCGAAGATTTTTTCGGGGAACTTGGCGGTAATTTTTGGTTCTCCGGCCAGGGCTTTGACGAAATTCTGAAGAGTGGTTGCGTGCATATCCGCGCGGCGCTCGGGCTGGGATACGGCGGCCTGGCCGACACCGAGAATCTCGGCGAGATGGAGTTAAGAGGGCCAAAAGCAGGTCCTTCGCTTCGCTCGGGATGATAAAGCTGCTGGGAACTGGACCCTGATTCGCCCTCCCGAAAGCGCAATTGGTCCGGTGCTTTATTACCTCGGTTATCTATTGCCGTGACTTCAAGCGACAGAGAATAAGGTCTTATGAAGCTTTGGCGTCGCCTGCTGCTTGCGTTGGTGTGGGTTGCCGCGGCCTCCGCGACCGCCCATGCGAAACAGCTTGCGATCGTTGCAGATACCGCAAACTCCACCACCAATCTCACAAGCGCCGAACTGGTGAAGATCTTCAACGCGCGCACTCGCATCTGGCCGGACGGGAACCCTATCACGATCGTGCTGCGCGATCCGTCGTCCGCGGACATGCAGCTCATCTTGAGGAGAGTCTTCAATATGACGGCTGACGAGGCGCGCACCTTCGTTCACGCGCACGCGGGGACCATCGTTGTGGCGGATTCCGATGATGCCGTCCTCCGTTTTGTCGCCAGCACTCGAGGAGCAATTGGGGTGGTGGATCTCTACTCGCTTACCAAGGATGTACGAGTGGTGAAAATTGACGGCAAGTTACCGGTCGAGCAGGGCTACTTACTGAGGGGAAACTAGTCATGATTCAAGGAGCGACGAGTTCCAGAACGATCTTTACCGTCACGCTGTTCGCCATCAGTTTGTTGCTTTCCGCCGGAACTGTGCCTGCTCAAACCAGTCAGCGAGCGGCCGTACTACCCCTGACTACCAAGTCCGAGGAGGTTCGGCGTCTGGTGGAAAAGGCTTGGGACCTCGACCTCGACCAGGTTGAGCAGGAACAGGCGATTGAGGTTTTGCGGAAAGCGCTCAAGATCGATCCCAATTTCGCCATGGGGCACGAGCTTTTGTCGCAGACCAGCCTGGACCCTGCTGAGCAGGTGCGCGAGCAGCAGAAAGCTTTTGCCACCCGCAGTCACGCCAGTGCCGCCGAGAGATTGGTCATCGAATGGCTGCAGGACGCGAACGATCACAAGCTGATTCCGGCCATCACCAAAATGAACGATGTGCTCAGCCGCTATCCCCACGACAAATGGGTTGTCTTTCTGGCGAACTGGTGGCTGACTCAGCAAACGCAGTATGACCGGGCCATTGCCGTCTTTGAGAATTCGGGGCTCGACTCTCCCGGCCTCATGAACAACACCGCTTACACCTACGCCTACTCGCGGCAATTCGAGAAATCATTTGCGCTGATGGACAAGTACGTCGCGGCGTTGCCCAAGGACCCGAACCCGCAGGATTCCTACGCTGAAATTCTGCGTATGGCGGGACGGTTCGATCAAGCGATCGAGCACTACCGCGCCGCGCTGGCCATCGATCCCGACTTCTATTCGTCACAATTCGGAATCGCGGACACCTATTCGCTGATGGGGGACCAGGTGCGGGCGCGCCAGGAGTACGACATTGGCTTCAAGAAATTTTCTCTGCCTGAACTGCACCGTATTCAATGGCAGACCAGAGAGGCCATCACCTTTGTCCGCGAGGGCGACTATGCCGCAGCGGACCGCGCCTTCCAGGCCATCGCCGACCACGCGCACGCCAAGCACATGAGCCAGCCGGAGGCTGACGCCTGGCGCCAAATGGCGATGTACCAGCCGCGTCCCAAGCAGGCGATCGCCCTCCTGGCCAAAGCCCAGGCGGCCATGCAACAAGGCAAGAATGCGATGGCGGCCGCAATTCAACAAGAATTGGCCCAGATCCTGCGCGCCCGTGTCGAAGTCGCGGTTGAGACGGGCAACAAGGAAATGACGGCTTCCACTCTGGCGCGCCTGGCGCGGATGTCGGAGAATTCAAACGACAAAATTATCGACTCCGCTTACCACGGAGCCGCGGGTGCCGTATTGTTCTCCGGCCACAAGTACACGGACGCCATCGCGCATCTGGAAGAAGACACCAACAATCCATTTTCGTTGCAACTGTTGGCCGAAGCTTACCAGAAGACCGGGGACAGCTCCCAAGCACACCGTACCACCGAGGCGCTGGCGAACTTTAATGATCCGACCGTGGAGCAGGCGCTGGTCGTACCGGCGTTCCGCAAGTGCTACCAGGACCCCTCCTGCAACAGCAATCTCAAGGGCGTGTCCCTGAAGAAGTCATTCCCGAGGACGTTATAAATCCTAACTCTTCTTCCCAGTCACGGCATAAAAAGCAGTCGCTTCTTGCTCCACGTTCTTGCTGCCGCACTTGGGGCATTTCGCGTCTGCTTCGTGTTCTTTCAGGGTGAGAATTACTTCGAAGGTTTTGTGGCAATCGTTGCAAACGTAGTCATACACGGGCATGGGGGCCTCCCGCTCGATTGCGATCACGAGCTACGGTTGGAATTGTACCGCCAATACCCGCCGCTTGTCCGTGAGCCTTGGGTAGCGCCGACAGTCCCGGCGTTAAGAGAACGCGTGGAAACCGGGTCGTCCCTTCGGGACTTGAAATTATCTCTTCCGCTTTTCCGGCGCGGAAGCGCTGGGCTAAGCTGGTTCGCCCCTCCGGGCCTGGAAATGCTCCAGGATGGCTTCGGCTTGGGATTTGGTCACGACTGCCGATAGGGCCGCTACGTCGGCTTGCTTCACGGCTTGCAGGCTGCCGAAATGTTCCAGTAGGCGGCGGGTGGTAGATTCGCCTACTCCGGGGATTTCTCTGAGTTCGGTGGCTCGGTCTCTTATCTGGCGCCGCTTGCGATGGAAGGTTACGGCGAAGCGATGCGCTTCGTCGCGGATCATCTGGACCAGATGTAAGACGGGAGAATGATGGTCGAGAACGATGGGGTCGTCTTCCTGTCCGTAGACGTAGATGATCTCTTCTCGCTTGGCGATGGAGGCGAGCGGCTGGTTGATGATTTCGAGGGCTTCGAGCGCCTGGGCGGCGGCGTGAAGCTGTCCGAGGCCGCCGTCGATCAGCACCAGGCTGGGCATGGGCTTTTTTTCTTCTTGCTGGCGCTGGTAACGGCGCGTGACCACTTCGCGCATGGAGGCGAAATCGTCCACGCCGGCGACGGTCTTGATGATGAACTTGCGGTAATCCGATTTTTTCATCTTGCCGTCTTCCCACACCACCATCGATGCCACCGTTTCCGCTCCCTGAATGTGCGAGATGTCGAAACCCTCGATGCGCTTCGGCAGCTCGGGGAGGGCTAGCGCTTCTTGGAAGGCTTCTTGAATGGCGCGGGCGTTTGGCTTCAGGACTCGGAAACGCTGGTCGTAGGACTGCTTGGCGTTGTTGCCGGCTAGATCGATGAGCTCGCGCTTGTCTCCGCGCTGCGGAACGGTGATGTGGACTCGCGTCGCTCGTCCGCCTTCGCCGGCTAGTTGCTCGCTGAGGGCTTCTTCTAGTTCTTCGTGGTCTTCGAAGTCGACGGGAACGTAGATGTTGCGCGGGACATAAGGCTGGGCTAGGTAGAGCTGCTTGACTAGGGCGGAGAAGAATTCGTTGGGATGGAATGGATCGGCGCTGGGACGGGCGGGGGCGCCCGTCTCTCCATCGTTGTGTTCGTTTTGTTGCGCGTCGAGCTCGGGGAGGTCTTCCCAGAAAAATTCGCGACGGTCCAAGACTTTTCCTCCGCGCATGTGGAACAGGTTTACGGCCAGCATCTGGTTCTCGTAGTGATAGCCGAAGACGTCGGCGTCGTCGCCTTCGGCGGCGGCGATGCGCTGCTTCTCCTGGAGTTGCTCGACGGTGGAGACCAGGTCGCGATAGCGGGCGGCGCGCTCGAACTCCTGCGCTTCGGCGGCTTCCGACATGCGCTCGCGGAGAGATTTGACGAGATCGGTTTGGCGTCCTTCGAGAAAGAGCTTCACGTCGCGGACGGCTTCGGCGTAGATCTCGGGTGTGGTCAGTTCCTTCACGCACGGACCGAGGCAACGCTTGATATAGAACTGAAGGCAGGGACGCGGATGGTTGCGGGTTAAATCCACTTTGCAGGACGGGACCATGAAGTGGCGATGAATGAGATCGACGATGCGATAGGCGAGATTGGCAGGGAAGTACGGGCCGTAGTAGGCGCTGCCGTCCTTGCGCAGGCGGCGCGTCACGTAGACGCGCGGGAAGCGCTCCGCGAGGGTGAGCTTCACGTAGGGGTAAGTCTTGTCGTCACGCAGCAGGATGTTGAAGCGCGGCTTCTTCTGCTTGATGAGGTGGTTCTCGAGCGCGAGCGCTTCTTTGTTATTGGCGACCACGATGTAGTCGACGTCGACCGCCTCGCGGACGAGCGTGCCGGTTTTCGCGTCCTCCCAGCGGCCTTCGTGAAAGTAGGAAGAGACGCGCGAGCGCAGGTTCTTCGCCTTGCCGACGTAGATGACTTCGCCTTCGGCGTTCTTGTAGAGGTAGACACCGGGGGACGTGGGCAGGCTGCGAATTTTCTCGGGGAGATCCATCGCCCTAAGGTCTATGATAGAGCCTGAGACGTAAAGGATTCTGGCCGTTGGCGAAGCGGAAGAGTTCCAATCAGAAATTCATGAAGTACTCAGGATCGATACAGGGCCCGGAGGATTTGTCTTCGCGACGAGGTTTTTCTCGAGTCGTCGAAAAGAAGTCTGAGGTCAAGCCCTCGCCGATATCCCTCCGCAGGGAGACGCGACACGCCGCGTCTCTACGGTAGTTTTTTACGCGCTCCATCCTCTTACGAACTCCACCAGGCTGCGCAGGGCGATTCCCGACGGCCCTTTGGCGATCCACGGTTTGTTCTCTTCCATCCAGGCGGTGCCGGCGATGTCGAGGTGGATCCAGGGCGTGTCTTCGGCAAATTCTTTCAGGAACATGGCGGCGAAGATGGCGCCGCCGTAACGGCTGCCGGCATTGACCATGTCGGCGATGTTCGATTTGAGGTTTTCCTTATAGTCGTCGTCGAGCGGAAGACGCCACATCTTCTCGCCCGCTTGTTTGTTGGCGGTCGCGAAGCGTTCGTACATCTGGTCGTCGCTCGCGAAGATTCCGGCGTTCACGTAGCCGAGGGCCACGGCTACCGCGCCGGTCAGGGTGGCGGCGTCGACGAGATGAGTGCAGCCGAGTTGGCGGGCGTAGCACAGGCCGTCGGCGAGGATGAGGCGTCCTTCGGCGTCGGTGTTGATAATTTCGATGGACTTGCCGGACATGGCGATCTGCACGTCTCCCGGTTTTTGCGCCTTGCCGGATGGCATGTTTTCGGTGGCGCAAATGATGGCGGTGACTTTCACTTTCGGCTTCAGCAAGGCGATGGCGCGCATGACGCCGATCATGGTGGCGGCGCCGGCCATGTCGTATTTCATTTTCTCCATGCCGTCGGCGGGTTTGATGGAGATGCCGCCGGTGTCGAAGGTTACGCCTTTGCCGACCAGGCCGAGGTGAACATCTTTTGCCGCGCCCTCGGGCTCGTAGCGCAACACGATCAGCGCCGGAGGTTCGTCGGACCCCTGGGCCACTCCCCAGAATGCGCCCATCTTGAGTTCTTTGATCTTGTCGGCGCCGTAGGTCTCGCACTTCAGGCTGACTTCCGCCGCCATTTTCTTAGCGCGCTCGGCCATCGTGGTCGGCGTCATGTGATTGGAGGGTTCGTTGACCAGGTCGCGCGCGAAGTTCTGCGACTCGGCGACGATGCGTCCGGCTTGCATGGCGCTTTCCAAGCCACTTGGATCGCCTTGCACAACGATGGTGACGGCGTCAATTTTCTGGTCCTTGCGGTCACTTTTGTAGTAGTCGGGATCGAAGTTTCCTACGAAGGCGCCTTCCACGATGGCGCGCACGCCGTCATCGGCGGGGATTCCGTTCTCAGGTAGAACAAAGGCAAAGCTGCGGATACTCTTGCCCTTCAGGGTGCGCACGGCGGCGCCGGCGACCTTGCGTAATTCCGCGGCTGAAAAAGTCTTGGCTTTGCCGCCGCCGACGAGGAGCAGGCGCTTTGCTTTCAAGCCTGCGGGGCGGTGCAGCAGCGTGGTTTCGAAGGCCTTGCCGGTGACTTCGCCGCTTGAAATCACGTCCTTGGCCGCTTCGCTCACGTTAGTGTCGCTCGATTCGAGCGAAGGGGCCGGCTTATCCTTTTCGCCTCTGTCTTTTTCGCTTCGATCTTTTTCGGTTCGATCGAGGACTACTACCACAAGGCAATCGGTTTCCAGTTGAGACGAGACGGAGGAAGAGAGGTTTGTATTCATGATGGACTATCTTCAGTATCCACGGTGGAAGGGGGAACGCGCAACTCAGCAACCGGCCGTTGTGTGCGGGTGAAAACCGGGTCGTCCCTCCGGGACTGTATCCTACTGCTGTGCGTCGTTAATTCGCGACATAAGTTTGGTTGACAGTCTAGATTTATGTCGCGAACTTACTGGACCGAACACTAGTTCATTGCCCGGTTCCAGTGAGGGTTGCGGTTGCTGTACTGCCACCGCTGTTGGTCACGTTGAGCTTGCCGCTGCGGGTGCCCTTCCTGGTGGGATTGAACGAAACGTTGAGCGAGCAACTGGTTTCCGCGGGGAGCGAACTGCCGCAGGTGTTGGCGGAGATGGTGTAGTCGGCGGGTGTGCTTCCGATGGTGAAGCCGGTTAGATTCACGGAGGCCGTGCTCACGTTCGAGATGGTCACCGTTTTCGGTGCGGTGCTCTGGCCCACGGGTTCAGGGCCGAAATTCAGTGCGGTGGGAGAGAGCGCGATCGACACGCCCGTTCCAGTCAGAGTTACCTTCTGCGGATTGTTGGCCGCGTTGTCGGTAAGCTGCAATATGCCGTTGCGGGCACCTTTTGTTGTCGGCGTAAATCCCACCGTGATTGCGCAATTGTTGCCGGCGAGGATCAGCGCACCGCAGGTATTGGACTGAACGGCGTAATCGCCAGTGGTGGCGACATTGGAAATATTCAGGTTAGCGTTTCCGGTGTTGGTCAGGGTAACGGTCAGGTCCGTGGTCTGGCCGATGGGCGTCTTGGCGAAGGTTAGCTTGCTTGCTGAAAGCACCGCAGTTGCGCCACTGCCGTTGCCGCAGTTGGGGAAGATGAAGTTGGAGATACGCGTGTTCCAGTTGAAGCTGCCGGTCGAGGGAATGTACTCCTGTGTGTACCAGAAGGTGCAGTCGTCGGCGGGATCGACGGTCATGGCGCTGTAGTCGCCCCAGCGGTTCTGGCCTCCGGTCTGGGAACCGGATCCACTCATGATCAATTGTTCGCCTTCCATGCTGCCGGGCGTGTCGGCCGCGACCCTTCCCGTAAAGTAAATGGAGGGGTAGACGGAGCTGCTGGAGACGCTGTAACCGAGCGCCATATCGCCGGACTGATCCATCGCGATGCTGCCCATCCAGCGTGTATTCGAGTCGGGGCCGAAGGTGCCCTGCTGGAACACGGTGGGCGTTCCGTTCGGACTGCGAACTTCATACCAGCGCACGCCGGTAGAGATGGAATGATTGAAGACGAGAGATTCCACTCCGCTGGGGAACTGGCGATAGGCGAGGCGGTACATGGGGCGGTCGCCGATCGCATCGAGGAGCTGAGTGGTGCCGGGTTGCTTCACACAGGAATGCAAGCAGCGTGCGGTGAAGGGCGCGACCGGAAGAACGGTGGGGCCGGTGAAGGTGGAGTTCGTGGGCGTCGTGAAGTCCACGTGAAACGTCCACAATTGGATCGTGTTCTTGCTGAAGTTCATGAAGAAGGCGGGTTCTCCCGCGGCTGGCGCGATGGTTCCGTCCATGTCGGAAGGCAACAAGCTGGCGACCGTGGAAGGCTGCTGGAAGCAGATGATCTGGGCGGGATTGCCGGCCAGCATGGCATTGCGGTCGAATGCGCAGGCATTGGCCCCGGCGAAGTGGCTGCCGTTTAGGAAAACGTTGAACGACATGTAATAAGCATCGGGCCAGACGCCTAATTTTGGGTAATCGGAGTAATCGACGTTGCCAAAAGAAAAGGCATAGCGGTTGTAGGTGCCGGTGGCATCGCTCGAGGTCGAGACCGCTACGCACTGCAGGTAGGGAAGAGTGCTGATGGAGAACTGGGTAAGGATCCAACGGTCGGCCATCTTGTCGTATTGCACGATGGGATCGCCGTCATTGTTGGTTTCACATCCTCCGCCGAAGCCGTGCCAGAGGGCGTTTCCTTGGGTGGGTCCGGCAAGGAGCGCGCCGGTGGCTTTGTCAAAGACGGCAAACTCAGCGTTGACCCACTGCACGTATTGCGTGGCGCCGACCGCTCCGTTGGTGTCGGGCGGGGAATACTCGAGAAGAAATCCGTACTGTCCCTGACCCAAGCCATCAATGTTTAGGCCCAGGTTGGCGGCTACTGGAGGCAGAGCGATCTGCTGCAAGGCCGCGTCGGGCTCGGGGTACTCAGGCACGTTATCGGCGGGCGCGGTGGGAAGGATTTTCAGCAAGCGAGGCGAGAAGCGGTGGGGTTGGGCGGGAGTCATCCGATCGAGTTCGGCGAGCGTGGCAGAGGCGTCGTGTTTTATTTCGCGGATGACACGAATGGTACTTTGTTCTTGGGGTTCTTGGGCAAAAGCGGAGCCGGAGAAAACGACCGACAACATCGCGGCTAGATAGAAAACGGAGGTGAAGCGTGCTGTCATAGCGTGAGTCATATACCGAGTCGTATGCCGAGTGATGGCGCGGCGGGGAAGGTTACGAGTTGACGTAGTATAGCCTTTTTTTTCAAAATAACGCGTTTTGCGCCGGTCTCAACCGTAGAGATTTGCACTCCAGATTCCACCTGCTGGAGCTTGGAAAAAGGCAGTATTCCCGGGTGTCAGCAGGTCAGCGCAATTGTTTGCACATCATTTCCCGTAGAGACGCGGCTTGCCGCGTCTGGGACGGGGCAGGCCCCGTCTCTGCCAGACGGAAGAACGTTCGGAATCGCTCAAGCGGGGCCCTGATACGAAACCGGAGTTTCTCCGCAAGCTGAATAGTCGCCCGCCTATGCTCGTCTTCTTCCCCTGGAGATGGCCTCGCGGGCTTCCTTGTCGGCGGTGCGTCGGCGCTCGGTCTCGCGCTTGTCCCACAGTTGTTTGCCCTTGGCCAGGGCGAGTTCGACTTTGATTTTGCCATTCTTGAAATACATGCGGGTGGGGATCAGGGTGAGTCCCTTTTGTTGGGTCTTGCCAATCAGCTTACGAATTTCTTCTTTGTGGAGCAGAAGTTTGCGGGTGCGGAGGACGGCATGATTGGAGTAGTTGCCGTGCTCGTAAGGGCTGATATGGCAGTTGAGGAGCCAGAGTTCGCCGTCCTTGATCAGGCCGTAGGCGTCCTTGAGATTGGTCTTACCGGTTCGAACGGACTTCACCTCGGTTCCGGTGAGCACGACTCCGGCCTCGAATTTTTCGAGCAAGAAATAGTTGTGGCTTGCGTTCCTGTTTACAGCGGCGTCCTTTTCTCCGGAGGCGGTGGGCTGGCGGCGGGGATGCTTCTCCCGATTGGGCTGGGTCTGGTGGCTAGTCTGCTTGGCCATGGTACTGAAAAGAAAGTATCACGAGGGGGGAAAAGAGGTCTCAGGTGTCAAGTCTCAGGTCTCAGGAAAGGCAAACCACAGTTGCCTTTCGAGATCGGGGGTTGTCCTGATACCTGACACCTTGGTCCACGTACTACTGAGTGTAAATACCGTCCTACCAATCACTTCGGGTGTCAGTTGACGCGATGCTATAATGCACAATTGCGCTACTTTTTGCGCGCGACATCCCCCCTAGGATGACCGGCCCGTCGGCTTTTTCGGGTGGTTGGATGATTCTGGTTGGATGAGTCTTGGCCGGTTCCCCCGCTGGCGAGAAAGATTTTCATGAGGACTGCGTGATGAGACGCCTGATCCGTCCGGTTCTGTTGGTTCTGCTGCTTGTCTGCCTGAGGCTTCCTGTTTTTGCCGGTGGCGATTCTGCCAAAGCGCTCTACGCGAAGGGCCAAGACGCTGAGGCGCGGCAGAACTACGAGCAAGCCTTCGACTATTTCAAGCAAGCCTACAATCTAAAACCGAAAGACCTGCGATATCGAACTGCGTACGAGCGGAACCGCTTCCTGGCGGCTTCGGCGCGCGTGCATCGCGGGCAGATTCTGCGCGATGCCGGCAAGTTCGACGAGGCGGCGGTGGAATTCCAGAGGGCATTGGAGACCGATCCTTCTTCGTTCATCGCCCAGCAGGAGCTGCGGCGTACGCAGCAGATGATTCGGGAGGCGCAGAATCCGCAACCGCAGGCTGCGGCGCCGGGTCCGACCGCGTTGCGCCGACGGTTGGAAGCGGCGCAGGGCCCGGTGGAGCTGGCTGCGATCTCGAACGTGCCGATCACGCTCAAGGTTACGGAGAAATCCAACGTGATCTACGAGACGGTGGGCAAACTGGCCGGCATCAACGTGCTCTTCGACCCCGATTACACGCCGCGCCAGGTGCGCATCGAACTGAACGGCGTGACGCTGGAAGATGCACTGGAAATCGTTTCGTTTGAGACCAAGACCTTTTGGCGTCCGGTGACGCCCAATACGATTTTTGTGGCGCAAGACAATCCTGCAAAGCGGAAAGAGCTGGAACAAAACGTCCTCAAAACTTTTTATCTTTCCAATCTTTCCCAGCCTACCGAATTGCAGGATGTAGTGAACGCGATGCGCACCATCCTCGAAGTGAGCCGTATTCAGCAGTTGCCTTCGCAGGGAGCGATCGTGGTGCGCGGCACGCCGGATCAGGTGGCACTGGCGCAGAAACTGGTGGACGATCTCGACAAGGCGAAACCGGAGGTGCTGATCGAAGTGGCGGTCATGCAGGTTAGCCGCGACAAGATTCACACGCTTGGGATCAACCCTCCGACCAACGTCACGGTGGCGCTGCAGCCCAATGTCAGTACTACTCCCGTGGCCACTGGGACGACCGGCACGACGACGACTACTACAGGGTCGACGGCCGGCCTCAACCTGAATACGATCGCCAACCTGAATGCCACCGACTTCCAGGTGACGATTCCGCAGGCTACGGCGACGGCATTGTTGAGCGATACCAATACGAAAATCATCCAGAATCCGCAGATCCGCGCTTTGGACGGGCAGAAGGCGACGCTGAAGATCGGCGATCGCGTGCCGGTGGCGACGGGATCGTTCCAGCCGGGTATTGGCGGAGTCGGTATCAACCCGCTGGTCAACACTCAATTTCAATATCTCGACGTGGGCGTGAACATCGACATCACGCCGCGGGTGCATGCCGGGCGGGAAATTTCGCTGAAGCTTTCGCTGGACGTCTCGGCGGTGACCTCGTATGTGAGCATTGGTGGTATCAACCAGCCGGTGATCGGCCAGCGCAAAATCGAGCACGAGATCCGCTTGAAAGATGGCGAAGTCAACCTGCTGGGCGGCATGTTGGAGGATACGCAGACGAAGGCGCTGAGCGGAATTCCGGGTTTGGCCCAGATCCCGATCCTGAAATATCTTTTTTCGCAGACCAACACCGAGCACTCGGAGAACGAAATCGTATTCGTCCTGATACCGCACATTATTCGTGGACCTGACGTTTCCCATGGCAGTGTCGACGTGATCGACGTGGGTACGGCCAATGCCCTGGAGCTGAGACGATCGAGCAAGCCGGCAGCGCCGGCGAGTGCGCCCGCCCCGGCGTCGCAAGCCGCGCCCGTAGCCGCTCCGCAGCCGCCGGTGGCGATGCCGCAGACGCCAACGGCTCCGGGCCAGCCGGCTCAGAATTTGATTCCGCAGAGTCAGGCGGGCAGCGGCGCAGGGTTCCTGTTTGATCCGCCTACCTTGAGCCAGACCAAAGGCTCGACCTTCACGGTGAATGTCATGCTTTCGGGCGGGCAAAACGTGCACTCCGTGCCCGTGCAACTCAGCTACGATCCGAATCAGTTGCAGGTGGTCAACGTGTCGAACGGCGGATTCCTGTCCCAGGACGGGCAAGCGGTGGCGTTAGTACATCGCGACGATCCGGCGACCGGCACCCTGCAGATCACAGCCACGCGGCCTCCGGGCGCTGGGGGCGTTTCGGGACAGGGCGCGGTGGTGACGCTCACATTCATGGCGAAGGGGACGGGCCAGTCTGCTCTAGCCATCACTCGGGGCGGAGCACGCGACCCGGCGATGCAACCGATTGCCATGAGCGGAGCGCAGGCGGCCGTTACCATTCAGTAGCGGTGAAGAAGTTCTCAGTTCTCAGTGGAGATCGGGTTCGTTTTGACTGAGAACTGGGAACTGGGAACTGATTTATGAACCAGTCGATAAATATGCGGAAGGCTCGGTGTGCGTTTGGCCGCCAACAACACGGGTTTACCCTGATCGAGTTGATCGTTGCGACCGCCATCCTGACCATTCTGGTGGGGGCGGCGTTTCCGCTGGTGAGAATCACGATTTATCGGGAGCGCGAACACGAGTTGCGCCAAGACCTCTGGATGATCCGCGACGCCATCGATCGTTACAAAGACGCTGCCGATCGGGGCGCGTTCCAGATCAAGGTGGGCAGCGAAGGATATCCTCCGGACCTCGACACGCTGGTCACCGGCGTAGATGTTGCCGGTAAGAAACTGAAGTTTCTCCGCAAGATCCCGGTTGATCCCATGACTAAACAGCAATGGGGAATGCGCTCCATGCAGGATGATAAAGACTCGGATTCGTGGGGTGGGCAGAGCGTTTTCGATGTTTATACCAAGTCGGACCAAACCGCTTTGGACGGCACGAAGTACAAGGACTGGTAGATGAAGTTCAGGTCCAAAGCCCGCAATCGGGGTTTCACGCTGATCGAGATGGTGGTGGTCATCAGCCTGATCCTGATCCTGCTGTCGATCGCGTTGCCGATGTACAACCAGAGCATTCTTCGCGCCAAGGAAGCCAAACTTCATCAGGATCTGACGACGCTCAATAAAGTCATCCAGGAGTATTCGCTCGACAAGAAGCACGCGCCCCAGTCACTTGACGATCTGGTGCCCGGATACCTCAAGTTCATCCCGGTGGACATCACCGGCAGCAATACTTGGCAGACGGAGCCGGAAGATCCCGAAAATTCGTGGGATCCGACCCAACCCGGCATCGGGAGTGTTCACAGCGGTTCCCCTGAGGTCTCGAGCGACGGCACTCCCTATTCGAGCTGGACCCACTAGGTCAAGAGATGAACAGAAGGGCGACAGGACGCGGATTCACCCTGGTCGAAATGATGGTCGTGATCAGCATCATTCTGATCCTGTTAGGGTTAGCCATGCCCATCTACAGCCACAGCATTACGCGGGCGCGGGAGGAAACTCTACGCAAGAACCTGGAAACGCTGAATCGGCTGATCTTCCAGTACGCACTCGACAAACAAAAGGCGCCACAGTCTCTGGACGATCTGAAGCAGGCAGGCTACCTGAAGACCATTCCGGAGGACATCACGGGCAGCGTCGATACCTGGCAGACGGAGCCGGCAGACGCGATCCTGTCGCTGGACCAAACCGACACGGATGGCATCATCGGCGTTCACAGTGGTTCCAACCAGACTGCCAGCGACGGCACCGCCTACTCGAGCTGGTAGATTAGGTCTCAGTTGTCAGGTCTCAGGTCTTAAGAAAATCGGCGGCCTGCCCAATATTATTGACATCGAATCCAGTCGGGATTTGGATTTCCTGAGACCTGAGACCTAAGACCTGCTCTGGAGAGGTAAACGTGGATTTTCTCAATCGGCTGCAGCCCTTGGCGCTGCTCGTGATGCGGCTAGTTCTGGGAGCGATCATGATCGCGCATGGTTATCACAAGGTGTTCGGTGGTTTTCATCATCACATGGGTATGGTGGGCTCGCTCGGCCTTCCTCGCTGGCTGGCATATCTTTCCGCGGGAACGGAATTCTTCGGCGGAATCGCAATTGTGTTTGGATTATTTACACGCTTCTTCTCGCTCGCCTTCGTGATCGAAATGGGCGTGGCCATCTGGAAAGTGCACTTTAAGAACGGGTTGACGGGCAATGGCGGATACGAGTTTCCGCTGGCACTGGCGGCGATTGCTTTGGCGTTGCTTTGTTTTGACGGCGGGCCGTGGGGGGCGACATTTGGCGGGAGAGCAGGCGGTGCGCGGAAAACGAAAAATGGTTGACAATGCAGTAAGAGGAAATATCGGGGCAAACCCCGTTTCTACAGGAGAGCCGGGGAGCCAAGGGCGAAGAGCCTGAATTTCAGAACTCCGCCAATTCCTTCATCGCCCGGAACAGGTCGCTCGACTGGGGCAGGATGGCATTCTCGAGAATCGGCTGATAGGCGACGAAGGTATCGGTGGCCGCGACTCGCTTCACCGGGGCATCGAGGTGATGGAACAACTTGTCGGCGATGCGGGCAGCGATTTCGGCGCCGTATCCCCAGCTCAGCGAGTCTTCGTAAGCAATGAGCGCGCGGTTGGTCTTCTTCACCGACGTGGCAATCGCATCCCAATCAAACGGATTCAAACAGCGCAGATCGACCAGTTCGACGCTGACGTGATGTTCGCGCTCCAGTTTTTGCGCGGCCTGCAGCGCGCGCGGAACCACGGCGCCGTAAGTGATGACGCTTAGGTCGGTTCCGGACTGCACGACCTTCGCTTTTCCGAACGGGACCATGTAATCGGGGCCGGGATAGGGCGAGCGTCCGTAGGTTTCGCGGTAGAGGCGCTTGTGCTCGAGGAACAAAACCGGGTCGTCGCACCGGATCGCGATGCGCAGCAGGCCCGCGGCATCGAGTGCGTTGGAAGGGAATACCACGCGCAATCCGGGAATATGAGTGAAGATGCTCTCGCCGCACTGCGAGTGGTAAATCGCGCCGCCCGTGAGGTAACCGCCAATCGCGACGCGGATCACCAACGGGGCCGAGAAGGCGTTGTTCGACCGCCAGCGGATGATGGGGAGTTCGTCGCGCAACTGCATCATCGCCGGCCAGATGTAATCGAAGAACTGGATCTCAACCACGGGCTTCAATCCGCGCGTTGCCATGCCGGTGGCGCGGCCGACGATACTGGCTTCGGCCAGCGGAGAATTGAAGACGCGATCGGCGCCAAACTCCATCTGCAATCCGGAGGTCAGCTTGAAGACTCCACCCTTGCCTTTGATCAGTTTCTGCTTGAGATACTCTTCGCGGCTGGCGTCGGCGACGTCCTCGCCGAAGATGATGACGCGCTCATCGCGGCGCATCTCGTCGCGCAGCGTGGCATTGATGAGCTCCGCCATGGTCTTGTTGTGCGAAGCTGCGGGGCGCTTGCCATCTCCAGCGGTCTCGGGCTCGGCAAAAACGGGCTGCGTTTCGAACGCCGCCGAGGTGGAATCGAGATCGGGCGAATACACGTAGTTGTAGATCGTGTCTGGCTGCGGTACCGCGGCATCGAGCGCGCGGTCGGCATCGGCCTGGAGCTGCTCTTCGATTTCCCCCTCGATTTTATTGATCCCTTTTTCGTCGAGGATTCCTTCCCGCAGCAGGAACAACTGCATCCGGTGGACCGGGTCGCGCGCCGCATCGGCCTGGCGCTCGGAGTCGGGGCGGTAAAGGCGCTCGTCGTCGGAGAGCGAGTGGGAATAGGGACGGATCACGTGCGCGTGCACAAACGAGGGACCATGACCGGCGCGGCAGTGGTCGGCTGCCCGCTGGAAAGCCGCGTAGGCGACGACGGGGTCGGTTCCGTCAATCTCTTCGAAGTGGAAATTGGGGAAGCCGGAGACCAGGCGCGAAATGTTGCCGCCGGAGGTCTGCACTTCCACGGGCACGGAAATCGCGTATTCGTTGTCTTGCACGCAGAACAGCACAGGCAGACGGCGGTTGGAGGCGGCGTTCAGCGCCTCCCAGAACTCACCTTCACTGGTCGTGCCGTCGCCGAGCGAGACGTAAGTGATCTCATCGCCCTGGAACTGGACGTTCTTGAACTGGCGGTAATCGCCCTCGGCCTTTTGGGACGCATTGGGATGCTTGCCAAAATAGCGGCCCGCTTCCGCGCATCCGACGGCTTGCAGAATCTGGGTGCCCGTGGCGGAGGATTGGGTCACGACGTTGAGCCGCCTGAAGGCCCAGTGCGAGGGCATCTGGCGTCCGCCGGAACTGGGGTCGTCGGCCGCGCCGACGGCGCCGAGCAGCATTTCGTAGGGAGTTGCGCCCAGGGCGAGACAGAGGGCGCGGTCGCGGTAGTAGGGATAGAACCAGTCGTAGCCGGGCTTCAACACAAAGGCGGCAGCGACGCCCATGGCTTCGTGGCCGGCGCCCGAGATCTGGAAGAAGACCTTTTGCTGGCGCTTCAGCAGGATCTCGCGGTCGTCCACGCGCCGCGAGGTGAACATGATGCGATACGCATCCACCAGTTGCTGACTCGTCAGACCCTGATACGTCTTGGCCTGTTTCGCAACATTGCTTTCGTTCAGCTTGGGATCGACTTTGGTTGTGGCCATGCTGCGTTCTTCACCCCACCGAGCTCCAGCCCCGCATCATTGTAAATGGGGTGAGGCATTTCGGAATAGGGTTGGCTGCGAGTGGGTTCGAGCTACGAGCTTCGGGCTTCGAGCAGGCTCTGCTCGCTCGCAGCTCGGAGCCCGCAACTTGCTATATTCTGGATTCTCCATGATTCGTTTCCTGCGCCAGTTCGATCCGCATTGCGTCCGCTTGCTGGTGTTTGATCTCGATGGCACGCTGATTGACTCGCGCCTTGATTTGGTTCACTCCGTGAATGCGATGTTGCGCCATATCGATCGTCCCGAACTGGACGGCGACCTCATTGCAAGCTATGTGGGAGATGGCGCTCCCGCGCTGGTGCGGCGCGCGCTTGGCGACACAGACGACGAAGCATTTTTTCGAGGAGCTCTGGAATATTTTCTTGGCTACTACAGCCTGCACAAGCTCGACCACACCACGGTTTATGAGGGGATTCCGGAAGTGCTGGCGCGCCTAGCTCAGCCGTCGAATGAAATGCAGCCAAATGGAGTGCAGCGGCAGATGGCGGTGCTCACGAATAAACCGGTCAATGCTTCGCGCGGCATTGTGCAGGGGCTGGGGCTGGGGGACTTCTTTGTGCGTGTCTACGGCGGCAACAGCTTTCCGACGAAGAAGCCCGATCCGCTGGGGGTGCGCACCCTCTTGCAGGAAACTGGCGTGGCGGCGGATGAAGCGCTGATCATTGGAGACTCGGCGATTGACATTTTGACGGGGCGCAATGCCGGGTTGTGGACTTGCGGCGTAACCTATGGGTTCGCTCCGCATTCGCTGGAAAAAGTGCCGCCGGATGTGCTGGTTGAGACGCCTCGCGAACTGGGGGAGTTGTTGCGGTAGCGGTTGCGGAGCATTGGGAACTGTCTCCACTGACGACGGGTGCGGATAAGTCCAGATAGGCGTTTTTCTACCGTGCGCAGGGAGACGAATCTGTGTAGAATGCCCACGGCTTTCAAAGTCGGGAAGGAAATTCCGATTCTTACTCTATTTGTGTGACCGAGGAGGTCAACTATGAAAAAAATCACGGGGTCGATGCTCGCCCTGGTTGTTTTGCTGGCTGTTGGGATATCCGGGATCGCTATTGGCCAGGACAAGCCCGCTGGCAATATGCCACCCAAAGTACTGACGATCTTCCGGGAGTATACGAAGCCAGGGAAGTCGGGTACCACACATGAAAAGACCGAAAGCTTGTTTGTTCAGGCAATGAAGCAAGCGAAATGGCCAACTCACTATCTGGCTGTGGAATCTCTTTCGGGTCAGTCGCGTGCCCTCTTTCTGACCGGCTACGATTCGTTTGCAGCGTGGGAAAAGGATACGCTCGCAACCCAAAAGAATACCGCACTGTCGGCTGCTCTTGACCGCGCGTCTGCCGCCGACGGTGAACTGTTGAGCGAGACCGACAGCACCGCGTTGGCATTCCGCGAGGAATATAGCCTGCGTCCCGAGGTGGACATAGCTCACATGCGCTATTTCGAAATCTCGCGCTTCCAGGTTAAGCAGGGACATGAAAAGGATTGGGACGAAATCGTGAAGCTGGTAACCGCCGCTTACAAGAAAATTCCCAACGCGCACTGGGCGACTTATTCGGCGGTCTATGGATTTCCAGACACGACCTACATCATCTTCAACCCGATGAAGTCGGCGGCCGAGATTGACAGGAACTTCGCGGCGGGCAAGGAGTTTGAAGCGGCGATGGGCGAAGAAGGCATGAAGAAACTCGCCGAGTTGTCGGCGGCGGCGATTGAGTCGAGCCAGACGAACCTCTTCGCATTTAATCCGCGCATGAGCTACCCGGCGGACGAGTGGGTTAAGGCCGACCCGGAGTTCTGGAAACCAAAACCCGCCCCTGCCGCCGCGGCCGCCAAGAAACCAGCGGAGAAGCCGGCTGATAATCATTAAAGATTTGAGCTTGGAAAGCACCGAGCCCGCCCTTCAGTTGCCGGAGGGCGGGCTTTTTTGACGAGATCTACGCGATCCGGCCTGTTTTCGTTCGCTCACGCACGAACCCGCTCCTTTATTCCCAGTCGGCTATTCCCAATCATCGCCGGATCCTGCTACCTTCGAGTGACTCTGCCATCAGCGCGAGCCGCGGCGAGCCGCGTCTCTACGGGAAAATCTCAGTGAGCAACGACGTCAATTCCTGGGGCCTGACCCCGGCCGAACTGCGCAAGCTGCGCAGCTTGAAGACTCCGCATGGCATTCAGCGGTTGCTTGACGACATGCCTTATCACCTTGCGGACAGCGCCTGGTCACCGCGACTTGTGCTGCGGGAAAACACGTCGCATTGCTACGAGGGGGCGCTGTTTGCGGCGGCTGCGCTGCGCGTCATCGGATATCCTCCGCTCATTCTCGATCTGGAAGCCGAGCACGATACCGACCACGTGATTGCCGTGTACCGCATCGATGGACACTGGGGCGCGCTGGCCAAATCGAACTACACCGGCTGCCGCTATCGCGAGCCGGTGTATCGTTCGCTGCGCGAATTGGCGCTCAGTTATTTCGACACGTACTTCAATCTGCGGGGAGAGCGAACCCTGCGGACTTTCTCCCGGCCCGTCCACATGCGCCGTTTCGATCCTCTCCACTGGATGATCACGGATCAGCCCGTCTGGTTTGTGGCGGAATATCTGCTAACCATTTCTCACTATCCGCTGATCACTCGCGCCCAGGCTAAGCGGCTGCATCGACTGGATGGACGGTCGTTCCGGGCCGGGTGCCTGGAGCGGGCCGAGAAAAAGCTCTAACCACAGGGGGCACAGGAGTGCACAGGGGAAGCTGCCTTTGTGAGGAACTGCGGGGGGAGTCTTTTCGTACATCTGGCATGCGTTTTTGGGACCAAGTTCCTGCCGTTGTTCTGCTCTTGAGTTGCGCTTTCGGGCAGAATCCGAATTCACTGCCAGCTTCACCTTCACCTCTCCCTTCAACATCAGCAATGCCTGTTTCGCGGCCGGTGGACCTGACGCCGGATGCCACCGGCGCCGTGCCTCCGGAGCAGATTCGGGAACTTCTGCTCCGTGCCGAACAGAAAGACCTGGAAAACGATAAGCAGCAGCGCGATTACACCTACCTCGAGCGCGTGGAGCAGCACTCGCTCGATGGTCATGGCGGGGTGAAGAAGATCGAATCGCGGACCTTGGAGATCCTTGAGATTTATGGGGAGGACGTGGAGCGTCTGACCGCCAGGGATGACAAACCGCTGTCGGCCGACGAGGTGAAAAAGGAAGACGACAAAATTCAGAAGATCATCGACAAACGCAAGAAGGAATCCGAAGGGGACCGCCGCAAACGGCTGGAGAAGGAAGAGAAGGGCCGCGAAGAGGATCGCAAGTTTGTGCTGGAGGTTGCCGACGCGTTCAACTTCCGGCTGATCGGCTCGGAAGTGCTCGATGGGTACGATACCTGGGTGCTGGAGGGTGAACCTCGTCCCGGCTACGAACCCAAGCAGCGTGGCGCCAAGATACTCAGCAAGTTCAAAGGCCGCGTCTGGATCGACAAAGTGGAAGCGCAATGGGTGAAGCTCGACATCACCGCCATCGATACCATATCGGTCGGCTTCGTACTCGCCAGGATCCACAAGGGCACGCATGTGGTCGTTGAGCTGACCAGGGTGAACGATGAAGTGTGGCTGCCCAAACACCTCCAGTTCCACTTCGACGCGCGGGTTGCACTATTCAAGAGCTACGACGAAGATGTCGAACAGACCTACCGCGATTACAAAAAATTCCGAACGCATACGAGGATGACGGTGGTGGGGGAGCAGTAGGCAGGCAGCCAGCAGCTAGCGCCGCGACGGCGTGATGGCTACGGTGCCGATCCAAGCCTGCTGGTGGAGAGCCGGGCGCCCCCGCCCGGCTGGACGGGCGAGGCGCCCGTCCCTCCACCGCGTTGCTACTCCATCCGATACTCGATCTTGATTCCCCGACGCTCGATTTCTTCGAGGAAGGCTTCGGCGGGGACGTCTCGTTCTTGCAAGACTGCGCCATGTTTGCTGACTGCGCCCATGCACATCATCTGGAGGACGATGGAAGCTGGGAAGGCGGTGGTGCGCATCATGGCGCTCATGTCACTCTTGGGATCGTAGTGGTCGACCATGGTGAAGGTGGCCACCCGGCCTTTGAGCTTTCCGCCGAGCAGGCCGCGGACTCCGGGAGCCTTGATGGATTCGTGGGCCTCGATCCGCATGATGCAGACGTCCGGGCCCTTGCCGGCGAATTTTCCCTCGAACACTTTTGACATGAGCGCGCGCGGGGCAACTTCCACGTTGCCGACACGCATTTTCTCGTTCGAAAACAGGCCCAAGTTGTTCAATTCGCAGAGCAGATCGTAGTGGCCGGGATAGCGCAGGGTTTTCTCAAAGCACTCGCCCACTCTTCCCTCGAAGGTTTCGGGCAAGGTGGAGGTTCCGCCGGAGGTTTGAAAGGCCACGAGCGGCGCGAAGCCGTCCATGTGGAATGGTTCCGGTTCGGTGAGCGGCTCGATGGTGATCAGCTTGCCTTTGCGCAGAATACGCGCTGGTTCCACGTATTCGTTGATGAGTCCTTCGACCGAGAACACGAGCTGATAGTGAAACGGAGGCATGGGTCTTTCGGGCAGGCCTCCGACGTAGAGCTTGAGCGCGTCCGCACGTCCGTCGAGGCGACGAACCAGTTCGCCGCCGAGAATCGATGCCATGCCGGGAGAGAGACCGCAATCGGGAGCGATGCCGATGCCGCGTTTCTCGGCTTGCTTGGCGAGCGCCAGCTCCTGCCGCACGACCGTGTTGTTGCCGCCGAGATCGGCGAAGTGGCACCCGGCGCCGATGGCGGCTTTTGCCAGGCCGAGGTTCAGGAAGTAAGGAACCGCGGAGAGCGCGCCATCGTGGCCTTTCATGAGGCGAGCGGCTTCCTTTTCTTTGGAGGCGTCGAGCGCGACGGCGCGGACCTTCTTGCCGGCGGTGATGCGGTTGACGCGGGCAGCGACGTCTTTGGCGCGCTTGAGGTCGTTGTCGGCGAGAGTGACGGAGTCGACGTGGTCCTGGCGGGCCATATCGTAGGCGGCCGCTGAACCCATCATGCCGCAACCAATCACGAGTAGTTTCATCAGTGCTCCTTAACTTGCCATTCGAAAACAGATCAGGCTACAGGAACTTGACCAAAAGAGAAGTGACGGAGGTCACGCAGTGCGGGTGATCGGAGCACGGCGAGAGGCTCGGGAGACGGCACATTATTGTTCAAAGAGATTGAGATGGCTACGGATAACGCAAGAATACTTGTGATAGGGGCCGGCGTGAACGGCTCGATTTGTGCCGTAGGCCTCTATGCCGCGGGGTTCGATGTGACGATCCTCGCCCGCGGCAAGCGTTATGAAGAGATACGAGATGGGGGGATCGTCATCGAGGATCCCTTCAAAAATACACGCAGCCATACGAAGGTTCCGGTCATCAACCGCCTCGATCCGGAAGATTCCTACGATTACATCCTCGTTGTCGTCCGAAAAAATCAGGTACCAGACCTCTTACCGGTCTTGGCCCTCAACCGGTCTCCAAATGTCGTCTTCATGGTCAACAATCCATCCGGCCCCGATGAATTTACCGGGGCACTGGGTAAGGAGCGGGTCATGCTGGGCTTTGTGTTCGGTGCGGGAAAGCGAGATGGAAGCGTGATCCGCGCGATCAGCGGGGTTGGCGGTTCCTGGCTTGCCACGCCCTTTGGGGAGATCGACGGCAGGATAACGCCGCGCTTGACGCGGCTGGTTGGCATTTTATGCCAGGCAGGTTTGAAATCGAAAACATCAACCGATATTTCAGACTACCTTGCAACACATGCAGCGCTCGTCGCCCCTTTTGCGCATCTTCTTATGAAACATGGCTGCGATACCTATGCCCTGGCCCGATCGACAACCGATCTCAGGCTGCTTGTCGATGCCCTGCGCGAGACACTCGATGTACTTCGCGCAACTGGGTTCAAAATAATCCCGTCGAGCACAAACATGGTCAGGATCATCCCGCGTTTCGTTTTGCTCGCCGCTTTGCGTCCTTTGCTTTCCACTAAATTCGCAGAAGTCGGCGCTGGTTGGCACTGTTCCCAGGCGCCTGATGAAATGCGCCAGCTTGGCATCGAACTGATGGCACTGGTTGAAAAATCCAGTCTTCCCGTCCCCGCGATCAGGAAGCTGTTTGGTTAAAAACACCCAAATTGAAAACCCATGCGGGGTGGAAGTCAAACCGATTTTCGCGTTGGGGCGGGGGGTGAGTCGCCGTATTTTCAGCGACTTGCGCGCCCGTGCAAGTACTTCCGTACCGTCTCTAGTACCTTGGTTACTCCAACTCGGGTGACCGGTGCCTCATTTGCATAGAGACTACTACCTATAGCGGTATGCGTACGTCTAGACACACTCGGTAGAGATGAACTGCAAGTCTACTTTTTGGGAAATCCAGAAAAACCCCATAAAACCCAAAGAAACCGGGAGATTCACGTGGGGAGGCCCTCGCTTCCGGTTGAGATATGCTCGGGACACCAAAATGCACTCGAACGCGTTTAGATCGAGGACTTGGTTCTCCCAATTTCGTCAGCGTTGCCGGGAACAAAGGCGGGGCTGAGAGCTGGATTCTGTGGGAGGGGGACACGTTATGGCCGACTCGCGAGAAGTGATGAACATTCGCCAAGCTTCGCAGTATCTGGGAGTGAGTCCGGACACGCTGTACAAGTACGTGAACGAGCAGAAGATTCCGGCGTTCAAGTTGGGCAACCGCTGGCGCTTCAAGAAATCGAAGCTGGATCAGTGGATGGAAGAGAAGTCGATGGAAACGGAACCGCGGGGGAAAAAGAAAATCAAGGCAGCCGTGAAAGCTGCCGGAACTCCGTAGACGAACTTCGTAAAAGAAGGGCGGGCACATGTTTGGAATGGGATCGAAAACGATAGTGGGTCTGGATGTGGGCTCTTCGAGCATCAAGGCGGTCGAGCTCAGGAAGACACGCACCGGAATCGAAGTGGCGCACCTCGGCCTGGAGCCGATCGCGCCGGACATTGTGGTCGATTCCATGATCGTGGATTCGGGTACGGTTTCGGCGGCTATCTCCAAGCTTTTCGCCGACACTTTGATCAAGTCGAAGTCGGTGGCCACGGCGGTGAGCGGACACTCGGTGATCGTGAAGAAAATCTCCTTGCCCTCGATGAGCGATCAGGAACTGGCCGAGACCATTCAGAAGGAAGCGGCCCAGCACATCCCGTTCGATCTGGCGGATGTGAACCTCGACTACCAGATTCTCTCCGACGACGCGACCAGCCCGACGATGGATGTGCTGCTGGTGGCGGTCAAGAAAGACAAGATTCTGAACTACACCAACGTACTCTCGATGGCGGGCAAGACTCCGGCTATTGTGGATATCGATGCGCTCGCCCTGCAGAATTGCTACGAGTACAACTATGAGCCGGCGCCGACGCAGGTGGTGGCGCTGCTCAACCTGGGTGCGAGCGTGATGAACATCAACATCGTCAAGGGCACGACGCCGCTGTTCCCGCGCGACGTTTCGGTGGGCGGCCATCAGTACACCGATTCCCTGCAGAAGGAACTGGATCTCAGCTTCGACGACGCGGAATCACTGAAGCTGGGGCGCAAGGTCGGCACCGTGCAGGACGACTCCAAGACGCCGATCCTGCAGCAGGTCACCGAAATTATCGTGCTGGAAATTCAGAAGACCTTCGACTTCTTCCGCGCCAGCGCCGCGGGCGAGCACATCGAGAAGATTTATCTGGCCGGCGGTTCGGCCAAGGTCCCGGGCCTGGTGGAAGCCCTGCGCCAGGAGTTCTCGATGCCGGTCGAGTTGTTCAACCCGTTCCAGAAAGTGCTGGCTCCGCTAGAAGGCGCCGGGGCGGAGCTCGTCGAACAGAACGCCGGCCAGTTGGCAGTGGCCGTGGGTTTGGCCCTGAGGAGCTTTGAAAAGCTATGATCCGAATCAACCTGCTGGGTTCTCCGAAACCGAAAGGCAAGAAAAACTCTGCCGTCAGCATGCCGAGCTTCGAGCTTGGGAATTTAGGCGGGCCAGTCGTCCAGGTGGCTGCTGTGCTGCTGATTGCCGGCGCCCTCAATGCCGGGTACTGGTATCAGCTCGACCGGGAAAAGAAATCCATCGAGGTGCAAGCCCGGCTGGCGGAACAGAAGAATCGCGAACTGGCCGACATCAAGGTGCGGTATATGGAGCGTCAGAAGCAAGCCGACGCTTACAAGCGGCGGGTGGATGTGATTGACCAGCTGCGCGCCAACCAATCCGGCCCGGTCAACCTGCTCTCCATGATCGGCGATACGGTCAACGGCACCGAGGCGGTCTGGTTGAACAGCATGCAGGACCAGGGCGCGAGCGTTGCCATTGACGGCACAGCGCTGAGCAGCGATGCCGTGGCCAACCTGATTTCCAACCTGCAGAAGACCGGTTTCTTCCGCAACATCGAAATCAAGGAAAGTTATCAGGACGAACAGATCAAGGACATGCAGGCGTTTCAGTTCACGCTGACCTGCGAAAAGGCGAAGTCGTAAAGGCGGAACCGACTATGAATCTTGGCGAATTAACGGGTGTGAAGCTGTTGGGAGTTCTGGTGCTGGTGGCGGTGGTGGGCACGGGCGCTCTCTACTACACAGTATTCAAGTCGCAGCGCGACCAAAATGATGCGGCAGTGATCAAGCTGCAGGCCAAACGACACGAGAACGCGGAACTCGAAGCCTACCGGCCGAAACTGGCCGACATCGAGCGCCAACTCGCCAGCTTGAAGCAGCAGCTCGAGATCGAGCGGCGCATCGTGCCCGATGAAAAAGAAGTGGACAATTTCATGCGCATGGTGAGCGGAGAAGCGCGCAAGGCGGGAGTGGAAATCCGCCGCTATACGGCACGTCCCTACGTGGCGAAAGAGTTCTACACCGAAGTGCCGTTCGAAGTGGAGTTCGACGGACCGTACTACTCCATGCTGGGGTTCTTCGACCGGTTGGGAAAAGTCGAGCGCATCGTAAATGTCTCGAACCTGATGGTGGCCTCGACCCGCAAGCCGACCGATGCGAAGGCGAAGCATACCTACCAGTACGCGGCCGGTGAGAGTGTGGTGGCGACCTGCCTGACCACGACGTATTTCAGTCATGACCTGGATCCGGCGGCGCCGGTCAGCCAGCCCGGACCAGCGGTGAAGAAATAGGAGGGACACGATGAAGCCGACGGTGACAATTCTGGTTTGCGTAGTGGCCGCGGGCTTGGCCTCGGCCCAGAGTCCCAAAATTATCCTGAACACGCGCAGCACGACGAACACGGTGAGTAACCATGCCGCTGCGGCCGCCTCGCACGAGAAACCGGCGCCTCCCCAAACCGCTGCCATGCCTGCGAGGGCCACGCATGCTCCGGCCAAGGCAAGCGGAGTCGCGGTGGTCACGCCGTTGAAATCGTCCGCGGCGCGTCCGAGTTCGGAGGCTGCGAGACACATGGGCGGGCGGAGGCGGGTTTGGGCCGTCCCGGTCGTCGGCAGTTTGCCCGCGACACCAGCCGACGCGGATCCCGAGAACAATCCGCCCACGGTCGCTAGCGCCGCGGATAAGGGCGTGCAGGAGACCGCGGTAGGCGAGAACGCGGCGAGCGGGCAACCGGTTGTCCCGGACGGCAAGTACGGCGCGAACGGGAGACGGGATCCTTTCCTCAGTCCGGTGGTGAGCCACGCGGGCGGTTCCGGTTGTAGCACCGGCAAGCAGTGTCTGGAGATCGGGACCATCAACCTGCGTGGCGTGGTGCGTGCTGAAAGTGGTTTCATCGCTGTGGTCAGTAACGGTCTGAATAAGGCTTATTTTCTGCGGGAAAACGATCCGGTGTTCAACGGTTACGTGATGAAGATCACCGGCGACTCCATCGTTTTCCAGGAAACACTGCAGGACCGGTTGGGCAAGACCTTTACGCGGGAAGTAGTGAAGAAGATTACGACTCCGGCGGTGTAGGCCTGGAGACTAAAGACTTTGAAGAAACACATGGAGGCGAAACCGCCTCGCATGGGGAGATAGGGAAATGCGAAAGCAACTGCTGGGTCTCTTGGTTCCGCTGCTGACGTTCGTTCTGATCGCAGCCGCGGCTGACATGACGGGCAAGGGGGTGGCCGCGAGCGCTGCATTGCAGAGGCTCGAAGTCACGCACAGCCAGGACGGATTGCGGATCGAGTTCAAAGCGAAGGGCACGCTGGCGCCCAAAGTGACGATGCTCGATTCTCCGGCACGCATCGTCGTTGACTTTCCCAACACCGTGATGGCCACGGCGCAGAGCCGCATCAGCGTTGGCAGCGATGGCGTGAAAGACGTCCGCGTCGGGATGGACGGGCAAGTCCCGCCCAGCACGCGCGTGGTCGTCGATCTCGGCGACCGCCGCCAGCATGAACTGGTGGCAGGCCCGGACGGCAGCTTCATTCTCAAGATCCACGACGCTGTGCTGGCCCATCGCCAACCGGCGGCGCCGGCCGCAAAATCGGTGGCCGCGAGCGCAGCTCCGCAACTGGTGCTGGCTTCGGCTCCGGTCGCATCGGCTCCGGTGACTTCGACTCCGACAACGGCGGCGGGACCAACTCCGGCCGCGGCAGAGAACCCCGAGAAACCGGCGGACTTTGCCTTCGTCGAGCCCAAGTACTCGGTCAAGGACGACAAAGCCGCCCAGCCGGCCGCCAAGGCCCAGGAAGCGGCGGGTCGCTTTGCCGACAAGACGGCGGCGGAACTGGTCGCCACCAATGCCAATGCCGCCATCGGGCAAGCTGCCGGCAACGCTCCGACCATCCAACCGGCCGTGAACCTGGCTGCCGAGCAGAAAGTCCAGATGCAACAGAAGCCGGCGGCAAGCGGGGCCAAGTACACCGGCGAGCCGATCTCGGTGAATCTTAAGGATGTGGATCTGAAAGATTTCTTCCGCCTGATTCATGAGATCAGCGGTTTGAACGTCGTGCTCGATCCCGCGATCCACGGCAACTTGACGATCGTGCTCGATGACGTGCCCTGGGATCAGGCGCTGGACATCGTGCTCAAGAACAACGACCTGTCCCGCCAACTGGACGGCAATGTGCTGCGCATCGCCACCGTCGAAACTTTGAGGCATGAAGCCGAGGGCCGGCGCGCTCAAATCGATGCCGAGGCGCTGGCGGTCGACAAAGTCAGCATCACCCGCTTCCTCAGCTACGCACACTCCAAGGACCTATTGCTGCCGATCAAGAAATTCCTAAGTCAGCGTGGCGACATTGTCGCCGACGAACGCACCAACTCGCTGATCGTCTCCGACATTCCGGCGGTTCTGCCGCAGATTGACCGCCTCATCCAGCAGATGGACCGCAAGACGCAGGAAGTCGAAATTGAAGCCCGCGTTGTGGCGGCCACGCGCAGCTTCGCTCGTGACATCGGCGTGCAGCTCGGCTTTGGCTGGGGCAACGGCCCAACCTCTGTCGGCGGAGTGCAAGGCGTTGGAACCACGCCGACCACCGTCGGTTCGGGATTTGTACCGAATCCGCTGTACATCATCAGTAGCGCCTCTTCTACAGCCGGGTCACAGATTCCGTTGTTTTCGAACCTGGGCGTAACCAATCCGACCAGCGGTATGCAATTTGTGAACGCTACCAACAACATGCGGATCGACCTGCTGCTCACGATGGCCGAGTCGCGCGGGTTGCTGAAAATTCTTTCCCGTCCGCGTATCGTCACGCAGAACAACATTCAGGCGGTGGTGAAACAGGGCGTGAAAATCCCCATCGTAACCACGGCCCAGTTGGGAGGGCCTCCGACCACTGCCTACGTCGATGCTTTCCTGCGCCTGACGGTGACTCCGCAGATCACATCGGAAGGAACCATCTTCCTCAACGTGGACGTGGAAAACACCTTGCCTGACTTTGGACACGAAGACACCATGGGCAATCCAACCCTGATCACGCAGCAGGCGACCACGCAAGTGCTGGTGACCGATGGCGGCACGGTGGTGATTGGCGGCGTGATCCAGACCCAGAACTCGCTGGCCGTGTCACAGGTGCCATTGCTCGGAGATATCCCGTACCTGGGCAACCTGTTCAAGCATCGTACGGTGCAGACTACCAACCAGGAGCTGATTTTCTTCATTACTCCGCGCATCATTCAGACCTAAGCGCGAAGCTAGAACAGCCCAAGCCGCCGGCTTCTCGGAGAACCTGCCGGGAGCCCGGCGGCTTCGCTATTGCGGTGACCAGCTTCCAGCCACCCGCTTCGAACACCCTGCTACACTCCATGCCATGAACCACACCGCCATGGACCCGACTGCCATGGACCACATTGGACGCCTGCGCCGGCTCCAAGCCTCGCTCGCGGGCCACAAGCTTGACTCCTTGCTGATCGCGAACCTCCCCAATGTTCACTATCTCTGTGGCTTTACTGGCAGTGCCGCTGCCTTGCTGGTCTCAGTTCGCGGTTCCGTCCTCTTTACTGACGGCCGCTACCGCGCCCAGGCAAAAGAGGAAGTAAAGGGTGCGAACGTCAATCATGTGAACATTGTCATCGCTCGCAAGTCCCCACTGGTGTCCGCTGCGGAGTGGCTGGCCGCGCTGCGGAGAAGTTCGACGCCAGCATCTTTGACGCCAGTATCAGTCGGCATCGAACCGGAGTCGATCACCGCCAGCATGCGCGACCGGTTAGCGTCGGTGCTGAAAGGGAGGGCGCGCCTGCGTTCCGCGCCACCGCTGGTCGAGCGTGCCCGCATGGTGAAGGACGCTGCCGAGATCCTGCGCATCCGGCGGGCGGTTGAACTCGGCGCCAGTCTGTTCCGGATTGCCCGCAAGAAAATTCGGCCGGGTGTGAGTGAGGTCGAAGTCGCCGCCGCTATGGAATACGAGGCCCGTTGTGCCGGGGCCGAAGGCATGTCCTTCCCGACGATACTCGCCTCCGGAACTCGCTCTGCGATTGTGCATGGCCGGGCCTCTGCCGCACGTATTCCCCGGCGCGGGTTCGTGGTCTGTGATTTTGGTGTTATACTCGCCCATTATTGTTCGGATCGCACGCGAACTGTGCATGTCGGACGGCCCTCGGGAGAAGCTCGACAACTGTATGAGGCGGTGCGGGAAGCGCAGCAGGCCGCCATCTCGGCTGTTCGTCCGGGCGTGACTGGCGCCGAAGTCGATGGCGTCGCGCGTCGTGTGCTTCGCAAGTGGAAACTGGCGCGGTACTTCACCCATTCAACCGGGCATGGTTTAGGATTAGAGATACACGAGGCGCCCCGGTTGGCGATGGGGCAAACCCAGACGCTAGAACCTGGAATGGTCATTACGATTGAGCCTGGCGCGTACGTTCCCGGGAAGTGGGGCGTGCGGATCGAAGATGTGGTGGTGGTTACCTCTTCGGGCTGTGAAGTGCTGACGCCAACGGATAAAGAACTTGTGATTCTTTAGTAGAGACGCGCCTTGCCGCGTCTCCGGGCCGGAAGCAAGCCGCGCCGCCGGAGACAGGGCAATCTCGTCTCTACGCATGAAACGCGGAACCCGCCGTATACATGAATCAAAAAGAGCTGAAAGAACTCATCGAGTTCTTAATCGAAAAGGATATTGCCGAGTTTGAATTGGAGCGCGGCGATGTCAAGGTGAAGATCAAGCGCGCCGCCGAACCGGCGCCCCTGGCGTTGCCAGACGCGCGTTATGTCGCGGTTCACCCGGCCCCGGTGGACGCGGGCGGCCACATTCCCGCTTCCGCGCCTGCCAAGGTCGACGTCGCGGCTGCCGCGCCGGTCCCTGAGCCGGAAGAAGATCTGCACATTGTGAAGTCGCCGATCGTGGGTACCTTCTACGAGTCGCCCTCGCCCGGCTCCCCGCCCTTCGTCAAAGTCGGCGATCCCCTGGAAGTGGGCCAGGTTTTGTGCATTGTTGAGGCGATGAAACTGATGAACGAAATCGAATGCGACGTGGCGGGAGAGTTGGTCAAGAAGCTCGTCGCCAACGGCCAGCCCATCGAGTACGGCCAGGAACTGTTCGCCGTCCGGCCGGCAAAATGATGGACGTTACTCGACAAGCCCCCAAACCCCCAGGCAGATCATGTTCAAGAAGATTCTGGTAGCGAATCGCGGCGAGATTGCGCTGCGCGTCATTTGCGCGTGCAGGGAACTCGGCATCCGCTCGGTGGCGATCTACAGTGAGGCGGACCGGACTTCGCTCCATGTGCGCTTTGCCGACGAAGCGATTTGCATTGGCCCGCCGCAACTGGCGCAGAGTTATCTCAACATTCCCACCGTGATCAGCGCGGCCGAGATCGCGAACGTGGACGCCATCCATCCCGGATATGGCCTGCTTTCGGAAAACGCCAATTTCGCGGAAGTCTGCGAAGCCTGTCACATCAAGTTCATCGGTCCCACTCCGGATGTCATCCGGCTCATGGGCGAAAAGGAAAAGGCTCGAGCCGCCATGAAACAGCACGGGGTGCCGATTCTTCCCGGCTCGGATGGCGTGGTCGCCTCCGATGAAGAAGCGCGCGAGTGGGCGCGACAGGTCGGTTTTCCGGTCATCCTCAAGGCCTCGGCGGGCGGCGGCGGACGGGGCATGCGCATCGTGCGCAATGTAGAGGAATTGCCCGCGCTTTACCGTCAGGCGCAGTCCGAGGCCTCGGCCGCCTTCGGCAACGGCGATCTCTATCTGGAGAGGTATGTCGAGAACCCGCGCCACATCGAATTCCAGGTGCTGGGCGACGAACACGGCAACGTCGTCAGCCTGGGGGAACGCGAGTGCTCGATTCAGCGGCGACACCAGAAGCTGATCGAAGAGTCGCCGTCCGTAAAGATGACGCCCGAGCTGCGCAAGGAAATCGGAGACATCATCGGCAAGACGCTCAGCCAGGTCGGCTACCACAATGCCGGCACCATCGAATTCCTCATGGACCAGGAGCGGCGGCTTTACTTCATCGAGATGAACACGCGCATCCAGGTAGAGCATCCGGTCACCGAGATGGTCACGGACGTGGACCTGGTCAAGAGCCAGATCATGATCGCCGCGGGTGAAAAGCTGGCCGATGTGTTGCAAGGCCCCATCGTGCATCGCGGACACGCCATCGAGTGCCGCATCAATGCCGAGCATCCGGAGAAGTTCACGCCGTCGGCGGGCAAGATTACCACCTTTAACCCTCCGGGAGGGACGGGAGTGCGCATCGACACTGCCGCCTACGCCGAAGGCACGATTCCTCCGTACTACGATTCCCTCATCGCCAAGCTGGTGGTCCGTGGCAAGGATCGCAGCGAAGCCATCTCGCGCATGAGTCGTGCCCTCGGAATGTTTATCGTGGAAGGAATCTACACGACAATTCCGCTGCATCGCCGTATCCTGGCAGATCCGGAATTTCGCGCAGGCAATTTCGATACCGGGTTCATCGACAGATTCCTGGCAAAAAAAGAAACTGCGGGGTGAAGGATCCATACCAAGCCATGGTTTCGCTTCCGCGTCTTTACCCAATCCTGGATACGTCCTGCTTCCACAACGGCGGAAGTTTGTTTGAGACAGCCCGTGAACTCGCTGAGGCTGGCTGCACGCTGATGCAGTACCGCAACAAGTCTGGCAACGCGCGACAAATGCTTGAGGAGGCTCGTGAACTCAGGGCGCGTTTGGGAGCGAGCGTCAAGCTCATCATGAACGATCGCGCCGACATCTGCCTGGCCGCGCAATATGAGGGCCTTCATGTTGGGCAGGATGATCTTTCTCCCGAGGCGGCTCGGAGGATACTTGGGCCCGCTCGCTGGTTGGGAGTATCAACGCACAATCCTGAGCAACTGGCGGAAGCCGATCAGACTTCCGCCGACTACCTGGCCATCGGCCCCGTGTTTGCGACAGCCAGTAAGGCCAATCCCGATCCTGTCGTGGGACTCGAAGGGGTTCGCCGGGCAAGGGAACTGACGCGCAAGCCTCTAGTTGCGATCGGCGGCATTACGCGTGCCAACGCCCGTTCCGTCGTCGAAGCCGGCGCTGACGCCGTGGCGGTGATATCCGACTTGTTACGGGATCCGCGCAAATCAGCAGAGGAATTTTTGAGGGTTCTGGGGTAAAGTTGAAAGCTCTTGCAGCGACAGAGGCGGCAATGCCCAACCCCTAAAGAGTGTGCGTGAGAGCTCGTTTTCGGACAACCCGGTGGAACGAAAAGCTCGAGAATACAGTCCCGGAGGGGCGGCCTAGCTTAGCCCCGCGCTTGAGCGCGGGGTAAAGTGGAGTGACGAGTCAAGTCCCGGAGGGACGACCGAGTTCTCACGCACACTCCAAAGAGGCATCCGATCCCGTAGAGACGCGGCACGCCCTGTCTCTACTTGCGGCATCGCTAAAGCGATGCCCTGATACGAAGCCTTAGTTTTTCAGCAGCCTTTTAGGAGGTTCGTGACCACGAACGTTCGACCCCCAGTTCCCGTTTCCAGCGCCAGCGATTGGGAGCTTCATACCCATCAGGACAAAGAGCTAGTCAAAGGTCTCGGCCTGACCAGCGCGACCATGCTGGTGATGGGCTCCATGATCGGCTCGGGCATCTTCATCGTCTCCGCCGAGATTTCTCGCGAGGTCGCCTCGCCGGCGCTGCTCATTGGGGCGTGGCTCATCACCGGCTTTCTGACCATTGCCGCCGCGCTCGCCTACGGCGAACTGGCTGCGATGATGCCGCGAGCGGGCGGACAGTACGTCTATCTGCGCGAGTCGCTCGGTCCACTCTGGGGTTTTCTCTACGGTTGGACTCTGTTTCTCGTGATTCAGACGGGCACGATCGCCGCTGTGGGCGTCGCTTTCGGCAAATTTCTCGGAATCTTCTGGCCGGCAATCTCCTCCAGTAATTGGATCGTACACCTGTGGAAAGTTCCGAAGTTCGCGCTCGGTCCCATGATGCTCGGCGGCATGGATGTTGGACTGAACACGCAGAACCTCGTCGCCATCCTTGTGGTGGTAGCGCTCTCGATCATCAATATCTTCGGCGTGAAGACGGGCGCTTTCATCCAGAACATCTTCACTACCGCGAAAGTTTCGGCGCTGCTCGGCCTGGTCCTCTTCGGAGTATTTCTTGGCCGGAACGCGCAGGCGGTGGCGGCGAATTTCGGCGCAAACTTCTGGAACAATTCTTCCCTTGGCACGCTTCATGACGTGGGCGGCGGCGTTCTCGTTTCAACCTTGACGGTGCTGGCGATTGCGCAGGTCGGATCGCTGTTTTCCGCGGATGCCTGGAACAACGTTACGTTTACTGCCGGTGAGGTGAAAAATCCCAGCCGGAATCTCCCGTTGTCGCTGGCGCTCGGCACCGGCGTGGTGATCGCGCTCTATATCGCGTGCAACTTTATTTATCTGAGCGCGCTGCCGCTGGTGGGCAGTCCCAACGGAGCGACGCTGCTGGAGCGCGGCATCCAGTACGCCCGCGAGGACCGCGTCGCCACCGCGGTCATGACCCAGATGTTCGGTTCCGCCGGCGGAGCGCTGATGGCTGTCGCCATCATGATTTCCGGCTTCGGCTGCTGCAACGGCTTGATTCTCTCCGGAGCCCGCGTTTACTACGCCATGGCAAAGGATGGTCTGTTCTTTCGCAGCGTTGCCCGGCTGCATCCCGGCTACAAAACGCCCGCAGTCTCGCTGATGGTTCAGATGGTCTGGACGTGCGTCCTCTGCATCTCCGGCAGTTACGGCCAACTTCTGGACTACATTATTTTTGCGGTGCTGGTGTTCTACGTGCTCACGATCTTCGGACTTTTCGTCTTGCGCCGCACCCATCCCGAGGCCGAACGTCCGTACAAAGCCGTCGGATACCCCATTCTGCCTGCGATCTATATCGTGATGGCTTTGTTTATTGACATTGTGCTGTTACGCTACAAACCGCAATACACTTGGCCGGGACTGTTCATCGTGCTGCTCGGCATCCCGGTGTACTACATCTGGCGGCCGCGCGCCCAGACGACTTAGCAGCCTGCGGCGCAAGTGCGATTTGTATCAGGGTATGCCTTTAGGCATACCGTAAGTGCAGCCTTATGAATGCGCCTTTAGGCGTTGGCTTTGGGTGCTGGAGTTTCACCACAGGCTGACAGGTTTAACTGACAGGAGAGACGCAACTCATGACTGACCTCTTTGCGAAAAAGCCGCTTGAGCTTCTGCTGCACGAAGCGCAGGAGACTGGCACGCATAGCTTGAAACGCACGCTGGGCGTATTCCAATTAACGGCTCTGGGTGTCGGCGCTGTGATTGGGGCCGGAATCTTCGTGATGTCCGGACTCGGTGCGCACTATGCCGGACCGGGGCTGATGCTCTCGTTCGTGCTTTCGGGCTTGGGTTGTACCTTTGCGGCGCTGTGCTACGCGGAGTTTGCGGCTATGATCCCGTTGGCGGGCAGCGCCTACACCTATGCCTACGCTACGCTGGGCGAAATTATCGCCTGGATCATCGGCTGGGACCTCACCCTCGAATACGCCATGGGCGCCAGCACCGTGTCCTCCGGTTGGTCCAACCACTTCATCGAACTGCTCGATATTTTCCACATCAAGATGCCGCTATGGCTGGCATATGACCACTGGACTGGACTCAACGAAGCGGAGAAGACCATAGCACGCCAGATGGCGCTGGCCTCCGATTCCACGCTGGTGCCCGGCACGCAGGCTTTCCTTAATAAGGTAACGGCGATCATGGGAGCGCAATCGCCGGAGTTATTGCGGAAGGCTCACGATCTGTTAAATG
>Ga0316363_10000715_pt1 | contig 37825 bp, 40 predicted proteins | sample Sb_taG_3_FD_200459 | JGI IMG/M metagenome (GOLD analysis project Ga0316363, IMG submission 200459) | Peat soil microbial communities from Weissenstadt, Germany - Sb_50d_a_PC metaG (v2) (version 2) | ecosystem: Environmental > Terrestrial > Soil > Wetlands > Peat | place: Germany: Weissenstadt...
GTCTCGCCTTCCTCCGCCAGAATGTCCATTGAGATTGATACTGGCAGCGAAAAGTTTGTCCTGAAGCCGGTTGGCGGCACTGTGTACGACGTATACAGGGAGAGTGATAACCAGAAGATCGGTTCAGCTAATGTCGCGACCGGGGATTTGATGCCCCTCGGTCCCGACTTCACAGGGAACAACGCCGCTTTGCAGACCGCCAAGGCAGCCTACATGCAGGGCAAGGCTCACCCCTACAATCCGGGCAATGCTGGTATCGCCACAAGCAATAACAGTGCAGCCGCGCCAACCTCCAACACGGGCGTGTCTGGACCGCCGACCCCGCAAGCCACTTTTACTGCGGCGGGCGCGGCTATCGTTAGCGTCCCGGATGATCGGATATTGGGCGGACCCGCGAAGATAACGGTTTCTCCCGATGCCAAAGTGTTCACCGCTGAAGTGCTGGATGGCACCAAGTTCGTCAAACGAATAACGGCGACTTACAAGGAAGAAAAGGGCTCGGGCAAGGCGGCAAGCCGGTTTGGAAAAGGGCTGCTGTATGCCGCTACCAGCGGCAACAAAGGCTCTCTTCAGGAGGTCAAGGATTCTTTTGAAATGGAGACGGTGGACAGCAACGGCACTTCCAAAACCAAGGTCGAAGTCCCCGGCGCGGGCAATTCAAAAGTGGGATCGCGAGAAGAAAAGAGGAACGACATCTTCGATAGCGTGAACGCGAACCTTATGCTGATTTTCTATAGGGCCAAAGAAACGGCGATGGCGGCAAAGGTGGCGAACGCGCCGGGGGCCTCCTTGTTCAATCCTGATCCTAAAGCCGCTGCCCTCGTCGATCAATTCGGCGCAAGCGACAGGCAGTTGAACGGTGTTACCACCAGCAGCAAGTGAGAAAATTCAGCAGCGCGGCAACCCTTGCCATACTCTTGGCATGGTTTGTATTTCCGCTTTCCAAGGTGAACCATTAATGCTCGGGGGTAAAGTAATTACCGCTCCCTCAAGGCCTGCTGCTTACGCCTTAAGAGTGGCGAGAGAAGGTATTCGATGACGTGGCGTGAGCCGGTTTTGATTTCGACGGTGACGGCCATGCCGGGTTCGAGATCGACCATGCGGTCATCGATTTGCATTTGCGTTTGATCGAATGAGACGCGCGCTGAGTAAACCAGTTCCTGCCCCGCAGGCTCGCTGCTGTCGCTTTCATCGCCTGCGCGGCGTTGTTCACTGGATTTATCTGCGGGTTTCTCGCGCTGAATCGAGTCATGCGAGACGGACTGCACATGCCCGTGGATGAGGCCGTATTTGGTGAAGTTGAAGGTGTCGATCTTGATTTCGGCATCCTGGCCCTCGCGCACGAAGCCGATGTCGCGATTGGACACCATCGCCTCAATCTCAAGATGGCTGTCGTTCGGTACAAGAGACATAAGCACCTGTGCCGGTGTCACGACGCCACCTTCGGTATGGATTGCTAGTTGCTGCACCGTGCCGTCCACCGGAGCCGTAAGGGTCTGCAAGCGGTATTTCTGCGCCGCCTGCGTGAGCTGGTCGTTCAGACTTGCGCTTTTTTGCTCAGCCTCCGCGAGGTCTTTCAAATTGGTATGCTTGTACTCATCCTCGGCCTGCCGCCGCTGGTCTTTAAGCGAGGCAAGAGAGCCTTCAGCTTCCGCCAGTTTGCCTTGCTGGACTTTCAACTCCTGCTGATGCTCGACAAGGTCCTGCTGGGTTGTGAGGGACTCAAGCTTTGAGCCATAGCCTTGCTTAGCAAGAGAATTTCTCGCCTCGGCGCGTTTTTCAAGATAGGGGATGCTTTCGGTAAGCTTGGTAATAGTCGCTGCGACGGAATCCCTGTTGCCCTGATTTTGCGCGATCTGGTTGTCGAGCCCGCTCAGCTTGGCGCGTATCTCGTCAACCTGATTGGTGAGAAGGGTTTTCTGCAACGCGATCTGCGTTTCCGTAGCACCTTCGGGGGGAACGTAGCTGGCAACCGGGTCACCACCATCTAGATTCAGCGCCGCCTTCAGCCTTGCCGTATCGAGCATAGCCTGCATCGTATCGCTTTGCAGCCGGTCGCGTTCCGCAGCACTTACGGTCGTGTCGATCTCGATCAGCACGTCACCGGATTTCACATGCTGACCGTCCTGAACGCGGATGGCATGGACAACGCCGCTTTCGAGCGGCTGGATGATTTTGGTGCGCCCGGTAGGAATGATTTTGCCCGGAGCCGTGGCAACGATATCGATCGAACCGAAACATGCCCATAACAACGCAATCGCAAGGAACGCCATGATGCTGCCCGCGATAATGCGGCTGGCGGGTGAAGGCGGAGTCTCTATAATCTCAAGCGCGGCGGGAAGAAATTCGTTTTCGTCGGTCTGTCCCGTCAGCAGGCGCGAATGAGGCAAGGCACGGATATGGCTTAAAATGCGCTCGTTCAGCGCCGCCCATTCTTCCGGGTCTTTCAACCGGCTGTAATCGGCCTGTTGTATAGAGCGCCGTGCGCTTCCGATGCGGGATTTGATGTTAGCCAGCATTCGGAATCCCCTGAAGACGCCAGAGAGAGGCATAACGGCCCCCGATTTTTATTAAATCCTCATGGCTTCCGTCCTCGACGATGCGGCCCTTTTCGATGGTAATGATGCGATGGCAATTGCGTACCGCCGAAAGTCGGTGCGCGATAATAATGACGGTGCGGCCCTGAACGATCCGGCTCATATTCTGCTGGATGATGCGTTCGCTTTCGTAATCAAGGGCGCTGGTAGCCTCGTCGAAGATCAAGATGCGCGGGTTCATGACCAAGGCACGGGCAATCGCAATGCGCTGGCGCTGGCCACCGGACAAATTCGTGCCGCGCTCCTCAACAAGCGTGTCATAGCCTTGCGGTAGTTCAAGAATAAATTCATGCGCCCCGGCGAGCTTGGCGGCTTCGATCACGCGTTCAATTGGCATGCCGGGATCGGCCAGCGCGATATTGTCGCGTATCGAGCGGTTGAAGAGAACATTTTCCTGCAAGACGACCCCGACCTGCCTTCGGAGCCATGACACATCGACGACGGCCAGATCGACGCCATCAACCAGCACGCGCCCATGTTCAGGGATATAAAGGCGCTGCACCAGCTTCGCGAAAGTGGATTTACCTGAACCCGAAGGGCCGACAATACCGACCACCTGCCCTGCACCAATAGAGATATTGATGTCGTGCAGAACTTCGGGGCCGTCGATGCGGTAGCGAAACCCGACATGCTCAAAGCTGATCGTGCCCTTGATGCCCGGGAGTGCCGTGCGGCCCGGCGTGAAGGCAGGCTCAGGATGCGTGTTCAGAATATCGCCAAGGCGATCAACTGAAACCCTTGCCTGATGGAAGTCCTGCCAGATTTGCGCGAGGCGCAGGACGGGCTGTGCCACACGGCTGGCCAGCATGTTGAAGGCGACGAGTTCGCCGATCGTCATATCGCCGCCGATGACGGCTTTCGCGCCGAAGAACAGCACGGCGGCAGTGACAAGCTTGCTGATAAGCTGAATACTCTGGCTGGCCCAGTTGCCGATATTGGAAACGCGAAAGCCGGAACGCACATACCCGGCAAGCTGTTCTTCCCAGCGGCGCTGCATCTGCGGCTCGACGGCGAGGGCCTTCAGCGTTTCAATACCGGTGATACTTTCAACAAGAAAGGCCTGGTTCTCGGCGCCGCGATTGAATTTCTCATTCAACCGGCGGCGGAATACAGGCGTCACGATGGCCGATATGGCAATATAGAACGGAAACGAGATCAGCACGATGCCGGTCAACGACATCGAATAAAAAGCCATCACGCCAAGAAATACGAAGGTGAAAAGCAAATCGATCACAAGCGTGAGCGCGGAACTGGTGAGGAATGTGCGGATGTTTTCAAGCTCGCGCACACGCGCCACGCTATCCCCCGTGCGCCGCGCCTCGAAATAGGAAATCGGCAAGGCTGCCAGATGGCGAAACAGCCGCGCCCCAAGCTCAACATCGATGCGGTTTGTGGTGTGTGAGAACACATAGGTGCGAAGAGCCGTGAGCAAGCTCTCGAAGATCGCCACCACGACAAGGCCGAACATCAGGATATCGAGCGTCGAAAGCCCGCGATGCACGAGTACCTTGTCGATCACGACCTGGAAGAACAACGGCGAGACAAGCGCGAATAGTTGAAGGAAGAACGACGCTACAAACACTTCGACCAAAAGGCCCCGGTATTTGTGCATCGCCTGCAGAAACCATGTGACATCGAAGCGCCGTGCTAGCTCGCCAAGCCCTGCCCGGCGCGTCATGAGGACAAGTTTTCCGCTCCACTGGCTTTCAAATTCTTCGCGGGTCAGGGATTGCAGTTTTCCCGATAAAGGATCGTGGATAAGCGCCTTGTCTTCAGCGACCTTGCCGAGAATGAAAAAACTGCCGTCGCGGCGTTCGGCGATGGATGGCAACGCGGTTTTGGCAAGACGACCCCAGTTGCTGTCAACGGCCCGTGCCTTGAGTTGCAATTCCTTCGCGCACAGCAATATCTCATTGAGGCCGAAACAGCGGCCATAACGATGCATGAGTTGTTCCGGATCGACGGCAACGCCCAGAAAGCGCAGCAAAAGCACAAGCGAGGTTACGCCCGTGTCGTGGTTCTGATTTGATGGTGGGATTGTTTCGACCGACATCATATCCGCTATGGCGATATTTCCTGATGTTCCGGCGTGACCATATAACGGTCATCGTCTTCGCTAAAACCAACCCACTGGTTCCGCACGTCGTCATAATGACGTTTGGGGTCGTAGACGCTTCCGGGGAGTTTAAGTTTCGAGAGAGTCAATTCGCCAATCGCGGCTTTGATCTGGATAATGGCCAGATCCCTGTCATGCTGTGATTTTGCCAGGTCAACTTTGGCGTCGAGCAGTTCCTGTTCGGCGTTTAATACATCAAGTGTTGTACGGGTACCGACCTTCGATTCTTCCCTGACGCCTTTAAGCGCAAGATCGGCAGCCTCAATCTCATCTTTATCGGCTTTTAAAGCCGCCTGAGCGGTTTGAAGCGCTTGCCAGGCATTGTTGGCCGTCTCGTGCGCTTTGTGACGAGCTTCCTCCAAATCCATGCGCCGTTCTGTGACGGTCTGTTCAGCGGCACGCGCCTTAGAATAATCGGTTCCTGACCTATATAAGGGCATCGTCAACTGCACCAGAACTTGATTGTTGTCTTCGCGGCCCGGTAATGTGCTGTTCTGCTCCCAATTGCGCGATGAGTTTCCGACCAGATCGACTTCCGGCAGCAGGCTTCCTTTATTAAGGTCAACCTCGGCATCGGCCTCTTGCATCCCATATTGCGCGGCAAGCACATTCGGGTTTTGTGTTTCGGCGTAATGCAGGATTTCTTCCAGCTCCAGGGGATGATCGAGGGTCAATTCTGGCACCTCAAGCTTCTCCGCTACCCTGCCGACCAGGCGCGCATAACTGGCGCGATCCTGCGTCAAGGAGTTTTCAGCCTGAAACCGACCGACATGCGCTCGCGCAAGCCGGGATTCACCCTGACGGACATCCGTTTGCGTCAGGTCGCCGGCTTTAAAGCGAGCCCCGGTTTCTTTCAGTTTTTGTTGCAGCACATCTTCATAGCCGTGATTGATTTCAACCACGGCTTGATCGCGGATCGTATCGAGGAACGCTGTCGCCGTGTCGAGAAACAGTTTTTGTTCCGCGTCCTGTAGCTGGGCGCGACCGGCGAGCACTTTGTTCTCGGCAGCCTTTGTCTCTGATGAGGTACGAAAACCGCGAAACAGCGGTTGCGTGACCTGAACCCCGGCGCCGCGTGTCGTGCCCGCGAAATTAGCGGTGCCGAAGGCAGCCTCCTGAGGTATGTATTGGTAGGTTTTTCCGATATTCGCCGTCGCATCGATGCTGGGCCGCCAGTGGCTGAGCGCCTGCGACACCTCTTCATCGGTCGCACGCAGCTTGGCTCGTTCGGCCTGAAGGGATGGGTTCATCCGGTAGGCCATACCCCATGCCTGTTCCAGCGTCACCATTTCAGCGTCCGCCACCGCAGGAACCATGAGGCATAAAACCGCCAGACAACAAACACGCAGGAACATATCGATACCTAACCTAAAGCAACCATGTTCCTGGGGTTTGTTGACAGGCAGCGAAGAACCGCTACCTAGTGTCCCGCGGCAAGCAATGAGTAATTAGCTGCCGGAGGCACATATGCAACCACCGTTCCTGCTGCCCCACTATCCGGGGCGTCTTGAAAGCCTGCTGCCAAGAATTGACCAAAAAGCTGGAGGGTAGCGTTATGCGCTGCATTTGCCACCGTTAATGTGCCGGACGTGTTGTTGGAGTTCTCAGTGAAAGAAAGAGTCGTGTTCTGTCCAAAAGAGAGATCCGTTATGTCAATCTGGTCAAGCGATCCAAAGCCAGCAATTGTGGAATTATTCAAATTGCCGGATGTGTTTTGAACAATGTTAACATTGCCTGAGCCAAGCTGAAAGTTCGATCCGCTTCCATTGCCAGGAAGTGTGTAAATGGAGGCAGTAGCAGGCTTTGCTATAGTACTCGAAACGTTTTGCTCGTTGAATTGCAGGTAAACTTCCGAGATGTTGTCGGTTGCGCCACCGGAAGTTGTGAAACTGCCATTCTTGATGATGACATTATTGTTGTTGGACTGATTTTCCACGGTTGCACTTAAGTTGATGGACGTAATGCCCATATAACCCATGTTGTGGAGATCACTCTGACTATAGACACCGCCGTTAGTCGGAGTCCAAACGTAAAGATTTGTCCAAGTGCTATCACCCTGATCGATCTTTCCGTTCTTGTTGGTATCAAGCGCGGCGAGAGCCGAGAAACTCTTTACAAAACCGGCAGCGCTCATAACTGCCTTGCTATAAAACGTAGGGGCATAAACAAGAAACCCTTCGCCGGATGTAATCCATGCCGTTTGAACATTCTGGCTGGTATTTTGCACATTAAAATAAACCGAAGAATTGGCTAGCGAAGTCGTTTGCACGGCCCCGCCTGACAAATTGAGGACAAGCGGATCGCCGCCATCGCCACCACCACTGTCGTTGCCGTCTCCACTGTACCCTACATAGCCGGAAGAGTTATTATATGTAGCATTGTTGGAATCGCCGTTTCCGTAACTTATGGAAATACCACTCCCTTGGTCAACATAGTCATATGATCCATTGATGTTGGCTACACCATTGTCCGATACATTCACCACACCGCCGGTCATATCGACCGTGTCGGTGGAACTGTTCTGGTAGTCTTCATTAACGTTGACGGCATCGCCGGTGGACCCCGTCACAGTGTCTCCGCCACTATTCTCAAGCCAGATTCCGTCATTGGCACCTGCTGAAATGACATCGCCACTCCCCCAGGTTCCGACATAATCGAATTGTCCAAGGGTAAACGTGTCGTTCGAGCCGAACACATCTACGCGTTCATTGTTGGCTATGGTTATGTTCGCATTCGACGCAACAATGACATCGGACAGCCCGTTCGCGCTATTGGCTGTTACATTGACAGTGTCGCCACTCGCTGCAAAGAAAGTATCTCCAGTGCCGCCGGTCAACTTGAGAACATTACTGCTGCCTGCCGTGACAATGTTATCCATGCCCTGGGTGGTGATGGTATCGCTTGTTGCGCCGATAATCGTATTATAATTGCCATTAAGAGTAGTTTGATCGCTGTTACCTAGGCTAGCCTGATCGTAGCTGCCGTTCAGCGTGGTATTGGCCGATGTCACTCCGGACGATGTATCGATCTGATTATTGTTCCCGTTGATGGAAGCCGAGTCACCATTCGTTTCCAACCAAACCGTCTCGCCCGATCCTGTCACGGTGTCGCCAGTCCCGATAATGCCAGCCACACTGCCGGTGGTTGAGTAGTAGTTGATCGAGTCGTTGCTTCCATTCATCGTGGTGTTGGTCGATGTCACTCCGGACGAGACATTGACCTGATCGTTGTTCCCCGTGACATTGGCCGAGTCACCGTTCACTTCCAGCCAGACCGTGTCACCCGATCCTGTCACGGTGTCGCCGGTCCCGATAATGCCAACCACACTGCCGGTAGTTGAGTAGTAGTTGATTGAATCGTTGTTGCCATTCATCGTGGTGTTGGTCGATGTCACTCCGGATGAGACATTGACCTGATCGTTGTTCCCGTTGACGTTATCCGATACGCCATTCCCTTCCAGCCACACCGCATCGCCCGATCCTGTCACAGTGTCGCTGGTTCCCTGAAAACCCACCACGTTGAAGCCATTGCTGTTTGTATAGTTAATCGTATCGTTGCTTCCAGCGAGAGTGGTGTTCGTCAATGCGACTCCGGATGAAACATTGACCACATCATTGTTCCCCGTGACGTTGCTTGAATCACTGCTCTGTATGAGCGTGACCGTATCGCTTGAACCGTTCACATTTTCACCGGTTCCAGCGAGGCTGATTGCAGCGCTGGATGCGTTAACTCTGGCATTGATGCCAGTGACTACGAATGTATCGGTACCGCTACCACTATTAAGGGTCGATCCGCTTCCTTCGTCGACAAGCAATACTTGCGAACCCGATCCTGCCGAGAGCGTATTATTCTGCCCAGCATCGACGAGAACTCCTACGCCGGCTGTTCCGGCATTGGCCGTTTGGCCAGCACCGGTCAGGATTTCGCCGGATGTGCCGTTGCTAAACGCGAACGTAATGAGGTCATTGACAGTTGAAAGGGATTTTCCATTTATCGAAAGAGTGCCGTTTTGATCCTGCGGTGTGCCTCCCGTGCCGCCAAACAAAGGGACTCCGAAAATAGTGGTCATCATCTCGATATCGTCGACGCCAAGGTTGTTTGCATCTTGTGAACCAACCGGTGGAGTCACACCCAAATCTCCGAAATAATGTCCCAGACCATGATCGCCAAACGTCATGCTGATACCGGCAAGTTGGTTTAACGGGTTGGAACTTGAAAGCAGGCTTGTTTCTTCGGTTACATTTTCGGGATTACCGGTAAACTGGACATTGCCGACATAGCCGCCGCCGTTCGGCACAAAATTGCCCAAACCATCGCCGTAATCTTCATAGTTCGTGAAGCTGCTGTTATTAACGGTAGTCTGGCCGGGCACTCCGGGCGCGCCGAAAGCATCGCCGCCACTGATTCCACCACTAACGCTACTTGTCTTGGCTTGGACATATTCAGCCTCCTCGCCGCCCAAGGAATGACCGGTGACAAAGACAGGATTTCCGCCTGCTTCCCTTGCCACTTGTTGGGCAAACGCCAAAGCATCCAAATTTGCTTGAGGGTTAGTGCCGTTTGTGATTGCGTTGTCAGCCGACACTTGCGCCAGGAACATCGATGGATTGGTAACAGCGTTGTTTGGGTTTGTCCCTTCGTACGAGATAACAATCTGACCGGTCGTATTGTTCTTGAAGGCTACGCCCTGCATGCCACTGGTCGATGTCGTTTGTTGATCGAGGATGCTCCAACCTGACGGAGCAACCGGCGTTCCGCCCGTCGTGTAGGATGCTTGAGCCAATTTCAGATAGTCAGATGTGGTGGGCTGGGTCATGGCGTGCTCCGTGTTTGAGGTTAATATTACTGGTAGATCACGACTTCGTTATTGTCGGTTGCGGCGAGCATTCCTTGCGGCGAGAAAGCAGTGCTGAAAGTTCCGTGAGACATCTTTTTTTCCAGCAACAATGTCGGGCGAGGGGCACTAACCCGCCATAGGCGAAGCGACAAATCGTCACCAGCGGCAAGAATTTCGCCATTCGGACTCCAGGAGAGGGTTCGTATGACGAGAGCGTCATCTTTGCCCTCACGCTTTTGAGTGGAACCTACAAGCGAAATCAGTATGTGTGTCTCGCTCACATCCCAAATGCTAATAGCTACGTCATTTGCATCTCGTTTTGTCCAAACGCCATTGATCAACTTACCGTCGGAACCCGAATATTTTCCTATGGCGATGAACTTCCCGCCCGGACTGAACGCCAACGCACTGCATGCGTACCACTCGGTTGGATAAGCTGTAATAGAGTGAATAAGGGAGCCGTCCAGTGGATTAAACAGATGCACTTTTCCGAATCCCGTACCGACAGCCAACTCTTTCCCGTTTGGCGAAAACGCCACAGACATCGCGTAATCAGAGTGAGTTGGCGCGGGAGGAACTGAAAGTGCTTGCGACACCGAGGCATTGCGGGTTTCATAAAGTTTGACATCGTCTGCCCAGACAGTTGCGATCAGAGCGCCGTCTCCAGAAGCAGCGAACGTATCCGTAACCTTCGTGGACAAGTCTTTTGGCGGATAACCAAGATCAGGAATATAACGCACGGGTTTTCCAGCTTCCGGATTCCACTGGATCAGAGAAAACATTTGCAGGGTGTCGTATTTCGGATCCGTCAGGGGAGTATTGGCGTATCGGGGGTCTTTGGAGTAATCTCCTATCGGCGCCGCCGTGAGCAACGAACCATCTGGCAAAAAGGCCAGAGAGTTGAACGAATAGCCGCCGCCGTAACGGTCAAACTCCTTCAGCACAGCCCAGTTCTTCGTCTCCCAGAGCGTGATCGTCCCTCCGAAATTACTGAGTGCGGCAAGTCGTGATCCGTCCGTATTCCATGCAACCGCGTTGATATAGCCCTTGACATGCAGCCGTTGAATCTCGTGTGGAGTGCTCTGTTCCTTGGTCAACTCAGCAGCGAAGGTGACCTGCGGCATATAGGCTTTTACAAGGATTGTTAGAAGGCCAATGATAAGAAGGGCGATCGTTTTGTAGAGCGGGCTACGGGCAAACGTTCTGAGAAAAGGAAACCTGGAATTTAGTACCTCCAGATACCTATATAAAAGCCAAACAAGGCCAAACACGCTTGGAAGGATATCGACGATGAGGAGTATTAACTGGGGCGGCAAAGGCCTCAATGGGCCTGGATTATAATGCGCCCATATAGCGCAGTATGGAATGTATAAGATAAATACTGCCGATGCTATGTCTATGCATCTTTTGAGGTTTGTATTCTTGCTGTTGTCAGTCATTTGGAGGGCTCGCGAGGGTGAGTGAGTCCCAGCATTGTTGGCGTTCCGATTCAGTTACCACTTGTGGCCATTCTCAGCAAGCGCTGGTTGATTGACCCAACGCGATTACCACTTCCTGATTTCCCGGACAAACAGAATTTTTAGTTAACAAATTCCTCTTTTGTGGTGGACGAAACCCTGTCCCTACAGCATTGGCGCGCCCGACCCATGTCCGGGGGGCTGAAGTCGAGCGCGAGCCTCTTGCGGTCTATTCCGGCGGCGGTGCTGCTGGCAATTCCGGCTCGGGCGGCGGAGCACCATTGTCGCGTATCAGAATGCGTCCGCTGAACCCGCCCACGGGCAGACGGTCGAGCACAACATCGAAGCCCAACCCGTCCTTATGTGTCGAGGCAACTCCAACCTCAAGCCAGCGGAGCACCGGGCCTTCTCGCTTTCCGCAGTAAGCAACGTGTGTGGATTTTGGTTTTAGGGTCATGGGGCAGCCCGGTTTTCGGTTTGAGGTGGGGCGTTTCGTAGCATGCTCACGGCTCCGGGAACAAGCCGGAAGATTGGTGATAATTCTCGGGCGGCACGAAATCCGGAATTTCCTCGTGCATACCACCATGATCGGCGTCGAGGCCCGTCATGTCACTTTCGTGTTGCATGGGTTCCCACACACGAAGCCAGTCCAGCAGATCCCATGCGGCCGGGACAACGTGATCGACGATGCGCGAATAGATGGTTTTCGCTTTGACCGGGCGCGTGATCTTGATGGCCGAGAGCCGGAATCCTCCAGCCGTCTCTTCGGTGCGGCGTCGCGTCTTGCGCTTTGGAACTGGGACAGCATTCGTGAGCCACTTCGCCAATTCCCGGAATTGCTGCAGGATCATTTTGCCGGTGCCGCGTTCTGGTTCTCGCCGGGGGATTCCGCCATCTCCCCGGCTCTCATCGGTCTCGGTCGCCTCGACCCCTCCTCGGCGTATTCGCGCGCTCGTGATACTGCTGCCGTTGGCGTTCGTGTTCGCGGTCGGCAAGGTAACGGGACACGTCGATCCTGTCCGCGGCCTCGGCCTCGCGTTCGCGTTTGGCCTGGGCGGCGTCCTGCTTCTGCTCGGGCGTCATGACCGGCGCAAGAATGGATTCAAACCCGCTGCTGAAAACATCGAGGAGCTTGCCGACGGTGCGCAATGCGCTCCGGTCGAGCGCTTTCGGCAGAACCTTGATGTCGTTCCCTATGGATTTCGGGGCGCCTCGCGGCTTCATAGCATTCTTAAGCCGGATCGCTTGCCACTCCGATGAACGTTGTTGCGCCCGTTCCTGTAAAGCTTGCTTCGTGGCCTCGATCCCCCGCACCTGGCTCTTGTCGAACGGCAGCATAAATTTCTGTGCAAGGGATTGGTCGATCCTGTGGACGCGCTTCGGCTCAACGAGTTCGCCGTCACGTCGATAGATAAGACCCGGCTTGGTGACGACGACTATTTCCCCTTCGCGGTAGCGCGGGGCGTAGTTACCGATCTCTCTGGCGAAAGCGGCCTCCCTGTGGCTGCGCGCGGCTTCGTCTTTCGTTACGACAGCCAGGGCAATGCCTTTTTCGTCGAGTGCTTCTCTGTAAGCTTTGGCGCTATCGCTGTTGGTCCAGGCTTTCCAGATTTCTGCGACGGGGCCTCTCAGTTTCTCAGGCGGGGCATCGTTTGTCGCCTCTTTCGTGGCTTCCTCTATAGGGGTCCATACCCTCTCCGGCGCTGGCGGCTTCCCCCGCCATTTTCTTGTTTCCCTACCGTCCTGCTTTCTCTTTCCCTCCTGCCTCGGCTCTACAAACTTGCGCTCGGTCTTTTCTTTTTCAATCGCGGCTTTGGCTAGAGCGTCCTGCCATTTCAGTTCCTCGCGGTGAGGATCGCGCAGAGGTTCCGGCCTCTGCCCCTGACGGTCTCGCTGCTGTTCGACGAGATGTTCGCGCACCTGTTCCACGGTCGGCAGATGTTCGCGGACAAGATCGGAAAGCTTCTCACGGGTCTCTTTTGCCGACACGCCGAGGATGCGTTTGCCAAGGGCGTGCATTCCTCCTTGCGGATCGATCACGACGTAATCCCGCCGCTCGCCTCGGGCGAGAAGCAGCCCTTGAGAGGCAAGCGCCGCTTCGAAGCTGCGTCCGCAATCCGAGCGGTCGTAACAGTCACGGATTGTATTTCGTGCCTCGTGAATGTCCAGACCGAGACGGCGGCTCTGTTCTTCTTCGGCGCGTGTGGGAGCATATTTGATCGGGCCGTCGCGCTCGTTCTTTACCCTCGTCAGGTCCATCTCAATCTCAAGCTCACGGCAGACTTCCTTGAGCCGGTATTTGAAAAACGGCAATGGGATGGCTTTCAGCGTCTCCTGGTCGATCCGGCTCCAGGCGACGTGCATGTGCTCGTCGCCGTTCTTTTCATACGTGTGAAAGGAAATCGCGCGCGGCTGGCCGCTCAATCCGAGCTTTTCTTCGATCCGGTTGGCGACGCGGAGCCACTGGTCGCGCGTAAGAGCCTCGCCCTCGGGGTTGCGCACCTGGATGTGCATGAGGGGTTTCTTGCATCTGGTCCCATCGGCCATGACATGCACATCCCGAAATGCATCATGAATGTCTCCGGCGGCGAAGCCGGCAAGCTGCCACAGTTCGGCGCGCTCGCCTTCCTTGCCGCTCGTCATATAACGGGCAAGCTTCGCGCCGTTGGCATGGGTGTTTCCCTTGGCGATCATGGCCGGTCCTTGCGCCCCACGACTTCCCGAATAGCGGCGGCCGCCTCGCGAACAAGCGCGAGCGTGGCGCGGTAGTCCTGGGCCATGCCGATGGCTCCGCTGGCATTCAGCACATGGGCGATCTGGTTCAGGTTGCTGCCGATTTTGTTCAAAGCCGCCGTGGCGCGGCCAAGCGCCTCGGCATTGATCGGCGGCGTGCGCTGCGCGCGCGGGCCGGGCGTGCCGAGAGCCGACGCGCGAAGGAAGCTTGGGCGGCTGAGCCCAACAGCCCGTGCCCGGTTGTCGATAAGCAAAAACTCCGCATCGTCGCAGGCGACCGGAATTTTGCGACCGCGCACACGCTTCTGGCTGCCGCTGCGGCGAGCACCGGGCTTCGGGTTGTCATTCGCCGTCATGGGCACCAATCCCATGACGCGAACATGACACACCCGCGCCGGGCGGAAGGTGCGGAAACCGGCACGGTGTCCGGTGCCGCTTGCGGCATAGGGGAAGGGATGCAACGGGAAGGGGCGAAGCCCCTGCCCTTGCCAAGTTGAGCCACACGTCCGGCTAAAAGCCGGAAGTCAGTGGCGTGGCGCGTGGAACACGCGCACAACTTGCTAGCGGCGTTAATCGCAAGAATCATATTGCGGAATGAATCCATCGAATCACGCCAGTGCAACTTCTATTTGCAACTTTCCGCACACGAAATAATCCGGGGGCAAAATAAAAAGAAAGACAGGACGCATCGCGTCCTGTCTTTCAACTTCACCAAACGATACGGGCCGTAGGAAAAAGATTGGGTATTACAAGAGCGTTTGCACGAATGATCGTCGGCGCTGAACGCCGAGCTGGTGACGAAAACTCGCTGCTGAAATTTCGTAACGCATACGCGGGGATGCACAGATTGTCTTGATGCGAGATGTCGGCTCTGCCTGGGCATACGGGGATTCGTGGGCTGGCTCATTCCAAGAGCCGGAAAATACCGCCCGCCGAAATCGAAACTCCGGCAGGGTCAGGTCGTCAAGCCTTCGTCTTATCGAATGGCAAGACGGTGAGTTTGTCGTCATGGTCGTATGGCGGGATCGTGAAAGTATGGTCCCCAGGTCCATGGCGGTTCATAGCGACATACTCCCGAATTTGAAGTTCATTGAGGACCACGGCGCCCTCCTGCTCAACGGTTTCAAGCCGTCCATCAGCATGATCCTCCAGCTGCGCGTTGAAGCTCTCAGCCGCAACCGATCGCTGCATTTCGAGAGGGATGTGGATGGTGTGCAAGACGTGGGAAGCGTCCTCCACCACGACGCGATAGTGATCGCCCAAGAGGCCGATTGATATCCGCCCGCCGGTTAATTCCGGGTATTCCTTTTCGACGAAGGCGCGGATTTCTTCACGGGATGCGAGTGGCTGGTTCGTATGCATGGCTGTCTCTCCTTAACGGTTGCGAAACCGCCCGCCGAAACCGAAGCTCTGACGGGCAGATAATCTAGCTACGACTGGCCTGGATTTCGTCGGCCTTCTTCAAGAGCGCGTGGAGCCTCGGGTGAATGCTCAAGACCTCGTTTGCGAGGTCGTGAGTTTTCCTGACAAACCGGTCCATGTCGGAATCCGTGTTTTGCAGGTCGGTTCCGAGTTCTTCGTTTGAATTCGTCATCGGACGGTCCTTTGCAATCGTTGAACGAAGAAAGGCGGAAAGGACAAGGTGCCCGTGAGAGCGCCCTGCCTGGATTTCGTTGGCCTTCTCCAGAAGCGCATGGAGCCTCGGGTGAATGCTCGAGATCTCGTTTGCGAGGTCGTGAGTTTCCCTGAGAAACCGGTCAACGTCGGATTCGGTGTTTTGCAGGTCGGTTCCGGGAGCTTCGTTTGATTTCGTCATCGGACTATCCTTTGCAAGAGTGGAAGAAAAAGGGACAAGGCACCCATGAGAGCGCCCTGCCCCGAGTTGTTACGCGGCCTGATCTTCTGGCTGCGCGTTGCGGTCGTTGACCCGAAGCTCGTAAATCTTGCTGTGAGCCAAGTCTGCGACCTTCGAGAGCAAGAGCGATTCGGCGAGGCCGAAATTGTTGGAGTGACTCCAGTTGCCGTCGCCGTCCCTGTAACTGCATTGGTATGAGACGGAGTAGTAAATGTCGCCTTTCTGGCTGACGTTCTTCCAGATCGAAGCTGACACGGGATGGAGCGTTACTTTCGCTGCGGGTTTTTTGTTGTCTGACATGTTCTTTCCTTTCGTAGTTGATGGGCTGCATGTTCGCAACCGATGCAAAGACCCAAGCGCGTTCCAACAGCCGGGATTGTCAAGAGCGCGAAGCGGCACCGCCGGAATTGTTCTGTCCGCGCAGCGGTGCGCATGCAAGGAACAATTGCGAGGAGCCACCTCTTGCAATCTCGGCGGAATGCGCCAGGATTTGCATCGATGGTTGCGAAATATGCAGTCCCGGAAACGGGAAGGCAAGAAATCCTCGGCAGACACAAACCCCCGGCGATACGGAACGACTACCGGGATTGAAAAGCGGTCTGGCATGGAAGCAACAAGGGCGAGGTGCTTTCCCGTCTCCTCGTTTCGATGATGCAGGGAATGACGGCGACCAGGCGTGGACGAAAGATGCTTTGCAGGATTTGCATACGCTACGGTGGGCGGGAACGGTCACGGGCAGTGCGAGTACGTCTCTCCAGGACTGAGAAGAAACGCAGGAAAAACACAAGAAAAATCAATATGAAAGCGATCTCAGCGCGTTCCTTTGCGTAGAACTAAATTTATCTTTTTACTTGCAAGAATTGAGTGTATTTTCCTGTGTCGCCAAGGGCTGAATTATGGATGCTGGGCATGAAGTTGAGAAAGCCGAAAACCGAATCTTACTTCGTTGAAATTCACCGAGACCGTGAGACGGGGGTCGCGGTCGGTGAAACGTGGCGTGAGAGCGATGGCCGGATTCATCGCCCGCGTCAGGACGGCCCAGCGGAAGTCGGACGCGATTACCGCACCGGCACGGTCCTCAGTGAAAGGGACACTGAGCATGGGATAAGCATTGGGGCAACAAGGCATTATCCGTGGCCGGTCGGCAAGCGCAAGGTTAAGCCTCCTGCTCCCAGGCCCCGCTAATTCTTTTTCTTGGCTCCGCTCGTTTTTGGAACTCTTTTGGACCACAAACAAGTCATGCCGGCCTTTTCTAGTTTCTCGGGTGTGACCTCGTAGGCGCTGACCTCCAACCAAGGGTTTGGCGACTTTGGGTCGGAGACACCCTCGATCACGATCATGAAATCGCCGAGCGATCCTTTGTGCGCGTGCCCTCTCACATATCGCTTCCAAAGGTTCCGCCAATTTTTGGCCAGATACAATCCGGCAACGGCCGTTCCCCGCTCCGTGAACCCTGCGACGACAAAAAGGAGGTGGCGGCGCGGCTCCAGCTCGGTATGACGCAGAATGATTGCGTAATCATTGACGCTGTCTTCGTACTCCAGCATGTCCAGCCAGCGCTGAATGTAGTTCTCGCCCCAATCTGACGGAACCAGACGGCGGTAGCTAGCCTCTGGTTTCTCAAGTCTCAAGCGCTGGGATTTCTCAGGCAAATACTTCGGCACAAGAGACTGATTGAAGGACAGAGCATCGCCGCATGATTTGCTGATTTGCGCCCAGGGATGGCAAATTCTCTTGACGGCACGCCTCGTTTCAAACGTAAAACCGAGGCCCATGCAGATCTTGAAGGTCGCGTTGTCAGTATGCTCCTGCGAGTGCTGCTCGCTGAGAATCAGGCTCGGGGCCAGCAGGCCGAGTCTTTGGAATTCATTCTGAATGGCGATTGCACCATATGTATCCCACGCATTGAGGAACTTCCGGGCCTTGTAGAGACGGCTCGTGGGATGAGCGATGCGCGCTCGCAGAACCTCATCCTTGAGAACTTCATCCATGTGATCGGACTGCAGAATGATCACGCCTTTATGCGCCGCGGTCGAAGCACCATCGCCAAAGAATTCATCGACAGCCCTGAGTGTCAGACTTTCTGTTCCCGTATGCGGCGGTTTTAGCTCGTTACCGTCCAATTGCGCTTCTTGCCGGACAATAAGAATTTCAGGCCAATACTCGCCTTTTCTGATTTTTATGAGAACTGGATCGTCCGCCCCGTGGTGCTTGTAATACCTCGCCAGCATTCGGCGAATCTCGGGGACCAGCTTTCTTCCCGGATGTTCGGAGGGATTTCTTTCGGGAAGACTTGCGAAACGTCGCAAGACCCTGCCGGTTACTTCGAAATCCTTCTTCTTTTTATCGTACATCCTGTCATAACAGTCCATGATGATCGAGATACCGCTGTCGCGTTGTTTGAACCTTTCCTGAACTTCCGGACTGACCAGTTGTCGGAGCAGCAATTCGCGCATATCGTTGCGATGCGTGAACAATCCGTTCTTGTGAAATCTCTCAAACTGTCGCTCAAGGTAATCCGGAAGTTTGTTTTCGGACTTGCCGGCGCGTGCCTCGTTGCCTATCGACATCCGCCAATCCTTCCATGCGGGAGATACAAAAACTCCCCTTAAAACTCCCCTATTGTAGTTCAGGAGCAATCCACCAAGGGAATAAGCGCTCCTAGTGCGGGTGACCGAGGTTAGCGAGTTGCGCACTGCCCGCGATGTTGCGCACGATTTTTTCGGACACAAACTCCCCGCCGATTCGAAAAAACTCATTGAGCGCTCTCTTTTCACCCCTCTGACCAGAAGGCAGGATTCATCGTGTGAGGTGAGATATGGACACGCCGATGACGATGGACGCACTGATTGAAAGGACGACGACGCAGGACGCCGTCTTTACCGAGATCCCGCTAGAACATGATGAGCTTCGATTCGATCCGGAAGGCATTCGATATAACGGCGATCTTATCCGGACCGATAGGGCGGCCCGAGCCCTATTGTTCGAGAAAGTAGGCGCGCCTGGGCGTTATCTGACAAAACTCAGCCCGGCGTTGCAGGCAGCTGCTCTCAACGAACATGCGGCAGGTGGGGATTTTGGTAGCCGTCCGACACTTGTGATGGACCGGCAGGAGTTCGTAACCATTATTCGCGGTGAGGTTTGGGCCCTCCCTAATTCCGCCGTGATTAGGGCCGTCGGCGACGCGGTAGAGGGGCAGCATGACGGTCTATTTGTGTCACGAATAAGGAATGATATCGAACGCCTAGACGTAGAACTGGTAAGTCCGTCTCGCCAGATTGCGGTGAGACCCGGCGACATTGTTCAATCCGGCCTTCACATCGTTCATGAGCGCTTCGGCGTGAACGCGACCATCGTTGAAGGCTTCATGCTTAGGTTGGTTTGCACGAATGGAATGACGCGCCGCGAGTGCGTCGGTGACGGAGAAAAGCGTCCACGAACCCGAAAGCTTCCGGCAGACTTTCCGAATAGCCGGGAATTGCAGATCGATCAGATCCGTCGCCTGGCACAGCGAAACTGGAACCTTCTCGGCTCGCAGTTGGAGGCCTTGCAACAGACCCGCGAACGATCAACCGATGTCCAGCAGTTGCTCACCCGTTATCTGCAGCGGGGACGTATCTCAGTAAGAAATATGTTGCCAAGGCTGTTGGAGGCCTGGCGGACAGAGGGTGCGGAACGCACTCACTACGGCGCAGTCAATGCACTGACGCGTATTGCAACGCATGACCACACTCTGAGCAGAAGACAACGCAGGATGGTTGCGTCGCTCGCGGGTGTCTTGGCTTTTTCGGAAGTTCACATCTGCGAGCACTGTTTTTCAGTTTTGGGTACGGACTCGGCGGCCTGACAGCCGGAGGTGAAGCTGTGCTTAGTTCCGAACACGAAATATCGGACGGGGCGATTGAGCTTGCGGATTTTATCGAAGGAAGACCGAGAGCCCTGCTCGTTTCCGAAGTCGCCGCGCTTCTGAGTGTGTCAAGCCGACAGATTTACAAGCTCACGGCCGAAAGACGAATTCCACATTTGAGGATCGCGGGATGCATCCGCTTCGATCCCGCGGCTCTCGCTATCTGGTTGCGGGAGAAAACGGCTCGTGCCGAGGCCACCACAGTGTCCGATGACAGCTGGAAGAACGACGGCACCGGATGGAGTTTTGAATCGGGGACGCACGAATGAGAAGGAATCCTGCCAAGCCGAACAGGGGCGACGGAAGCACGTTCGAGGAATTGATCGAAGTGCTGATGGCCGAGCCGACTTCGCGCTGCACGAACTCGGTCGATGAAGGCGCGGACAGCGGAGTCGTAGTCGATCCGAAGGCGGCCCTGGCGGAAATAGACGAAGGGAGGAAAAACAGTGGCCGTAGAAAGCGGCAATGCAAACAGGTTGACGGTCTTACGGAAGCGCGAGGCAGCTCTCAAGGCTGCAATAGCTCAGGAACAGGTCAGGCAGCAAAAGCGGCGGGAAAAGGATCGGGCACGTCTCGCGGCAATCATCGGTGCGGCGCTTCTTGAAGAAGCCGGGCGCGTTCCCGATTTCGAGTTGCTTCTCAGGCAGACGTTGAAAAAAGCAGTGAAGGACGACAAGGCAGTCAAATTCCTTACGGAAATGAGGTGGCTGTAATGAAACCACTCGTTTTGAAATGCGCGAAGTATTTCGGATGGGGCTGCTGGGTTTTCACAAAAGAGCTGGCGGAAATGCTGCTGATGATGGCCGCGTTCTTTTACCTGTTGGCCTGCTTTGGCGAGGGCCAGCCCCAGCATTTTCTGAATGGTCATGAAGCGTGGGCCGTGTTCGGTCATTTCATGAAGGGCGGGATCGCGAAAGGAGCATGCATTCCCTGACAGCTCCAATCGTGATCGGAACGGCAAGAGGATGGCAGTAGGAAGAAAGGAGAAATCATGGGTTACGTTTTCCAAATCTGGCATTGGACTCAGCGGATCGCGGGCGTGCTGGTCGTGGTGTGCCTCTGCCTCTATCTCGTGCGTTGCGCCGTCGCATGGGACTTCATCAGCTTCGACCACTTCGACCGCTTCATGCGCGGGCTGATCGCTTACATATTCAAACAATAATCAGGAGGAACTATGAAAGAGATAGGGGAATTGATGGTCTTGTTCTTTGTTTTCGTCTTTCTGTCCTGGGTGCAGAGAACCGGATCGAAACGGCAACGCATCGATGACGCGTATCGATGGAAAAAGCCACAAATCCACGGCCAGCGGAAGTTCGCAAGCCGGATCGATCTTTGGAAGGCAGGTCTCTTATGAAGGGACTGCCGATCGGTTACTCAAATTGGTGGGAACGCCTGCGCTACGAAAAGCGCAACGGTTTCAGCAAGAAGCCTGGCGAGAGTTCCGGGCTGTTGATCGGTCCGGCTCGCAGCGGCAAAGGCACTGATCTCATCGTCCCGATGTTGCTTGACTATGAGGGCAGCATCATCTGTCTCGACACCAAGGGCCAGAACGCCGCTATCACAGCGGCGCATCGACAGAAACGGCTCAAGCAAAACGTCATCGCGCTGAACCCGTTCAACGAGTGGCGGCCGGATTACCTCCGGGATCTGCCGCATGCAGGGTGTAATCCCCTTTCGAGCCTCGACCCTGAGTCGGAAGGATACGGCGTTGACTGCGATTTGTTGGCGGAGGGCATCGTCGTCGGAAAACCGGGGGATAGCGACAGCCATTGGATTGAGAGCGCGCGACAGACAGTTTCGGGCGTGATCATGACCGTAGCGCGTGAAGCGCCCCCTGAACGTAGAAATCTCGCTTCCGTGTACGAGATTATCTCCGGACCACGCTTCTTCGACTTCGCCCGTGATGCCGTCCAAGCTGGTGACGAACTGATTGCGGGCCGCCTGGGACGTTTCGCCGTAGCCGGAGCCTTCGAAAACCGCGAGCTGGTTTCGATCCTGTCCACGGCGATCACCAATTGTAAGTTCATCGGCAATCGCGCCATTATGCGCAGCCTCACCGGGACAGCGAACGGTCAGCCTCAAATCAACTGGAACGAGCTTCGCACGCGGCCAACCACGGTGTACGTGATCTTGCCGCAGCGGTATTTGCAACCTTTAGCGCGCTGGCTGAGGCTCTGCATCACGGCGGCGTTGAATCTGTTGCTGGTCGAAGAAACGAGGGGCTTGCCCGTCCTTCTCCTGATGGATGAATTCCCAGCTTTGAACCACATGTCTGTCATCGAGAATTGCATGTCGCTGTCGGCGGGGATGGGACTGACGATGCTGCCTGTCGTCCAGGACGCGGGCCAACTCAAAGACATCTATGGCGAACGAATGCAGTCGTTCCTGTCGATGGCAGGCTATCAGCTTTTTCTTCCGCCTCGTGACCCGTTCACCGCCAAACTCATCAGCGATCTTGCGGGCCAGGGCGAGGTTATCGCGCATTCTCGCTCGGTGTCGATTGACCACGCAACGGGAGAGCCGCACGTCACCGACAGCGTCAGCCAGCAACCTCGCCAAGTGCTGTTGCCGGACGAAGTGATGGCTCTCGGCCGGCACGAGATGTTGATCCGCATGGAGAACGTGCCGGATATCATTCGCGCGAAACGGCGTCCGTATTACGAAGATCCCCATTATCGTCATCTCGCCTCGCCCGATCCCTATCACACGGTTCGGAAAAAGAGCGGCACGGTGATGAAGAGCGTTGGGTGATTTATGCGCGATGCAATGGATGGCAAAACGGCGGCGCTCGAAGCGGAACTTGCCGATATTCAAACGCAGTTGGCTGAGGCGGAGCATGACGGCGCGGAAATCGCGGCGCTCGCGGAGCAGACGATCACGGACCTTCGCCTCGAAATTGCTGCCCTGAAGAAGAAACGCGGAACGCAGGACGGTGGCGGGTTCTGCCGTAACTGCCAGCGGAAACGGGAGATCATTGCCGTGCTCATTGGCGTCATTTTCCTCGCTGTGTGGTTTCGCATAAACCCGCCGGGGGAGGTCGATGGGGGCCTGACATGCCTTGGGATTTCCTTTGCCCTGATCCCCCTGTTCAGCATCGTCGTCTGTTGGCATTGGGCGTTGTTCAAGCGCAAATACGCGTGGGTGTCCTGGAAAAACAACGATATTTATCGGCGGATTTCGGCGCGGTGGAATGGGTCTTTGGAAAGGGTAAGGATGCGGTGATTGTATGGCGAACGACAGGATCGATTTCTCGAAATACCTAGCGGGCGTGCGCGCGGAAAACGGCGGACGCGCGGAGAGTGAAGGCGTAAGCCGCCAGGCGCACCCGCAACGCGAGACGCGCTCCCAGCCGGAGAAGGAGCGGTTCCCGGACTATTACCAGAAACAACAGAAAGAAAGGGGTCGATAGTTTATGGCCGGCGATCTCGTGAAGGTGGTGCGCAAAGATCAGAGCCTCGTGCGCGTGAGCCCCGCACGGCAGGCCATGAGCAACGCGCTGATACGGTTACGTCAAGGCGGTGAACTGCTGAAACCGCGTGACGCGCAAGCACAGGTAACCTACGCACCGTCGCGGCAAAGCGGCGCAATCATCGATCTGCCCCGCATCTGCGCGGTGCATGACAAGCCTTATGCCTCCCGTTACATCCGGTGCGCGAACGGGCGGTTTCGGTACGCGCAGGCGATCCGCATCACGGAGCGGCTATGCGACCAGTACGAGGCCAATCTCAACGATGTGCGCGTGATGCCGCGAGAGGACTGTCAGGATGAAACCTGCCCCTGGTGCGGCGCTTACGGTTTCGGGTCGATATTGTGCGGGTGGTGCCGCGCCGAGGTTTGCTATGGCCGGACGAACGGAGAGCATTTCCGCTGCCGCCCTAGCTGCGGCGCTGAAAGCAAGCTTTTGTCGGATAACCGGCCCATGCGGGGGTTAACGCCGTCGCTGCCTAATTCCGGGGCGGGATCGGGGGGCAGGTAGTTATGCCGGTGCTTCGCCAAAAGCGCGCGCTTTCTAAATCCCAAGATCGTCCAGGATGGCTTCCTCTTCGGGCGAGAACTTCATATTGTTCATCTCGTCAAGCAATGCCTGCGCGCGGCGTTCGTGTTCAAGCCTCGCGCGTTTTCGGGCGGACATGGGCTGCTGGTCAGTTGCCGGTTCGTTCGTTTGCGGTGAAACAGGTTGAGATTTTTCCCGTTCGCCTTCCATTGCTCCTCCTGAGCGGCGCGGTAGCAGCAAGGTCCCCTGCTCTACGCCACACGGATCTCAGGATGAAACTCACGCAATGCGCGCGCGGCAATCCTGCCGACCTCCCGGAACGTTTCATACCTGGCGATCTCGTACTGGGTAACCTCGCCGGTGCGCTTCGGGCTCCTCAGATAGGTATAGAGGCTGTCTTCGTCATCGGCTTTCGAGACCAGAAGACGCAGGGCTTCTTCGTAGTTCTCAACCATTTTTTGAAGCGTTTCGGCGGGTATTGTCTCGGCCATAAAAAAGAATCTATCAAAAACTCGTTTGCAAGAGGGATAGAAAACTTCGGGATCTAACAAGGAGGCGGTGATGTATATACACGGTGCTGAAATCAGACTCGATCCACAGAAAAACAGTGTCGATGTTGCGGAAGACGACTGGTCTATCGGCAGCGGCAGTAACTTCATGACGCACCTGCCGTCACATGTCACGTTTCAGGTTGATCTGGATGAAGGGATGAAGAAAGCGGAGAGAGTCAGTGTGTTCAATTTCTCCGCGAAGCCCGTACATATCGGCCAGGGGCATGCGCTGCCTGGTCCTGAACAGCTGATCGAGCTGGGGCGTGGCGCCATTCTTTTGTATCTCCAGGGCATTGGCGCATTGCAGGCGGCACAGCCGGTGGAAGCACGCCAGGCGGGAGAACCGGATCTGAATGTCAACTGAGACGCGGGCGTCGCATTTTAGCGATTTTCTGGGCTGGTTCAGGCGGCAATGTTTGGCTACGATCCTGCCCGGTTTGGAATAACGGTGGGTGGGCAGTAGGAAAGAAGAGAGTCTGATGGATTCGGAACTGGAAAAATTCAAGACGGACATTGACCTTCGGGTCTACGCGGCGACGCAAGGCTACCAGCTTGATCGCAAGGAAAGCTGGCGCGGCTCCGCCGTGATGCGTCATGCGAACGGCGACAAGATCATCATCAAGCGCGGTTCCGACGGGCATTTTATCTACTTTTCCGTCCACCAGAGCGACGATAACGGCACGATCATCGATTTCGTGCAGAAGCGAATGCGCGTGAGCCTCGGCGCAGTCCGCAAGGAATTGCGACCATACATCGGTGCGCCGTCCTCACAGCTTCCTGCTTTCGCGCCGCTTCCGAAAACCAACAGTGATCGCCTGCGTGTCGAGAGCGAATACGCAAAAATGCAGGACGCCCCGAACCATCCTTACTTGGAGAACGAGCGCTCCCTGCCCGCTGCGTTGCTGGCACTACCGCGCTTTGTGGGCCGCATCCGCATCGATACACGCGGCAATGCCGTATTTCCGCATTTCGATCAGGAAGGGCTCTGCGGCTATGAAATCAAGAACAGAAATTTCACAGGCTTCAGTTCAGGCGGCACAAAGGGTCTCTGGTTGTCGCATGAGCGTCCCGAAGACAGCCGGATCGTCTTCTGCGAAAGCGCAATAGATGCGCTGAGCCATGCGACGCTGTTTGCCGATGAACACGCGCGTTACGCCTCAATCGGCGGCAAGCTCAATCCACTGCAGCCGGAGCTGATCCGAGCGGCGATTGCGCGAATGCCGGCAGAGTCCAAAGTTGTCTCTGCAATGGATGCCGATGCGGACGGCGCAAAGCTCGCGGAAACCGTGCATGAGGCGATGAAGCTCACGGGCCGTGACGATCTCTCTTATGTGTTCCAGGAACCCTTCGGTTACAAGGACTACAACGACCAGATACGCAAGAGACCAAAACACTCGTTGCCCTCGCGGGCGGAGGAATTGCCCGTCGCCTGAAGGATGGCGGCAGGACCTGGGTGCTGAACAGGGAGACGATGAACATGGGATACACACATTACTGGTCGCTGAGCGGAGAAATACCCCCTGAAACTTGGGAGTTGATCCGAGGGGATTCGGAGAAGCTCATTAAGGCGCTGCCAGATTCAATTGAAGATGCTTGGGTGGACGGCACTGAGATTGGCTTCAACGGGGGCTGCGAGACGTTTTTTCTTAACCGGGAAGGAAATGATCGCGGATGTTGCAAGACAGGGCATGTTCCCTGCGACAGGTTGATTTGCGCGATTCTTTCGATTGCACAGGGGCATCATCCGGCACTTTCGGTATCGTCGGATGCGCTGATGGGGGAAGAGCCAGACGGCTGGCCTGATGCTTGCACCTGGGCCTCGCAAGTTCTTGGCCGGGAAGTGGGTCCGCCTTGGAGCAATCCCAAGTCGGACGTGATTGCCGACATGCTGGGTGGAATTATTTCTGATGCAGGGGACCACACAATACTTGCTGACGAGTTGAGGGATTCGCGGCCATCTGGCTTGCGCGGCGTGTGGCGCTCTGCCTTGCGATTACTGAATTTATGATCTCCGGCACACAATCCGAATGGCTCACCGCTGATGAAGCGGCGCTCTATCTGAAAGTGAAGACGACGCGGTGTCTCCTGCGGTTGGTGCGCCTCGGCGCTGTGCGTGCTTATGCTCTGTCCGGCACACGGCGGCATGTCTGGCGCTTTCGTAAGGAGGATCTTTGACGCCGCTTTGCTCGCGCACCCTGTGGTAAGCTGCGAATCGCTACCTGTGCGCTCCGGGAAAGGAGCGACAAATTGAGAGCGTCACAGTGTGTTGTTTACAGCAGAAAACGCGGTACGTGGCACTTGAAGTGGTATGAAGAGGGCCAGCCTAAGCGTCGGCAGCTCGGCACGATCCGCGAATTGCCTTCGCGGGCATTGGCGGAAAAAGCAGCAGAGCCTTTCCGGCGCATGCTGGCAAAGCCGGTCAAGACAGTTCCCATGGTGAGCATTCTGGTCGAGCAGTACAAAGTCGAAAGGATGTCCACACGGGCAAGCACGAGCCATTCCGTAAAGGCCTGGCTCAAAAATCACATCGTTCCGAAATGGGGAGAGAGCCCGATCACTGATCTTCAGGCGCGGCCTGTCGATCTGTGGCTGAAGTTTCTCCCGCTGGCGCCCAAAAGCAGGGTTCACATTCGAGGCGTGATCCGTGAGCTTTGGGAATACGCGATGTATCGGGAAGATGTGGAATTGCAGCGCAATCCGATGGAGCTGGTTCGCATCAAGGGAGCGACGAAGCGGCTGAGAAAACCCCGAAGCCTGACGGTCGAGGAGTTTCAATCGTTTCTTGCGCATCTCGATGGGGCTTTCCGGACGATGGCTTTGGTCTGCATATCGTTCGGCCTTCGGATCAGCGAATGCCTCGCCTTGAAATGGTCCGATGTGGACTGGCTCAATGCGAAGCTGTCCGTCGAACGCGGCATTGTCCGGCAAGTGGTCGGCGACGTTAAAACCGAATACTCCGGACGCGCCATGAACATCGATCCCGCGATGCTGGTGGTTCTCAAAACCTGGCGGCAGGAAACACAATTCTCTGCCGATAGCGATTGGGTCTTTGCCAGTCCCGTGAAGCTTGGCCGCCTGCCCTGGTCCTATCCGTGGGTGTGGCGGGTATTCACCAAGGCTGCAAGGGATGCCGGCATCGGCAGTCTCGGCACGCACACGATGCGTCACAGCTACCGTTCATGGCTGGACGCTGTGGGCACGCCGATAGCGGTGCAGCAGAAACTCATGCGTCACGCTTCGATCACGACAACCATGAATGTTTATGGGGACGTGGTGACGGATGAGATGGCGGAGGCTCACTCGAAAGTGGTCCACCTCGCCCTCGCAAAACAGTGAGAGGGTTTCAGCGGGGTTTCATTGCTCGTAAGTTGTTGAAAAACTGGCGGAGAGAGTGGGATTCGAACCCACGTTAGAGTTTCCCCTAAACACGCTTTCCAAGCGTGCGCCTTCAGCCACTCGGCCATCTCTCCGGCTTGAATCGGTGGAAGGAACGACTCTTAAAGAAGCTTCCTACCCCGCCGCTGATCTTGGCGATTCCCGCGGCTCTTCGGGTCGTTTCAATTCTATGGGTGAAGTCGTCGAAACCGCAACTTTGAAATGGAGAGATGAAAGCGGGAACGAGAGAACCTAGGTGAGTTTTCCCGGAGAATCTGTCCCGGGGCCAGATGGCGCTCCAGCCGCGGGACTCGGGGCAGAAGTCGCCGCCCCAGCCCCCGCCGCTGCCGCGTTCGCGGCCTTGCTGGTCTCCGGAGGAGCTGGCAACGGAGGCACCTTTGTATTGTCAACTACATGGTGATTCAAACAATAGAGCGCAAGTTCCAGACGATCCGCGACTCCGAGCTTGTCGTACACTTTGCGCAGATAGTTCTTCACGACCTGCTCGGTCGTACCCACGCGCAACGCGATTTCTTTGTTCTTCATTCCCTGGGTCACGCAGGAGACAATCAGCGTTTCTTTGGGGGTGAGTTGCACCTTCGGACGCGCCCCAGTCGGCCGGTTGTTCTGATTGCGGTAGGCTTCCATCACCCAGTGAGTGGCCTGAGTGTCGAGCCAGGTTTCTCCGGCGGCCACCTTGCGCAGACAATCCACCAACAACTCCGGCTCTACTTCACGGGAGACAATGCCGTGCGCTCCGCGGCGGAACAGATCTAAAGTCATTTCCTCATCAGACCCGGGCGTGACCACCACGATGCGCACCTGCGGGTTCTGGCGCAGCAGATCGGCCACCGCTTCCACAGGATTCGGCGCCAGCGCTGCTTCAAAAATCATCACGTCAGAAGAAAACTTCTTTACGGCGGATTGAGCCTGCGCCAGCGTTTCCGCTTGCCCAACCACGCGAATGTCGTCTTCGAGTGCGAAGACCTTACGCAATCCGGCGCGGAAGATGGCCTGTGTATCGGCCACAATCACTCGGACAAACGCGCCATTCCCGCCTTCGTCGCCTGCCCCGAGATTTTCTTCCACGTCAACAGGAATGCTAGCCATTCGGTCCCTTGCGCCTACGCGCGCTCAAAATGGTATTCGTCAATCACTACACCAACGCCGCGCCGCCCGTGATCTTCGAAGCTGCGCACCACGCGGCCCCGGCAATCGATCTGCACGTCCCGTCGCGAGCCCACTACATCGGCTGGCAGCAGGATCGTGAAGTCCACCATCGAACCCACCGGAACGTCTTTGTCCATCGCAAATAGCACGCCGTTGGCTGAGATGTTCTCCGTCTCCGCCGAGTACGCGCTACCATCCGACTTGACCGACGCCGATAGGTGCAGCGGAAATCGCGGTGCACTCTGCATCTCTTCGTAGTGCCCCGTGTTTGCCTGCGCCTCGATCATCGGTGCTTTGCCTGGTTCCGCTGCCACGTGTTCGGACAACCTTCCTTCCGGGAGCGCTTTTGCCGCCCTTCCGGATCTGTCGTGAACTCAAGGGCAGCGTACACCCACGAATGGGACAAACAAAGTTACCGAAGTCATGGAACGATAGAGCGTAACTGCTTTTCTTTGAATGGATTAGGAGGGATTTTTGAACGGAGTTTCGAGACTAGAACAGCCTGTGCGACCCGTCAATTTCCGGTCAAATCCGGGTCAATTTCCGGTGATTGCCGGACAATAATCGGACCCAAAAATGCCGATGGATGGCGGTGAATTCGGAGCAGACTCTTGACCCTGACTGCCTTAGAACTTCGTCACTTCGGTGAAATTAAAGTCTCTTATCTTCATCGCGGGAACCACCATGTCAAACGACTCTTCCCCGCTCGCCCTCACCGGCTCGCTCATGGCTTCCACGTTCGACAGCATGTGAATCAGACTCTCATTCAATCTGAAATTGCGGACTCCGCATTGCACGCGTCCGTTCTCCACATAGAATGTGCCGTCGCGCGTCATTCCAGTCAGCATTTTCTCGTAAGGATCCACTTCGCGGATGTACCACAGCCGCGTCACCAGCACTCCGCGTTCGGTAGAAGCAATCATCTGCTCGATAGTTTGCGGATCGCGGACCGGAGCGAACACGATGTTTTGCGGCATCTCTCCCATTTCGTTGGGCAACGCGAAACCGTGGCCGGTCGCTTCGATTGGACCCGCTTTGTCCTGATACTCCGAGCGTTTCATTCTCTCCGCTGTCGCCCGCGCATAGACCACCCGCTTCACTACGCCGTTTTCCACCAACCCGACTCTCTGCCGCTGCACGCCTTCTCCATCGAACGGACATCCCGTCTGCAAAGGATGCGCCGCGTCGTCCCAGATGGTGATGTTGTCGCCGAACAACTTCGTTCCAATGCGGCCGCTGAGAAATGAGCGCTGGTCCAGAATTGCCATGCCTGAATAATCCCAGAACATAAAGCCCACGATGTCGAGCACCGCCGCGGGCTCAAGAATCACCGTGTACTTCCCTGCCGGAATCTCTCGTGGGCGCGACGAGTCCAACGCCTTTCTTGCCGCAACCTCGGCCAATGCCAGCGGATCGATGTTCGCCACATCCGGCGAATTCGCTTTCTGCCATCCGGAAGAATCCGCTCCCAGCATGGTGATCGAAATTTCCGCCGAGGTCTGCGTGTGCCAGTTACTCAACCCGCGTGAGTTAAAAATGCCCTCAAGAGATTCCGCACTGGAAAAAACTCCCGCGGTGGTGAGATTGTGCTTCTTCGCCACGCCCACAATTTTCTTGACGCCCTCGGCCCGGAGTTCGGGAGTGATCGCCGCGGTCTGCTGAAAATGACGGGAAGGCGCTAGTGGGGTGCGAACCATTGTGGCGCGGGAGCCCCCGCCCGCGTTGGCCGCAGCCTCCTGCGAATCAGGCACCGGCAAAAGGTCCGAATCAGGATGCTGAACCTTAGCCAGGCTCTCCGACGACCGCACGACTTGCCGTAAACTCTCGTCATCAAACTTGTTGGTAAAGGCCCGCGCCGTGCGCCCTCCAAACACAGTCCGCAAAGAGACGATGTGATTCTCTTCGGCTACATTCTGGTGAATGGTGTTGTTCGCGAACCGGGTCAGGGCGAACTTCCCGCCCGAGAAAAGAACCTCGACCTCGTCCGCGGTCGAGAGTTTCCTGATACGGTCGAAAATGTCGCCGGCTTGGTCCTTACTTAGCATTCAGCACTCTACATTCGGCACTCAGCCCGCGAGACTTCCGCGTCGACCTTGCGCAAAAGAGCAGCCAACATTCGCTTCACTGTAACGACGCCATCGTTCAACTGCCTGTATGGGATATCTGTAATCAAGCTCAGGTCGCGGGCTAGCAGGAAGTGATACTCGAGTTCACTCGCCGACCCAGCAGCAATTCCCAAGAATCGCTGAAATTCTCCATTCCCACGTTTTCCACAGCCCTCTGCGATAGGTAATTATCCCTTGACAACAAGTAGAACGTATGGCAAAGTAGTTGCATGAACTACCGCAAGTCTTCTATTCGACAGACCATTCCCGCAGAACTCCGGTACACTCGCCAGCAGTTTGACCGAGAGTTCCCGACCGACGATGCTTGCTTAGAGCAGATCAAAGAGCAACGCTTTCCTGATGGAATGGCTGTGTGTCAGAAGTGCGAAGGCCCACGCAAGCACTATCGCGTGACTGGCCGCACTGCCTATGCGTGCGCCACTTGCGGGAATCACATCTATCCTCTGGCCGGGACCATCTTCGAGAAGAGTACCACTTCGCTTCGCGTCTGGTTTCAGGCAATGTACCTGATGGGCTCGACTCGTTGCGGTATCTCAGCGAAACAGATTCAACGCGAGACTGGCGTGACCTACAAGACCGCTTGGCGGATGTTCCGCCAGATTCGCTCGTTGCTGTCCGAACCTGACATGCAACTGGAGGGATCAACGGTTGAAGTAGACGAGATGTATCACGGAGGACGGCGCAAGAATGGGCGCGGTCGTCCGATGCGCGGAGACAAGCAAAAGACTGCCGTGATCGGCGCTGTCGAACGTCATGGACGCGGGCGCGTAATTGCTCGTACTGCCAGTGATGTGACTGGCGAGACTCTACGCGGATTTGTGAAGGAATGCGTGCTGCCAAAGAGCACCGTGTTTACTGATGAGTTCGCCTCATACAACGGTCTTGAGCGTATTGAGGGAATGGACTACCAGCATCGGCGGATCAATCACGAATCGAAGGTGTACGTCATGGGTGACGTTCACACCAACACTATCGAAGGATTTTGGAGTTTAGTGAAGCGCGGGATCGGCGGAGTCTACCACTCCGTTAGTCAGAAGTATTTGCAGACTTACCTTGACGAGTATTCGTTCCGGTACAATCGCCGCGCTTCTGGGAATTTGATTTTCCCCGCGATGCTGGCGAAGGTTTCCGAAAAGGTGTCGTTGAAGCCTTCTGCACCAACCGCAGAAAATCAGACCGTGTAAACGGTCGCGTCTCACTCTCGGCATTCTTGGCGGAAGGTTTAGAGTGATTCGCCATAATTCGCGTGCGCTGCGCTCGCTAGAAACGAGTGTGGCGCACCCGTGTCCAAAAGTCAAATTGATATCCTCGCTTCTTTGGTGCATCCTCGCCTCGGAAAATGGAGAAATCGCTTTGTGATGATGGAGGCGTATTTCGACGAAAGCGGAATCCATGAAGCCGCGCGAGTTTGCATTGTTGCAGGCTTTTACGGAACTCAAATGGCCTGGAGGAAATTCGAGAGAGATTGGAACAGAATACTTTCCTCGTACCCAGAGCTGGAGGGTCGTGGATTTCATGCCAAGGAATTCTTCGGGCGACACGAGAAGAAGAGAGTTGGCAGATATGCCGAATGGTCAGATGAGAAGGCTGGAAACTTTTTGGACTGTCTCGTTCAAGCCATCTTGCGCAATCGTATTTTTCCGATTGGTTACGGTGTGGTGGTTAAAGACTTTCTCGATTTGCCTCTCTTTAGCAGACAGTGGCTTACTGGGGCCAAGTTCAGAAAAAGCGATGGCAAGGCCATAACTAGCGGCTGTCCCAGCAAAAGCTACTACCTGCCATTCCAGTTTTGTGTTCTCAAGTCTGCCCAACTTTCAGTCGTAAATCCGGTTGATAAGATGCATTTCTTCGTGGGCATAGACCGGAAGTTTCATGAGTATGCTAGCGATTTGTATAACTACATCCTGATAGATGAGCGGCTGCCCGAATCACTTCGCGGCCAGCTTGGGACTCTCTCAAATCCGCTCAGCAAAGATACTCCGGGCATTCAAGCGGCAGATTTGCTGGCGTATCGAATGTATCGCGCCTCTCTCGATGCTCTCAGCAAGCCCAACTATGAACCTCCTGCACTTCTGATGAAACTATTGCGCAATTGGAAGGGAAAGTTGGCGCTTAGGTTGATGAATAGCGAGATTTTCGCGGCAATGGAACAAGGCGGAAGAGAAGCATACGAAAGGATGATTAAGGACGGAACCGTTACTCTTTAAATGTCCACCCCCAAAAACTCTTCTCCACTCGTCCACGCCTCCCGAGGCGTTTTAGAGACTTTATGACCGACTCTTCGCTTCGCCCTAGAGATTCAGATATCTCCTTACTCGAATAAGGAATCTCGTGCGGAACAATGGCGGAATGGACCTCTCCCCGCACCTGCATCGCTGGCGATCCTAGACTGAATTTACGGATGCGCAACTCGTCTAGGACTGCGGCATCCCGGAATCGATCGACATACCAATCCCACGTCTCTAGCATTGTCTTAGGTCCGTAGTAGGCGGCACTCAATACCGCAATTGCGGCGGGGATTGCTCCCTGCCATGTCTTCAGCCAAGCCCAGATCGTGCTCCAACGCATCCCGCCATGTTATCACCTTGTCCTGATGGGATACTTACCCTGCGATATTGGCCGCTATCGAAACAGCTGCCCTACGGATCTGGCTTGTCAATCCAAACAACTCCTGTTTAGGAAACCTGTTCGTGACCTTGTACGAATCCAGGGTCAATTGATGAGCCTTGTGCCACACCTGCAAATCTCTGAAATTCTTCATTGCAGCAACTCCTTGTTCGGCTGAGTGCCGAGTGCCGAGTGCTGAATGCTATTCCGTCTGCTCAGCAATTCTCTGTGACAGATGTCACAAACTCTTGTACGCGCTCCCCACCTTGATCCCCCGAAACCGCGACGGCGCCGCACCGTGGCCGGTCCCCATCACCTGCTGCGGCTGGCCTTTCCCACAGTTCGGAGTACCCCACAGAGTCCACTCGTCACGTGAGCAAATCGCATCCAGCGAATTCCAGAATTCCGTCGTGATGCCCGAATACGAAGGATTCTTCACCATTCGCGCGCGCTTGCCGTTCGCGATCTCCCACCCGATCTCGCAGCCAAACTGAAAGTTATAGCGCTTGTCGTCAATCGACCACGAGCGGTTCGTCTGCAGGAGAATTCCGCGATCAGTCGAGGCAATCAGCTGCTCCAGGCTCAGAAGCTTTTCTCCCGGCAGCAGACTGATATTCGTCATGCGGATCATCGGCAGCCGATTCCATCCTTCGGCGCGCAACGTTCCCCCCGACCGGTTCTCGCCAATCGTATGCGCGGTCTCCCGCGAGCTCAGATATCCCGTAAACAGTCCGTTCGTGATTATCGGCGTGCACTGCGCCGCGACTCCCTCGTCATCGAATCCGAAAGTCCCGAGCCCCGGCCCGTGCTCCTGGCGGGCATCCGCGACCACATTGACCAGTTCGCTGCCGTAGCGCAACGTGCGCAGCTTTTCCAGGGTTAGAAATGACGTCCCCGCAAAATTTGCTTCCATGCCCAGCACGCGGTCGAGTTCAATGGGATGCCCGACCGATTCGTGGATCTGCAGCCCCAGCTGGGAGCTGTCGAGAATGACGTCGAACACCCCTTCTGGACACTGATCGGCCTGATGCAGCGCCACGGCCTCCTCGGCAATGCGCCGTGCGTTTTCTACCAACTTCAATTCCTCGATCAGTTCATATCCCTTGTTCTGCCACTGTCCCCCATAGGAATTCGGATACGACCGCTTCTGAATCTCGTTCCCGGCAAACGCATACGCGGCATATCCCGCGCCCGTCGAGAGCTTGGTCTGATGAATATCCGCACCCTCCGACGACACGAACCACTGCTCCTCGCGATTGAAGTTCAGGTTCGTCTCCGCGAGCGTGATTCCCGCCACCGAGAGCAACTCAGCATCAATCTTCAACAGCAGCTCAATGTTCTGTTCGACCGAGACAGTAAAAGGATCAACCTTGTACGGCGTGGCCCACTCCGCAACCACAGGCTTCTCCGGAGCAAGGCGGACGTCATGTTGCTTCACCCGCGCCGAAGCTCGTGCGATTTCGACCGCGCTGGCGGCGGTGGCCTCGACGGCGCCACGTCCCAGCTCCGCGGAAGCGGCGAATCCCCAGGCCCCATCGGCGATCACTCGCACGCTCATGCCCACCGATTCCGCATCCGACGCGCTGCCTACCTTGCCGTTCTTCGTGGTCAGCGCGCGGCTGCGCTGCGCGACAATGCGGACATCCGCGTAGCTCGCCCCCCGCAGGGCGGCAATGTTCAAAGCCCAGTTGGCAACGTGCTTCATGGGAAGGAGTTCAATTTAACACACTGCCATCCGGGCAAGTGTCTCTCACTCTGAAAGAGCCGCAGGGGATCCCGCCCGAGAAGAACTGTTAACTACCGCACGCTCCTCTGTGACTAGCATCACTGCCTGCAGGTTTTCCCGGAACTCCAATACTCATATGCACTAAGCCACTACGCCAGCGGACAGCTCCGCTGTCGAAGGAGTATTGCTTATGAGCGTTTATATTCCGGATGATCGTACCGAAGCTCTGGCCAGCAATTTCGAGTCGGATTGCGCCGAACATCGCAGCGATCCCCCAACCGATTCCCAGGCCAGCAAGAAAGCCGACTTGGCTGGCCCCGGCATTGGCGACTATGACGAACTTGAAGAGATTCTGCCCCGCGACTACCACCCCTTATTAACTGCCAAAGAAACCCAGAAGGCACTTTTTCACCTGAAACGCAATATCGAAGACAACTTGTGCAAAGAACTCAGCCTAATGATGGTTGAGGTCCCGTTGATCGTCGACGCCGAAAGCGGCGTCAACGACATGCTTGACCGTGACGGCTCCCGCACGCCCATCCAGTTCCACATCTCCAACGACCGCGACAAACATCCCATCGACGCCCAAGTCGTGCAGGCCGCCACAAAATGGAAACGATTGGCCCTGAAGCAGTTCGAGTGCCGTCAGGGCGAAGGCATCTGCACCGACATGCGCGCCGTGCGCAAGGATTACTTCCTTGACCACGACCACTCTGCCTACGTTGACCAGTGGGACTGGGAACGCGTCATCACTCCAGAGCAACGGAACCTGGACTTCCTCAAGTCGATCGTGCGCAAAATCTGGAAAGTCCTGGTCGGGGCCGAGAAGTTCGCTCAGGAAATGTTCCCCGAGTTGCGCCAGCCGCGCTATCCCAACCTGCCCGAGGAACTCACGTTCATTCACGCCGAGGAACTGCTCGCGATGTATCCCGATCTTCCGAGGAAACGGCGCGAGACGGTCATCCTGCAAAAGTATCCCGCGGTGTTCATTGTCGGCATTGGATGGCCCCTACTGGACGGCTATCCTCACGAGATGCGCGCCGCTGACTACGACGACTGGGTCACCGACACAAGCAAGGAAACGTTACGCGACACCCACGGATTGAACGGCGACATCCTCGTCTGGAACCACGTCACCCAGCGGCGCCACGAACTGAGTTCCATGGGCATCCGCGTCAACGCCGAATCGCTACGTCGCCAGCTTGAGATGTCGAACCTGCTCGACAACCTCAAGTTCCCCTATCACCAGGGCATCGTCAATAACGAACTGCCGCTCTCCATCGGCGGCGGCATCGGGCAGTCACGTACGCTAATGCTCTTGCTGCGCAAAGCCCACCTCGGCGAAGTAAGCGTCACGGTGTGGCCGAAAGTGCTCAAGGAAATGTGCGCGAAAAAGAATATTTTCGTGCTCGAGTAGTTCCAGCGCACTTTCCGAATTGGGTGCCCCATTTCTCGCGCCCCCTTTGCGCGAGAAGTGGGGATTTTCATTAGAAGCACATCAGCAGCGAATCGGTTCGTAACCGGAAATTACGGCGTGGCGTGCGCCTCATCCAACGCTTTCTTCACCGCCAGTAGTTCCTTCAACACGCCGCGCAGCTTGGTCGACTCCAGCGCGTTCGCCCCGTCCGATTTCGCTTCCTTCGGATTGTCGTGGACTTCCATGAACACTCCGTCCACTCCGGCAGCCACCGCCGCGCGCGACAGGAGCGGAATGAACTCGGGCTGTCCGCCGCTTACCGCTGGACCATTCCCATCCGACTGCGACGACGGCAACTGCACCGAGTGCGTCGCGTCGAAAACCACCGGCGCAAACTTGCGCATGATGGCCAGCGAGCGCATGTCCACAACGAGATTGTTGTATCCGAAGCTGGCTCCGCGCTCGGTTAGAAAAACCTGGGTATTCCCGGCGTCGCGGCACTTCTCGACCGCGTGTCGCATATCCCACGGCGAAACGAACTGTCCTTTTTTGATGTTCACCGGCCGGCCGCTCAGCGCGGCGGCAACCACCAGATCGGTCTGCCGGCTGAGAAATGCCGGAATCTGCAAAACGTCCACCACTTCCGCAACTCTGCCCACATCCGCCGTCTCGTGCACGTCGGTCAGCACAGGCACGCTCAGCTCATTCTTGATCTTCTTCAGAATTCGCAGACCTTCCTTGATGCCCGGCCCACGAAAACTGCGAATCGAGGTGCGGTTGGCCTTGTCGTAACTCGCCTTAAAGATGAAGGGAAATTCTAGCGCCCGCGTCACGCCCTTGATGATCTCCGCCATCCGAATGGCGTGTTCCTCGCTCTCAATCACGCACGGCCCCGCGATGAGAAAGAGAGCGCCCGACCCGATGTGGACGTCGCCGACTTGGAATGCAGTGGCCAACTCAAAACCCATTTCACCGCCGAGATCGCAGAGAAATACCTGAAGAAACACCCGCAGTCATTCTTTCTTACGTTCTTCTCGGCGTTCTCTGCGAACTCGGCGGTAGATCTTCTCGCTTACCGCCGCGCGACCTTCTCCGGCCGGTGGAACATTTCCACCTCGGTCGCTTCCCTCTCCGCCCGCCGCTTCAAGCCATACTCGTAGGCCGCGCCCACAAATGTGCTGAACAGCGGATGCGGCTCAAGCGGCTTCGACTTGAATTCGGGGTGAAACTGGCAGCCGATGAAGTGCGGATGATCTGGCAGTTCCACCATTTCGACGTAAGTCCCATCCGGCGTCGATCCTGAGATACGCAGTCCCGCAGCCGTCATCGGCTCTTCGTATTCGCGATTGAATTCGTA
>Ga0316363_10000719_pt1 | contig 37608 bp, 25 predicted proteins | sample Sb_taG_3_FD_200459 | JGI IMG/M metagenome (GOLD analysis project Ga0316363, IMG submission 200459) | Peat soil microbial communities from Weissenstadt, Germany - Sb_50d_a_PC metaG (v2) (version 2) | ecosystem: Environmental > Terrestrial > Soil > Wetlands > Peat | place: Germany: Weissenstadt...
GCACGGTTTCGCCTGCGCCGGGCAGGTCTACCCGACCCTGTCCGCTGTGGCCAAAGCCGTTACCGGGTCCCACTGCAACGGCTACCTCTTCTTCCGCCTGCCCAGCAAGGAGGCTCTAGAGAAGCGGTGATGCGTAGGCCCTGGGGAGGCAAAGTGCAGAATAGATGTACGATGTCACGTTTGTGCTCCCCATTGGCAAGTGATAAAGTATGATGTCTACTTTTTCGGCTGCCGGAGATGGGATGTCATTGAAGTGCCGTTCACGCTGAAGGATGTGCCACTCCAGTGATGAGACAGGTTGAAGTCCAGACTTTAGTCGGCTTGATCCGGCTGAAGCCGGGACTCCAGCGCGTCGAATTACGCATTCTTTCACCCTCGATCCAACCATGCGCCTTGATCCAGGCATCTTCTTCGGGAACAGGGTTCGGCAATGCCGCGCGGCTGGCCTGTCCCTTGTCGTGTCAACCTACCGCGCCGGCCAGAAACTACCGCCTCACGTGCATGAAAACCCGACTTTCTTTTTGTTGATTGCCGGCGAGCATCGTGAGCGTTGGCGCCGCCAGGATCACCTTCAACCGGAGTTGACGCTTGTTTTTCATCCCACCAATGAGCCGCACGAAGCCCAGGTCGGTCCAGGCGGAATGATTGGGCTCAACATCGAATTCGACAAGACCTGGCTGGCGCAGCGGGCGCTCCTGGAAAGCGACCTTGGCAGCTGGCAAATGCTGGAGTCCGTCTGGTGGCGACTCCGGAGCTTGCGTCTGCTGGCAACCGCGGCCGGTGTCGGCGCCCCTGAAGCAACCTGTTTCGAGACCCAGTTGCTGGAACTGTTGGAGCCACTGGTACAGTGGCCGGCCTCAGAGTCCACGACAGCGCGTCCCGACTGGCTGCGCCGGGCCGAGGAAATGATTCACGATGAGTTTCGGCACACGCTGAGGCTGTGCGCGCTCGCGCAGGATATAGGTGTCCACCCCATTCACCTGGCTCGCGTCTTCCGTAAATACCACCACTGTTCCGTGAGTGAGTACATTCGCGCCCTGCGGCTGGCGGAAGCCGGGCAGCTCATCCTCCGGCGACAGTGTTCGCTTGCGGACGCAGCGTTTGAAGCGGGATTCTGCGACCAGGCTCATTTGTGCCGCTGGTTCGCCAGAGAATTCGGCTTCACGCCAAAGAATCTGAGCAGCGTTCGCAGATTTCTTCAAATCTGAGCGCCATGTTTCTCGCATCCAAGACTGGGGCCGACTGTAATCGATATATTGCTCGGCGCGGCAACGGCGCCCGTGCCCGAGCCCCAACGCGTCTTCGTAAGAAACCTCCGGGACTCCGCCTCTATTCCGGGGAGAAGATCGGATGAATCAGACAAGAGCGGTGCTGCTTCTGCTCTTGAGATTTACTTTCTCTGGGTCCGCCTCCGCAGCGGATGACGCCCGTGCCGTAGGCGCGCCCTCGTCAGGTCTTGAGGCGAAAGTGGACGCCTATCTGGCCCCTTCTGTCGCCAACCATGATTTTAGCGGCGGTGTTCTCATCGCGCGCGGCAAAGATATTATGACGGTCCACCGTAAGAGTAGCTTCACTCACCTTCTACGCGTCACTGCGCTGGCTCGCGAACATGACCGCCAACATTACCGGCGCCCAGACGCTGCCGGCCCGCTCCGCCCTCCACTTAAAGATCACTGTAGCCGCGACGACCCCCACGGTGAAATCGGCAATGAGCACCGCCAAGGGGACCGGGGACCTACAACTATGCATGGGGTCTGCTTGAGGGGATGACCAAGAGCAGCGAAAGCTCAGACTGGTATTCGGGTGAAACCGGCGTTGTGCTGCCGCTGGTCATCCTGGCCTTCGCCGCCCCCTTCTGGACACGACCCCCGCCCGGTAAGAAACTGCAGAATCATGTTTCGAACGTCCAAGACGGCCGGCCGGATCGGCGCTAAACTAGGGTGGTTGGTAACCCCTTAGGAACGCTTGTCGGGAGAGTGCAGACATGACACGGAGCCTCGTTGGCGCGGTGAAGCGCTTGTGCCCTGCAGCTCATGCTATCGGACCTTCCAGTCTCGCCTGTCTCGCATTCTTTGTGCTCGACATGCAATTCGAAACAAGGTGCGAGACACCTTGCTTCTTTCACACCGAGGCCTACAGTTCATCCAGCTTCGACTCCGAGCCCCAGGGTGAATCAAAAGAGTTGAAGGCGCGCTTGGATTCGTTGAATCGGACACTTGACTCTCTTCGAGTCTCAAGCAAATCGGAGGGCCTCTCATATGCAATGATAGGCAAGCACGGGCAGTATTACTCGTGCTCGTTCGGCTACTCCGACAAGGACAATCAGACACTGATGAGTGATTCGACTGTTCTGAATTTTGCCTCGCTTTCTAAGCCGGTCACGGCGTTGGCTATCTTGAAGCTCCACGAGGAGTCGGTCCTCAACCTTGACCAACCGGTAAACCGATATCTAAGAAACTGGAGGGTAACCTCGAAGGAGTACGATCCAAACCAGGTTACCATCCTACGCGTACTAAACCACACATCAGGCCTGTCGATGCCGTCCGCGCCTTTTTTTAAGTTAAATGCCCGCATCGCATCTACGAAGGAGGTTTTAAACGGCAGTAATAAGGAAAAGAAGCCCGTTTGTGTGCAGTACAAGCCTGGCGAGGCGTGGCATTACTCGGCGGGCGGCTATACAGTGCTTGAGCTTCTTATGGAAGACGTTCTTCGAGATGATTTCAACTCCAGCATGGGCAGGCTTGTCTTTCGCAAGCTCGGCATGAAAGACTCAAGCTTTGATCCCCAAGCACTGCGGACGAACAAGACAAAGGCCTATGACGAGGACGGAGAGCCGATTGCCCCCTATCATACGGTGGGCGCCGCGGCAGGCGGCTTGTACACAACGATAAAGGATTATTCACGTTTTGTCGGCGAACTCACAGCCGCTTACCATGACAGGGGTCTGATTATTCGAAGAAAAACAGTTAATCAGATACTCCAGAGTAGAGCGGCGGTGGACCTGTCCGGTTTCGGCTTGAGCGGGAAAGGCGTAGAGTGCGGCCCGGGCTTCTTCATGCGCGTTTCCGATAAAGACACTTTGCTTTATCATAGTGGGGGCAACCCGGGCGTAGGTGCTTACTTCGTCGTCTCCTTGGCAACCGGCAAAGCCCTGATTATGGCTGCAAACAGTGATAATGTGCGGCCGGTCTTTGAACGGCTCTTAAAGGAATGGGGAAAACTCAATGACATCTCAGTTCCCTACTTTTTCTAAATGCTGTCGAAAAGAGTTTTCGGCCGATCAGTGGATTCAAGAATCTTTCGCAAGAAGGAAAGTGACGTAGATGATGAAGTTGTCGTTTCTACGCGGCCTTCCTACGGCCACGTGCTCTCTCACGGCTCCTGCCGTTTTCGGCGACGAAGGCATGTGGCTGTTCAACAACCCGTCGCGCAAGCATCTCCAGGGAAAATACAAGGTCGATGCTACCGATGAATGGCTCGGGGCCACCTGAAGCTCGCACGTGAGGGCGGTACCCAGTCCGACTACGAGGCGACGACCACAACCGCGATCAGGGCGTCGCAGGAATCGGCCCTCACCAATCTCGTCGCCCGGTTCGGCGAGGGCGACGCCTCGGGCAAACAACCGGATCCAAGCAGATCATTTGTCGGTAAAAACCACTGGCTCGGGCTGGATCGTGTCAGCGGGGCGCGTACCGGCGTCCATTCGGCCGCTGCCGGCCAGGCGGCTGATAGCCCGGACTACCTTATCATGATCGCAAAGAATCTGGCAGCTGAGCCGCAGGCCAGATAGACCTCGGGCTGCGAGGGCGCTTTTTTCGGCAACGGTCATCTGCGCGGGCTCCCCGGCTACAAATTCAACCCGGCAGGTAGTGCAGCGCGCGTTGCCCCCGCAGGCGTGGAGCTGGTCGATCTTGGCTTCATCCTCGAGCGCCAGCACCAAACGCTTGTTCGGAGGCGCTTCGAACTGGCCGACCCCTTCGACGGTAAGCTTTGGCATGGCTTGATCCTCTCGTTGCAAATAAAGGTTCTGTGCCTGCTTGCTCACTCGGTCATTCCCGTCAAGCGCGGGAACTTCGGCGCTAGGCCGTTTCCCCCCGAAAGGCGAATCCTCACTTGGCTGATCCAAGGACGTGCCGAAGGGTGCAAATCCGGCAAATCTAACAATTTACAGTTGGGCGGAATAAATTGACCACACGGCATCCGATCGAAGAGATCTTCCTCAAGCAGTCGTCACATCCTCACGTTCCTTCAACGTCTGCCTTGGTCAGCCCATGCTGTCGCTGATGATAGACGCCGTCGAAAAGTTGAGTCGACTTGAACCGTTCGTGGCGTCCGTCGCCCGCGACAAGTTTGACTTTGGACAGCAATTCTTGCAATTCTTCTCCTTGCAAGGGCTGAAATTCTCGGGCGATTTTGAGATTTTGCTGGAGGACTTCCATGGAATCAATGCCAGTGACTAGGGATGCGATCGGTTGACTCAGCGCGTAACGCAGGGCTTCGTTGACCGTGCAGACCTTCGCGGCGACCAGGCGGCCTTGATGATCGCTGCCGCCGCCCAGGCTCTTCATGCCGATGGGCGCAATCCCTGCTTTGAAGGCTTCCGGCACCACCAGATGCGTGAAGCTGCGATAGAAATAGTCGCAGACATTGATCGGCATCTGCACGGTGTCCCAGGTGTGCCTGCCGAGCATCTTCAAGTGGATGTGAGGTGACTTGTGGCCCGTGAAGCCAAGGTAACGCACCTTGCCTTCTTTCTGTGCCTTCAGAGCCTCGCTGAGCGCGCCCTGCTCCAGAATCCAGTCCGGGTCGTTATCGTAGTTGATTTCGTGGAACTGCCAGAGATCGAGGTGGTCTGTCTGCAAGCGGCGCAGACTGTCCTCCAAGTGTTGACGTGTCCCTTTGGCGTCCCGGGCGCAGTTCTTGGTCATTAGAAAAACTTTGGCTCGCTTGTTGTCGATGGCCAGGCCCTTGCCCATGATGGCCTCGCTGCCGCCATCGTGGTAATCCCAGGCGTTATCGAAGAAGGTCAAGCCCTCGTCGATGGCCGCGTGCATGATGCGGATCGCTTCCTTTTCGTCCTTGACGGCGCCGATGTGCCAGCCACCCAGGCATAAAACAGAGACACGTTCCCCCGTTTTCCCGAGCGCTCGAGTCGGGAGTCCCTTGGCTTTTCCTTCGTCTGTCCCCAGAACATTGGGCGCGAGACCCAGAACCGCGGCTCCAACCAGGGTGGTGTGCAGGAACTCTCGTCTCGAATTTACAGGGTTGCTCATGGGATTCCTCCTCCAGGCAAGTTGCGATTGGTTCTTCCTCATTTTGGCATGATGGTCGCCGGGAAGGCCAGCGAAATGTTCCAGCGTTTGCTGGACGACCCGGTCGGGGTCTGGACCCGGAATGGCCTGGTCACCTTCTATCTGCTCTTCGTATTGGAACTCGCAACACCCCGGGTTCATTGCGCGGGTGTCACCGCAAGTCCCGACGACCGTTGGATGAAGCAGATCGCTCGGAACTTGACCGCTGCCGACGAAGGCTTCTTGGTTGGCAAGCGTTATGTCTTGATGGACCGTGACACCAACTTCAGCGAGGCCTTCCGGAACAGAATCTTAGACCGTGATCTCATATCCCTTGCGCTGCTCTCGCTGCTGCCAGGCGTTGGCTTCAGCGTCGCCGACGATCTGTTCCTCGGCCGCATCCCACCTCAGCTTGCGATTCAGCCGCAGCGCGATGTTGGCCAGGTGGCAGGTCGTCAGCGCGCGATGGTGCGAGAAGACGTCGGACACGGGCATCGAGCGATCGCGGACACATTCCATGAAGTTGCCCATGTGGCTGCCGAGTCGCTTGCCCTTGCGCAGCGCTATCAGCACCTTGTCCGGAATCGGGTTGTTCTTCAGGTCGTCCACCGGCGCGCCGGTCAAGCGGCCGCGGCTGACGAAGAAGCTGCCCTTCTCGCCCTCGAATTGAATGCCGTTCTCGGTGTCGTGCCTGATGTGAATCTCGACTTCGTTGGGGAACACGCAGCGGACCAGGAAGGCAGACGCCGTGTTGAATTTGTCGTGCACGGTTGGGTAGCCCTTCTCGAACGGCACCGGGTGCTTGCCGAGCAGTACCTCCACCTTGGTCGGGCCGGACTCCTCCATGCCGATGGCCCACTGGGCGATGTCCACGTGGTGGGCGCCCCAGTCGGTCAGCTTGCCGCCGGAGTACTCGTACCACCAGCGGAAGGTGCCGTGGCAGCGTTCCTTGATGTACTCGACTTGGGGAGCTTGGCCGAGCCACATATCCCAGTTTAGGCCGGTGGGCGGCATCTCCGTCTTGAACGGCCCGCCGACGTCGCCCCCACCAATCGCGCACGTCACCTTCTTGACCTTGCCGATCCGGCCTTCACGGACCATCGCCACGGCTTTCAGGAACTTGTTGCCGTCCTCGCTGCGCTGCTGGGTGCCGACTTGCAAGACGCGCTTGGTATCGCGCACCACCTGGCAGAGCTTTTTGCCCTCGTCGATCGTCAGAGTCAACGGTTTCTGGCAATAGGCGTCCTTGCCGGCCTTCAAGGCGGCTATGGCGATGCGCGTATGCCAGTGGTCGGGCGTGCTGATAGTGACCAGGTCGATGTCTCTGCGGTCGAGCAGTTTGCGATAGTCTTCATAAACGTCGGCCTTGCCGTTGCCGATCCTGGGATTCTTCGCCGCGGCCTCGGCGTGGGAGCGATCAACGTCGCAAATGGCCACGATGTCGCCGTAGCGCTTGGCGGCCTGGGCGTCGCCCTGGCCCATGCCACCCAGCCCAATACAGCCGACGCGTGGCCGATCGTTCGGAGCCTGGGACTCCGAGGCTATCGTGCGGGCCAGCGTGAACCAGGACGGCAGCAGCACGCCGCCGGCCGTGGCAGCGGCCGAGGATTTCAGGAAGTCACGCCGCGTGGTCTTGCGCATGGATCGTCTCCCCAATGAGGTGGGAATGAGTCCGGCCGCGGAGGCCAGGGAGGGTCTTGGCGAAGTTTCAAAGGCCTAGCTTACTCGAGGTGGCTGTCCACTGCAATTCCCTGGATAGGAATCTTGAACTCGATCTTTCCCATTCTGCTGTATCGGGTTATTCAGTTTGTTGAACCCGTTTGGGCGCTAGGCGGTTACGCGATTTCCAGTGATTAAAGCGCGCTTGTTCGTTGCGCTCCAAACGGCGAGTCATCGTACCGGGTGCGGCGTTCGCATACCGATCACGGGGCCGGGAGGAAACAAGGCATGGATTATATTCGAGATTTTTTGACAATTGCCGGTTTGCTCGGCGTGATTGCCGCCATTCCAGGATTACTCCGGAAGATCAAGAAATGGAAGGAAGCTCGCCGGCTAGAGAAGTTCATTCGCGAAGATCCGAATCATGGCATTGGTATCGGGCGCGATGACGAGGTGACTCGCTAGCACAATCATTTCGACGGCTTCGACAGGATCGTTGATAGGCACCCGCCGATGGCCCAATGGATTCCTGTAATACCCAAATGCTCCTGCAAAGAGATGAGCCAGCCCGTCTTGCTCCGCTGCAGGCAAGCTGGAGTCCGAAAGTGCAATAGTATTGGCCGCGAACGCTCTTCGCATCAGCGCTACGCCGAGATCGCTAGGGGCGCTTGCGCTGGCGTCCCGCACGGCGATCTCGACTTCTTTGAAAGCGCAGAAAACTGCCGTCTCGTATTCCCCGTGCAAGAAAGGCGCCCAGACTTTGGAACTGATGATCGGATGAAACAGGCCGCGCGGCAGTATGTTGGCCCTGCGGCTTGCATCGAGGTCCACTCGACCCTTTAGGCGCTTGCCTCGACGACTGATAAAGCACCAATCATCGGGCATGCGGATTAGCAGCCCTTCGCCAGGTCGAGGGTGGAGCCGATACGAGATACCACGGTCGATCTGCCGCGTGCTCGATGCCGACGGCGCGGGCCCAGGCGAAGAGGTCGAAGGTTATGGGAAAGGGCATGGGCGCCTCGGATCGTTCAGGAAGTGTTGAATAATCGATTGGCTATGCCACGGTAGGAAGAGGAGGGAAAAAGCCTGGTGGTGGTAAAGATTCGCCGTTCCAGCCCTCTTTCTTGAACGCCTTCTTGTAAGTGGAAAAGGCGATAGCGTCGGTGCTGGATTCGTTCAGCGTCTCAAAAACGCGGTGAGCCAGATCTACTGCCTCGAGCGCGTGCCTCATGCCCAGCCCCTGGACGGCTTGAAGAGCATTTGTCGCGCTGTCGAGGACCAAAGTCGCCAGCTGCGTGAACTCAGTGGGCATCTCGGTCGCTTTAATGCGGGCATCGCGATTGGCCAGAATTCCCTGGGATGCGGCTATCTCAACTTTCGTTCGCCCTCGCGCCTTCCGGGCGAGTGTTATCATCTCCCTGCACACGTCTCGGAGTTTCGCTGGCACCTGTCGATGTTTTTGCAAAACAATCAGTGAAGCTTCTGCACACCAGACGGCCAAGCTTTCCGTTGCCTGTGGACCGAGTTGGGAGAACTCGCCGAGGTCTGGGGGCCAATCCGGAGCATTGGAGGGATGTACCGGGTGCATGGCTAATGTCCTTTCTGGTTGGCCGTAGAGCCAGCCGCCAGACCGGCAGCCGGCCCACGGCAAAGGATGAACGTGCAATTTACGCCGCTATTCATCCCCACTTTCGCGGCCGTCCGCGCTCTCGGGCAGGATTGGCAGGCACTGGTTCCACGAAGGCCGCTGACGGACTATTCCGCACATCCACGCCCGCCCTTCTTTTCTCGGATAGCCCGCCTCGTCGACCGTTTGGCAGCATCCTCACTAAAGGCTGTGCACTCTACTCCCAGCCCTTTCGCCAGCTGAAACGCCGATTCCAGGCTCGGCTTCCTCAAGCCTTGTTCATTATCCCGAATTACACCGCGATCGGCAGTTTCTTTCTGCTCATGGTGTACCTCATACGAGAGTTGTTATGTTGCGGACGCCAAATCGGGAAAGCTGCCGAAATATGTCAATAGAACAGTCGTTTCATCAGTCCAGCGGTCCTTGGTGGCATCTGAGCTGATGCTGTCAAAGCCGTGTTTCATGGCTCGGTTGATCACTGTGTCGGAGAGGCTCGCTGCGGTATTCTTGGCGTTGTTCCACGCCTGATATGCAAGGCTGGACTCGCTCTCAAAGGCGCTCTCGACGGCGCATCGTGCGCTGTTAGCGGCGAAGGTTGCGTAGATGATGCCGGGGCACGAGACTCCGGCTTGCATTGCTCGGTCGTGAGCGTTTGAAAACGACAGGACTTCCCGCCCCGTAAACGCGGCCTGTTTCGCTGCGTTTACCGCACCTTGGCAATCGCTTCTGAATTGGGGCGGCATTTCCTTCCAACGATTCTGCACCAATCTAAGAGCCAATTCCGCGCAGTACGCGGCAAAGGCCACCCGCGCCCATCGCGGAAGCCTGCGGATCTGACTCTCCGTAATGTCGAACGACATAGGATGGGTCCTCTCTGGAAAGCGCCACGACGCGCAGTCCATCGATCTCCTCCGATCCGCAATCCCCGAGCGCCATTCCCCAAAAAGTCAACATTGCCATGGGCGGTTCCCGACCACGTGCCGCGTCCCCGGGACGTTAGGCACGACTCCAGGGATGGCCTATACCCTTATGGGAAGTCATTGGTTCTCTTTTTTACCACGGAAGAATGGACAACTGAATCGGGAAGGATTCCAAAAGCGCCAGCACGGCCCAGTTCGTGGCAGCGAAGGAAATGAATTGCGACTTGTCACCGGGGTCGCCGTTGTCGAAGAAGGTTTGTACCGGCTTGCTACGCGTCGTAACGAGCCAGGCTCCGTCGGGTCTTTGTGTCCTCAGCAAATAGTCGCTGCCTCGCTGATACGCAGGACTGGTTGATGGCATCCCACTCGACCACAAGGCCACCAACACAGTGCCGGTCGCGTACGCATCTCCAGGAAGCGTATCTAGCTGGGACCAGCTGCCGTCCTCGCGTTGACTTTTTAGCAACGTGTTACGAGCGACCTCGACTTGCTTGCCGTCCGCGTCCGCCCAGACAAGACCGCGGAGATAGGAAATCTTGTCTTCGGTAGTTACTGGATTATTCTGCTTGAGCCAGTCTCGTCCCTTGGACATCGCTTTGTCGATACGCGCCAACAAGGCTTCATTTCCTTTCGCGCAATTACGTCCATAGGCGCGTAAGCTCCGGAGCGCCAGAGCGTTGTTGGTGAAGGCACTGCCTTCCATGGGCGGTCGTTGGGCCAGTGCCGGCCAGGAGCCATCGGCCCGCTGGCGTGCGAGCAAGTATTGGATCAGGGCGGATGTCGTCTTATCCGCTGGGTGACCGCCGGCTTCTAGCGTCATCAGGGCATACACGGCCATCGTGTTACCGCCGGCGATCCCTTGCCCTTTGGCAATCTGGTCCTCCTTTCCAGCGAAAGTATTGAGCGTGAACTCAATTTGCTCCCGAATTCTGATCGGCTCGACCGCAAAACCGCGGGCGCGGGCTGAAGTCATGCACAGAACGGGCAGCGCTTGATGGTGGCAACTGAAACATTGACGGTGAGTAGTGTAATTGGCCGATCCCTGCTCGATACGTCGTAGTCCCTTGTCAACGGCCGCTTTTGTTGATGCCGTTCGGATCTCACTCCCGATTGCAGGAGCGGTACCCAGCACAACTAGCATGATCGAGATCGGCACTAGCATCGACGTTTCTCCGACATTGCGATTAAAAGTTGTCCGGCCTGTTCGTAATCCAACGGCGAGACGCAACCCTCCGGACGCGGCTGGCGTTGTTTCTGGCGGCCTGCTGGCAATCTCCAGGGGCGGCGACAGGACGGGCGGCAGCCCCGGCCGATGCGTGGCAGGATACAGAGAAGGTTAGTAGTCAAGCATTCAGCAGTCCAAGGTGTCCGGCAAATCTAAACTCAAAACACTCCTTGCCTTCTTCTATGCACCCATGGCAAAGCCCTTCACGGGTATCAAATGGCTTCTTGGCCGGTATGTCGCTTCCAAAGTCACGTCCTTCGAGTACCATCTCATGCTCCTCGTGCGTGTGACCGCAGACGCATATCTCGAGTGTGTACTTGCTGTACTGGCGAAACAGCTTGCACTTACAGTCTGGCTCTGGCTCGTGGCAATCAAAGCATAATTCCCAATTGGCTGCCAAGTCATCAATCACGGGCGGGCTCCTTTCGTCGCCTCACCCTGTTCCGGCGGTCCTCACCTCGACGCGCAATACATGCTCCCAAGGTCCCCAGGCAGCGTCCAGGAAAATCCGCCAGGTGACTACGCAATCACCTGACCGGTCGCGCGGCCACATGGCCGGCCTACACGCTGGCCGCCCCATCAAGAACATGCTTTACCTGCATCGGGTTCCACAGCTTGCATTAGCCAAGTGAATAGGAGAGTAGAAATATCCCCGACAGGGATCGAAGCTATCGGCGCAACTCCCTTGCGGGGCTACGACTTTAGGGGAATCGCGTTATTCGGGCGGCGCAAAATGCGGCCCACTTCTCTCCGATTCAGTGGCAATCGACCCCTCCCTGGCAAAAATCATCGCCGCTTGACCGAAGCTACCCGAGGCCGTGAAAGCCGGGATCGTGGCCTTCGCCCAGGCCGCAAGTGGCTCCGAGAGCTAGCCAGGCCTAACCCACGTTGCGCCACGTTTGCGCGTGTCGCGCTCTGGCGGGTCGATCAGCCCGAGATGCCCCGTGTCCAAGTTTGCTTGCTTCTCTGAGATGGATGGCGTCGCGGGGATGTACGGTATGCTTGCGCCGTCCGCCTTCGGAATAACCTGGATTGGGAGGATCAACTGCACCGATTTCGTGCCGAGTTTAGGAAAGATGGTAAGCCTCTTTTCACCGACGATTTCTTGTTCGATGACAAGCCAGTGGTGCTTCCAGCGAAAAAATGGGTTCCTCTTGAGGTCTCGGACGGGCTACGAGACCACTCTATCGTCGAGGCGGCAGATAGCGTCTGGCTTCTCGCAGAGGCGGTCGGGGACAATGTAAAGATGGAATGGCTATTGGCCAACCTGTGCGTCAAGGTCGACGATCTTGAGGAGTTTTGAATAAGGAGCGTCCGCGAATTCAATCGACGGACTACGCAGTAAATGGACCCAGTTGCATCGATCTGAGTCCCTTGTTCTCCTCTCCCTGGTCGCAATCCCGATTTCAGTTCGCGTTCGTCCGGTATCAACGCCCGTTCGGGCGAGGAGGCCTTCGCTTACTGAAATGCCCTTGCTGCAGCTTCATGCGGCTACAACGCCGCGCGGAAGTCTAGTGGAGACTTACAGGTTTCACTCTTCACACGATTTACGCCGATCGTGGCCGAAGATCAACGATTTGCCTACATTTTCAACGCTTTTCAATGCCCAACCATGCGGGAGTTGAAGACTATCGCGATGGCTTTTTTCAACTCCCCTGATGCTGGCTTCTCGCCATTCGGGCCATGACATTCTTACTGCCAGGTACTGATCGTTCCTGGAGATCGTACGCATGGTGGCAGTCATACTCGCCATGCATGTACTGGAGCCGGCACCATGCACTCGATCTCGGCCACCGCCTGACCATCGCCCCGCATCGCCGTCGGCGGGGTTCCGAGGTGCGGTCATCAGACCCTGGCGTCGAAGCCGGCTTACAGGAAGGCGGTCATCTGGGAAAGATCGGCTTGCTAATTGACCGTGGCAGCACCGCGGGGGACAATACAGTCGCGTTGTCCTCATACTGCGCAGAGGCGGGCCGTGCGTGTCATCTGTCCGAACTGCGAGAGCGCGATTGAGTGCGTTGAGGTTTCGTCGCCCGAAGCGATACGCTGCCCCGGCTGCGGGTCGACCTTTTACTTAGAACCAGACAAGCCGGGACCGTGGATCGCTAGCGGTAGCGAACGCCAACCGAGTCCGGTCGAAATCGGCCAAACCATCTCCCACTATCGCCTGGGGGACCGGCTGGGGGGCGGCGGCATGGGAGTGGTCTACCGAGCCCACGATACCCGGCTCGGCCGGCCCGTCGCCTTGAAGTTTCTACCCGAGGCCTACGCCAAGGATCCCCGAGCCCTCGAGCGCTTCCAACGTGAAGCGCGGACCGTCTCCGCCTTGAACCATCCACACATCTGCACCATCTACGATATCGACGAGTACCAAGGTCAGCCTTTTCTGATCATGGAGTTGATCGAGGGACAGACGCTGCGCGCTCTTGTCGGCCAACGCCCCGCGCTGGCCACGTTGGCGGAAATGGTCGGCCAGGCGGCCAAGGCGCTGGCGGTGGCTCATGCCGCCGGCATCGTGCACCGCGACATCAAACCCGAGAATGTCATGGGTGCGCAGCGGAGCGGTCAGGATTTTCAAGAGGAAGCCCGTGCCTGCATGAAAGAGGGCCAGCACGTGCGCGACCGGGAAGCCACAGCCGGGCCGCTGGCCGCCGGGCTGCCCGAATTCCTTCTGCAGTTCGGGCGTGTCGGGGATGCTGAAGGACGAGCCATCGAGGTGAAAGGTGCGGTGGCCCCGCCAACGCGTGCTATCGTCGATGATCGAGCGCAAGGCCCCGCTGACACGCTGCAACAGAGCTTGCAGCACTTGCAAGGGGAGACGGCCGCGCGCCTTACAATAGGCGGCCTCACTGAACACCTTGTCCGTGAACTCCTGGAGACGGGCGACGGCGAAGTTGCCGTGCAGCATCTGGATGACAAAGAGGTGAATCGTAGTAACAGGATCGAGTAGGCGCTGGCGAAAGCGGTAGCCAACATCGCGACAGACAGCGGTAATCTGCCCGGCATCGAGAACTTGGGCAAGATCTTCCTGAACGCGCCGCAAGGCGGCGCTCACACGTTCAAACATCCGTGACCTCCGTGAATGCTGTTCCGTTTCCATCCCTACGGACAGCATTCTTACGTCGGCCCGGCACTTGACAAGGGGAGCGCAGCTGCGAATGATTCCAACGAGGTTTGCTGCAAAGGAGTTGCGATTAAGTTAATTGCATTCAGATGCGTCCCCTTTTGACCCGGCTCTAATCCTGGCGCGCTTACCCTTCTGCCGCCGCATTGTTGTAGAACTCGTCGGAAGACAGGAACCCCTGACCGACGATCAAGAATGATGCTCCCGCGTTCAACTGCGCTAACCAGTCGCTCAATCCTTGTGGGTCCGAAAGCCGTTGCAAGAAGACCTGGTAATACCCTTCAACTAAGCGATTGAGAGATTCAGGCGAGCGCAGAAAATCCATGATGACCTTCTCATGCGTCAAGCTTGGTGGATGCGTTGGATTGCCAGACAAATCGTCGCCTAACCAGTTCAGCCAGTTTGCCTCTCCAACAGGGTCGAATGTGCGCCCCAGGAGCGATAGGTACATATGGTCGACAAAGTACTTGTCCCCTTTGCTCAGGTATTCCGGCGAGTCGAGAAAGTCGAATGCCACCTGCTCTTCGGTAAGGCTGCCGTTTTCCAACTGCTGCACCCAGGATTGCAGGCCTGCGGCATCAGGCGCCCGGTCCAAGAGCGTAAAATAGAAATCCGTAACCTCTTGGGTAAAGTGTTCGGGCGATGTACGAATATCTTGCACCACCTGCAAACGGGAGAGTGCCCCGCTATTGAGGAGGTTGGTCCAGTAGGCCAGACCACCCGGCTCGGCATTGCGGTCCAGGATGGCCCGATAAAGGGCGTCGACGAAATCCGCATTGCCATTGCCCTGTTTCGGGAAAGCGCTGCTTAGGGGCAGCGTCAGGGGTATGGCGATGCTGGTGGGCACGTCCGCGAAGTTTTGGCCGGTCACGCTTAGCCCGTTGCTGAGCGTCACCTGGTTGCCGCCGCTGGCCGGTGTTTTGAGGAGCACCCCGCCCAATTGAACTTGCCGCACGGTGTAAGTCCCTGCGCTCGAAACGGTGAATTGGTAGTTGCCGCTGCTGTCGGACGTCGCTGTTGGGTCTCCTGTTTGGAGCGTGCCGGAGCCGCTCAGGTCAAGGAACACCGTTTGCCCGGCGATGCCCGGCTCGCCGGGGTCCTGCGCGCCATTGATGTTGATGTCCTGGAAGACCGTGCCGCTAATCGTCGCGGGGAGATTGGTAAGCTGAAAAGCCGCCGCCTTGGCAACGCCGGCGACCGAGGCCGTGATCTGGTAGCTGCCTGCAATGCCGTTCGCCGTCACAGTCTGGCTCACTAGGCCGTTCGCGCTCGTGGTTGCGGTCGCGCTCGCAAGATCGCCGCTCGGGCCAGTGGTCGGGGTCGTGAAGGTGACCACCACGCCCGGGACTCCATTGCCGAAGGAGTCCGTAACCCAGCCGACGACGGGTTGTACAAAGCTCGTGCCAAACGCCGTGCTCTGGCCGCTACCGGAAACTACCGTGATTTGCGTGGGCAGACCGGCTGTCACAGTGATGCCCGACTGGCTGCCCGCGATGCTGTCCGTCACCACCTCCGATGCTACGATCGCCTGCGATCCGGCTCTCTTCAGCGTCGCGCTGAACGTGTGCACGCCACTGTCGCCAGACGTGAACGTATAGTTTCCGGGCAGCGCCGCGTCGCCATCGCTGCTCGCGAAATGTATCGTGCCCAGGTACCCCGTCAGCGTGTTGTTGTAGGCGTCCTTCACAGTGACAGTGAACGTCCCCTGCGTGCCTGCGGTCACCGGCGACGGGAAGCCACTCAACAGCAAACCACTTGGTGCGGCCGGATTAACCGTGATTCCAGATTGGCCACCGGTAATCGTGCCCGTCGCCGTGTCCGTTGCTGTGATCGACTGCGTCCCCGCGGTCTTCAGCGCCACGCTGAACGTACGCGCGCCACTGTCGCCAAGCGTAAACGTGTAATTCCCCGGCAGCGCCGCCTCACCGTCGCTGCTCGTCAAATACATTGTCCCGACGTAGCCGGTCGCCGTGTTGTTGTAGGCATCCTTGGCCGTCACCGTAATCATGCGCGACGTGCCTGCTGTCACGGGCGAAGTGAAGCCATTCACGACAAACGCAAATGGCGCAGCCGGGTTTACCGTGATCCCCGATTGACTACCCATGATCGTGCTCGTCGCCGTGTCCGTAGCTGCGATCGATTGCGTTCCCGCGGTCTTCAGCGTCACACTGAACGTGTGGGTGCCGTTGTCGCTGCTCGTAAAGGCGTAGTTGGCCAGGTTCGTTGCCTGAGCGTCGCTGCTATTGAACTGCACGGTGCCCAAGTAACCTGTGACGGGTTGACCGCCAAGGTTCTCCGCAGTCACGGTTATGCTGCCCTGTGTGCCAGCGGTCACAGGAGAAGAGAAGCCGGTCACGAGCAGGCTCGTGACGACCGTGGGAGAATAGATCACAATTCCTGATTCCGAGCCTGTAATGGTGCTCGTGACAGTGTCCGCGGCCGTAAGCGACTCCGTACCCGCCGCGTTGAACGCGGCGCTGAAGGAACCGGTGCCGTTGGTCAATGCCGCATTCGCCGGCAGCTTGGCCTGCGGGTCGCTGCTGCTGAAGGTCACCGTGCCGGTATAGCCAGTGGCGATGTTCTTGTACGGGTCATCGGCAGTGACCGTGAAATTAGCGGAAGTACCCGCCGCAGCGGGAGAGGGAAAACCACTGACCACAAGAATGCTCGCTGCAGCCGGGCTCACCATGATGCCGGACTGGCTGCCGGCGATGCTGCCTATCACAGTGTCAGTCGCGGTCAGCGACTGCGAGCCGGCTGTCTTCAAGATCGCGCGGAACGTGTGCACGCCGTTGTCGCCGGAGGTGAACGTGTAATTCCCCGGCCGCGCTGCCTGGCCGTCGCTGCTCGTAAAGCGCACCGTGCCTAGGTATCCCGTTGCCGTGTTGCTGTACGGGTCCTTGGCGGTGACCGTGAATGTGCCCGGCGTGCCGGCACTCGCTGGAGACGTGAAGCCTGTCACGACGAATCTGCTCACTGCGCCCGGGTTCACCATGATGCCTGATTGGCTGCCGGTGATAGCGGCGGTGGTTGTATCCGTTGCTGTGATCGACTGCGTGCCGGCAGTCTTCAAGATCGCGCTGAACGTGTGCACGCCGGCGTCGCCGGAAGTGAACGTGTAATTCCCCGGCCGCGCTGCCTGACCATCGCTGCTGGAAAAATGCACCGTGCCTACATAGCCCGTTGCCGTGTTGCTGTACGGGTCCTTGGCGGTGACCACGAACGTGGCGGGCGTGCCGGCTCCCACGGGAGAGGTGAAACCTGTCACAACGAACGTGCTCGCGGCGGCCGGGTTCACCATGATGCCTGATTGGCTGCCGGTGACAGTGGCGGTGGTTGTATCCGTTGCTGTGATCGACTGCGTCCCGGCAGTCTTCAAGGTCGCGGCAAATGTGTGCACACCGCCGTCGCCCTGCGTGAAGGTGTAATTGGCGAGCGGCGCGGCCTGGGGATCGCTGCTACCGAAGGTCACCGTGCCGGTATAACCAGTCGCGATGTTCTGGTACGGGTCCTTGGCAGTGATCGTGAAATTGGCAGAAGTACCAGCCGCTGTCGGAGAAGGAAAACCACTGACCACTAAAATGCTCGCTCCCGCTGGGCTCACCATGATGCCGGTCTGGCTGCCGGTGATGCTGCCTGTCACCGTATCAGTCGCCGTCAGCGATTGCGCGCCGGCTGTCTTCAAGATCGCGCTGAACGTGTGCACGCCGTTGTCGCCGGAGGTGAACGTGTAATTCCCCGGCCGCGCTGCCTGGCCGTCGCTGCTCGTGAAGCGCACCGTACCCAAGTATCCCGTTGCCGTATTGTTGTACGGGTCCCTGGCGGTGACCGTGAACGTGCCCGGCGTGCCGGCTGTCACGGGAGAGGTGAAGCCTGCCACAACGAAGGTGCTCGCGGCGGCCGGAGTCACGACAATGCCCGCTTGACTGCCTGTAATCGTGGCCGTCGCTGTGTCTGTTGCTGAGATCGACTGCACTCCAACAGTCTTCAAAGCCGCGCTGAACGTGTGCACGCCGTTGTCGCCGGAGGTGAACGTGTAATTCCCCGGTCGCGCTGCCTGGCCGTCGCTGCTCGTGAAGTGCACGGTGCCTGTGTAACCCGTCGCCTTGTTGTTGTAGGGGTCTTTGGCGGTGACGGTAAACGTGCCTGGTGCGCCCGCAATCGTCGTGGACGTGAAGCCGGTCACCAGCAAGACGCTGGCGGCAGCCGGATTCACGGTCAGGGAAACGGCTCCAGTCGTGAAGCCATTCACTGTATCGGTGGCGCCGATCGACTGAGTTCCAGCAGTGCGCAAGATTAGCCCCGTGAACGTGTGCACGCCCTGATCGGCGGAGGTGAATGTATAATTGGCGGGCAAGGTGTGGCTGGCGTCGGAACTGGTGAATTGCACCGTGCCAGTGTAGTGGGTCTGCGTGTTGTTGGTTCCATCTACGGCGGTCAGCGTCAAGGCGAAGGGAGTCCCCGCTGTGACGCTGGCAGGAACAGTTATCTCGAAGGTGGGAACCTGGTGCGTCTGCAACAGGACGCTGGTGGAGTTGTAGGCCACTGTAAACAAAGGCTGCCCAGCGGAGTTCACATTAGAATTCGGATTGAATGTGAACAGGCCGTTTACGGCACTGAACGTCAGGATCGGGTAGTCAGCTCCGTCAGCAGGTTCAAAACCATTCACAAGTGCAATATTGAGCGGGCCGCCGATGGTCGCAGTGCTGCTGCCGTTGCCCATGAGTTGGCTGAACTCGCCGCTCGAAGGGCTTCCGCCAACTTGGACATTGAGAGTGGCGAGGGACGATTGCGAGTAATTGCCACTGACCGTAACCGTGCTGCCCGCAGCGATGGTCAGGATGCCGTCATTTGTCAACGACGAGGTCAGGATTAGGGTGCCGGATTGCACCGTCAACGTCCCGCTATCGGTGACCGGCAAGGCCATCGTGGTCACGCCGCTTGTCTGCAAGCTGCCAGGACCGTTGACCGTGATCGAGCCGCTACTGCTGTTGCCGGAGACCGAGAAGGTCGAGTCGGCGACGGTGAGCGAGCCGCTGCCGCCTACGACGATCTGCTGCGTGGAGAAGTAACCCGCAAGGTTAAACGAGTCACCACTCGCGAAACTCCCAATGCCGTCGATTTCCAGCGTCACGCCCGGATTGAGCACCACGGGAAGGTTGGCGGCTATGTTGAGCGTGGCTCCCGCTGCCACCGTGTAGTCGCCGGCGAACGCGTAAGATAAATTCTCTGTTGAGGTGCCGATGCTGTTGAGTGCCAGCGTCTGTCCTTTTGGCTCGGTGCCTGCCAGGATGAAGATCGCTGCGAACTGCACGTTGTTGCTGCCGGTTCCGGAAAGGTATTGTACCTCACTCTCGGGCAGCCAGAGCGCACAGTTGAAACTGTTGCCCGTGAGGTCGCCCGCATTGAGGATACTGTTGTTATCCAGGTAGACCTGGTTGAGGGAAGAGTTGAAGGTGCTGCCGCTCGCTTCGAGGTGGCCGCCGCTGTTGACCGTGATGATGCCTGTGTTGCTGTTGCCGGAGGCCGTAAAGGTGGTGTTGGCAATGGTGAGCAGGCCGCCGCTGCCAACCACGATCTGCTGTGTGGAGAAGTACCCCGCAAGGTTGACCGAGTCGCCACTGCCGAAGGTCACAGTCCCACTGGCGGTCAGCGTCACCCCAGGGTTGATCACCACAGGGAGGTCGGCAGCCACGTTGACGACCGAATTGGAAGCCACCGTAAGATTGCCGGCGAATACGTAAGTTAAGTTGGAGGTCGAGGTGCCAATGGCGTTTAACGCCAGCGTTTGTCCCTCCGGCACAGTGCCGCCCAGGATGAAGATGGCTGCGAACTGGACATTGTTGCTGCCGGTGCCGGAGAGGAACTGCACCTCGTTCTCGGGCAAGTAGAGTGCGCAGTTGAAACTGTTGCCGGAGAGGTCGCCCGCATTGAGGATGCTGCTGTTATCCAGGTAGACTTGGTTGAGGGAGGAGGCGAAGGTACTACCGCTCGCCTTGAGGTGGCCACCGCCGTTGACGGTGATGAGGCCTGTGTTGCTATTGCCAGAGGCCGTGAAGGTGGAGTTGGTGGCGGTGAGCAGGCCGCCGCCACCCACCGCGATCTGCTGTGTGGAGAAGTACCCTGCAAAGTCGACCGAGTCACCACTGGCGAAGGTCAAGGTCCCATCGTCGGTCAGCGTTATCCCTGGGTCGATCACTACCGGGAGGTTGGCGGCCACCTTGAGCGTCGCCCCCGAGCCCACGGTGAAGGCTCCTGGGAACACGTAAGTCAAATTAGCGGTCGAGGCGCCAATGGCGTTCAGGGCTATCGTTTGGCCGGCCGGCACGTTGCCTGCCAGGATGTCGATGTTTTGGAACTGCTGGTTGTTGCTATTGGTGCCGGAGAGGTATTGCACCTCACCCTCGGGCAGCCAGAGGGGACAGTTGAAACTGTTGCCGGTGAGGTCGCCTGCGTTGAGGATGCTGTTGTTATCCAGGTAGACCTGGTTGAGGGAGGAGTCGAAGGTGGTGCCGCTTGCCTCGAGGTGGCCGCCGCTGTTGACCGTGATGATGCCTGTGTTGCTGTTGCCGGAGGCCGTAAAGGTGGTGTTGGCGACGGTGAGTAACCCGCCGCTGGCGACCACGATCTGCTGTGTGGAGAAGTACCCTGCAAGATCCACCGAGTCGCCACTGGTGAAGGTCACGGTGCCGCTGTCGGTCAATGTCACTCCCGTATTGATCACGACGCTGGTTCCAGACCCAATTGCCAGTGTGCCTTGCGCTGATACCGTCACGTTGTGTGCGAAGGTGGTAGTCGGAGACCCCGCAACAGATAGGGATGCGCCTAGCGCAATCGTCAGGCCCGCTGTCTGGTCGTTAATGGAATCGGCAAAGGCGGCGGCGCTGATATTGATCGCCCCGGTGACCGGAACGTTGATAGTTACGTCATCCGCGCTGGTCGGGACGGTGCCGGTATTCCAGTTTTTAGCGTCTACCCAGCTGAGATCGTTGCCGTTACCGTTCCAAAGAATCTGCGCCGGAACAACTCGATTTTCCAGCTCTTCAAGAAAAAGTCTGCGGAACGAGCAAGCGGGTTTGCGCGGTAAACTCTTGCGGCGAAACATAGGGGACTCTCGTGGGAAAGAAAAAAGAATGTAAGCCTGAGCACCGCGTACTTCTCGGAACCGGAAAACTAGTGATTCAATCGCGAGTCATGTCATTCGACACTGTTTTGGGGGTAACAGTGTCAGCCCTGGCAAGCATCGATGGACCGCGCTGCGTGGCGGCGTTCGCGAGATCCCGACCCAGGCGGCATCTACCGGCCCCTTGCCAACCGCCGCAGGCAGCGCGGGGACCGCAGGTTTCTATTCCTCCGGTGGAACCTTGACAGTCTCCTTGCCGGCGGGAACTCGGGCAATGCGCACGCCGAAAAAGTGGCTCCGGACCGACGGCGCGGTTGCGTGGCGGACCGCCGCCTGACAGTTCTCGGATTCGTCGACCCAGCAGCCGCCCCGGATCGCCCGCAGCGACGCCGTCGCCGGATCCTTCGGGTCAAATAGGTCGTCGCACCACTCCCACACATTGCCGTGCATGTCGTGCAAACCCAGCCGATTCGGCTTGTAGCTGCCCACCTTGCATGTCCGACCCTTCCCCAGAATGTTGGCTTGGTTCGGTAGCAACTGATTGGTCGGCTTTTCACAGTAAAAATCGAATGCGCTTTCGAACCTGTCGGCAAGCGGCCCGCCCCGGCAGGCATACTCCCACTCGGCTTGCTTCGGCAGGCGGTACACCCAGCCCGTTTCCTTCACGCGGGCGTTCAGCGACTCCACGAACGACTGAGTGTCGTCCCACGAGATTCCCTCGACCGGGAAGCGCTTCAGGTCCGCGTCGGGCATCTCCTTCACGGCGTCTTTGTAAGGCCCTTGTCGTGAAAAGTGGCTGGGATTGGCCCCGGTGATCTTCTGCCATTCCTCCTGGGTTACCTCGTACTTGCCGAGGTAGAAGTCTTCACGGACCTCCACCTCCTTGTCCCCCGCCTTGCTGGCGCCGCCGCCCAGCCAGGACTTGCCCTTGGGTACCAGGACGAACTCCATGCCCAGGCTGTTCTTGAACGTCGGCGAAAGCATTGTCTGTTTAGGGACCGTGTAGTCTTTCTTTTCCCAGCGAACCTGGATCGGCAGTCTGCCGCCGCTGGTGATCGTGAAATCGTTCGCGGATAGTTTCAGGCCGTCTTTTGCGTCAATAAGTTCGATCCCGTACTGACCGGGCTTCAGTCGTATCTCTGTGCCATCCACGCCGTACCTCACGGTTGCCCCGCCCTTTTCTGTGATCTTCACTGCGACAGTCGGATCCTCGGATTCGATGACCAGCGTGCCCTTGTCCGTTGTCACGCGGATGATAAGGAGGCCGAGCCAGTAGCTGAGCGGGGACAAGAGCGCCAGCGCCGCAGCCATGGCGATGGCGATTCGCCAGTTGCGGCGACCGCGGCCGGCGGGCTGGGCATTCGTCGCCCGCTGAGGGGTACCAGCTTTGGTTTCCACCGAAGCCGGCCCGGCAGCCAGTTCGCGAGAAATTCGATCCAGGGTTTCGGCCACCGCTTGCGCCGATGGAGGACGGTCCCCGGGCTCCTTGGCCAGCAGGCCCATTATCAGCTCCGACAGCGAAGGAGGCAGCGTGGCATCCAGGTGGTGCGGGGGCCGCGGATTCTCGATGGCCGCCGCCATCAGCGTGCTGATCATGTCCGTCCCCCGGAACGGTGGCTCGCTGGTGGCGAGCTGGTAGAGCACACAGCCGAGGCTGAACAGGTCGCAGCGTTGATCGAGGCTCTTGCCCTGGGCCTGCTCAGGCGCCATGTAGGCCGGCGTGCCGATGATCGCTCCCTGTTGGGTGAGCTGGTTTTCCTGCCCGACCGCGCGCGCTAGGCCGAAATCGAGGATCTTTACACGGCCTTTTTCGCCCTCCAGCCAGATGTTGGCCGGTTTGATGTCCCGGTGAATCAGGCCGCGTTCGTGGGCGGCCGCCAGCCCTTCAGCCATTTCCCGGCCGATGCGCAGCACCTCCGCCAGGGGCAGCTTGCTCTCTCGTTTAAGACGTTCGTCCAGGGACTCGCCCTCAAGGAACTCCATGGCCAGGAAGGGGGCGCCGCGGTCCTCGCCCACCTGGTGGATGGTCACGATATGATCGTGCTTGATCGCCGCCGCCGCACGCGCCTCGCGCAAGAAACGCTGCTTGGCCGAGGCGCTGGCGGCCAGGCCGGGCAGCATGGCCTTGAGGGCGACGAAACGTTGCAAATGCGGGTCTTCGGCACGGAACACGACGCCCATACCTCCCGCCCGCAGCACCTGGAGCACACGGTAGGGACCGAGCCGGCCCAGCTCGTCGGGAGCTTGTGGCGGAGCAAGGAAATCGTAATGGAGCCTGGTCTCGTGACCCGCTGGCTGGGGCTGGTCCGAACTCGATTGAGTTCCCACGCCAAGGACCATCACCCCGCCCAGGGTCGACGCTCCCGACTGGCTTCCTGGCTCTGGCGACATGGCAGCCGCCGGTGCCGCATGCTGACCTTGCTCCATGACAGCTGCGGAAGCTCCCGGCACGCGCACGACCTCCTTACAGTGGGGACACATGCTCTTCTCGCCAGCTAGTTCGCCATTGACTTTCAAGATCTTAGCGCAGGACGGGCAGGCGAACGTCAGCACGGGGAGAGGGGCGGATTCGCCCGGCGGCGCGGGCTTCTCGTCCACGGCAGATGCGTCGCCCGGGCGCAGTTTGCTCAGACGATCCACCAGGCGGGCGATGATCCCCTCGGAGGCCACGCCGCCCGGTGCCTGTGCCTTGCGGATCATTTCGACCAGGGTGTCTGGTTCGGCCAGCGTGTTGAGTTTCTGAGCGCAAGCATTGCAACGTTCCAGGTGCTCCAGCAGGGAATCGCGGTCGCCTTCGTCCATCTGGCCGGAGGGCAGCTGCTGGTACCGGGACAGGTCGGGGCAAGCCGTGGTTTGGGGCATCGCTGCGTACTCTGCTGTTTTTTAAAGAGTCCGGTTCCGGCAAAAGCTGGCAGCTTTTGCCACAAGCCGCCCTTCGCCCTACCAATACTTACAAGGCGCGGCGGCAAAACTTTACGGGAAAATCGCGACATTCAATCCAGCAGCCCGTCCAGCTCGCGGCGCAGGCGATCCAGCACCCGGAACTTGGCGGCATAGACGGCGCCAACTGTCAAACCCAGTTCAGCAGCCACGTCCGCCGCGCACCGGCCAGCTACCACCATCTCCCAGCAGGCCCGCCAGCTCGTTTCCTGAAAGTCGGCCCGCATGATGCACAAGGCCCGGCCGGTCAGGAACTGCTGGTACTCGGCCTCCCATAGCGCCTCCAACTCGTTCTCCCCGGCGACATCTTCCAGGCCGCCGGCCTGCCCTTTCACGATTCTGTTTTCCCATTTTTTGCGTGCGTTGCGCCATTTGTTGAGAGTGAGGGTCCGCAACCAGCGGCGAAAGCTCCGGTGGCGGTCGTAGCTGAAAGTCGGCAAGACCTGGAGCAGGGTGACAAAAACCTCTTGAACCAAGTCGGCGGCGTCCGGCTCCTGCAAGCCGACGCGGCGGCCCCAGGAGAATATCAGGGGAGTGTACAACGAAACGAAACGCTCCCACGCTGCCGGCTCGAACGGCTGGCGAAGGCGTTCCAACAGGCTGATAGACGTCTTGCTCATCAACAATCTTGGAGCCGTTAGGGGGCCCAACCTGCTGGGCTAATCGGCGGATGGCATGATCTCCATCAATCTCTTTCAATTTACTGAATGCCTGTTGATATACGTCAGCGAAGAGGAAAGCAAAAGGAAAAACAACAGGGTTCGGGAGTCTTTTCTGCCAGACTCCTTTTGTATTCGCGAGGCAGCGGCTGCCTTTTTTCTGAAGCCATTTCCATCGTCGGCGTTTATCTTGCCGACGGGGCGAGAGTCTGGGCACAAATCTCCTCGGCTGCGGTTCCTCATGCGCCTTGCCGGAACTACAATAGTTGCGTTGGATCGCCGGCAGTCGGGATCTGTGCGATCCCCTGGCGATCCGTGGCATCGGTCAGCCGAGCGCGGAACTGCTACGGCGGTTTCTGAATATCGAACGTGGTTTGATGGGCTGGTTTGCAGCGGGAGAGAAAGCAATGACGTGCAAGGGCGGGGAGTTTGCCTCGCTAACGCTTCGGGCTAATAGGGTTGGGAATCGTGGTGGAGCGGCAGGTGGTCGCCTAATGCGTACTTGGGGGCGGTTTTTCGCCGTACTTTCGGCGCACTTTTGGCGCACTTTACATAGTGGAGCTGGCAGCTTCGGCTACCTCCTTCGCCCGTGAGCGGAGGATTTGCTGGGCAGATGCGGACGAAATCGATCGCCTCACACGTCTAAGAGACACACCAAAGAACTGGTGAGATCTACCACTACCGGCGGAAATCACTTCGCCACGGACTCCCTTATCAGACTGAACTACTTCCAGGAGGAGCGCAAATGCGATGTGAACCTGGCCGCCCAAGCGAGTACCATTGTATTTTGGACAATTTCTGCGCTTCAGAATCCATCAAACGCTCAGGCCGTACACTGCGGCGAAGGAGGGCATTATGACTGAACATCGGCTGAGGTAAGGGCAGCAGCCGCCCATGCCAGCCTGCCGACCACGAGCGTGTACCTGCATGTGGCGGTGGATGATGACGGGGAGGTGGGGAAGCTGTTCGCGTTTGGACGTTAGCGCCGTTCGCAGCCTCGTCGATGCCGATGATCAGAGGAGCGGACTAAAATGAGCACTTTGCCGACCTCGGCGCAATGTGTGATCCAGTTATACGACCGTGATGCGCTTCAGTAGCTGCAGGGGCGGTTTCTCTGGGGACCGCGCTGGGCACTTGCTCGCCAGATCACTTAAGAATAGAAGGAAGCCGGCCCACTTCTTTTCTTGATCACTTCCAGGCACAAGTCATGAATCGATTGGACTCCAGGGACTCTTGGCACCATCGAAGTAAACCGAATTCTTTTCTATTTTTTCGGGTGCGGCTGGGACGTCCGGTCGCGTGCTTCGAGACCTTTGATCAGTGACTTCAGATCGCTGCGTTGGAGGAGGACTGCCGAGTCCGGGTGCGACCGAAGCATCGCGAGATCCGTGAAGCCTTGGGAAATAGCCAGTCGGAGGTCGGCGGCAGCAAGATCGAGGTCAAGCTCGCGGACGAGCTTGGCGCGCTCGGAAATGGGAGTCTTGCCAAAGCCGATCAGGGTGGCCCGTGTCCCCTCTTTGAGGGCCAGGGCGGCGAGTTCGGCCGCTGGTCGCCCCTTCCACAACGCCGAGCGCTGCGCGTCAATTGGGACGGCATCGGCTGATTTGCCAATGGCCCGGTCGATGCGGGCCAACTGCCAAAGTGCCTCGCTAAGCCGCTCGCGATCCTCTTGCTTGGCCTTCGCGGCGGACCCCAGCGGCGTCAAGAGATCAAGGGCGCGCGCGAGCACGGGGAGCGCGGCTTCCGGCTTTTGCTCCTCGGCGAGTGCCACGGCCTCGTCAGTCAGAGCCGTCCCGAGCCGGCCGGAAATCGCGGCATCACTGGAGTGCGTTGCCGCAAGCTGTTCGAGCAATTCGCGCGCCTGAGTGAGTGACTCGCGCGCTGCGCCCCCGCGGCCGGCGTGGCGCTGGACGGCGGCGAGCTTGGACAACGCCTGGGAGAGTTCGAGCGCATATTCCCGGTTCTCCGGACGGGCAAGGTGGAGATCCTTGCGGAGCCGGAGTGCCCTCAGGTAATGTGGAAATCCCTCGTCAACCTGGCCCAAATCAACGTACTGCTCGCCCAGGTTCTCGATGTGATTACTCAGATAGCCCCTGTAATCGCTGATATCCTTCGATGCGGGCACGGCCCGTTCCTGCCCGGCCACGGCTCGTTCCTGCTCGGCCACGGCCCGCCGAAACGCGGGGATCGCCTTGGGGTTATCCCGCGCCCAGTCGTAAAGACAACCCAACAAATTCCAGCTCAGCCCTAGCTCGCCGTGGTAGAGTGCCTGATCTGGCTGCGACTGAACAAGCCTGTCGTAGATGTTGATCGATTGGTGAACCGAAGAAATTGCCTTGTCGTCCTGGTGCATGGAATGCTGGAGTTCGGCGAACTCCCGATAGTTCGTCCCGAGCTTTTGTTGGAAACGGGTTACCGAGGGGTGAGTGGCAACCAGCGCCGACCAGTGGTGGAGGGATTGTTCGGACGAGCGCAGGGCCTGTTCTTTCTGACCCAGTGTCGACTGGATCGAGGCCATGTTGGAATAGCTGAGCGCCAGCCAGTTGAGGATCTGGACCGGTTTGGGCCCATGCTGGACTTGCTTGAGCAGGGACTGGCAGATCTCCTGCACCTCCTGGAACGCCCGGAGCGCGGCTGGATAGTCGAGCCTCTTGTAAAATACGTAACCCAGCTCGTTGATGATCTCAGCCCGGCTTCTCTGATAGCCGATATCATTGGGAAATCGTTCGATCAATTGCTGACGGATTGCCTTGGCCTTCTGCAGCATCGCCAGAGCTTGGTCGGGGGAGTCGAGCCTCGCATGGTTGACCCCGATTTCCGCCAAGCAATCGGCCAGATTCGCTTGGAGACGCGCCACCTGGGGGCGCCGCGCCGCCAGCGGCTCCAGGATCGCCTGGGCCTGGGAGAGCGAACTCAAGGCGCCTTCGTAGTCGCCGGCTCTTTCCTCCAGATTGCCGATCTCGAATTGGCAAGCGGCCACGTGGCCTTGTAGTTCGTCATTCTCGGGCTCGTTGGCGGCAAGTCGTTCCCAGATGGCCTGGGCCGAGCGGAACGACTCGATCGCCTCGCGCGGCGATGAGATTTCCTGGGTGATCTTGCCGACGCGGAAGTGAGCATTGGCCAGCTCCTGCTGAAGCCGAGGGTCCTGGCCACGCTGGCTCACAAATTGCTGATAGTACTTGAGCGCGCTTTGGAGCAATTCCTGGCGCAGGTTGCGAACATCGACCGAGTCCTGCTCCTTCAGCAAGGTATTTTCACTGACGCTCGTCAGGTAATTGTCCACGGCTTTCTGAGCCATGCTGAAGTTTTGCTCCGCCTCGCGGCGGGCCTCGGCTTCGCTTCGCCTCGAACCCTCGATGACCACGGCGGCAACGGTCGCGGCCAAGCAGACGCAGATCAGCGCGGCGACGGCGGCATAGGTCCAGGTGCGGTGCTTGCGGAACCAGCGCCCCAGCCGCTCGAGCCGACGCTCCCGATACGCTGTCACCGACTCGTCGGCCAGTACGTGTTTGACGTCCTCAAGCAGCTCCTTAGCCGACGCATACCGGTCCGCCGGCCGTTTCGCCAGCGCCTTGAGGCACACCGCCTGCAGCGCACGCGGGACAGAAGGCACCGCCGCCCGCGGCGGCTCCGGCGGCTCGTGGATCACCCGCTGCAGCACCGCTGTCGTGTCCGAACCGTCGAACGGCGGCCGCCCGGCCAGCAGCTCGTACAGCACCGCCCCCAGACCATACACGTCGGTGCGGACGTCGAGGAGATCCAGCCGACCCTCCGCCTGCTCCGGTGCCATGTACGCCGGCGTTCCCAGCACCTGCCCGGCAATCGACCGGCTGTCGGCGTCTCCGTCTGCCTCCAGGGCCACCGGGGCAGCATCGCCCTCCACCTCGCCGACCACCTTGGCCAGGCCCCAGTCCAGCACGATCACCTCGCCGTAGTCGCCCAGCACGACGTTCTGCGGTTTCAGGTCGCGGTGCAGGACGCCGCGGCTGTGGGCGTAGGCGACCGCGTGGCACACACCCATGAAGGCCGTTAACAACTCGCGCAGCTCCAGCGGCCCAGCCTCCCCGCGCGCCCTCCGGTCGTGGTACACCCGCGCGGCCTGGGCCAGGGTCTGGCCGCGAACGAAACGCATGGTGTAGAAGGGGGCCTGGTCGTCCGGTCGCCGCCCGACCTCATAGACGGGGACAATGCCAGGGTGCTCCAACTGCCCGGTGATCTGCGCCTCCTTGAGGAAGCGGGCCCACACCGCGGGCTGCTTGGCCCGCTCGGGCCGTAGCTCCTTTAATGCTACGTCGCGGCCGAGGCTGGCGTCGCGAGCCAGCCAAACCCGGCCGATGCCGCCGGTGGCATGCAGGCGCGAGAGCGTGTAGCGCTCCCGGCTCTCGGGGACGTAATCGGCGGTAGCGAGCAATACGTGGCCCTGAGGCGGAGGCGTAGGGCCGGCCAGGGACTCGCGGACAACGGGGTCGTTCAGGCCAGCTAGCGACTGACGTACTTCGTCAGTGGTTAGCTCGGCCAGGCTGGCTTTGGCGTTCCCGCCGTGCTTGGCCAGCTTGCGTTGGAGCAGCTTGTCCACGTCGGCGCGGTCGACCGGGGAAAGCCAGCCGCGCTCGACGAGGAGGTCCGCCAGCGGCGTCTCCTTGCGCCCAGCCCAGGCGGAGCAGGCCTCGGCGAACTGTCCAGGGCTCAGGAGGTCGGCCTGGAGAGCCAGCACCCCGAAGAGTAGGTTACGGTCCGTGTCCATGCAGCCATCTCCCAGGCCAGCGCGTGCCACGATGTGGGCGGCCGACTTCTCCGCGTTCCCTGGCCTCCCCCGCCGACCATATTATCAGGCCAGGCGAGGGCCGATTCAACCGAGGCCGCAGGGGAGTCGATCCTTGCGCGGGCGGAAGGGCATTCTAGCGTTCTTGTTAATTTGGTTGATATCGGGTTGAAATTGCGTAACCAGTCAGCGACCGTGCGGTGCGCCCACGTTCGCCGTTCTCGCCCAGCACCTTGGCGGCCGCGTCAAGGGCGCTGCTCTTCTTCTCCTTGGGCGGCTTCGGCTCCTTCTTCGCCTTCTTGGCGCCCTCGGGCTTGGGTGCCTTGCTCTTCGTGCCTTTGCCCTTCGGCGAGGCTTCTGCGCCACTGATTCCGCGGGCATGGGCGAGGCCTTTCCGCCTTTGGCCGCTTTGCCGACCACTTGCACTTCCTCGTGCGGGGCAAACCGAGCGTGCTCCACCTCTCCGGCTTCGTTCCGCAGGGCGACTTCGAACTTGCCGGCGTCCGCGCCATCCCCGACCTTTGTTGCATCGCAGATGGTTCTCGGGCCGTCGAACCCAGGAATTAGGACGATGTCTCCCAGGCTCAGGTCCGTAATCTTCCTCGAGCTGCCCGTCGCCTTCTCGACCTCGGCGTTCTTGGCCTTTTCGGTGTGGGCCGAATCCTTCGCTGTCTTCTTGCTTGCCATGATGCGTTGTCCTTTCTCGGTAGCTGTCGTGTGCCGCATCGCGCCAATCGCGATGCAACAGGGACAGTCACTTACCTCGCGGGCGGGAGGACAGCAAGCGAATGTGGTTGAGAATTGCAGGTCTTTCGGAAAGTTCTCTCAGCGGCGCATCCACTCTGATAAAATGACGCTGATTCGTCAGTGCTCTCTGCCGTGCGCCAACGCAGCAGCAAAGAGCCTATCGAGAATGGTTAACGCGATTGCATTCTGCCCGGCTTGGGGGCTTCATGCGGACTACATGGAACACGGCGATCCCTTTCCCAGGAGGCTCCCGGAACATTGAATCCTATCGATCTAATAAGGCGTGATCTTGGCGCGGACTGGGAGCGGCTCTGGCGAGGTCGAGCTCGGGCGGTCAGCGTTCGCCTGGAGGAAACACTATCGGTGTTTTCCGGCTATAAGATCTATGTCGTGATGGGCGACACTCACCAGTTTGACTTTCCGTGCCTGCCCAATGGATCGATGGCCTACTACGCCGCGAACGGAGCGAAAGCCGTCCGATTAACGCGTACTGGCAAGGAAATCCAAAGCATCCTCGCGGAGGAGTGGCCTTCGTTCGCGCAATCAAACCCGGTTTGTCTAGCCTCTCTGCTCCTTCGGTTTCTTGACGGAGACGTCCGGACTTCCCATCACGTTCTAGCCAATGCCGACGATCTTCGCGCCATGTGTCTGCGCCCCGCGACGTACCGTTTGAACGAGGAAGCCCTGGCCAAGGCTTTGCCCGATGTGGGGGTGACTTCCTCTTTCCTGGAGGGAAGCCAGGTTGTCATCCGAGCAATTACTCTCCTTGGCTGGAGGCATGACAAAAGGAATCTCGGCATTGAAATTCTGACGATCCACGAGAATGGCCAGGTCGCCATGGCCGAGCGGCAGGTTCTTGCGAAGAAAATTTTCGACAAAGTGCCGGCTCTTAGGTACTAAGGTTGCTGCAGTCGTGTTTGCAATCTTGGCCCTTTTCGCGAAGGAACCCACTTGTGTCAAACTGGGTCCCATCTTCGGCCAGACTTATCCTGTTGGGCAAAGATCTCTTGGGCCACAAGGCACCAAGAATGTAATTAAGCTAGTCACTTCTTTTCCAGCTCAGCCATGACCGCCTGGAAATCCTTCCGTCCGCGAAGGGAGTCGAGATCGGTGTCTTTTTTCATGTGCGCTGCATCTTTGTATCCCTCGGCAACGGCCTGGCGAAGCAGAGCCACGGCGCGCTTGGCGTAGGCCTGGCTTGTTTCTTTGCGTTTGCTTTCCGTCAGCTTGGGGTCCTTCTGGGCCAGCGGCACGCACCCGGCCAGAACGCAAGCGGCGTTGTAGGCATCGATGGCCGCTTGCAAATGGATTTTCATCCATTCCTCGACGCCTGCGGCACAGGCGGCGTGATCTCCCTGGGCTGCCAGAACCACAGCCCGAACAACGCAATTAGTGCTGAAAAACTGCCGGTACATGGGATTGCGTGGATTGGCCTTCAGAGCTGCCTGATGGTGCGGAAGAGCTTCTTCCAGGAGGCGACGAGCGCCTTCCAAGTCCTTGCGATCGTGAAGCAAGATTGCTAGATTCACGAGCGAACCAGCCACTGCGTTTTGGTAGTCTGGCACGGAGGGGAAATCGGCGGCCAATTGCTTCTGAACGGCAATGGCGTCGTGGTAGGCTGTCTCCGCCTCCCTGGACCGACCCGTGTAGCTGAGCAGGCGGCCCAGGTTATAGTGGGTCGTTGCCAGGAAATCGCGGTACTCGGGCACAGTAGGGAAGTCTGCGACCAATTGTTTGTCGATGGCGATCGCGTCCCGGAAGGCCGTCTCCGCTTCCTTGGGCCGACCCGTGCCCGCGAGCAGATTGCCCAGGCCATTGTGGCTGGCCGCCAGATTTTGGCGGTACGCGGGCACTGTGGGGAATTCTGCGGCCAGCTGTTTTCGGATGGCAATGGCATCGCGGTGGGCTTTCTCCGCTCCTTTGGGCCGACCCATGTCCGCCAGCAGATTGCCCAGGTTACTGTGGCTCCCTGCCAACTCCTGGCGATACTCGGTAACGGCGGGGAAGTCTGCAGCCAGTTGTTTCTGGATGGCGAGCGCCTCGCGATGGGCCGTCTCCGCTTCCCTGGGCCGACCCGTGTGCGCGAGCAGAATGCCCAGGTTATTGTGGCTCCTCGCCAGGTCCTGTCGGTATTCGATGACGGTGGGAAAGTCTGCGGCCAACTGCTGCTGGATGGCGAGGGCGTCGCGGTAGGTCGTCTCCGCTTCCTTGGGCCGACCCGTGTCCGCCAGCAGTGCGCCCAAATTAGTGTAGCTCGCCGCCAGGTCCTTGCGGTACGCCGGCGCGGCGGGGAAGTCCGCGGCCAGTTGTTTCTTAATTGCGAGGGCGTCGCGGTAGGCCGTCTCCGCTTCCTTGGGCCGACCCGTGCTTGCCAGCAGATGGCCCAGGATATTCTGGCTCGCCGCCAGGTCCTTGCGGTACGCCGGCACGGCGGGGAAGTCCGCGGCCAGTTGTTTCTTAATTGCGAGGGCGTCGCGGCAGGCCGTCTCCGCGTCGGCCAGTTGACCCAGCTTGTAACGAATCCGAGCCACGCGAATATGCCCGGAGGCTCGCAGTGCCCGTGCTTCGGGCGTGTCGCCCAGCTCATGCGTGAACTGCTCGTAAAACTTCAGTACCTTCCGCAAGAAACTTCTTTCCGTGTCCCCGAGCACCGGCTGCTTGGCAAACACGTTTTCGACCACCTCGTCTGTCAGGATGTTCAGGGCCTGCCGTGCCTGAGTCTTTGCAGCGGTCTCCGCGTGCAGCGCTTCTTGCGTTCTTGCTTGCTCCTGTTGCACCTGCTCCAAAGCTTCCGCCGTATGGTGCTGCTCCGTTTGCAGGGCGATCAAACCTGCAACGAGACCGCCGATGCCCAAGAGCACCAGTGCCGCGAAACCGGCTGCCGCCAGCACCGGCCCACGATTTCGCCGCACGAACTTGCGAATCCGGTAGCGCGCCGACGGCGGACCCGCCAGCACCGGCTCCTCATGCAGGTAACGGAGAACATCCAGCGCCAGGCCGTTGGCAGTCTCGTAGCGTCTGGCACGCTCCTTTTCCAGGCATTTCATGATGATCCAGTCGAGATCGCCCTGCATCAGGCGTGTCAGGCGCTTGGGTTCTAGCTTGCGCTGTGCCGCGATGCTCGGCAGCTCTTCCGAGCTGGATAGTTTCGTGCTCGGCTTGGCCGGTTCCACCTCGCGGATGATGCGGAGCATTTCGGTAAAAACGGCGCTGCGCAATTGCTTGCTCGTAAACGGGGGGCTGCCGGTGAGCAGTTCATAAAGGACCACGCCCAGCGCATAGATGTCGGCACGCGTGTCGATGTCGAGGTTATTCAGCTCAGCCTGCTCCGGCGCCATATATTCCAGCGTGCCGACCATTTGCCCGACTTCCGTGAACACCGTCCCCTCGGTCAACTTTTGGCCCGTCGCCTTGGCAACGCCGAAGTCGATGACCTTGGGAACTGGCTTGCCGTCGTAGAGGGCAATAATGAGGTTACTGGGCTTCAAATCGCGGTGAATGATGCCCTTCTGGTGAGCGTGTTGGACGGCATGGCAAACCGGGATGAACAGCTCCAGTCGTTCTCGCGGCGTCAGGCGTTCGTGGTCGCAGAACTTGGTGATCGGGATACCCTTCACCAGCTCCATGACGAAGTAGGGCAAGCCGTTTTGGGTGGTGCCCGCATCGAGTACTCTGGCGATGTTGGGATGATCCATCAGCGCCAGTGCCTGCCGTTCCTGCTCGAAGCGGGCAATGACGTGCGCCGAGTCCATGCCTGCCTTGATGATTTTCAGGGCGACCCGGCGTTTGACCGGAATCTCCTGTTCGGCCACGTAGACCGCCCCCATGCCGCCTTCGCCCAGCTTTTGCAGGAGTTTGTATGGGCCAATGAGCGATCCGGGGCCAAAGGTCACAGGGGGTTCGTCGGTCGTCTCGGCCTCAACTTTCTCTGGGGTTGTGGCAGGCGTAGGGATCGCTTCCGCGGCGGGCTGATTGAGAAAGCTTGCGGGGTTGTCGTGGGCATGAAGCAGGGCCTCCACGCGCTGCCTGAGAGCTTCGTCCCCGGCACAAGCCTCCTTCAGGAAAGCATCGCGCTGATCGGACGGCTTCTCCAGAACCAGGTGAAAGAGTGTTTCTTCGTTCATGACCGATCTCTCGGAGACGCGTGTCGTGGCCTCTACCCCCAATAGCGCGAAAAGTCTCGGAAAAGCACCACTTATTTTTGAAAATTCTTTTGAGCCAGGTTTTAGCGGCCGCGGACCTCGGCCTGGAGCCAAGCCCTGGCGAATGCCCAGTGGCGGTCCGCAGTGGTAGGGGAGATGCCCAGAACCTGAGCGGCCTGTTCACCGGTCAAGCCCGCAAAATAGCGCAGCTCGACCAGTTGGGCCTTGAGAGGGTGCTGGATGGCAAGTTTTTCCAGAGCTTCGTCCAGGGCCAGCAATTCTTCGTCGGGTTCTCGCGCGGGAACAGATCGGAGTTGCTGGCGTTCCCAGTCGCCGCCGCGTTTTTGCGTTTGCTTACGACGAGCTCGGTCGATGAGAATGCGGCGCATGGCCGTGGCCGCCGCCGCGAAGAAGTGGCCGCGGTCCTTGTATATGGGGCCCTGGCGACCGACCAGACGCAAGTACGCTTCGTGCACTAATCCCGTCGCATCGAGCGTCTGCCCGGGCGTCTCCCTGGCCAAGTTCCGGGCAGCAAGTCTCCGTAGTTCCTCGTACACCAACGGCAACAGCTGGCTGGCAGCTTGGGGATCCCCCTGCGCGACGGCATCCAGGATCTGGGTAATATGGAGCATGCCATGGAGGATAAGAACCGACGACGCGGCTCGCAACGAAATTCAGCTAACATGTTGGGCTCTTCGTGCCAAGCACGGTGATTGGCTGTCTCTTATCCTTGCTGAGCTTTCGGGGTTACATGATTTGGCAAGAATGGATCCATTTATTCGAAACCAGAGCCATCATTCCGCTCGCATTGCGGCGCAGGTGAGGTACTCGTGATCGCATCGCATGAACCCATGCCTCATCAGCCCGGCTGCTGCCGAAAAACGGCGATTTCACGCACGGCCAAGCACCAAAAAGGCGCGTCGGTGTGTCGGATGAGGAATTCCTGGAGCGCGAGCAGGAGGACGGGGCCTTGAACATGTGGATGGACGTACTTGTCCGGCGCCGGGCCTTGCCGGAACAGGTCGCCCTCACAATCCTGGTTTCGGACAAGGCCTTCGCTGAGGGGGATAAAGGTCGACGGTTGATTCCATTCGGCACAAGCCCTTCGCCCCGCGCCGCTCGTACTTGACGTGGAAACCTGCTTGCGTTGGCCCTCTTCCCGCGCGACAATGCTATCTCGCGGGACATGGCCGCTGATCGGGCGGCTTGCCCACCAGTCGCCTACTCATTCCCGGGAGGGTTTGGATGAGCCCTGCACGCAACGCCACGCAGCGACCGACTGCCTCGATTTCACGCCGTCAGTTCCTCCAGGCCGGCGGGGTCGGTGCACTGGCCATGAGCATCCCCGGGACGGTTGCGGCCAGCGTTGACGCCAATCGTGGCCTGCGCGGTGTCGCGGCGGAGAAATCGTGCATCTTCGTCCTGTTATGCGGCGGCCCCAGCCATCTCGACACCTGGGACCTGAAGCCCGCCGCGCCGGCGGAGATTCGCGGCCCCTACCGCCCGGTTGCCACTCGCGTGCCTGGAATGCGGATCAGCGAGCTGCATACGCGCCTCGCTTCCTTGACGGATCACATTTGCCTCATCCGCTCGATGAACCACGTCGGGAACATCAGTAACCATTTCGACGCCATGCACCACCTGTTGAGCGGCCAGGCCGGCGCCCCGGCGGATTCTCCCTACCTGGGATCCATTGTCTCTCGCCTCCGACCGACCGAACGCAACATCGCCAATTACGTCTGGCTGATTCGTTGCGTCGGCGACCCAGTGTTCTGCGCTCCCAACATTGGCAGCGGCGGCCATCTGGGCGCCCGGTTCACGCCCCTCTTCGTTGGCTCGGCCAACAACCATGCCGCCATGCCCAGTTTCCAGCCCCCTGAAGAATTGAAGCCAGCGGCGGAGCCGGAACGCTTGCTGGGCCTTCGCAGGTTGATCAACGTCGTGGACGGCCAGACCGCAACGCGCGTTAGCCCGGCCTTCAAGGACTGGGATGACTTGCAGCGCCGCGCGTTCGAGCTCGCCAGCGGACAGGGCAGTCGCGAGGTCTTCGACCTCAGCCGCGAGCCGGCAGCCGTGCGGCATCGTTACGGCATGCACCCACTGGGCCAGAATCTGCTGTTGGCTCGTCGCCTTGTCGAAGTGGGCGTCAGCTTCGTCACAGTCAACGGCTGGACCGGGTCGGCGCCCGGTCAGACCGCGGTCGGCCCGCCGGCCTCGAGCTGGGACATGCACGGAAGCGAAATGGGCATGGGCAACGCCTTCGGCAACGGCTCGTACGGCATGGGCTGGTGCCTGCCGTGCCTGGACGAGGGGCTTTCCGCGCTCCTGGTCGATCTCCGCGATCGCGGCTTGCTGGAGCGCACGCTGGTAGTGGTGATGGGTGAGTTCGGCCGCACGCCGCGCATCAACCAGCCCAACCTCCAGCCGGGGCGTCAGCACTGGCCGTCTTGCTGGTCCGCCATGCTCGCTGGCGCCGGCGTCCGGGGCGGCGCGGTCTACGGCGAGTCCGACCGGATCGGCGCCTACGTGAAGGACCGCCCAGTGGGCGTTCAGGACCTCGGCGCCACCATTTACCACGCCCTGGGTCTGCCTCTTGATGCACGCCTTGGGAAGGACGGCTTCACCCGCCCCGTCTCCTCCGGCCAGCCGATCCTGGAACTGTTTGGTTGAGGCCGTGTGCACAAAGCACACCGCCGACGCCGACCTCGACGCCCTGGATCGCGTCATCCGCTGCACCAGGCAACTTGCTGCTGATCGGGGCCTGACGATGCCCCTGAGAAAAAGTTCTAACGGTGTCGTATCGCCCCGAGGATCCCTTTACCTAGAACTTGCGCGCGTCGACCGAGATTTCGGACGGCACGACATGCTCCATTGCTTCCGGCAAGCAATCACTGTGTCAATTGACTTCCGCTCTGTCGCGAACGCGGTCGCCTGCTACAATTCGCTCTGAACTGCAATAAACTCATTTCAGGAAACTGGGACCGTTACGGCGCTTTCGTTGTGAAGCGGCATTTTGCGCTTTCGACCCATTCATGCGACGGGCTAACCCTGGGGCTTGGCAGCATGCCGGGGACAAATTGTCATCTCTCGTAAAGCGAGGCGGCGGATGACCGACAACGTGAATTGCGTGGCAGCGGCAAACCCCGCGCCGAGCGAGGTAGCCGTCTTCCGCAAAGTGTCGTTGCGGCTTCTGCCGTTTCTCTTCTCGCTGTACGTCATCAACCTGATCGACCGAACGAACATCGGCATCGCTCGGTTGCAGATGGTCGATCAGCAGAACATTCTCGAGGAAGAAGCCTACGCGCTGGGAGCGGGCATCTTCTACGTCGGCTACCTCCTCTTCGAGGTGCCGAGCAATCTCATTCTGCTGCGGCTAGGGCCACGCGTGT
>Ga0316363_10000724_pt1 | contig 37291 bp, 25 predicted proteins | sample Sb_taG_3_FD_200459 | JGI IMG/M metagenome (GOLD analysis project Ga0316363, IMG submission 200459) | Peat soil microbial communities from Weissenstadt, Germany - Sb_50d_a_PC metaG (v2) (version 2) | ecosystem: Environmental > Terrestrial > Soil > Wetlands > Peat | place: Germany: Weissenstadt...
CGCGCAATTCCGTCACATTTGATGGCTTGGTGGATGCGGCCATCCGGCAGGAACGGCGCCTGACCGATTTGATGCGCTACTTCAAGCCGATCGTCGAGACCTACATGCAGGAGGAAGGGGCCGACTCCGGCCACCAGACTTCTCCCAAGGGCGACGACTATTTCTTAAGCCGTCTGGACCTGACTGGCAAGACTCCGGTCAGCCGGGAATTTGCGCCTCCGGAGCGCTCCAAGGAGGGTGGGGAGAAAAAATTGCCCGAGAGTCCGCAGGCTTTGGCCGAGGTTTTTGCGCAGGCGGTGTTCCCCGATCTGGACCACTTCGACCGGCCAAACTACACGTTCGAATTTGTGCGCTGGGAAATTCTTGGGGAAGTTCGCTGCGCTGTGATAGATGTCCGGCCCCTCGCGAATGCGCAGAACCGCGGATTCGCCGGCCGAATCTGGGTGGAGGATCAGGACTTCAACATTGTTCGCTTCAACGGAGCCTACACCGCGAAAGCTTTTTCCAAACACCCGTTTCACTTCGACAGTTGGCGGCTGAACACCCTGAGCATCACGTGGATGCCCGCCTATGTGTACACCGAGGAATCGGACCCGCGTGATCCCTCCGGGAGGCGTCTCTGGTTTAAGGCTCAAACTCGCATCTGGGGCTACGACCTGGAAAACGCCGGGGAACACCGGGAGTTTGCCAAACCTCTCACCGACACACCGGCGTGGATTGATCCCAGCCGGCACGAAGCTTCGCAGGACCTGAGCCCGGAGTTCACGGTGGGAAAAACAACGTACACGGCGGAGGAGGAGGTGGTCGAGCGGTTGCAGGTTGCCGGACTCATGGCGGCAGACGGAGAAGTGGACCGCATCCTAGAGACCGTCGCCAACAATCTGCTGATTACCAACAATCTCGATCTGGCCGGGGTGCGCTGCCGCGTGCTGCTCACCACGCCACTGGAGTCGTTCGTGGTGGGTCGAACGATTGTTCTAAGCCGCGGACTTCTCGACGTAACACCCGATGAGGCGACGCTAGCCGCCGTGCTGGCGCACGAATTGGGTCACATCGTTTTAGGTCAGTCGCTGGCCGCGCAATACCTGGCGGAGTTCAACTTGCCGTTCTCGGATCTGGAAATCTTTGCCAAGTTTAATTTCCGCTTCGATCCCGCGCAGGAAGCCGCCGCGGACAAAAAGGGGCTCGAACTGATTGCAAATTCGCCCTACAAAGACCAGATCGCGAACATGGCACTGTTCCTGAAGGCGGTGGAACTGCGCTCGCCGCAATTGCCGAACCTGCTGCACGGGCGATTCAGCAACGATTTCGCCAGCAGTCACCTGGTGGGCATGCAGGCGCTGGCCAACGCCTCCAAGCACGTGCAAACCAATCGGCCGGATCAGATTGCCGCCTTGCCCTTAGGCTCGCGCATAAAGTTGGATCCCTGGGCGGACCAGATCGAGATGGTCAAGACCGCACCGCTACGGCCGCCAGCGGCATTCGAGAAGATGCCGTTCGAAGTGGCCCCGTTCTTCCCGTACCTCAAGCGGCTGGACGACTCTGAAAACCCTCAGGGCGGAGTAAAGCCGTAACTATTGATTCTGAGCCGGCAGTTGGTTGGGCACGACCCGCATGCCGGCGGAGTCGAAGACCAGGGTCTTTACTTCACCTTCGGCGCCCGCGGCAGGGATTTCCTGGCTGTTGAAGAGAAAGCTGACACCGGCGGCGTTGCCGATTCTGACCACAATTTCGCGGCTGGCGCGGATGGATGCGTGAGCGGGGGCGATCAGCATTTCCTGAGTGGCGGTCTGGCCGTCGGCAGTGGCGGAGATCCAGGACGTTTCCGACGCGCGGATGACCAGCGTCAGAAGCGCCGAGGAAGGTTTAGGACTCACCGCGGCAGGCCGAGAGGCAGCGGCGGCATCTTTTTCTTCCAGGTTGTTGTCCGCAACGACAGGACTACCTGGGGAGGGTCTTGCCGGCGGCAAAGCCTGGGAAAGAGCAGTGTGGGTACCCGTGTTCGATGGAGGGGTCACAGCGGGCGACCCCTGTGACGCGGGAGCAGGGGCGGCCGGCGCAGATCCGGCTGGCGCAGATGCGGGCGCGGACGACATGGCGGGGGCAACTGCGGCGGCGGTGGGTGCGGGCGCGGTGCTGGCGCTGCGCGAGTGGTTTCGCCACCAGAAAGCTCCCAGAGCGAGAACCAGGACGGCGGCGGCGACGAATCCCCTCGTGATGCCCGCTCCGCGCTTTTCGACATAATCCTTGCGCGGAGGACGAACATGCTCGGCCCGCGGGAGCTGCAGTTCGGGGAGTTCCTCGGCCGGGGCCTGAGATTTCTGACTCGTCTTGAGCGGCACAACCGGCAGACGCTTTTCAGGTGGGGCAGGCCGGGCCGGCTCGTACAACGCGGCCTGGGCGTCCACCTGCGCCTGGCGCAGGCAGGCCAGGTATTCGGTTACGGCCTCTTCGTCGTTGAGTCCAAGGTGCTTGGCATAGGCGCGGATGAATCCTTTGTTGAAGACTCCGCCGGGGAGCTGGTCGAAATGCTCCTGTTCGATGGCCTGGAGCATCCGCGAGCCGATCTTGGTGACGTTGGAGACGTCATCGAGCGAGATGCCCTTGGCTTCGCGCGCCTTGCGGAATTTGTCGCCGAAATCGCCCACCGGAGACCTGCCGGGGCGAAGCAGGGTTCGCCCGTGACGGGATCATCATAGGACAAGGCGAGTGCGGGCGCCACCGCCAAGGGTGGCGGAGCATGCTCCGGTTCCCCGTGCCTCGGAAGCAAAGCGTCGAGCTTCGCTCGACCGGACAGCCTCTTCGACTTCGCTCAGGGCGAGCTTGGGGCGGCTCCCCGCGCGAGTGTTTTCGACCCCTGCGAAGCGATTGACGGCGTTGGCTTTACGGGTTCCCATTACCAACGTTCATTGCCCCTCGATAAACCCGATGAATATAATTTTCGCTAACCACCACTCCGTCCCAACGAGGAAGAACGGAAATTCTGCATGCCTGAGGCCGGCACTCAATTGACGCGCCAGAGTCAGGAACTGAGGATTTTTCACGACGTGGCCAAGGCGCTCACGTCGTCGCTGGACCTCGACTCGATTCTGCAGACCATCATGGAAAAGATGGCGGAATATTTCCGTCCGGACACGTGGTCGCTGCTGATGGTGGACGAGGAGCATGACGAACTGTACTTTGCCATTGCGGTTGGGGACAAAGCGGAAGTTCTGAAGAATGTGCGGCTAAAAATGGGCGAAGGCATTGCGGGATGGGTGGCGAAGAACGGGGAAGCGCGCGTTGTGCCCGATGTGAAGACCGACCCGTTCTTTGCCAGCCGCGTGGACGAAGCCACCAAGTGGGAAACGCAATCGGTGATTTGCGTGCCGTTGCGCTCGAAGTTGCGGGTGCTGGGGGTGATCCAGCTGGTGAATGTGGATATGTCGCAATTCACGCAGCCGGAGCTGTTCTTCCTGCAATCGCTGTGCGACTACGCGGCCATTGCCATCGAGAACGCGCGCTGGGTGGAAAAGATCCAGGAACTGACGATCACTGACGACTGCACGGGACTGTACAACGCGCGGCATCTCTACAAGACGCTGGAGACGGAGGTGTACCGCTCGTCGCGGTTCGGCTACGAGTTCAGTGTGCTGTTCATTGACCTGGATTATTTCAAGGCGGTGAACGACACGTACGGGCACCTGATCGGGAGCAAGCTGCTGGCGGAGATCGGATACCTGATCAAAGGGCAATTGCGGCTGATTGATTTTGCCTTCCGCTACGGAGGCGACGAGTTTGTGGTGCTGCTGCCGCAGACCAGCAAGGATTCGGCGCTGGTCGTGGCCAAGCGTTTGCGTGATGCCCTGCGGGCCAGCAGCTTTTGCCGCGAAGAAGAACTGAATCTAAACGTCCGGGCCTCAATCGGGCTGGCCACCTATCCTCACGACGCGCGCACCGCACATGATGTGATCCGGCAGGCCGACGGAATGATGTACATGGTGAAGAACTCGACTCGCGACAACATTGGCGTGGCGCAGCGGGGAGTGTTGAAGTAAGCGGGATTGTGGGATTGCGCGGTTCGCGGATTGAATAATTGTTTAATTGAGTAATTGTGTAATTAGAAAACCGAGAAGCCGCAGGAGCCCACCACTGTCAATTTCCCAATTCCTCAATTACACAGTTACTCAATTTTCTCTCAGGGCTGGTTGGCCTTCGGCTTTGCGTCTTGCGTGGGCTTAATCTCCGGCTTCCAGGGGTTGGCGTTGGCGGGGGCTTTGGGGTTGAGGCCGAAATCCCAGACGTAGAGGTTCATGCCTTCTTTGGGCGACAGTTCGACCAGCGCGTATTCTCCGGGCGCAAGGCTTTCGGTGGGTGTGACCTTGAGCCAGCCTCCGCTGACTTTGGTGATGGTGGTCTTGACGTAGTGCTGCTCCTGGCTGATCTTGCCGGTGGCCGAGCGCTTCACGTCGCCCACGATGCGCTTGTTGCCTTTGACTTCGACGTGCACGATGCGGAAGCGGTCAAAGGGCACGGTGGGTTGCTGGGGCTGTTGCGGCTGCTGCGGTTGCTGCGGCTTGGACGGTTCGGCGCGAGGGGCGTCCAAGGCGATGTGCGAGCCCTGCGGTTCCTGCGGCTGATCGGGACTGTCCTCGAGGTTGAGGTAGAGAGAGGGCACGTCCGCGTGGGCCTGCACGGGGGCGTGGGAGCCTTCGAGTTCGATGGTCTGCTTGATACCGGCCACGGGGTTGATGGCCCCGCGGAAGATGTTGCCCTTGGTGTTGCGGTTGATATCGCCGGCGGTCTGCTGGATCTCAACCAGTTGCGGCTCGCCCTGAAAGCTGTCGAGGAGAAAGACGCCGGAATCCTCGGGCAGGCGCAGTCCGGGAGCGACTTGGGGACGCGCGAGTTCCTCTTGAGCGCGCTCGTTCTCGAGTTCCTTATCCAGTTGTACGGCCTCGGGAACCGATGCGCCGGCGGCGCGGTCTTTTTCATACTTCTCGGTCGCCGGCCAGTCCACCAGCGAGGCAGGCATTTCCTCCCACTCGTCGCGCTCGGAGCTCAGGTAGCGGACGCGGTCGCCTTTGATTTCATATTTCGCGACCATCTGGTAAGAGCCGTCTTTGAGAATGAGACGGCGGGAAAGATCCTGAGCCGAAGAGGGCAACAGAGCCAGCAGCAGCGCGAGGAGGCAAGAGAAGACCAGCAGCGCAGCAGGAGCGAACGTGCTTTTTCTGCTCCTTTTTCTCCTCATGAGTTCCATTGTACGACGTAAGCAGGCGACGGAAAGTGCCCCGACGGGACCTGTGGTTGTAGTATTCTGTTGCCGCGAAAGCTACCGCTCAAACCATGAAACGCAAGCTGACCTTATCCGTCGGGCTGTCTGCCATTTTCTGCGCGGCCGCGCTGGGCCAGGCCGGTCCTTCGCCGTCCGCGGCTCCCGCCAACGCGCCGTATTCGGTGCAGGGACAGGCGGCGCCGTCGAGTGCTCCGGTGTCCTACGCGTCGGTGACGGAGTTGAACGGGATCCTGGCGCAACTGGAAGCGACCTCGAAGAACACGCAGGCCGATCTGGTGAAACTGCGCGTGGAGCGCTGGAAGACGGATAGCGCCTACAAGAAGCAGGCCCTGGCCAATGCGGATTCGATTCAGCGCAATCTGCAGGGCGCGCTGCCCGAGATCATGGCGCAGTTGCGCGCCGCGCCCGAAGATGTGCCCGCGAGCTTCAAGCTGTACCGCAACCTGGACGCGCTCTACGACGTGCTGGGCAGCGTGGTGGAGTCGGCTGGGGCGTTCGGGTCCAAGGATGATTTTCAGTCGCTGTCGAATGATTTGAACAGCTTTGAGGGCACGCGCAAGCAGATGGCGGCGCGAATTGAGGGCCTGTCGGCGGCGAAAGAGGCGGAGATCGCGCGGCTGCACGTGGAATTGAAAGCGGCGCAGGCGGCGATTCCGTCGTCGCCTCCGAAGAAAGTTATCGTGGATGACAACGAACCGGCGAAAAAGCCGGCCGTGAAGAAGACTCCTGCGGCAAAGCCCAAGACCACAACCCCGGCGACCGCGAAGCCTCCAGCGGGGCAGACGCCCGCGCCGGCGCAGCAGCCAGCAGGGACGGCCCCCAAGCCGCAATAGGTCAGGGTCAGGGGCTAGGCGAATTGCTGGCTCCTGATCCCTGACTCCCTGACTCCCGAATCTGTTACCCTTCCCACCGCATCTACATTGCACCTCTGACGTCCGGGGTCCGGCATCCTTCATGAACTCGCACGGCAGCATCGTCGCAGTCGTCTTTGGGCTCGCCGTCATCTGGGCGGTGCTGCTGGATGCGTTTGAAACCGTGGTCTTGCCGCGGCGGGTGATGCGGCACTTCAAACTCACCGCGTGGTTTTACCGGCGGACGTGGATTCCGTGGCGCAAGATTGCGGGGCACATCAAGACCACGTCGCGGCAGCAGAATTTTCTGGGATATTTCGGTCCGCTGTCGCTGATTCTGCTGCTGGGGTTCTGGGCGGCGGGGCTGATCTTTGGTTTTGCGCTGTTGCAATACGGCATCGGCGGACACGAACAGCTCAACCAGGAACCGCTCACCTTCGGACGGATCGTGTATCACAGCGGCGAGACGTTTTTCACTTTGGGCTACGGCGACATTGTGCCGACTTCGGGCGCGGCGCGGGCGCTTTCGGTGCTCGAAGCGGGGATGGGCTTCGCGTTTCTGGGCGTAGTGATTGGCTACATTCCGGTGGTGTATTCCTCGTTCTCGCGCCGGGAAATCCAGATTTCAATGTTGGACGCGCGGGCCGGGTCGCCTCCGACGGCGGCGGAACTGCTGGTCCGGCTGGCGGGCAGATCGGAAAATCCGGGAATGGACCAGAGGGTGCTGGATGAAGTGCTGCGGGACTGGGAGCGCTGGTGCTCGGAATTGTTGGAGAGTCAGATTTCGTATCCGGTGCTGACTTTTTTTCGATCGCAGCATAGCAACCAATCGTGGCTGGCGGCGCTGACCACCATGCTGGATGTGACTTCGTTGATCTTGACTGGAATTGAGGGAGTGTATCCGGGGCAGGCCAAGCTGACCTTTGCCATGGCGCGGCACGCGGCGGTGGATCTGGCGCAGGTGGTGAATGCGCGCTACGATCCGACTGCGGGGGAGCGGATGACGAAGGGAGAATTCGAGGGCCTGCGCGCGGCGCTGGCCGCGGCCGGGCTGCGGCTGCGCGGTGATCAAGCGGCCGAAGAGAAACTGAACAAGCTCCGCTCGATGTATGAACCGTATGTGGCTTCGATTGGCCGGAATCTGATGCTTACCCTGCCCCCGTGGAGGCATGCGGAGAAGACGCGCGACAACTGGCAAGCAGGGCCATGGGACCGGGTCATTCAGGCGCGGGGGTTGGCCGTGCTTGGGCAGAAGCCCGCAGCACCGCGCTCAGAGGATCACTTCTGAGTTTCGCTTGAATGTGGGGCGCAGATGGGACCGGCTTTGTTGCTTGTGGTTAGAGGAGACGTTGCAAGCAACGTCTCTACGGCAGGTGCCTTTTTGTTACCATCGTGGCTTCCATGAAACACACGGGCGAAAACGTGGTGCGGATCGAGGCGGAGGCGCTGCAGGCACTAGCGGACCGCATTGCCGGTCCGATGGCAGCGGCGTTTCAGCGGGCGGTGGATTTGCTGTTCTCCTGCGTGGGGCGCGTGGTGGTTACCGGCATGGGCAAGAGCGGGCTGATCGCGCGCAAGATTGCGGCCACGTTGAGTTCGACGGGGACGCCGGCTCTGTATCTGCATCCGGTGGAGGCGCTGCACGGGGATTTGGGAATGGTAGTGCGAGGGGATGTGGTGCTGGCGCTTTCGGCTAGCGGCGAGACGGTGGAGATTCTGGAATTGCTGGCGACGATCAAGCGGCTGCAGGTGCCGCTGATTACGATGACGGGGGATGAGACTTGCAGAAACTCTCAACCTTCGAAAGGCGCAAAGGGTAGGGCAGCCGTCTCAAACTCAAGGTCCCTCGACTCCGATTCCCCGTCCGCAAGCGGACGAGGAATCTCCTCTCGGGATGACAAAGAAGTGGCGCGCGTCTCGACTTTGGCGGCGGCGGCGGAGGTGGCGCTGGATTGCTCCATCGCGCAGGAAGCTTGCGCGCTGGGACTGGCGCCGACGGCTTCGACTACTACGATGCTGGCCTTGGGTGACGCGCTGGCCGTGACTTTGAGCGAGCGGCGCGGGTTCAAGGAAGAGGATTTTGCCAACTTGCATCCCGGAGGCAAGCTGGGGAAGCGACTGGCGCGGGTGGAGTCGCTGATGCATACGGGGGAGGCGCTGCCCTGCGTGACTCCGCAGACGAAAATGCCGGATGTGATTTATGAGATGTCACGGAAGAAGCTGGGCGTGGCAGCGGTGGTCGAGGACGAAAGGCTGGTGGGGATCATTAGCGATGGGGACTTGCGGCGGCTGTTGGAGAAGCGCGGGAAAGACGTGCTGGACCTCACCGCGGGTGAGGCGATGACGCGCAGTCCGAAGACGATTGCTGGGGCAGAATTCGCCGTGACCGCTTTGGCGCTAATGGAAGAGAAGAAAATTACTTCGCTGATGGTGGTGGATGGAGGCGGAAAGCTGGAAGGGATTGTGCATTTGCACGATCTGTGGACGACGGAACTGGTTTGATCGAGGTGCCTCATGTATCACTACGATCCCAATACCGCGCTGGAAGAACTGACCGAAGATGCAACCCTGCCGAACCCGGTGCATGTGCGCGATATGATTCTGCGCAAGCATCCGTCGGCCGATAAGGCTTTGGAGCTCAACCGGCAGTTTGTGGAATATCAGAAGTTTTTCGGCGAGGCGCAGAAGCTGGGGAAAGAGATCCTGAAGCAGCTGGCGGGATGATCCCGGTTGGAACTCCTGCCAGCCATGTAGCCGGGCTCCGCTTGGCCTTACAGCCGAGGCGGCTGTCCCCACGCGAGTTGTTCTGCTGCAATCATTTACAATCATAAATTCTATTTACCATCGAGACCTCAAACTATGCATCGTTGGTCGGAACTGTTTATTCCCACATTGCGCGAGGCGCCGGCGGATGCCGAAGTGGCTTCGCATAAGTTTCTCGTCCGGGCAGGCTACATCCGTCAGCTCGCGGCCGGAATCTACTCGTATCTTTTTCTGGGCAACCGGTCGTTCAACAAGATCATGGGCATCGTGCGCCAGGAGATGGACAAGATCGGGCAAGAGTTTTACTTGCCGGCTTTGCATCCGCGGGAAATTTGGGAGGTGAGCGGGCGCTGGGCGCTGATGGGCGACAACCTGTTCCGGTTGAAAGACCGCAAGGGCGCCGACATGTGCCTGGGCATGACGGAAGAAGAGGTCATGACCTCCATTGCCCTGAAAGAGCTGCGCAGCTACAAGCAGCTGCCGCAAATCTGGTATCAGATTGCGCCGAAGTTTCGCGACGAGCCGCGGCCGAGGTCGGGATTGCTGCGAGTGCGGCAGTTCATGATGAAGGACGCGTATTCCTTCGACATTGACGCGGCGGGGCTCGATGTTTCCTACAAGAAGCACTACGAGACGTACTGCCGCATCTTCGACCGCTGCGGGTTGAAGTACATGGTGGTGGAGGCGGATTCGGGCGCGATGGGCGGCAAGGAGTCGCACGAGTTCATGGTGCGGACTCCGGCCGGCGAAGATCAGATTGTGAGCTGCGACGGCTGCAACTACGCGGCGAACATGGAAAAGGCGACATCGAAGCTGGAGGCGGTGGAAGATCTGAAAGCCGAGGGCGACGGGAGGCCATTGGAAGTCCACACGCCGGGGCAGAAGACGATTGAAGAGGTCGCGCGGTTCCTGGGCGTCTCGCCGAAGAACAAGATCAAGACGCTGGCATTGATGGCGGATCAGACCGACGCAGCCGGAAAGAAAAAATCGCGGGCGATTGTCGTGCTGATGCGCGGCGATCATCAGCTCAACGAGGCCAAGCTCAATGCGACCATTGCGATGGCGATGCGGCCGATGGAGGAGGCTGAGATCGAGCGGTTATTCAATTCCCCGGCGGGATATCTGGGGCCGATCGGGATTGAATGGGCGAAGGATTTGAAGGACGGAGATCGTCCGGTCCTGCTGGTGGATAAGGCGCTCGAAGGGCGCACCAATCTGATTGCGGGAGCGAACAAGAAGGACTATCACCTGAAAAATCTGACGCCGGGGAAGGATTTTCACGCCACGGTTTATGCCGATCTGCGGGCGGTGACGGCAGGCGAGGCTTGTGCGAATTGCGGTAAGGCGCTGCGCATTGATACGGCGGTCGAGGTCGGGCACATCTTCAAGCTGGGTTACCGGTATTCGGAGTCCATGGGGGCGCGCGTGCTCGACAAGAACGGCAAGGAAGTCAGGCCCATCATGGGGTGCTACGGAATCGGGATCGAGCGCATCCTGACCGCGGCGGTCGAGCAGGGCAATGACGAGAACGGATTCTGGCTGCCGCCGGCGATTGCGCCGTTTGAGGTCGTGGTGTCACCGGCGAACGTGCGGGATGAGAACGTGAAAACGGTGGCGGAAGACATCGCGAAGCGGCTGGAGGCGGCCGGGTTCGACGTGATTCTCGATGACCGCGACGAGCGCCCGGGCGTGAAGTTCAAGGACGCCGATTTGGTTGGTATCCCCTTTAGAATCACCGTGGGAAAGAAGGTTACCGAAGGTACTGTGGAAGTCGTTCTGCGCTCGACTCGCGAAATGCGCGATGTTAGCATCACGGCGATAGTCGAATATTTTCGAGAATTGCTCGGCCGGACGGGATGAGGCAGTTCCTAGTCCCAGGCCAGGCGGATTGTGGGACATGGGAACACTCAAAGCGCTTGTCGGGTTTCTGGCCATCATTGGCGTGGTCTACGCCGGGTTTCAGGTCGTTCCGCCGGAACTGAATAACTATTCGTTTCAGGACGATCTGCGCACCATCGCCATGATGGGCGGCGCCAACCCGCATCAGACCGACCAGGACCTGGTGACCGCGGTGGTGAAAAAGGCCCAGGAACACGACATTTCCCTGACCCCTGATCAGGTAAAGGTGCAGCGCATCGGCACGCCGGGCGCGCTCGCCGTTTATGTCGCCACCGAATACAGCGTTCCGGTGAACCTGCCCGGATATTCCTTCACCCTGCATTTCACTCCTTCGAGCGGCAACAAGGGGTTCTAGGGCGATTCTGCGGAGAACGCTTCTAAGCCTCCGTGTTTTCGTGAGAAACCCAAGCCGTCCCTGCGGGACTCGCGCGCTTTCCCACTCTCGCCCGGCACTGCCGTGCCGGGCTTTCCCATGCCGCCGCTCCTTGGCTGGAACTGGACAGGTTCCAGTCGAGCGCTCCTGAGGGAAGTCTTAGAGGCCATCTGGCTCTGTTGATTTTCTTGTAGCGCCGGCATCCTGCCGGCTGTCGCGAGGGCATTTTGCCCTCGCAGGTGGGGGCGGGACGCCCCCACGACAGCCGCCGAGACGGCGGCGCTACGTTTTGCCAGTGCGGCCGCAACCGCAAAATGTGAGGATGTCACAAAAACAAAGTGCAGCCTGCGGAGCGGGCTGCACTTGGAAATCAGAACACTCGAGGAGTCTCTAGAGTCTACGCGGGACCGCAGCCACCGACGGGAGAGGTGACGCTCGTGGCCGAACCTACGCCGATGCCAACGGGTTGCGAGGTGAAGTTGCGGTAGGTCGCGGTGACCTGATAGTAGCCGGTGAGTTCCCAGACAGGCGGGTTCCACCGGACGTTCGGCGTCACCGTAGTGTTCATGGCATCCTGCCAGGTACATACGTCTTCTATGGTAGTCATCAAGCCGGTCGGGCTGATGGTAACGTTGCCCGGACCAAAAGGCGGCAAAGCGAATCCGCTTTGGTCCCCGCCTACCGTCGTCACACCCCAAGTGGATGCATTGGTGACGACTTCGGTTTTGCCGCTGTTATAGTTCGCAGTCACGGTCAACTGCAGCGTGCCGTCCACCCCGGCGAGGTTATAGGTCCCTCCGACCGAATTGCCCGAGGTAGTGAGCGTGATTGATTTGATGCTGTCCGAGACGCCGCATCCGCTTGTCATCAGCAACACGCCAACAGCAAGAGCGGCCAGAAGTTTTGTACGTTTCACAGGGCAAACCCTCCGCAAGATTTCAATTGGCATGTTGGCAGTTTGTAATTGTTGAGGCAAGGAACGAACGTGCACGTCCGATGGTCACTCTGAGCCCATTTGCAGGCGGGCGAAATCGTGTGGCAAGCCGCATGAATACTGGGCCAACGCCGTGTTTCCCGTATAGCCGGAATCCCCCTCGAGCGAGAAGTTGACCTGCCATTACCTTCGGAATGGCAATGGGCGCTCGGCCTCGAATTCACCGTGTTTGGCCCTGCAATCGTGGCGACCAGAGCACTCCAGCCGCAAAGAACGTCGGATGCAGCGCGCGGAGGCAATCGAGCGGGGCGGTGCGATTCAGGTCAGGCAATGGTGTGTCGAACGGCCGTGCGGGACAATGACATTCGTAACGTTGTCATCGCGTTACTGCCCTCCTACTATCGCGATGGGATGAGGTGTCTTTCGCTGGCCGGCGAAGCTGTGGCCGGGTGGGCAAGACATTAGAAATCAAGTTCATCTCCAAGACTTGCGGCCAAGAGCCGGGCAATCCGTAGAAGCTGAGTTGGAGGCGGTTGATGAAGAACCTGTTTCGAGTGCTCCTTAGTTTGTTGATGATGCTGGCAATGCTGTTGCTGGTGAGCTGCGGCGGCGGAGCGCCGGGGTGCCCGGGGGTCGAATTCGGCAGCGCCAGTTGCACATCTACGGGCGGGCCGGGCTTTGGCGGCGGGGGTGGAGGCGGCGGCGGGGGCGGGGGTGGAGGCGGCGGTGGAGGTGGAGGCGGCGGCGGCAACGCAGCCGTCTATATCTACGACAGCCTTGGCTCGGCGATTGAGGGCTTCGAGCTGACTACGAGCGGGACGATCACGGGAAATCCAAACTTCGTTAGCATCGGCGGCTTGCCGGCAGGGAATATCGCCGTGACCGTGGCGGGAGACCAGTATTACTACTCCGCGGTTTCGCAAGCCGGAGAGATTTTTGGCTGGTCGGTGGATACGAACGGGAATTTGACGGCTAGCACCGGCAGTCCGTTTTCCGCGCCCTACCTGGTGTCCAACCCGTTGAGCGGCCGGCAGAACATGATCACGAATCCGGCGGGCACTCTGCTGTTCGTGGTGAGTCAGGTTCCGAATCTGCTTTACATCTACGAAATCAACACCGGAGGGGGGTTGACCCCAGCGAGCGATTCGCCGTTCTCACTCCCCGCCAACTTTGTGCCGGGGAACATGACCACGGACGGCCAGGGGAAATATCTGTATGTCAGCAATGTAATTTCGCCGGGCGATGCCAGCAATGCGGTCGCGGCTTATGCGATCGGCAGCGGCGGCGTTCTGACGGCAGTGTCGGGAAGTCCGTTCGGGTATCCGATGTGGCAACTCCAGGGCGACCCGTCCGGGCAATTTCTGATCGGAACCACGGCCAGTGTTGCTGGAGATGCCCATCTGTATGTGTTCAGCGTTGCGGGGTTGGGATCGGCCGCGCCCGGGGCCATCAGCCCGGTTACGGGTTCGCCATTCCCGACCGCCAACACGCCAACTGCTGTCGAGGTTCAACCGGCTGGTACCGGGAATCTGGTCTACTCGATCAGCGTCAGCCCTTTCGGGGGTGAGAACCCGATTGAGGGTTACCAGCTCAATACATCCACCGGCGCGCTGACTATAATTTCTGGCTCGCCGTTTGGTTTCTTCAGCATTGACGGCGTGTTTGATCAGAGCGGGACGTATTTCTTCACCTACGACGGCTCATCGTCAACCGTTTCGGTCTTCGACGTGACCAAGAACTCCGCTCTTTCGCAACCGGTTGCGACGGACGGGTCCTTTACGGAGCCGTTTGCGGTGACCGATCCGCCGTAGACCGCTCCTGGTCCGTTCGGCCGAGCCGATGTTCACTTGGCTGGCAGATGTTGATAATTCAGAGACCCGCATGCACTGCGGGTCTCTTTTCGTTTGCGCAGCGAGGGGTACAATAAAGGTATCCCTTGAGGCGCAGAACGTCATCGAACGGTCTTTGAAAGTAAGCCGGCTCAGGGGAAGAGCCGCGAAACAAACCTTCTTGCGCATCGCTACGTCTGAGAAGTGAATAACGGCTCCACCTGCATGATGCCGGCAGCGTCGTCAAGACCTTAGAAGCGCAGGAACCGTGACCATCAAGATCAAAATCCCGAAGGGCAACGGCCGGAAAGACGGCAAGGGAATCCGCGGGTTGCCGCGGGATCCAGTGCTGCGGGCGGCGCTGGTGGTGTTCCTGCTGCTGGCGGCGTCGTTTACCGTTCTGTTTTCCTATTACTACGTCAAATACGACCGGATCATCGAGCGGCGGTTCCGCACCCCGGTATTCAGTAATTCGGCGAAGATTTTCGCCCTGCCACGCACGGTGCGGGATGGGGAGATGATCGAGGCGCGGGAGATTGCGGCCCAGTTGCAGCGAGCCGGGTACTCGGATAAAGCAGGACAGTCGCCGCTGGGCAGTTTCCGGCTCTTGAGCGACGGGATTGAGATCACGCCGGGGCCGGAGTCGTATCACAGTCCGGAGCCGGCGCGCATCACCATTCAGGACGGGCAGGTGGAGCACATCGCCAGCAAGGGCAATGAGCTTTCCGCCTACGAACTGGAGCCGCAGCTGGTGACGGCCCTGTTCGACGCCGAACAGCGGTCGAAGCGGCAACTGGTGAAGTACGACGAGATTCCCCCGATGATGATGCAGGCGGTGCTGGCCATCGAGGACCGCCGGTTTTTCGAGCACACCGGGGTGAATTTCCTGCGTATGGCAGAAGCGGCCTGGATTGACGTGGTGCGGGGACGGCATGAGCAGGGCGGGTCCACGATCACCATGCAGCTTTCGCGTGGGTTCTTCCTGTCTCCGGAGAAAACGGTCAAGCGCAAGCTGATCGAGATGCTGATCGCCGAGGAACTGGAGCAGAAGTTCACGAAACAGCAGATTTTCGAGTTTTATGCCAACTGGGTGGACCTGGGGCAGAGAGGATCGTTTGCCATCAGCGGCTTCGCGGAGGCGTCGAAATCCTATTTCAATAAAGATCTGAAGGACATCACCCTGCCGGAGGCGGCGCTGCTGGCGGGGTTGATCCAGCGGCCGAGTTATCTCTCGCCGTACCGGCACCCGGAGCGGGCGCTGGAGCGGCGCAATGTGGTGCTCGAATCCATGGTCGAGACCCACGCGATTACCCGCGAACAAGCCGACAAGGCGAAGGCGACACCGCTGAAACTGGCGCCGCCCAACGTGGAGGCCAGCGACGCGCCTTATTTTGTGGACATGGTGCGCGATACGCTGATCAGCAAGTTTAACGAGCAGGAGCTGAACGAGGAGTCCTACCGTCTTTACACCACGCTCGATCCGGATTTGCAGAAAGCTGCGGCGCAAGCGGTGGAGATGGGCATCAAGCTGGTGGATGAGCAAGTGAAGAAGATGCGCACCAAGCGCGTCAAGGTAGGGAAGAAGATCGAGACCACGGTGGCGCCGGGGCCGCAGGCGCAAGTGGCGCTGGTGGCGCTCGATCCGCATACCGGGGCGGTGCTGGCGCTGGTGGGCGGACGCGACTACGGCTGGAGCCAGTTGAATCATGCCGTGGCGAAACGGCCGACAGGCTCAATTTTCAAGCCGTTCGTCTATGCCGCCGCCATAAACACGGCGCTGGACGGGTCGCAGACCGTGCTGACTCCCGTTTCGACCGTGACTGACGCGCCTTCCAGCTTTGCCTATGGCGATCAGATCTACGAGCCGCGCAACTACAAAGAGGAATACCACGGCGATGTGACGCTGCGTTATGCGCTGGCCATGTCGCTGAACAACGCGACCGTGAAGGTGGCTGAGGAAGTCGGCTATGACAAAGTGGCGGACCTGGCCCGGTCCGCGGGAATCGCTTCGGTGAAGGCCACGCCGGCCATGGCGCTGGGATCGTATGACGCATCCCCGGTGGACATGGCGGGCGCGTACACGGCATTCGCCAACAACGGCGTGCGGCTGTCGCCGATTCTGGTGCGCTCGGTGCGTAACGGTAAGGGCGACGTCCTCGCCAACTACGATACCGATCAGCGGCAGGTGCTCGATCCCAAGGTGGCCTATGTGATGACCAACATGATGGAAGCTGTCATCAACAACGGGCTGGGATTTTCCGCGGTGCGCGGGCGAGGATTTACGCCCCCGGCGGCGGGGAAAACGGGCAGTTCGCACGATGGCTGGTTCGCCGGATATACCTCGAACCTGCTGTGCATCGTGTGGGTGGGGTATGACGACTACAGCGATCTGCGCCTGGCCGGCGGCGTAACGGCCGCGCCCATCTGGGCGGAGTTCATGAAGAAGGCGGCGACGCTGCCGCAGTATGCCGACATGAGAGAGTTCAGCCAGCCCTCCGGCGTGGTGGACGTGCAACTGGACAAGGCCACCAACCGGCTGGCCACGCCGGCATGCCCGGACGACTACGTTTCGGCATTCGTGACCGACACCGAGCCCCGGGAGACCTGCGATGAGCAGGGAGGAATCAAGGGATTCTTCTCGCGGATGTTTGGCGCAGGCGACAAGGTGCAACCCCCGCCCGCGCAGGCGGCGAATGGTCCGGCTGAGCCGGATCCGCAGGACCCCAAGAAAAAGAAGGGGTTCCTGGGCAAAATTGCCGGTATTTTCAAGGATGACAAAGCGGCGGCTCCGGTGTCTAAACCAGCAGACAGCGGGCAGGCGGCGCCGCACTAAGCCTCAAAGCCTCACTGGGGCCGCAAAATCTGCGCCGTCCCGCCAGAACTGTGCCAGAATAGTGTCAACTGGGAACGACTTGGGGGTGGTTATGTCGTCCTGCCCGAGAGCTTCGCTGATTTCCGCCGCGCTTCTCACCGTTTTCCTTGCCCTGTCCGCCGTGTGCTGGGCACAGGTCTCGCACTCCGAACAGGTTCAGGTCAGGCCGCCGCTGATGCGCATGGTTGAGCCTCCTAAGCCGGACGCTACGGTGGCCGATCTGGAGGCGCGCGCGGATCAGTTGCGGGTGGAGAAACTTTACCTCGACGCCCTCGACTACTACCGCGCGGCGATGGCCAAGGAACCGAACTCGGCGCGGCTCCTGAACAAAGTCGGAATTACCGAATTGATGATGCAGCGCTATCACGAGGCGAAGAAGTCGTTTGAGCGAGCCATCAAGGCCGACCGCAAGTATGCCGATGCTTGCAACAATCTGGGCGTGGTGTATTACCAGGAGAAGAAATACGGCGCGGCAGTGAAGGAATACCGCAGAGCCATTGCCCTGGACGACGCGTCGGCGTCGTTCTTCAGCAATCTGGGCGCGGCGCTTTTCTCCAAGCGGGAGTTCGAGCCTGCGGTCCTGGCCTACCAGCGTGCCATGGAGATTGATCCCGATGTATTTGAACGGACTTCCCGCGGCGGGGTGCAGGCGCAGTTGCCCAGCCCGCAGGATCGCGCCCGCTACGACTACACCGTGGCCAAGCTCTACGCCAAGATGGGGTTTTCCGACCGGTCGCTCGAATACCTGAAGAAGGCGATGGAAGAGGGATACAAGGAACTCAGCAACGTTTACAAGGACGCCGAATTCGCCGAACTGCGCAAGGACAAACGCTTCACCGAGCTGATGGCGGCGAAAACGGTCGTGCTGCCGGAATAGAAACGGGCAGCGTTCGCCACACCTTACTACAGGGCTAAAGGAAGAAACTGCCTACCTCGCTGGCATCAACGCGGGACTCTTCTGGGCAACATTCTCACGTAATTTCCCGGGCATTGTCTAAGGGGAAAGGACTCAACCACCATGCGGATTAAGCCACTGCCGGTAAGCATTCTGCTGCTTCCGTTTCTTTTGTTCTGTTGCCTGCCTTCGCCCTGCGAAGATGCTGCGATGTTTCGGGGAAACCCACAGCACACTGGAGTGTACGAGGCTGCCGGAGTTCCCAAATTCAGCAGCGTCAAATGGAAGTTCCACACCGACGGTATGGTGATTGGCTCTCCGACGGTGGCCGATGGGAAGATTTATTTCGGCAGTACCGATGGGAATCTTTATGCCATTGACGCAGAATCGGGCGCGCTGCGCTGGAAATTCGAGGCCAAGAGCCGCATCCCCTCTTCCCCGGCAGTGGCCGGCGGACTGGTTTACTTTACGGCTTACGATGGGAGACTTTATGCCATTGATGCTTCTACGGGACGGTTGAAGTGGAGGTTCCAGACCGGAGGAGAGAAACGATTCGCAGCCCAGCATTTGCATGGGGTGCAACCGGTCGCCGAGACGATGCCAGATCCGTTTGACAGCTATCTTTCCTCGCCGGCGGTTTGGAAAGGGGCGGTTTACTTCGGCAGCGGCGACGGTAACGTTTACTCGCTCAACCCAGCGTCGGGGGCGCTGAATTGGAAATTCAAGACCGGGGACGTGGTGCACGCCTCCCCGGCCATTGCGGATGGGACGGTATTCATCGGGAGTTGGGACAGCTACTTCTACGCCCTGGACGCGGCGACCGGACGGGAAAAGTGGCGCTTCAAGACCGGAGATGATCCGGACACGCACAATCAGGTTGGCATTCAGTCCTCCGCGGCAGTGCTCGAAGGAACCGTCTATTTCGGATGCCGCGATTCCCACCTCTACGCCCTCGACGCCCAGACCGGACAGAAGAAATGGTCGTTTGCGACCGAAGGCTCGTGGGTGGTGGCGTCGCCGGCCGTGAGAGACGGCACGGTGTACTTTCCCACCTCGGATTCGAGCCTTCTGTATGCGCTTGATGCCAAATCCGGGAAGATCCTGCACTCGGTGGGCTTCAACCATTGGTATCTGTATTCTTCGCCGGCCCTCGCGGGGGGCATGCTGTATGTCGGATCCACGCAGGGAAAGCTGGTGGCGGTTGATCTCGCCAACCTCATGCCCGCCTGGAGCTTTGAAACCGAAGCGATGAAGGAACGGGGGCCCGCCTACACGAAACCGAATGGAACTCCCGACGATGATGCCATCTACCGCGCAGATTTCTATGACAATTTGGTCGCCGGGGTGGACAGGATCATGAGTATGGGAGCGATTATTTCGTCGCCCGTGGTCGCCGGCAACGTAGTTTACGTAGGCAGCGCGGATGGAAATCTCTACGCGCTGAAGTAGGGCCAGGGTTTCGCTGGGGTCCTTGCAGATTTCCGTGTTTCAATGCTTTTTGTGTGGCGGATTTTTTTACAAAGTTTTACAAAATTAGACGAAACATCTGCGCCTTCGAGGGTTTAATTGAGATACATACTCCTGAAAACAACAGGGTGAGTAAGGAGAAACGGTAGCCCACCGGATGCTGACCCGAGCACGCCCCAAGCAAGCATCCGGTGGGTTTTTTCGTTAGCTGCTAGCTTCTAGCCACTAGCTAAAACAAGAGCCTCAAATCCTCAGCGTCCTTTGCGTCCTCGGCGGTTTTCATTTTGTTTTGGGCTGCTCTCGCCGATGTACTCTTCCACGACTTTTTTCCATTTCCCTTGGGTTTTCAGAATGAATTCCACTGCGTCGCGGAGGGCGCCGTCTCCTCCGGCGTGGGGAGTGATGTAGTGGGCTTCCTGCTTGACCTCAGCGCGGGCGTTTTTCACGGCGATGGCGAGCCCGCCGGCACGCATAGCGGGGAGATCAATGACGTCGTCGCCGACGAAGGCCGCTTCCTCCGGTTGGAGGCCCGCCTGCCGGACAATCTGCTCAAAACAGGTGCGCTTGTCCTGGACGCCTTGATGGACGTAATCCAGCTTCAGGTCGCGGGCGCGCAGGGCGACAGTTTCGGAGAGGCGCTTGGTGATCAGTCCGGTCTTGACGCCGCCAAGGCGCGCGAGCGAGATTGAGGCGCCGTCGTGCGCGTGAAACCCTTTGACTTCGATGACGCCTGGCTGCTCCGCGCCTGGAAGAGGAGGAAAGAAAAGCTTGCCGTCGGTGAGCACTCCGTCTACGTCGAACAGGAGCAGTTTGATCTTGCGGGCGCGGACCCGGGGAGAGAGTTTCGTAGGCATTCGCGCAATTCTAGCAGTCACGACCGCAGGGCTGGCGTGACAGTCTCGATCCGCGTTTCAGGCTCACTCTTTACCCGAGTGCGGCGGCCTAATTTCAGGGGTTTCCTTAGGCGAACAGTTGGCGAAACCTAGTTTTCGGGCTAGAATACCCGAATGCAGTCCCTTCCTGATTCCCTGGCCTGGGCCCATCCTGTCGTGGCGGAGTGGTTTGTGCGGAAGTTTGGCACGCCCACCGAGCCGCAAGAGCAGGGATGGCCGCATATTCTGGCCGGCCGCACCACGCTCATCTCGGCGCCTACGGGTTCCGGCAAAACTCTGGCTGCGTTTCTCGCCTGCATTGACCGGTTGGTGCGCAAGGCGCTGGCCGGGGACCTGATGGACCGCACCGAAGTGCTTTACGTTTCGCCTCTGAAGGCGCTGGGCAACGACATCCAGAAAAATCTCGAGTCGCCGCTGGGCGAGATTCTTGCGCTGGCCGGTGAGCGTGGGCTGCTGATGCCGGAGATTCGCACCGCAGTCCGCACCGGCGACACGCTGCAGCCCGAGCGGCGGGCCATGCTGAAGCGGCCTCCGCACATTCTGGTGACCACGCCGGAGTCGCTTTACATTCTTCTCACTGCCGACAAGAGCCGGGCGATTCTGCGCGACGTCGAGACCGTGATTGTGGACGAGATTCATGCGGTCGCGGATGACAAGCGCGGGGCGCATCTGGCGCTGTCGTTGGAACGGCTGGAGGCACTGTGCTACCGACCGCCCGTGCGCATCGGACTCTCGGCGACGCAGAAGCCGATTGAGGAGGTCGCCCACTTCCTGACGGGCTGCTCTGGCGAGGAGAAGATGCGGGCCGATCCGGTCATCGTCAACATCGGGCACAAGCGGAAGCTCGATCTTGGGATCGAAGTTCCGCCCATGCCGCTGGGTCCGGTGGCGTCGAACGAGATGTGGGACGCCATCTACGACCGGCTGGTGGCGCTGGTGGAGCAGCATCGTTCGACGCTGGTGTTTGTGAACACGCGGCGCATGGCCGAGCGCCTGTGTCATCAGTTGGGCGAGCGTATGGGCGAGGAAAACGTGGCGGCGCATCACGGAAGTCTGTCGCGCAAGCTGCGGCTCGCGGCCGAGAAGAAGCTGAAAGAAGGGCAGGTGCGGGCGCTGGTGGCAACGGCCTCGCTGGAGTTGGGAATTGATGTGGGCACGGTGGACCTGGTGGTGCAGATCAATTCTCCGCGGGCGATCGCGGTGGCGCTGCAGCGGGTGGGCCGGTCGGGGCACTGGCGCGGCGCGGTTCCGAAGGGAAGAGTGTTCGTCACCACGCGGGACGATCTGATGGAGTGTGCCGCACTGGTGCGGGCGATCCGGCATGGCGATCTGGACCGGCTGATCATTCCGGAATCTCCGCTGGATGTGCTGGCACAGCAGATCGTGGCGGCGTGTGCGGCGGAAGAGTGGGACGAGGATGCGATGTTCGCGCTCGCCCGGCGTGCCTACCCCTATCGCAGTCTGAAGCGCGAGACGTTTGACGCGATCCTGGAAATGTTGTCGGAGGGCATTGCGGCGCGGCGGGGGCGGTATGGGGCCTACGTGCATCGCGATCGGGTCAACGGCAAGTTACGGGCGCGGCGTGGAGCGCGGCTGGCGGCCATCACCAGCGGCGGGGCTATTCCTGACAACTCGCTGTACACCGTGGTAGCCGAACCGGATGGCGTCGTGGTCGGCACGGTGGACGAGGATTTCGCGGTGGAGAGCATGGCTGGCGAAGTCATGCTGCTCGGGAACAGTTCGTGGCGGATTCGACGGATTGAAACCAAGTCGGGCCGGATGCTGGTAGAGAATGCGCACGGCGCCCCGCCGGGGATTCCGTTCTGGCGCGGGGAAGCTCCGGCGCGGACGCAGGAATTGTCGGCGCATGTGGGCGAGTTGCGGGAAGAAATCAGCCGCATGCTGCCGCGCACTTCGCCGGTGGGGTTTTCCGCGACGCAGCCGGAAGTCGCCGAAGTAGTTGGTTTTCTAAAAGAAGAGTGCGGCCTCGATGATTCCGGCGCGGAGCAGGCGATCGAATACATTCTGCAGGGGCGCGCCGTGCTGGGTGCGGTGCCGACGCAGACCACCGTGATCGCCGAGCGGTTTTTCGATGAGGGCGGCGGAATGCAGTTGGTGATCCACGCGCCGTTTGGCGGGCGGATCAACAAGGCGTGGGGGCTGTCGCTGCGCAAGCGGTTTTGCCGCGGTTTCAATTTTGAGTTGCAGGCGGCGGCCACGGACAACGGGCTGAACATCGCGCTGGCTGAGCAGCACAGCTTCCCGCTGGGCGACGTGTTTCATTTCCTGCAGGCCGATACGGTACAGCCGATTCTGGAGCAGGCGGCGCTGGATTCTCCCATCTTTGGCACGCGCTGGCGCTGGGACGCCAACCGGGCGCTGGCGTTGCTGCGTTTTCAGAACGGCAAGAAAGTTCCGCCGCAGATTCAGCGCATGCGCTCCGACGACTTGCTGGCGTCGGTGTTTCCCGATGCGGCGGCGTGTTTCGAAAATATTGAAGGCGACCGGCAGATTCCGGATCATCCGTTGGTGGGCGAAGTGATGAAAGATGTGCTCACCGAAGCGATGGATGTGGAGGGATTGAAGTCGTTGTTGCGCGGCATGGCTTCGGGCGAGATTCGAGTGCTGGCGGTGGACACGCCGGTGCCGTCGCAATTTTCGCACGAGATTCTGAATGCGAATCCGTATGCCTTCCTGGACGACGCGCCGCTGGAGGAGCGGCGGGCGCGGGCGGTGGAGATGCGGCGGGTGCTGCCAGAGTCGGTGCTGGAGGAAGTGGGCGGGCTCGATCCGGGAGCCATCGCGCAGGTGCGGCAAGAGGCCTGGCCCGATGTGCGGGATGCGGATGAATTGCACGATGTGCTGCACACGCTGGTGGCACTGCCGGAGGGTTCTGGTCCTATGTGGGGACAGCCGCCCTCGGCTGTCCTGTCGAGCGAAGCTCGACCTGTCGTAACTGAAATGAACAGGCTCTCCAGTCAAAGCAGTTCAGCTTCGCTGAACCGGACAGCCGAGGGCGGCTGTCCCCACATGGGCACTGCTAAATGGGACGGATACTTCGAACGGCTGGTCAGCGAGGGGCGGGCTGGGGTTGCTTCGTTTGAGGGCAGGCGCTACTGGGTGGCGGCGGAGCGGGCGCGAAGCTTTGCCGCGTTGTTTCCAGGGGCCGAGTTTGTGCAGACTTTGGCTGATGTCGAGACCGTGCAGGTTTCGCGCGATGACGCTCTGCTCACGCTCGGGACTGGGTGGATGGGGCATTCGGGGCCAGTGACCGCGTCTCAACTGGGCGACGTTCTGGGGTTGGCTGCTTCGGAGATCGAGAAGGCCTTGCTGCGAATGGAGGCCAGCGGGACGGTTCTGCGGGGCAACTTTACGTGTGGCGCGGGCACTCCTGCCCGCGTGCTGGCAGCAGCTGTGCCCACACAAACACACGAGACAGAATGGTGCGAGCGGAGGCTTCTGGCGCGGATTCACCGGCTCACCGTGGGGATGCTGCGCAAGCAGATCGAGCCGGTTACGGCGGCTGCATTTCTGCGCTGGCTGCTGCGTTGGCAGCATGCGGCTCCGGGCACGCAGGTCGCGGGCGAGCGCGGGACGCTCGAAGTGTTACAGCAACTGCAGGGGTTTGAGATTCCGGCGAATGCTTGGGAGCGGCAGGTGCTGGCGCGGAGGATTGCCGACTACGACCCGAAATGGCTGGATCAGCTTTGCCTGACCGGCGCCGTGGGATGGGGAAGGTTGTCGCCGCATCCGGCGACCTTGGACTATCCAAGCGGCGCGAAAGCGAACGGCGATTCGTCATCGGAGTCCGTGGCGACTACGCCGCGCCAACGGCGTGTGATTCCCACCAGCGTGGCGCCGATTACGTTTTTCGTGCGCGAGGAGGCGGACTGGATGACTCCGCGTCACGCTGCCGGCGATGAAGCGGAGGCACGTGGGCTCAGTCACGGCGCGCAACTCGTGCTTGAGTTTCTGCGGCAGCGCGGAGCTTCTTTCTTTGCCGACATCGTCCGCGGCACGGGCAAATTGAAGGCGGAAATCGAGACCGCCCTGTGGGAGTTGGTCGCCGCGGGTTTGGTCACGGCCGACGGGTTCGACAATTTGCGATCGCTCCTGGATCCCAAGCGGCGGGCGGGGCAGGGCAGTGGACGCAGCACGCGTCCGCGGCACAGTACGGGGCGGTGGGCGCTGCTGCATGCCGATGTGGCGGTCGAACGGCCGCGGGCGGTCGAAGCGGCGTGCTGGATGCTGCTGCGGCGCTATGGAATTGTGATTCGCGACCTGCTGGCGCGGGAGTCGAACTTGCCGCCGTGGCGCGAGTTGCTGATGGGCTTCCGCCGGCTGGAGGATCGCGGAGAGATTCGCGGCGGGCGCTTCGTGGATGGATTCCTGGGCGAGCAGTTTGCGCTGCCGGTGGCGGTCGAGTCGGTGCGGGCGATGCGCGGCCTGCCGCTGAGCGGGGAGACAATGACGCTGTCGGCAGCGGACCCGCTGAACCTGGTGGGGATTCTGGTGCCGGGCGAGAGAGTGCCGGCGATTTCGGGCAAGACGGTCAGCTATCGCGATGGGATCGCGATCACGGCGTCGGATCAGGTCACACCGAATCAGGTCACGGCGAACCAAGCGGCGAGCTGAAGCTGCTCCAAGCCGTTTCCGCCACAAAAAAATCAGAGGCTCGATGAGGGGGGCCCCCGAACCTCTGATTTGGCGATCCCGGCTGGAACTGATCGAAAAGCGCTTCCCCCGTCGCTCTTGCCGAAAACCCGCCGCTTGCATCAGATGCACGCCGGCTTCCAATTGCTGGAAAGCAAGACCCGCGAGGGGCCCGTCCCGGATAAACCTAATTCAAACAGTGAGTTACTGAGCGGAGGGGTTACGACGAGCGGACCCGCCGTAGGCTCTGCCGGACGACGAAGACTATCTGTTCAGATAGTCCGGCTAACCGTTCGGATATCCGAAAAAGCACCGTTCGTAATGCATTTCTCCTTCCCGGTGTGGTAAGACGGTTTTGCACGAAAATGGGAACCGCCAATTGCGCCCAAGACTGCTAGCCATCGCCGGACCCTTACGCGAGTCAACCATTCCGCTGCCGGAAGGGGAAGTCACGCTTGGGCGCGAACCCAGCAATGAGGTGGCGGTTGTAGATCCGTCTGTGTCGAGGAAACACTGCCTGCTGCGACGGGAAGAAGACGGACGTTTTCAAATCCGCGACCTGGATAGCCGGAACGGGACGGTAGTGAACGGGGTCGCGGTTAAGGAACAGTGGCTGCGGCACGGCGACGAGATCACCGTGGGAGATTCCGTTTTCTTATTTCTGCTGGAGGAAGAGGATCGCGCGGTTCCTGCCAACCGGGTCGAGTTCGATGACGGCAATCTCGCTGCCGAGACCAAGGTGATTCAACCTAAGGATGTGCTCTACCTGCAACCGGACCGGCTGCTGTTGCAACTGCCGCCCGCCTCGCAGATCGCCCGGAATCTCAGCGCGCTGCTGAAGATCAGCCGCGTGGTACATGCCATTCGCGACCTTGAAAGTTTGCAGGCACAGTTACTGGAATTGATCTTTGAGGTCGTGCCGGCGAGCCGGGGCGCGATTCTGCTGGCGGACGGCGCGGCCCAGGAATTCAGCTCGCTGTACGCGCGCACGCGGCAAGCGGAACAGGCGCAATTGGTCAGGGTCAGCCGCACGATCGCGCACCAGGTGATGAAGGAAAATGTCGCGATTCTGGGCGTGGATGTTCCGGGCAGCGGGCAATTTCGTAACGTGGAGAGCCTGGCGGCGGAAGTGCGCTCGCTGATGTGCGTGCCCCTGACAGTGTTCCAGCGCACGATCGGGTGCATTTACCTGGACAGCACCAACCCCGGCAACCGCTTTCACGAAGACCACCTGCAGTTGCTGGCGGCAATCGCGGGGATTTCGGCCGTGGCCCTGGACAACGCTCGTCGTCTGCAGTGGCTGGAGCAGGAAAACCAGCGGCTCACCATGGAAGTCAGCCAGGAACAGAGCCTGGTCGGCGAAGGCGCGCGCATGAAAGCGATCTACCAGTTTCTGGCCAAAGTGGCGCCGACGGATTCGACGGTGCTCATCGAAGGCGAGAGCGGAACCGGCAAGGAACTGGCAGCGCGCGCCCTGCACCGCAACAGCCCGCGGGGCAGCAAGCCGTTCATGGCCATCAACTGCGCGGCGATTCCTGAGTCTCTGCTGGAGAGCGATCTGTTCGGGCATGAGCGCGGCGCCTTCACCGGAGCCGCCAGCCTTAAAAAAGGCAGGCTGGAGGTCGCCGACGGCGGCGTGGTGTTTCTCGATGAGATCGGAGAACTGGCCCCGGCGTTGCAGGTGAAATTGCTGCGCGTGCTGCAGGAGCGGGAATTCGAACGCGTGGGCGGAACGCATCCCATTAAGGTGGATATCCGGCTGATCGCGGCCACCAACCGCGATCTTGCCGAGGCGGTGCGCCAGGGTGACTTCCGCCAGGATTTGTACTACCGGCTGGCTGTGGTGAAGATGACCATGCCGCCCTTGCGCGAGCGCAAAGACGACATTCCCATGCTGGTGCGGCATTTTCTGCAGAAATACGCCAGGCGCTGTAAGGTGAAGGCGAAGCCGGTATCGCGCGAGGCGATGGCGGTGCTGGTGAACCACGACTGGCCGGGCAACGTGCGCGAACTGGAGAACGCCATTGAGCGCGCTCTGGTGCTGGGATCGTCAGACACGGTGTTGCCGGAGGATTTGCCGGAGTCCTTGTTGGAACACCCGCCGGCAGAGAACATGTCGGAAGGCAAGTATCACGCCAGCGTGAAGGATTTGAAGAAGCAGATGATTCTCAACGCCGTGGAGCAGACGCGGGGGAATTATGTGGAGGCGGCCGCAATCCTGGGCGTGCATCCGAATTATCTGCACCGGCTGATCCGCAACCTGGAGTTGAAGGACATCCTGAATGAGGCGTTGCGCGAGGGATCGCGAGGGGCTCCGCGAAACAAGTTGTCGGGTGGTTCGGCCTAGGAATATCCAGCTTCGTTGCCCTCAGGCGCTAAAGCGCAACTGCAAGGAACACTTTTCCGCAGGGCTGAAGCCCTGCGCCACCCAAAATCAGTCGCGATTCAGGGCAGGGCCAGTTGCATTAGCCTCGCGGGATCGAGGTAGGTGCCCTGCCAGCGGACTGCGACGTGCAGGTGCGGGCCGGTGGCCCGGCCGGTGCCGCCGCTCAGGCCAATCACGTCTCCCCGCTTCACCACGTCGCCTTCCTTCACTTTGAACTCCGAGAGATGCAGGTAGAGGGTGAGGAGTCCCTGGCCGTGATCGAGCACGACGAAGTTGCCCTCGAAGAACATGGGGCGGGCCAGGAGCACGGCGCCGTCGTTCATGGCGGCGACCGGGGTTCCGCTGGGGACGCGGAAATCGAGGCCCTGGTGCGGGCTGGAGGCGGTGCCGTTAAAGATGCGCACGGAACCGAAAACGTCAGAGATGGGCGCGTCAGCCGGCGTGAGGAATTTACCGGACCATCCGCGGTCGGGAGTGACGCGGTTCAGGTACTCCTGCTTGATCTTCTGGCCTTCTTCGATCTCCTTCACTTGTTCAGGCGTGGGCTCGGTGAATTTTTTCTCAACGGTGAGCTCGACTTTGATGCGGGGATAGCTGGCGCGGGCGACCGCAAACTTGCGCGAGAAGGCGAGAGGTGCGGCGGTCGCGGTGCGGGCGCCGGTAAGTTCGAGCGCATATTTGCCGGGCGCGGTGTCGAGGCTTACGCCGGCGAAGGCGAACCAGCTCTTGGTGGTGGCGTCGTAACTGAAAGTGAGCTGATGGCCCAGCCATGCGCCGGAAAGCGACTCAAGTTTGGCAGGCGGCTTCACCTGAAAAAGCAGCGGAGAGCCGTTGACCAGGCGCGCGGGCTGGGAGCGGACCGTCCAACTGGCGGCAGAGGCTGAACTGAAAGCCCCAACGAGGATTAGTCCGCAGGCTGCCGCAAGCCGGAACTTGCGGGCGCGGGGCGCGGCCAATTGTCGTAGAACACTCCGGGGCCGGATCACCTCACCAGCCTAGCACCGCGCAGGAATGTGCCGTCTATAATCCAGGCCATGCGCATCTGGGTTCTTACGGGGGGAGAAGAAATCTGGCAGGCAGACGCGGGTGGGAGATTTGGTGGACCTGGTCGGGATCGAACCGACGACCTCTTCCATGCCATGGAAGCGCGCTCCCAGCTGCGCCACAGGCCCACTTGCGGGGACACTACGAGCTCTCTGGTGGAGAACCTCATTTATTCTCGCTGACCGGGCTGAGATAGTCAACGCGAGGGAATTCTTCCGTTTCTTTCCACAGGCACTTCTGCCATAATTACTCGTGCACCCCACCTGCACAATTTCTCAAAAACAATTTAGAGCGAGGAAGAGATGCCAGCGAAGTACATCTTTGTAACGGGCGGAGTTGTGTCTTCACTCGGCAAGGGACTGGCCGCGGCTTGTATCGGCTGCCTGCTGGAGAGCCGCGGAATCAAGGTCAACCTGATGAAGTTCGATCCCTATCTCAACGTGGATCCGGGGACGATGTCGCCGTTTCAGCACGGCGAGGTCTTCGTGACCGACGACGGCGCCGAGACCGATCTGGACTTGGGCCACTACGAGCGCTTCACCCACGCCAAACTCTCTCGCGACAATAACTGGACCACGGGCCGGCTGTACGAGCAGATCATCGCCAAGGAACGGCGCGGCGACTACCTGGGCAAGACGGTGCAGGTCATTCCGCACGTCACCAACGAAATCAAAGCCGCGATGAAGAAAGTCGCGCAGGACGTGGACGTGGTGATCGTCGAGATCGGCGGCACGGTGGGCGATATTGAGTCGTTGCCGTTCATGGAAGCCATCCGGCAGATGCGGCAGGAATTGGGGCGGGAGCATACCTTGTTTGTGCACGTCACCCTGGTTCCGTTTATCGCCGCGGCGCAGGAGTTAAAGACCAAGCCAACCCAGCACTCGGTGAAGGAACTGCTCAGCATTGGAATTCAGCCCGACATTTTGCTGTGCCGCACCGACCGCTTCCTGGCGAAGGAACTCAAATCGAAGATTGCCCTGTTCTGCAACGTGGAGGAAGAAGCGGTCATCACGGCGAAAGATGTGGCTTCCGTCTATGAAGTGCCGCTGGTGTTCGCCAATGAAGGCGTGGACACGCTGGTGCTCAAGTATCTGCGTATGGAAGCCAAAGACCGCGATCTGTCGAAGTGGGAGGACATTGTCCACCGTGTTTACAACCCGAAGGACACGGTCACGATCGGCATTGTCGGCAAGTATGTGGAGTACGAAGACTCATACAAGTCGTTGAAAGAAGCGCTGGTGCACGGCGCACTGGCGCACAATCTGAAGCTGCAACTGAACTGGATCGAGGCCGAGGGACTGGAAACCGGCGACTACGAATCGCAGCTCGAAGGCTACGACGGGATTCTGGTGCCGGGCGGATTCGGCAAGCGCGGCATCGAAGGCATGCTGATTGCGATTCGCTATGCGCGCGAGAAAAAGGTTCCGTACTTCGGCATTTGCCTGGGCATGCAGACGGCCTGCATCGAATTTGCCCGCAACGTGGTGGGGCTGGCGGAGGCGAACTCGAGCGAGTTCGATCCGGCGACGCCGCATCGCGTGATCTACAAGCTGCGTGAGTTGCGGGGAGTGGAGGAACTCGGCGGCACCATGCGGCTGGGCGCATGGCCCTGCAAAATCGAGCCCAACACGCTGGCGCACAAAATCTACGGTGTGCTCGAAATCAGCGAGCGGCACCGGCACCGCTATGAATTCAATCGCGAGTACGAAGAGCCGATGACGGCCGCAGGCTTGCGCATATCGGGATCCACGCCGGATGGGACGTATGTGGAGATGGTCGAACTGCCGGATCATCCGCATTTCATCGGATGCCAGTTTCATCCCGAGTTCAAGTCCAAGCCGCTGGAGCCGCATCCCATGTTCCGCGCGTTTGTAGGCGCCGCCTATGAGTATGGACTGAAGCGCCGGGCGGAAAAGGAAACTGCCGAGGTGGAGATGTTCCACCGGCCAGGAAGAGTCGCGGGGCGGTAGCGGAAGAACTCACCAAGGAGACACGGAGACACAGAGACACAGAGAAACAGAGAAATCCATTTCTTGATGTTGTTTGTGTCTCCGTGCCTCTGTGGTGAAATGACTTTGCTTTCGGCTAAAGTTAGGTAAGCACTGACTACTGCATTCCAAGTCGGCGATGTCCACATCGGTTCTGGCGATCTGTTCCTCATTGCCGGACCGTGCGTCATCGAGAGCGAAGAGCACGCCATCCGCATGGCGGAGATCATCAAGGGCGTGGCGCGGTCGCTGGAGTTTCCCTTCATCTTCAAGGCCAGCTACGACAAGGCCAACCGCACGTCCATCCGCAGCTATCGCGGCCCGGGACTGAAGGAAGGCCTGCGCATCCTGAAAAAAATAAAAGATGAGTTGCAGTTACCCGTGCTCACCGACGTGCATGAAACTGCGGATGTGGGCAAAGTTGCCGAGGTCGTGGATGTGCTGCAGATTCCGGCATTCCTGAGCCGGCAGACGGATCTGGTGGTGGCCGCGGCTCTGAGCGGGCGGGCCGTCAACATCAAGAAGGGCCAGTTCGTCGCCCCATGGGACATGCGGCATGCGGTCGAGAAGTGCCGCCAGGCGGGCAATTCGCAGGTATTTCTGACCGAGCGCGGGGCCAGCTTCGGCTATAACAATCTGGTGGTGGACATGCGCTCGCTGGCCATCATGCGTAAATTCGCGCCCGTGGTTTTCGACGCGACCCACGCGGTGCAATTACCGTCGGCCCAGGCCGACGACAAAGGACCAGCGGTGAGCGGCGGACAGCCAGAGTTTATTCCGTTGCTGGCACGGGCGGCGGTAGCGGCGGGAGTGGATGGGGTGTTCCTGGAAGTCCACGACAATCCGAAGGAGGCGAAGTCGGACGGGGCCAACGCGCTGGACTCCACCAAGCTGCGCGGAGTGCTGAAAGAGTTGCTGGCGGTGAAGAAGGCTTTGGCGGAAGCGTCCGCGACGCCGTAACTCAGACCTCAGACCTCAGACAACACCCTCTTCCGGGGCTGAGGTGCGACGCCTGAGGCCCGACGTTGCCTCTTGGACTATTCCAGCACGAAGATATTCTTCTTCGCGCACATTTCCTTCAGCACCTTCGGCCAAACCGTCACGCTGACCTCGCCCAGGTGCGCTTTCCGCAGCAGCAACATCAGAGTGCGGGACTGGCCGATGCCGCCGCCGACGGAGAGCGGCAGTTCGTTGTTGATAATGCCCTGGTGATAGGGGAACTTGAGGTTGTCGAGCAGGCCCGATATCTCGAGCTGGCGGCGGAGCGTTTCGGCATTGACGCGGACCCCCATCGAACTGAGCTCGTGGCGGCGCTGCGTAACGTGGTTCCAGACCAGGATGTCGCCGTTCAGGCCATGAGTGTCGCGCTGGGTTTGGTCGCTCGTATCTGTGATCCAGTCGTCGTAGTCGGCAGCCCGCATCTCGTGAGGATAGCCGTCTTTCAGGAGCCAGCCGATGCCGATGATGAAAATTGCGGGATGCTTTTGCAGGATGACCGTCTCGCGCCGTTTACGCGGCAGGTCGGGATACATGGCCAGAAGTTCCTCGGCATGAATGAATGTGAGTTCTTCGGGCAGGTTCGGGTAACGGGGCTGGCGCAGTTCGGGGAACATAGCCTGCGCGAATTTCTCGGCGCCGACCAGAACTTTCCAGATCTTGCTGACGATGTACTTGAGGAATTCCAGGTTGCGCTGTTCGGCCGTGATTACGCGCTCCCAATCCCACTGATCCACGTAAGCGGAGTGGTCGTGATCAAGGAAGTAGTCTTTGCGCACGGCGCGCATGTCGGTGCAGATGCCTTCTCCGGCGCGGCAGTCAAACTGTTTGAGAGCCACTCTCTTCCACTTGGTGGCGGCCTGCACGACCTGGGCATCCACCGGGTGCAGGTTGCGGTCGTTGGAGATGTGAAACTGGACGGGAGTGCGCGATCCGTCGCGGTCGAGCATGTCGTTGACGCCGCTTTCCGCGTCCACAATCAGCGGCACCTCCACCATCATAAGGCCGAGTTCCTTGCATAGATTGTCTTCGATATAACGCTTCACCTGAAACAGCGCCTGCTGGGTCTCCTTGGGAGTCAGGAGCGGGTGATAGTCGCGGGGCAGAATCTTTTCCAGTTCGGCGTAGTCCCCAATTCCCGGACCGGCCAGGTCCGCCTTCTTGCTGGCTTGCGTGTCGGTTGGTGCGGCACTGCCATGTCCAACTGTTTCGCGCTCAAGAGTCGGGGCCAGACTGTTGGTTCGATCATCAGAGATGAGGTTACTCATAATAAGTGCTCCTTATAAGTGCTCCTTCGGCAGCGGAGCAGTCCACCGCCGTTGTGGCGTGAGCTATGGCTCCATTGGAGTTCCGGCGGAAAGCATAAACAGTGACGGCGGTCACAGAGGGACGTGCGGTAAGTAACACCGCGCTAAGCCTGAAGCGCCGAAAACCGCGGCTCGGCCTCCGTCTCCGATGTGTTAGATTGAATTTCCTCCCATGAAGCAGGTTGCGAACTGGGCTTTGAACGTGGCCGCGGTGCGCGGGGCGAGCTACGCTGACGCGCGGATCGTCGCGCAGCGCAGCCGTGCGCTCACCACCAAGAATGGCAAGGTGGGCAGCGCGTCTGACGCAGAATCGGTGGGCGTGAGTGTGCGGGTGATTTGCGACGGTGCGTGGGGATTCGCCGCCTCCGGAAAGTTGGGGCGCGGCGCAGTCGAGGCCACTGCAGCCAGCGCGGTCGAGATCGCGCGCGCTTCGGCACGGGTGAAACGCGACGATGTCCGCCTGGCCCCGGAGAAGCCCGCTGTCGCGGAGTGGACGACGCCGCATAAGGTCGACCCCTTCACCGTCCCAGTCGAACAAAACATCGAGCTGTTGTTGAAGATTGACGCTGAGCTGCGATCAGTTTCAGGAATCACGCTGGCCGAAACCAACCTGAATTTCAATCGCGAAGAGCAGTGGTTCGTCTCATCCGAAGGCTCCGACATTCACCAGACCAAGATCTCCACCGGAGCGGGATACGCGGCCTACGCCTTTGCCGGCAATGAGATTCAGAAGCGGTCGTATCCGAATTCCTACGGCGGGCAATGGCAAAACAAGGGATATGAACTGATTGAAGAATTGAAACTGGTGGAAAACGCGCGGCGCATCGCCGAGGAAGCTGTGGCCCTACATCAGGCCGCTCAATGCCCGGAAGGAAAGTTCGACATCATTCTCGACAATTCGCAGCTTGCGCTGCAGATTCACGAGTCAGTCGGGCATCCGATCGAGTTGGATCGCGTGCTGGGAATGGAGGCGAATTTCGCGGGGACGTCTTTTCTCACTCTGGACAAGCTGCGCACTTTGCAATACGGAAGCGACCTCGTGAACGTTGTTGCCGATGCGCGGCAGGAGCATGGGCCCGGCCTCGGGACATTCGGTTTCGACGACGAAGGAGTGCCGGCGCAGTGCACGCCGATCATCACCAACGGCCTGTTCACGGGATATCTCAGCTCGCGCGAGACCGCGCACACCATCGGCGAAAGCCGCTCGGGAGGAACGCTGCGCGCGGAAGGGTGGAACCGGCTGCCGATGATCCGCATGACGAACGTGAGCCTGCTGCCGGGTGAGAAACCACTCTCGCTCGAACAGTTGATCGCCGCCACAGATCAGGGAATTCTGATGCAGACCAACCGCTCCTGGTCCATTGACGACAAGCGCTACAACTTCCAGTTCGGATGCGAGATCGGATGGGAGATCAAGAATGGCAAGCGGGTCCGGATGGTGAAGAATCCTTCGTACTCGGGGATCACGACGGAATTCTGGAATTCACTCGATGCGATCTGCTCACGTGAAGAATGGACGCTGTGGGGCACGCCGAATTGCGGCAAGGGCCAACCGCAGCAGGTTATGGGAACCGGGCATGGCGCGGCGCCGTCGAGGTTCCGGGGGATCAAAGTGGGGAGTGCGTATAAGTCGGGCTAGTCCAACATAGAGGCCCAGAGAACAGCTACGTAAGAGCAAATGCTGACCAAGGACCAAGCCGGCGACGTCTTCGATCGCATCACGCGCCTCTCGACCGCGGACGAAGTGGAAGTGCTTTTTTCCGGCGGCCGCTTTGCTCTTACTCGCTTCGCCAACAACACCATCCACCAAAACGTGGCCGAAGAAAATTCGGCTGTCTCCGTGCGCACGGTGTTTGGGGGACGGACAGCGCGGGCTTCGACCAACAAGTTCGACGATGAAAGCCTGCGGCAGGTGGTGCAGGCGTCGGAAAGTCTGGCGAAAGTCCAGCATCCGGATCCAGACCTTTTGCCCATGCCCGACTCTCTCGAAGCTACCGGCAAGGCAGGCAGGAACTCGGGACCAGCACTCTCTCGCTACTTCGAACAGACTGCTGGCATCACGCCCCAACAGCGGGCCGCCGGGGTCAAGCAAATCGTCGGCGTGGCGGAGGAGCACAAGCTCACCACCGCCGGAGTGTTCTCCAGCGCGGACTCCTTCGAGGGCATCTTCAATTCGCGCGGCCTGAGCAACTGGCACACCCAGACTCTGGCCGAGATTTCCATCACCATGCTGGCCGAGGATTCCTCCGGCTGGCAGAAGGCAAATTCGCCCGACATTACGAATCTCGACCCCTTGGCCCTGGCCGAGACGGCCGCGAAAAAGGCGGTGGACTCAGCCCGTCCGCGCCAGATACCCGCGGGAAATTACACCGTGATCCTGGAACCGGCTGCCGTGCTCGATATCGTCGGGTTCATGTTCTGGGATTACGCCGGCATGGCCATTCTCGACCAGCGCTCGTTTCTTACCGGGCGTATCGGCGCCAAGCTGTTCGGCGACAACATCACAATCTGGGACGATGTGGCGCATCCGCTGCAGACGGGTTGCCCCTTCGATGGAGAAGGCGTGCAACGGCAGCGGGTGGGACTGGTCGAGAACGGTGTGATCAAGCGCGTGGTCTATGCCCGGGCGACGGCAGAGAGAATGAAGCGCTCGGAGCATCGCGACCAAGCCGGGCCGATCGAGGCCACGGGCCACGGTTTCGCCCTGCCCAACGAGATGGGAGAAATGCCGCTGAATATCGTGTTTGCCCCGGCAGGCGATCCCCCAACTGGCGATCCGACGACAGTCGAGCAAATGATCTCTTCAACCGAACGCGGAGTGCTGGTGACGCGCCTCTGGTATATCCGCGAAGTGGACCCCTACGACAAGATGTTGACCGGCATGACCCGCGACGGCACGTTCCTGGTCGAAAACGGGCGCGTGCAGTGCGGCGTGCGGAATTTCCGCTTCAATGAAAGCCTGATCAACATGTTGTCGAACGTGGAAGCCATGAGCGCTCCGGTGAGATCGTGCGGAGAAGAATCGTTCGACATGGTCGTCCCCGCAATGAAGGTGAAGGGATTTCACTTCACCGAAGTAACGAAGTTCTGAGGCGGTCAGCGGTTCGCAACCTTCCCGTCAGCGCCCCGCCGAATCCGGAAATTGCGCGGAATTCACCCCAAATTAGCCGTTCATTTTGGGTTGCGGGTGGGCTGATTTCCTTCCTTCGCCCGCTCTTCTAAATCACCCCTAATTCTCTCAAAGAAAAGCAGTTAACCCCCCGTTGTTCCATGACTTCGGTAACTTTGCGCGGCTAATCCGCGGGTGTACGCTGCCGTTGAGTTCCGAAGAGTGTCGGAAAAATGCGGCGAGGCACTTCGGACGGGAAGGTCGTTGCCAACGTGGCAGTGGAAGCGGAAAAAAACGCGATGGCGGAGCCGGCGAGCGTGACGCACTACGAAGACATGCAGAGTGCGCCGCGATTTCCTTTGCACCTGTCAGCCTCAGTCAAATCGCAGGGCAGCGCGTACACGGCGGAGACCGAAAACATTTCCGCCAACGGCGTGCTCCTGGCCATGGACAACGACGTGCCCGTGGGTTCGATGGTGGATTTCACGATTGCGCTGCCCGCCGATGTGGTGGGCGCGCCGCAGAATGTGCAGATTGACTGCCGTGGCCGCGTGGTCCGCAGCTTCGAGGATCGGGGCCGCCGCGGCGTAGGCGTGGTAATTGACGAATATCATTTCGAGCGGGCGTAGGCCAAGGGACTGAATGGCAAGCATTCCGGTGGTGGAAGAAGATCTCGGAGCAGGGGACGACGGCAAGGGCCAGTTTGTCCGCGTGATCGTCGCCGACACGCAGGCCATCTTCCGCGCCGGACTGCGCAAGGTTTTCGCGCTGGAAGATGACATTCGCGTCGCAGGCCAGGCCGAAACGCTGGCCCAAGTCCAGTCCGCGGTGAAGAAATTTTCCTGCGACGTGGTGATTTTTGAAGCGGCCCTGGGGCCGCATCCGGTGGAAGCAGTGGCCGAGTTGCTCCGCCAGAACCCGCAGCTGCGGGTCGTGGTGGTGACGCCCGGAGCCGAGGAAGAGCTCACGCTGGAACTGTTCCGCCGGGGTGCGCACGGCATCGTATCTCGAGAGGTCGAACCCGAGCTGCTGGTGGACTGCCTGCGCAAAGTGGCCGCCGGAGAAACCTGGCTCGACACCCAAGCCACTCACTGGGTCATGGACGCATACCGCAACCAGAACAGCCGCCCCGCCGGGGCACGGCCCAAGGTTCAACTCACGCCGAAAGAGACCCTGATTGTTTCCTGTGTCACTCAGGGAATGAAAAACAAAGAGATTGCATTGCGCGTCGGCACGACCGAGCAGGTAGTAAAGAATTACCTGCGCAAGGTGTACGACAAACTGGGAGTGGCAGACCGTCTGGAACTGGCGTTGTACTGTCTGAATCACCACGTGGTGGACAATACGAAAGTCCCCGCGTTACCGGCATCGCCAGTGAACGGCAAGAACGCCAACGCCATGGCCGCGGGCGCGGCTCCCGGCGCTGCTTCCACTCCATCCGCTCCTTCCCCTGCTGGCGCGGCAGTTGCTGCCGTCCCGGATTCTTCGGAAACAACCTCCTGAAACTGCCCCTCCCGTTCTTGATTTCCTTTCACAAGTTGCAGTTGCCGCCGCTTCCCCATAGAATTGAACAGAATGCAAGAGCCGTGGAATCGCCAGGATTCGCGGCAGCATAGAACGCTTCTTTCAGGGTCGTTCCTTCCATCGAGTCTTGCCGGAGAGATGGCCGAGTGGCTGAAGGCGCACGCTTGGAAAGCGTGTTTAGGGGAAACTCTAACGTGGGTTCGAATCCCACTCTCTCCGCCAGTTGTCTT
>Ga0316363_10000726_pt1 | contig 37166 bp, 37 predicted proteins | sample Sb_taG_3_FD_200459 | JGI IMG/M metagenome (GOLD analysis project Ga0316363, IMG submission 200459) | Peat soil microbial communities from Weissenstadt, Germany - Sb_50d_a_PC metaG (v2) (version 2) | ecosystem: Environmental > Terrestrial > Soil > Wetlands > Peat | place: Germany: Weissenstadt...
ATGATGGCCCGCAAGACAGAGCAATCCCGCAAGCTGCAGAAACGCGCCGAACAGTTGATTCCCGGAGGTGTGAACTCCCCGGTGCGCGCTTTTCGCGCGGTGGGCTGCCACCCGCTGTACATCGTGCGCGGCCAGGGTTCGCACATTTGGGATGCGGACGGCAACGAGTATGTGGACTACATCGGCTCCTGGGGTCCGCTCATCCTCGGGCATGCAGCGCCCACAGTCATCGAGGCCGTGATCGCAGCGGCGCACAATGGCACCAGCTTCGGGGCTTCCACTCCCGCCGAAGCGGATCTCGCCGAGCTGGTGATTTCCGCTTTTCCGCACATGCAAAAGGTTCGCTTCGTCAGTTCGGGCACCGAAGCGACCATGTCGGCCATCCGCCTGGCGCGCGCGTATACCAAGCGCAAATACGTTGTGAAGTTTGAGGGCTGCTATCACGGGCACGCCGACGCGCTGCTGGTGAAAGCGGGATCGGGCGTTGCCACGCTGGGCATTCCGGGTTCGGCGGGCGTCCCGGAAGAATTCACCCAGTTCACGCTCGCGCTCCCCTACAACGACACCGGCGCGCTCGAGCAAGCTTTCGAAAAATTCAGGCATCAGATTGCCTGCGTCATCGTGGAGCCGGTCGTGGGCAACATGGGATGCGTGCCTCCGGCGCGCGGATACCTTGAAGCTCTGCGCGTCATTACCTCGCGTGATAAGGCGCTGCTGATTTTCGACGAGGTTATGACCGGATTCCGCCTTGCCTTCGGCGGAGCACAGGAACTCTATGGGATCAAGCCTGATCTCACCACCATGGGCAAAATCATCGGCGGAGGTTTGCCCGTGGGTGCCTACGGCGGACCGAGCGAAATCATGGATCTGGTCGCGCCGCTCGGCCCGGTGTATCAGGCCGGAACGCTTTCCGGGAATCCTCTGGCTATGGCCGCCGGATATGCCACGCTGTGCTATTTGCGCGAGCACAAGGATGTTTACTCGAAGCTCGACAAACTCGCCGGCGAAGTGGTTGCCGGTGTAGCGACCGCAGCCAAAGACGCCGGCGTGACCATGTGCCACAACCGGGTCGGCTCGATGTTTACCTGGTTCTTCGCAGCGGGCCCAGTCACCGACTGGACTTCCGCCGCCAAATCCGACACCGAAGCCTTCGGGCGTTTCTTCCGCGCGATGATCGAGAATGGCATCTACCTGCCGCCGTCGCAGTTCGAAGCGGCGTTCCTAGGTGCCGCGCACACCGAACAAGACGCGCAGCAAACCATCGCGGCAGCGAAGCAGGCGTTCGCGACGGTGCATGCGTAGAAGAAGCTCTCAGTTCTCAGCTGTCAGCTCTCAGTAAAACCTACTCACGTAGGGACAACCGCCCTCGGCTGTCCAGGGGAGCAAGGTCCACCGAGTTTCTCAAGGTCACTACTTCTGTTTGACGAACACGTCTGTGAGCTGCGCAATGGTTACCGTGGCGGTAAACGCCACACTAATCGCGCTGCTGGCCGGAATTAAGAACCGAGTAACCCAACCGGCGCGCTGGAGAAAATCCGCCGCGAAAATGACCATCGATGATCGCCAGAGCAGAATATATCCGCCGAATTGGGCCACCGACAAAACGACAAACAGCGTCCAGTGCCAGCGTTTCAGGGTGACCGTCATGTGGCAGATTATAAGCTGAGAACGGAGAACTCTAACTGACAGCTGAGAGCTGACAGCTGACAGCCTTCATCATCTCCGGCACTGTCACAAACTCATACCCCTCATCCTTGTACCGCCGGATCAAATTCTCCGTCGCAATCACCGTCTGCGCGCGGTCTGCGCCCATGGCGCGATGTCCGCCATCGTGCAGCAGGATCACGTCACCGCCGCGCATCTGCCGCACAACTTTTTTCTCGATCACCGCGGCGGGCGGAGCATTCCAGTCGTAACCGGTCACGTTCCACATCACCGTCTGGAGTCCGAATTCGCGCGCGATTCTTATCGTCGCCGGGCGTCTTCCTCCAAATGGCGGACGAAATAGATTCGAATGCTTGCCGATTGCTTCCTCTAAGGCCTGATGGCAGTCAACCAGTTGCGTGCGCGTCTGCGCTTCCGATTCGAAGATGAGCAGCGGATGCGTGAAGGTGTGATTGCCGATAATGTGTCCTGCCTGCGCCACCGCGCGCGCAGCCTCGGGGCGCTGCTGTACGTAGCGGCCAATCATGAAGAACGTCGCCCGCACACCGTGCTTCGCCAGCACATCAAGCAACTTCAGCGTGTGCGGATCATTCGGCCCGTCATCGTAGGTCAGGGCGATTTGCTTGCTCCCTCGAATCCCTCCAGCAAACGTCCGCCCGTACCACTGTCCTGTCGGCGCCATGGACTGGTACGCCGCGGCGGAAGCGGTCGCTGCTGCCGTCAGTCCAATCAGAGCAGGGAGCATGATCGAATTGTAAATGGAGGCAAAGGAGGTCAGAGGTTAGAGGTCAGAATGCAGAGGTGAAAACCAACGCATCGTGGTCCCGGCTTTTAACCTCTGCAATCTGACCTCTGACCTCTGCAATCCACAATTGCGTCCGGACGCGAAGCAATATATTCTGCTCACGACAATCCATGGCCAAGCTTTTCGAGCTTCCCCGTTACATTGCGGTCGAAGGTCCCATACGAGTTGGGAAGAGCACGCTGGCGCGGGTTCTTGGAGAGCGCCTGGCCGCCCAGCGCGTCATCGAGCCAGAAGACAATCCATTTCTTAAGGCGTTCTACGAAGGTGAGCGCGGCGCAGGCTTCCAGGCACAGTTGGCTTTCCTGATTCGCCGCTTTGAGCAACTGCGCGCGCTCGATCTGGGTCCGCGTTCGAATAAGACCGTCGTGTCCGATTACATTTTTGAAAAAGACAAGCTCTTCGCCTGCCTTAACCTCAACGATCAGGAACTCGATACCTACAATCGCTACTTCAATTATTTTCGTGAACAACTTCCCACGCCCGACCTCGTCATCTATCTGCAGGCCACGCCGGAAGTGCTGAAGAAACGGCTGAAGAAAAAGAACGTGGCCGGCGAGAAGGCCATCAGCGAGGATTACCTGATGGAAGTGGTGAAGGCCTACGAACACTTTTTCTTTCACTACACGCAATCCGACCTGCTGATCGTGAACACCTCCGAGATCGACTTCGTCGACCGCAACGAAGACTTGCAAGAACTGCTGAAGAAAGTCTCTGCGCCGATCAAGGGCACGCAATATTTCCTGCCGCTCGGGAGCACGGAAGCGGCCAGCGCGTAGGAGAAGGTCTCAGGTCTTAGGTGTCAGGTCCCAGGGAAATCAAGGTCAACGGCAGCGGATTTTCGCCTGTTTACCAGTTTTGCGAGGGGGTACCCCCCCTCCCCCCATTTCCCCGCAAAGCATTCAATCTAAACTAGTTAACTCCAAAGTATTCAAAAATAAAGACTTAGCTATGAGACATGTAGATTTTGGCGCCATTTTGGAGAAAATTTTGCTGCGTGATTCGTTGCTTCAGCGTCGATTTTTCAAAGATCTGAAACTGGCTTGGGCCGGCTTGAGGACCGTCTCTGGAGACGGGCGCACGTCTGGATTCTTCGATCCGATCGTCATTATCGCGCGCGGCGGAAGGGAGGTCTGTGATAGTGCACACAGGAGATTTGTGATGAAAAAAGGGGCGGGGATCAGATGCGATCTTGCGCGGATCGCCGAATGTTATTACAATTGTAATAACAACGGAGGAGCGCCATGGTTGAACTCAAGATCCGCAAGTTTGGCAACTCGCTGGGCGTGGTTCTTCCGAAAGAAGTGATCGACCGCTTGCAGACCAGCAACGGGGAGCGGCTCTTTCTTATCGAGTCGGGGGACGGCGATTACCGGCTCACGCCTTACGATCCGGCGTTCGAGAAGAAAATGGCGAAGGCGGAGGAAATCATGTCCCGCTATCGCAACACGCTGCACGCTCTTTCAAGGTAAACAAGCAAGTGAAAAAGAAAGAACCTCTCTGGATCGAAGAGCGCGATGTGCTTGCGATCCACGACCGGCTCCTGGCGCTGTACGGCGGGGCTACCGGGTTGCGTGACCGGGGCCTTTTGCAGTCAGCTCTGGCGCGTCCCCGCCAGCACCATGCTTATGCCGACGCATTGGACGTCGTCGAAATGGCCGCCCTCTACACTGCCGGCATCGTCCGCAACCATCCTTTTGTCGATGGCAACAAGCGAACGGGGTTTGTGATTGGCGTTCTCTTTCTCGAACTCCACGGCTTCGACTTCACGGCCAGCGAGGCGGATGCTACCCAGGGCGTTATGGCTCTGGCAGCAGGCACGCTCGATGAAGCTGGTTACACGGCATGGCTGCGGGAGAATGTGAAGCGCAAGCGGAGGCGGTAGCGGGAATGCTTTGACGCGCGAGACGCGGCGAGTGCGTAAAGCGGTCGTCATCGGATAATCTTTCATTGTCGGCTTTGTCCAAAGGAGAACCCTGTGGAGGAGTTCCGCCTCGGCGACCAGGTAATTCGCTACGACCGCGAAGCGACAGCAGCCGCGTACAACGCGGTTCCATTAGGCGATGCGGATCGGTGTACCTGCGTTTACTGCCGTAACTTCGCGGCACAGCGAGCTAACGTTTATCCGCCGGACTTTCGGGCGCTTCTTGAACAGCTCGGAATTGATCCCAACAAAGAAGGAGAGGTCTACGATGTAGCCGGGCCATTCGAGCTTAGTATCCGTCCCACAGGAGGTTGGTTCTATTTTGTGGGTGGGTTCATCGAGAAGGGCGAGAGACTAATCCAGACTGGAGATTTCCAGTATTGGTTCCAACCATCTTTTCCTCGTCCTCCCGCTTGCTTCGGAGAACGCGTGGCGGCGGTAGAGTTCGCCGCAAAAATACCTTGGGTGCTGGATGAGAGTTCTGCGGGGTGATTTTGGCGAGCATTACTTTTGAGCCGCGGCAACTGCCCAGCCCCTAAAGGGGCATCTGAATTCAAAGAACTTACGGCATCGCCGAAGCGATGCCCTGATACGAAACTGGAATTTTCCAGCAGTTTAGGCCATCGACGCAGGCCAACGACCAACGACTATCGACCAACGACCTTTTTGCGGCTATAATGCCCCCAGCGTCATCCAACTACTGCAAGACGACGCGTACAGGCTCTATCCGCCCAGTTTGCGGAGGGGCACTGGAGGACATTGTGAGTCTCACTCCTATCGGCGAACCTCGCCGGAAGATCACCACTGCTACTATCCGCGAAAAGAAGTTTCAGCGCGATCCCATCACCTGCCTTACCGCCTACGACTACCCGACCGCGCGCCTGGTCGACGAGGCCGGCATCGACATTGCGCTGGTCGGCGACTCGCTTGCCATGACCATGCTTGGCTACGAGAACACGCTCTCGGTCACGGTCGACGAGATGCTGCACCACGTCAAGGCCGTGCGCCGTGGCGTGAAACACGCGCTGCTCATTGCCGACATGCCCTACGGGTCTTATCAGGTTGACCCCAACGAAGCCATTCACAACGCCGCCCGCTTCGTGAAAGAAGGGGGCGCCGAGGCGGTCAAGATGGAAGGCGGCGAGAAGCGCGTGGACGTGATCCGTCGCGTGATCGACGCCGAGATTCCCGTCGCCGGACACATCGGCCTCACTCCGCAATCGGTCAACGTGATGGGCGGCTACAAAGTTCAGGGTAAAACGCTGAACTCCATCGAGCAGCTTATGCGCGACGCCGTTGCGCTCGACCGCGCCGGCGTCGCTTGCATTTATCTTGAAGGGATTCCGCGGGAAGTCGCGGCCATGATCACCCTTGAGGTTGAAACTCCCATGATCGGCATCGGCGCCGGGCCGGATTGCGATGGGCAGGTGCTCGTCTTCCACGACCTGGTCAACCTGACGTTCGGACATGCGGCAAAATTCGTTCGCCGCTACGGAGACGCCGCCGCGCTGATCACGGAATCCATACTGGCCTTCAAGGCCGACGTGGTTGCGCATCAGTTCCCGAACGACGCTGAGAGCTACCACCTGCCGAAGGAAACGCAGGCCGCACTCGAAACGGTACTCCACCGCAAGCACGCCATGCAGCGATAATGGCGGGTGGAGAAAAACGTCGTGCGAGACCTCGTGCGGAACATTGGTCGGGACATTGTTCGGGACATTGTGCAACTGACTGTCACCTTAATGCTGTTGGGGGCTCTGCTGGGCTGCTCCAAGCCGCCGCAAACGCCCACCGCGGAAACGCCGCAGCCGACCGGCCTCGAGTCCATCCCGGCACCGGATCCCTCGAAATATCCGCCGCTTAGCAATATGGCACACTGGCAGAATCCTTATTTCGTGGTGCGCGAGGATGGGATCGGTTTCGTCGATCTTTCCAATCGCGAGATCCACCTGCTGAAGCCGGAAGAAATCCCGGCCGAACTGGTCTCGCTGCCATCGAGCGCATGGCCTTACGGCCGCGTGGTGCTGGTGGCGCAAGCCGTTCCCAACAATCCAACCCAACAGACGAAAGCAGACCTGCGCAAGAACCGCGCCCTGCTCCTGGGAACCCTGAAGGAATTAGACGTTCAATTCCGCGAGGCGCCCTGAGCGGGCAATCGACTGCAGACTGGCGGTCGGGCCGCCGCCCCTAAAGGGGCGGTCAAAACTGGATGAATGTCGGCATCGCTAAAGCGATGCCCTGATATGAACCTCGGTTTCTCCGCAGCCTGTTAAGCGTTGACGCCCCGAGCCATGAAGATATGCTCCACCATTGCGGAAGCTCGCGCCGCGTGCCTTGATGCCCGCGCGGGCCGCAGACGCCTGGGCCTCGTTCCAACGATGGGCGCTCTGCATGAAGGGCACTTGTCGCTGGTGCGCGCTGCGGAAGCGCAGTGCGACGCCGTTGCCGTTTCCATCTTCGTGAATCCCACCCAATTCGGACCGGCGGAAGATTTGTCGAAATATCCGCGGCAATTCGAGCGCGACTGCCGGCTGCTGGAAAAAGAAGGTGTAGATATCCTGTTCGCGCCGCCGGTCGAAGAGATTTATCCGGACGGGCTAGTCACCTGGGTGCTGGTCGAGAGCCTGAGCGAAAAGCTTGACGGACGCTCGCGCCCCGGCCATTTCCGCGGGGTGACCACGATCGTCGCCAAGCTGTTTCACATTATCGAGCCCGAGGCCGCGTTCTTCGGACAGAAAGACGCCGCGCAGCTGGCCGTGATCCGGCGCATGGTGCGCGACTTGAATTTCCCGGTGGAAATTGTCGCCTGCCCGATCGTGCGCGAGCCCGATGGCTTGGCCATGAGTTCGCGCAACGCGTACCTGAATCGAGAAGAGCGCAGCCGCGCACTCGTGCTGCAGCGCTCTTTACAGAAAGCTCGGCAGCAATTCCACGACGGGGAAAAAAGTGCAGCGAAGCTGATCTCCGCCGCCAAAGAAGTCTTCGCCAGCGAGCCGCAAGTCGTGCTCGATTATTTCGAGATGGTTGATCCCGACACGCTCGATCCCGTGGAACGGATATCGCGAAGGACGCTGGTGGCGGTCGCCGCCCACGTCGGCTCTACGCGGCTGATCGACAATCTTGTTCTGAATCCGTGAACCGAGATAGTGCGACCAGCCGGCGGCTCAGAACATTTTCAGTTCCTTGGCAATATGCCTTATGGTTGCGTATTCTTCGTCGTTGGCCACGATAAATTGTTTGGCGCGGAGAATCTTTAAGACGGGATCGTCTTTGCCTTCCTTCAGGGCGAGGAGGGCGTGGGCAAATTTTTCTCGCTCGGCCTCGGGCACATCCTTGCGAGCCACATATACGTAATCGACAAAGGGTTTGGAGGCATAGAAAACGCGGACCTTCTTACTGTCCAGTTTTCCGCCACTGATCTGAGAGTTGAGAACCGTTTCGTCTAAAACTCCGGCGTCGACCACTCCACTTTCCACCAGTGCTGCGGTCGCAACATGGCTGCCGCTGTAGCGCAGATTGAGATCGATTTCGGGATTGATTCCCGCCTGCATGAGTTCGCGATAGGGTATTAGATGAGCGCTGGCCGAGTTGATATCGCCGAAGGCGAACCGCTTTCCCTTCAGGTCGCGGAGCGAATGGATCGACGAGCCGCCGCCGGTAATGAAGACCGAGTGAAATTGCAGGTCAGAAATGCGCTGGACGAGCGGGATGACTCCGTACTTCGCATGAGCCCGGACGTACATCAGCGCACCCAGGCAGGCGAAATCGTAAGATCCATCTGCCAGGTGGGCAACCGTCTCGTTGTAGAGGTCGGGAGCTGTAAGATTCACCGGTCGTCCCATTGCCTTCGTGAGATAGGCCCGCAGAGGCTCCCTCTCTGCCTGAGTCAATCCATCGAAGACCAAACCAACGATGATCGGCTTGTCGGCGCCGTAGAGCGCGGCGCTGACCAGAACACAAATTACCGCCAACACTGTGTTCCGAGCTAGTAAAAGCATCGAGTATCTCTTCGGGCGCGCAATTCAACCGGGGGTTGTTTAGAGTGCGTCCAACAACGGCTCTAAGGAGGCATCGCCTCGGCCTCAGTTAGGCCCTCGTCTAGCAACTAATACATGATTTGGATCACACGGTGGTAGTCACGAATGGACGTATTACAGCCTGCGCCCCGAGACAAATGGATTTCCGGCGATGAAGAAACGCAACGGCTGCTCGGCGGACTTTACGATCCCGACGCGCGGTGTGACCATTACGCGTCGCACGCGATAGCCGTCATCGACAATGCGGAGGTCGGAGCCCGCGCTTACCAGGCTTTTTCCGTTGTCGCGCTCGCGGGTGATTTCCAGGGCTTCGGTCAGGCGTCCTGGGCCGGAAGAAATTTTCTTGAGAAGAGCAATCTTCTTGAGGCCGGATTCTTTCGGTGGCACGATCCTTCGTGCTTCTGCCATCTGCTCGATGCCCGCCACCGGCTCCAGAGCGCGAAAGAGCACGCAGCCGGGAACTCCGTCGGGCAGGCAGGAAACATTCAGGCAGTGGTGATTGCCATAGATGAAGTACACGTAGGCGTGACCGGGAGGACCGAAGAGGACGGAATTGCGCGGCGTCCGGCCCGCGGCCGCGTGCGCGGCCGCATCGCCTTGGCCGAGATAGGCTTCGGTTTCGACAATTCGTCCGGCCAGAATTCCGCGAGGCGTTTTCCGGAGCAGCAATTTCCCGAGCAGCGCCCGCGCCACCCGCCGGGGATCGCGATTGAAGAAGTCAGTTTTCAGCAATGTGACGCGGCCGGGCGCTTTCATGTCCATCAGGCTATGGCGAAATCCAGAGTTGCTGTGGCCGCGGGCAGCTGCCGAGCTGCGCTCGGCTTGGACGGCCGAGGGCGGCCGTCCCCACACGAGCCGTTTCAGGCTGCGCCTTTCAAATACGCCAGGACTTCTTCCGCGTGCCCCTCTGCCTTCACGTTGTTGAAGATGTGCTTGATCTTGCCGTCGGGGTCAATTACGAACGTCGTCCGCGCGATGCCATGCACTTTCTTGCCGTACATTTGCCTCTCTTTGACCACGCCAAACAGATTCGCGATCTTCTTTTCCGCATCGGCCAGCAGCGGGAAAGGCAAACTGAACTTGTCCTGAAACTTTTTCTGCGCGACCGCCGTGTCCGCCGAAATGCCGAGCAGCACGACGCCTGTCTTCTTGATCTCTTTGTAGGTATCGCGAAAGCCGCACGCTTCCTTGGTGCATCCCGGCGTATCGGCCTTGGGATAGAAATAAAGCACCACGGTCTTGCCGCGAAAATCTCTTGAGGCAACCTCCTTGCCGTTCTCGTCCGTCGTACTGAAGTCTGGGGATTTATCATTAACCTGCATATGGAATTTTCTCCTCGCCGGTCGTTATTACATCGCAAGTTATATCGCAACCGGATGCTCGCCGTCACCTTGGCTGCCTCGGCCTGGCTTGCCGGTTCATGGCTGGTGGCCCAAATCTCAATGCCGCAGTATGGGCGCAAGCCGGTGTCCACCAAGGGACCGCGCGCCCTGGGGCTGATCCAGCTTTCGCCCAAGGGCAACAAAGGCCGCATCATTCCCATTGCCATCATGATGGACGGAAAATTTTACGACGCAGGTTCGTATAAAGCTGCGCCCGTTCCCATGGCTCTTGACTTCGGCATCGTTTACGAAGGTTTTCGCACCGGTGTGTCGCAGGGCGTCTTCACCATCACCCAGCCTGGACAACTCAACCACGTGTGGATCGCCGAAGGCACGTGGCTTCCTGCCGGATCGAAGGCTTTGGAGAAAAGAAAGAAGTACTCGGCGCCCGTGATCGCAGACGAAGACAAGGAGGGGCCACCCGTACTTCACCGTCGCGCCGAAAAGACCGCCTCCGACGGCGGCTCTAATAAAGAGAAAAAGGACGAGCAAAAACCTGCAACCCCTTCGACATCGCCGCCGCCGGCTGCGCCCGGCGCCAGCGCGCCGACCCCGCCGAGCCCGTCGGACACTGCGAAGCCGCCAGCAGCACCAGAGCCCGCGAAGGCGTCTGCGCCTGCATCTGCGTCAGAGGAGCCGATCGAAGATCCGAATCGGCCCCGTCTGCGACGCGGAATGCCGGACTCAAGTGTGCGCCGCGATGTTTATCCGACGTTCGACGCTTTGCCGGCCGCAACTCCGGGCGCGACCGCCGCAGGCACAGCGAAGCCCGATGCGAAGGCGGCAAAGGATTCCGCAGCGGCTTTGCCGCAGATCACCTTTATCCCCGCGATTTCCGATGCCGGCGGGCCCGATCCGCGTCCCTACACCTATGATGTGAAGCCGGCGGAAGAAACCATCTACCGCAACAAGATGCTTGATCTGGCTGCGACGGAAGTTCGCACTCAGGCAAACGCGGCGACGAAAAATGCTGCAACCACGCCCAAGAAATCATCCGCCACGAAATCGGCTGCCAAATCGGGCGGCAAGTTGCCCACTCCGGTCTTCGACGATGTGAGCTTGCGCATCTTTGATCTTTCCAATTCGAATGAGCCGGTGCTGGTGCTCTCGGCGAAAACTCACCCGGTCGTTGTTTCTGCCGGCGTCCCTGCCAGCGCAACCGGACGCGTCGAAGAACCACAGGAGATCACGCTGATTGCCCGCACCAACCTCGAAGGCGAACTCCGGAAACTATTTTTCTCGCAGACGGATTCGCGGCATCTCGACGTCACTCCGCGCATGGAGCTGATCGATGCAGTCGATGCCGACGGCGATGGCCGCGGCGAATTGCTGTTCCGGCGCACCTTCGACGATGGCATCGCCTACGCCATTTACCGCGTCACCGCCGACCGGCTGTGGCCGCTGTTTGAGCCGACACCGTAATTCATTGAGGCATTGAATCAATCGGATCATCGGGCCATCGGGTAATCTACAGGCTCTGTCTTTGAATTCCGATCACCCCGATGGCCCGATTGACTCAATGATTCAATGCCCTCACGCCCCACTTTCCGTTTACAATGTTTGCCTCTCAGGGGTGAACCATGCGCACCGCGCTTCGTGTTGCTGTCCTCGTTGCGGTACTCGCTTGTCTCGCGGCGGGCTTCTGCTTTGCTCAGGATCAGGACTTCAGCAAAGTCCAAATCAAAGTTTCGAAAGTTGCCGGCAATGTTTACATGCTGGTGGGGGCGGGGGGCAACATTGGCGCCTCGGTTGGCGATGACGGCATCGTGATCGTTGACGATCAGTACGCTCCTCTCGCGGAAAAAATTCAGGAGGCGCTCAAAGGCATTACCGACAAGCCGGTGCGCTTCATCATCAACACGCATTACCACGGAGACCATACGGGCGGGAACGAATTCTTCCAGAAGCAAGCGCCCATCATCGCGCAGGACAACGTCCGCAAGCGGCTGGAAGAGGGCGGTCAGGCGGGCAACGGCGGGTCGCTGCATATGGAAAACAAGCCGCAGCCGAAGGGCGCGCTGCCGATTATCACGTTTGATCACGACATTACGGTGCACTTGAACGGGGAGGACATCCGCGCGCTGCATTTCCCGGCCGGACACACCGACGGCGACTCGGTCATCTATTTTCCGAAGTCGAACGTGGTGCACATGGGCGACGATTTCGTGACCTACGGCTTCCCCTTTATCGACGTGGACAGCGGCGGCAGCATCGACGGCATGATCAGCGGCGTCGAGGGAGCCATCGCCCAGCTTCCGCCCGACGTGAAGATCATCCCCGGCCACGGCGGGGTTTCGAATCTCGATGACGTGCGCGCCTACATAAAGATGCTGAAAGAAACGCGGGCGGCGGTGCAGGATGCGCTCGACAGGAAAATGACGCTGGAGCAGATGAAGGAGAAGAAGGTTCTCGATCCCTGGAAAAAGTATGCCGGAGAATTCGTCACCGCAGATGTGTTTCTGGAGACGCTGTACAACTCGCTGACCGGACAGAAGAACGGCAAGTTCATCAAGCATAACTAGAGGCCCAGCCCCTAAAGGGGCATCGGCTTGCGAAAAATTGCGGTATCGCTAAAGCGATACCCTGATACGGGCATCTTGCGACCGAGCCTTCGGAACTGAAGAAGATCAACGCTCCGATTCTGGGGCTGTTTGGCGGGCAGGATCGCGGCATTACCCCCGACGATATGAACAAGTTTCAGCAATCCATGGAACAGCTGGGCAAGAAGATTGAGGTGAAGATCTATCCGGACGCGGGACACGCGTTTGAAAATCCCAACAACAAGCAGGGGTACCGGCCGGAGGACGCCGCCGACGCGTGGCGGCGCACGGTCGATTTTCTGGCCGCGACTTGAAAAAGTGAAGCGGCGCAAGTTTCTGGCCCTCAGGGGCTAAAGCTCGCATTTTACGGGCCTTTAGTGGCACGGCTGAAGCCGTGCCCTTCCCAAAAACATTGCCCTGTCGTTCTTGGGAACATGCCATTCTCTTTTGAGGAATATTCAGGAAAACATCTCCGGCGGGGGCGCAAGGAATTTCCACTTGCCAAGTAGTACCGCTCTGGTTACTATGCACGCATCTTTTTTTTTGGATTTGAATTAGTCGCGTACCTATGAATATCGGCGAGACCATCCGCAATTTCCGGCTGCAGCGCAGCATGTCACAGGGCGACATCGAAAAGCGCACTGGCCTGTTGCGCTGCTACCTGTCGCGGGTTGAGAACGGGCACACCATCCCTTCGCTGGACACGCTCGCCAAGATCGCCGGGGCCATGGATCTGGCCTTGTCGCAATTCTTTGCCGAAGGCCACAGCAACGGCCATAAGGGGTTGCCGCAGCTCTCCGACGATGAAGTCCGCTTCCTGAGCCAGATGCGCCGGTATTCGGCGAATCTGAACGACAGTGACCGGAAGCTGGTGCTGGCGATGGTGAAGAAGATGGCGTCGAGCTCGAAGTGAAGCAGCTGCCCTTGGGTACTTTCGTACCATCCCTGGCGTGACCGGCGGGAACCTCGCCATCCTCATCCTGCAACGCTAAGCTGTTGACTGGGGAATCTTTGTGACCACTGATGAAGAACTGAGTCTGCTCGATTCTCAACTTCGCCGGCTGAAGATCGAGTATGAGATTTTCTTCAATAATCCGGCCAAACGGCCTCCCACCGACATCGAATGGAAGGTTCTCTCGTTAATTCGCAAGTTCAGCGATGGCACGCGGATGAGTTTTCAGCAACGCTATAAGTACAACGAGATGGCGCAGCGCTACGCGATTCAAAGCGACCTGTGGCGCAAGAAAATGCGGATTCGGGAAGAGGGCTATCGCCGGCCCTATGATGCGATGCTCTCGGTGCAAGGCGTGCGCGCCGGCGAAGGGCGCGAAGCGAAGCACCATCCAGTCTATGGCCTCAGCCGCAGCCCGCAAACTGCGGCCGCCGAGACGCCGGGAGCTGATCGGGGAGTCGATGAGCCTTTCTCGGTGCAGTGCTCCGGCGGGGCGTCCGAGCGTGAGCAAGTCGAGTCCCTCTACAAGGTGCTGACCGAAGCGAAGGAAAGAGCGGGAGAAAAAGTTTCCGGCAACCTCGATTCTTTCGCGGCGTTCGTCAGGAAAAAGACCAGCGAGATTCGCAAGCAGCACCATTGCGATGCGGTGGTGTACTCGGTCGAGATGCAGGGTGGACACGTGAAACTTAAGGCCAAGGCGAAAGGCTAGAGCCAGTTCTCGGCTCTCAGCTCTCAGCTCTCAACTTCCTGTGATCGGCGCCATTCTCCTTGGTTGCCTGCTTCTGCTTTTTTCTCCGGGCCGTGATGGACCCGCAAAGCTCGGGGCGTCGAAGACTGAGAACCGGGAACTGAGAACTCCCACCCAAGCTGCTAGAATCTCCCTTCGTTCCCGAGGGCCTTATGTCTAAAATCCAGCGCGCCATTCTTAGCGTTACCGATAAATCTGGACTGGTTGATTTTGCCCGCAAACTCGCCGAGTTCGGCGTCGAACTCGTTTCTACCGGCGGCACGGCTAAGCTGCTGCGCGATTCCGGCATCGCCGTGAAGGACATTTCCGAGCTGACCGGGTTCCCGGAAATGCTTGATGGGCGCGTCAAGACGCTGCATCCGAAGGTGCACGGGGGCATCCTGCATCGCCGGGAAGACAGCGGCCATCGCGCGGCGGTCGCCGAGCATGGCATTCCGGCCATCGACATGGTGGTGGTCAACCTGTACGCCTTCGAAAAAACCGCCGCCAAGCCGGGCGTGCACTTCGAAGAGTTGATTGAAAACATCGATATCGGCGGCCCGTCGATGATCCGTTCGGCAGCTAAGAATTTTCAGGATGTCGCGGTCGTTACCTCGCCCGTCGATTACGGCGCGATTGCCGAGGAGATGGCGCGATCGGGCGGAGCGCTGTCCAGGGAAACGAAGTGGCGGCTGGCGCAGAAGGCGTTTGCGACGACTGCGGCCTACGATTCCGCAATCGCCTCGACGCTCGAGCGGGTGGGCGGCGACTTAGAGTTAAAACCAGCGCAAGGCTTTCCGCGAAATCTTTTTCCGCGAACTCTGCGGCTGTCTTTTCAGAAGGTGATGGACCTGCGCTATGGAGAGAATCCGCACCAGAAGGCTGCGATGTACACGGACGGTTCGGGTGGGGGCGTGGCTAACGCGCGTCAGTTGCAGGGCAAGGAGCTTTCCTACAACAACATTGTCGACCTGCAGGCCGCCTGGGATCTGGCGCAGGAGTTTGACGAGCCGGTTTGCGCCATTATCAAACACACAAATCCTTGCGGAACCGCTACCGGCCAGACGCTCGCCGAGGCTTACGTGCGGGCGCTGGAATGCGATCCGGTGTCGGCGTTTGGCGGAGTGATCGGAGTGAACCGCGTGGTGGATGCTGCGGCCGCTCGCGAAATGGCCAAGCTCTTTCTGGAAGTCATCGCCGCTCCCGCATTCGATGAAGGCGCTAAGGCAGCTTTCGCCTCGAAGAAGAATCTGCGGCTGGTCGAGGTTCCTGCCGGACAGCAAAACTGGGTTCTGAAAAACATTTCTGGAGGCATACTCGTCCAGGATGCCGATCTTCACAAGCTGGCCGAAGGCGATCTGAAAGTCGTTACCAAGCGCCCGCCTACGCCGGAAGAAAAACGGGCGCTGCTGTTCGCGTGGAAGGTTTGCAAGCACGTGAAGTCGAACGCCATTCTATATGCCCGCGATGGGCAAACGGTGGGCGTCGGCGCCGGACAAATGAGCCGCGTCGATTCGTGCAAGCTGGGTGCCATGAGGGCGCAGTTGCCGCTGAAGGGTACGGTGGCCGCCTCCGATGCCTTTTTTCCCTTTCCGGACGGCGTCGAGGAAATCGCCAAGGCGGGGGCGACCGCCATTATCCAGCCGGGAGGATCGGTACGCGACCAGGAGGCCATCGACGCCGCGGATCGGCTTGGGCTGGCCATGATCTTCACCGGGGTGCGGCATTTCCGGCATTAGGCGTGTGCAAGCGACTCAGAAGGACGGGATGTTGACATGAATTGCCACCGCTTCCACCATATGTCGCTGTTCATTCTTATTTTCTTGCTTACTGCTCCTCGTTTGCTTGCTGATTCCGTCGATGACTACATTCGTGAGCAGATGAACGCGCGCCACATTCCTGGACTGGTGCTCATGGTATTGCGGGACGGCAAGGCGATTAAGCAACAGTCCTATGGTTTGGCCAACATCGAATTGGGCGTGCCGACCAGCAAGGACAGCGTGTTCCCTCTCGCCTCGGTCACCAAGGTCTTCACCGCGACGGCAGTTTATTTGCTCGTGCAGGAAGGCAAGATTCGTCTTGCCGATAAAGTCACGCAACTCTTGCCGGGAATCCCGTATGCATGGAACGAAATTACTGTCTTGAACTGCCTCAGCCACACCAGCGGCATCCCTGATATTTTCCCGGGGTCACCGGCCGCTGCCCCGGCCAATTGGATCGCTGCCGGCGGTCCGGAAGAAGCGCTCAAGAAAGCCGGCGCTCTCCCATTGCTGTCCAAAACAGGGGAGAAGTCGAGCTACAACCAGACGGAATTCTTGTTACTGAAGATGATCGTCGAAAAGATTTCCGGAGTGCCGCTGGAGGAGTTCCTGAGTAAACGGATCTTCACGCCCCTGGGCATGGCATCCGCTCGCTTTGGGGACTCTCTCGATATCATCCCTAACCGCGTGGGCCTCTATATGAATTTCACTCCGCAAGCCGATCGCTTCCACATAGAGCGGCTCCCGAACGGCAACGGTTCGCCATCGCCCGGCGGCAAACTCTGGAACGACATTAACTTCCTCTACCCCGAATACCAGCATGGTGGCGTTGGCCTGAATATGAGCGCGGCGGACCTGGCCACTTTCGACGTGGCCCTCTTTCACGACCGGCTGCTCAGCCGGCAAACTTTGGAACTCATGTGGACGCCTTTCCGTCTGAACGATGGCAGGGAGGGTGAGTTTGCTGGAGGGTGGGACACAACCGTACTTAACAGCCACCGCATGGTTTTTCACATCGGCGCCGGCATGGTCGAATACGCACATCTCCTCGATCCCAATTTGACCGTCATTCTCTTCACAAACAACCAGGGTTTCAACCCTTACCGGATGACAATTGACATCATGCAATTCTTTGTTCCTGAGATTGAGAGGCGCAACAACTAGGGAGATCACGCTTGGATGATGGGCAATCGGAAGGAAATCTGCCCTAAGTTAGCGCTCATGGGGCTTCGCCCCGCTGGGACGGGGCAGAGCCCCGTCCCCACACGATCAACCGCCCAAAGCCCCTGTACCTCCGGTTTTGGTCCGAGTTTGCGCTTTCTGCCCGCCAAAAGGCCGCCAAAGGGTAGAATAAGAAAATTCGGATAGCTGCGGATCAGCATCCAATCGAAGTGTGGGCTGCATTCACAGGTTGCAGGATTGTTCATGAAAAAACAGTTTTGGATTGTCAGTGTTGTTCTTACGGGATCTTTTTTACTGGCCCAGGGATTACTGGCTCAGGGCTTACCGGTTCAAGATCAGCCCGGTCGCGTCACGGATTCCCCGGCTGCCGCTGGCGCGCAGTCCGCCACCAAGGGCAAGACACCCGACCGCGCCGCCGCCTACTACCACTTCGCCCTCGCGCACATGTACGAGGAACAAGTGGCCACGTACGGCCGCAGCGAATTGGCGAATAAAGCGATTGAGGAATACCGCGCCGCCATTGATGCCGACCCGACCTCCGCGTACCTGACCTCCGGCCTCGCCGAGCTCTATGCCAAGACCGGCCGCATTCGCGACGCCGTGGTCGAGGCGCAGGACATCATCAAGCGCAATCCCAACAATCTTGAGGCCCGCCGGCTGCTCGGAAGGATCTATCTGCGTTCGCTCGGCGACATGCAGGCGGGCAACGGTTCGGAGAGCATTCTGAAACTGGCGATCGAGCAGTATGAGCAGATCGTCCGCCTGCAACCCGACAGCATGGATGACCACTTGCTTCTTGGGCGCCTGTATCGCTTGAACAACGATTTGCAAAAAGCGGAGAGCGAATTCAAGACCGCAGTGAAGCTGCAACCGGATTCCGAAGAGGCGGTCACTACCCTGGCCTATCTCTACAACGAACTGGGGGACACGGCTCGCGCCGCTCAGGCGCTCAGTTCGGTGCCGAACGGGGAGCGCTCGGCTAAGCTCTATTCGGCGCTCGGTTACACCTACGAGCAGCAAAAGCAATACAAGGGCGCCATCGAGGCGTATCGACACGCGATTGAACTGGACCGCGACAATCTGGACGCGATCCGCGGCCTGGCGGAGAACCTGCTGAACGATGGCCAGGCCGATGCCGCTCTCGAACAATACAAAGTGATCGCGGACGCGAATCCGGAAGATGCGCAAACCTACGTGCGCATCGCGGAAATCTACCGCAAGCAGGGCAAGTTCGATCTCGCGCTCGACCATCTGAAAAAAGCCGAGACCATGGTGCAGGACTCGGTCGAAGTCCCCTACAACATTGCCGCCATCTACCAGGCGCAGGGCCGCTACGACGAAGCCATTCCGATCATGCGCGACCTGCTGAAAAAATCGGAGAAGCCCGAGGGCAAGTACTCGAACGGCGAGAAGAGTAATCGGGCGGTGTTTCTGGAGAGGCTGGGCACGATCTACCGCGACCAGGGGAACAATCAGGCCGCCAACGAGATCTTCCGCCAGATCGTCGCCCTGGGGGGCGATGAAAACATCGAGCGCGGTTATCAGCAGATCATCGATACCTGGCGCGAAGCCAAGGAATGGCAGAAGGCTACCGACACTGCCAAAGAGGCGGTGCAGAAGCTGCCCAGCAGCCGCGATCTGAAGATGGTGCTGGCGGCGCAGCAGGCCGATATGGGCGAGCCCGACAAGGCGCTCAAGGACGTCCGGGCCATGTTGAAGGGCGGCGACAACTCCAACTCCAGCTCCGACGATCGCCAGGTTTATATCACCTTGGCGCAGATGTACACGCGGCTGCGCCGATTCAGCGAAGCCGAGCAGGCGCTCGACAAGGCCGAGCAGCTATCGAGCAAGCCGGAAGACAAGGAGTATGTGTGGTTTCTCCGCGGCTCCACTTTTGAGCGTGGGAAGCGCTACGGGGAAGCGGAAGAACAGTTCAAGAAGGTGCTGGCCAGCGATCCGGAGCATGCTTCGGCGCTGAATTATCTGGGCTACATGCTGGCCGACCAGAACATGAAGCTGGAAGAAGCGCTCGGGTACATCAAGCACGCCGTGGAGCTCGATCCCGCCAACGGCGCCTATCTCGATTCCCTGGGCTGGGCTTACTTCCGCCTGGGAAAATATGAATTGGCGGAAGACAACCTGCTGAAGGCTTCGCAGAAAATCAATACCGATCCCACCGTCCTCGACCACCTGGGCGATCTGTACCAGAAGACCGGACGCCTGAAGCTGGCTGCGACCAACTGGGAGCGCGCGCTGACCGAGTGGAACCGCACCATTGCCGCGGACGTCGATCCGGCAGACCAGGCGCGGGTGCAGAAGAAGCTCGATTCCGCGAAGATGAAGCTGGCCAGAGAAGAAGGCGCGAAGCAATAGTCGGGATTTTCACCGCCGAGACGCAGAGGCCGCCGAGAGGGTCTTTTTTGCGATTCCATCCGATAGAGTCGGTAAAGCCATAAAAAGGTTTTTCTCCGCGATCTCGGCGGTGACTAGGCGATAAACGCTGCTAAACTCTTTCCATGCTCGCCGACTATGCGGTCCGCGTAGAAGACTCCCGCGGACGCCGCTATCCCGAGCCGCCGCATCCCTACCGCAACGATTTTCAGCGCGACCGCGATCGTGTCGTCCATGCGCGCGCCTTTCGCCGCCTGGAAGCGAAGACACAGGTTTTCACCCGCCGTTACTCCGACCACTTCCGCAACCGGTTGACGCACACCATTGAGGTGGCGCAGATCTCGCGCACCATCGCCGCGCAACTTGGACTGAACACCGATCTGGTGGAGGCGCTCGCCCTGGTGCACGATCTCGGGCATCCTCCTTTCGGCCACTCCGGAGAAAAAGCGCTCGACACGGCCATGCGCCGACACGGGCTTTCATTCGATCACAACCTGCACGCGCTCCGCATTGTCGAAGACTTCGAAATCCGTTATGCCTCTTTCCGCGGGCTGAATCTGACCTTCGAAGTCCGCGAGGGCATCATCAAGCACTCGCACGATTACAACGCGAAAGACCATCCCGAACTCTCCGAGTATGTGCTCGATCAGCGGCCGCCGCTGGAAGCGCAGCTCATCGACCTGACCGACGAGATTGCCTACAACACCGCCGACCTCGACGATGGTTACGAAGCGCGGCTGCTCACGGTCGAGCAGATTGCGGACAGCGTCGATCTTTTTACGCGCCATTACGGCGAGGCAAGAAACCGGTACCCGAATGCTGCCGAGAAGCTGGTCTTTAACGAGGCGTTGAAAAGCATTTTTGACGGCTTGGTCGGAGACCTGATTACGAACACGGGGCAACGCGTGGAAGCCGCGGGCGCGCATTCTCTGGAAGATGTTCGCCGCCATAGCGAGCGACTGGCCGCCTTCAGCCCGCCGGTCGAAGAGGAGCGCCGCCGGTTGAAAGACTTTCTGTACGAAAATCTTTACTACAGCCCGGCGCTGGCGGCAGAGAAAGAAGACGCCGAGCGCATCACCGGAGAGCTCTTCGCCCACTGGATGGAGGAGCCCGACGACCTACCGCGCAACTACCGCGAAAAATCCGCCCAGGAGCCGCTGCCCCGCGTCATCTGCGACTACATCGCCGGCATGACCGACCCGTTCATCTACCAGCAGTATGAGAAGTATTGCGGGGAGTAGGTTCATGAGGGGCTCAAGTACAGAATGCTAAAATCCTGGTGAGTTTCAGCGGACACCGCGGTTAACGAGACAGGAGGCTTATGGCAAACACGTTTGGTACAGACATTTTGATTCAAGCTGAAGATCCGCTGAAGGCCGCTAACTTCTATGTCAAGGAACTCGGCTTTGAGATTACGGATCAGAAGTCAAATATGGTCAGCCTCCACGGAAAAAATATCAATTTTTTTATTGAGAAAGGTCCTGCTCTTGGACCGGTTCTGGAAGTTACCGTCAAGAACGTTAAGGAAGCCAAAGCGCGTCTCAAGAAAAAGGGCTGCCGAGTAGTTAAGGACGAGCCTGATTTTCCAAGATGTTACGTCAAGGATCCAAATGGGCTGATCTATAATCTGACGGAGTGACGGGATTGCGGCCGCGCAGCGACACGTGCTACTTGCTATACGTAATCCGGTAAATCACGCCCGCGGCATCATCGCTCAAATACATAACCCCATCGCCACCAAACACAATCCCCACCGGACGCCCCATCCACCGGCCTTTCTTCGTTTCGCCCGGCGCGAGCCATCCGGTAATGAAATCTTCCGTGCCGCCCACGGGCTGCCCTTTGTCGTCGAGTTTCACGCGGACAACTTTGTATCCGGTTGGAACGCTGCGATTCCACGATCCATGAAATGCGACGAAGATGTTGTTCCGGTATTCGGCGGGGAACTCCGAGCCTTCATAAAACGCAAGCCCCAGCGGAGCCGAGTGCGCCTGCATCTGGACCTTCGGCTCGATCACACGCTGGCAGCGGTCTTCTTCCGTTTCCGCCCTCGTGAAGTTCGAATCGGGCACGCGGTCGCCGTAGCAATAGGGCCAGCCAAAATCGCCGCCGTCTTTGCCGAGATCGACGATCACGTCCGGCGGCAGATCGTCACCCAGCCAGTCGCGCCCGTTCACCGTGGCCCAAACTGTGTCGGTCTTCGGATTCACCGCCAGCCCCACCGCATTGCGCACCCCTTTTGCGAAGATTTTCTGGCCGCTGCCATCTGGATTGAATTCCATCACGGCCGCTCGCCGCGGATCCTTTTCGATGCAGGCGTTGCAACTCGATCCGGCCGAGACGTACATCTTGCCGCCGTGAAGCAAGAGGCTGCGGGTCGAGTGTCCGCCACCGGTCGGCAGATCGGCGAGCCATTTCGGATTGGACGCGCGCAGGTTCGCCTCGTCCCAGTCATAGCGGCGCACCTTGTCGTTCTCGGCGACGTACAACTTGCCTGCGTAAAACGCGAGCCCGTGCGGCTTATTCAGCCCGTCGAGAACAGTTAGCGTCCGCTCAGCCTTGCCCGCGTGTTTGGAGTCGGGAAGCGCGACCACCTTGCCCTCACCCGTTTCGCTGACCAGCAGCACGCCGCCCGGGCTGAAGACCATCATGCGCGCACCGGCAACCTCTTCGGCAAAAACGGCGATGTGGAATCCCGGCGGCGCTTTCAGTTGCCCAAGATCGAAATGGGTTTTCTCGGCATGAGCAAAATCGGCATGAGCAAGGAATGCGAGCAGAAAAGGAAGCAGAAACGATAGTCGTCGCATGTTTAATCGTCGCATATTTAGTGGCATGACTCCTCGGTGAGCTTTGGTCATTTTTTCAATGATTCCTGCTTTCGACGACTACCGGAAGAAAACCCATGCACGCAGTTTTTATATCAGTTCGCGCCAAAATTACCCCCAAGCGCGGTGCGCCACAGGGGAAGGATGAGATACAATATCCTTGAAAATAAAACACTTGCACTCCATGCCCAGCACCCGGGCATTTGGCACGCAAACTGTTTATAGAAATGCAGGCCGGTGATTTACGGCTGGCTTTTCGAAGCAAGCTTTTTGAGGCATCCGAGGCGTCGGCGCTTGCCTTCCGAAGTTTATGGGTTCTGTATTGAAACGACGCAATCAAAACCGCGCCGGAAGGCGCCCGGAGTGGCTCCCCCACTCCCCACTTGGAGGAGTTTAAAATGAAAAACCGCACCATCTTCGCTCTGTTGCTAACCGTAGTCCTGGCGGTGCCAGCTTTCGCGCAGCAGAGTTCCGCTTCCCAGACTCAGCCGGCGTCGACTCAGCCCGCGGCCCAGACGGCCACCAAGGCCGACAGCGCCACAGGCAAAGACCCCTTGCAACCCGAGACACGCGAAGGCTTCTGGGGTCACCTGAACCCGTTCGCGCGCAAGCGATACGTGGCGCGGCAGACGCAGCCGATCCGCGACCGCATCAATGAACTCGATGAGCTGACCGCGTCCAACACCAGGGCGATCAAGGATACCGATGCGCGTGCGCAGCAGGGAATCCTGCTCGCCTCGTCCAAGGCAAACGAGGCTGATCAGCATGCCATCGAAGCCGGCAACAAAGCGCAGGCCGCGCAGCAGACCGCGCAACAAGCGCACACCCGTCTGAACACGGTCGAGCAGGTGGTCACCAACATCGACCAGTACCAGCCCACGACCCAAACCGAAATCCTTTTCAAGCCCGGACAAACGGTGCTGAGCCAGAACGCCAAGGCCGCTCTCGATGAAATGGCCACCCCGCTGAAAAGCCAGCGTGGCTATGTCGTCGAAGTCCAGGGCTTCTCGTCGGGCCATGGACAGGTAGCGATCTCCAACTCGCAGAAAATGGCCGAGTCGGTCGTCCGCTATCTGGCGCTGAACCACGACATTCCGATCTACCGGATTTACCTCGTCGGCATGGGCAATGCACCGACCCCGGCTTCGGCCTCGGCGGGTGAAGCCAAGCCCAAGCGCATCGTTGGCGGCCGCGTTGAAGTCAGCCTCCTGAAGAACAATCTGGAGCAGCTTGCTTCGACCAGCACGGCGCCTCAGGATCAACCGCAGCAGAAGTAGGCGTACCTTCCCCCCTGGAAGGCCTCCCGTGAAAGCGGGAGGCTTTTTTTGCGTGGAAGCGGGGCTACGCCCCGCTGGAGTCAAACATCGTGCTATTCTCCAACACGTCATGGAAACTCTGTTCTGCTTGCGCGCGTCTTCGCCCGTCGGCCCACTCTTTCTCGCCGCTTCCACCAAGGGCTTGGTGCGACTCGAATTCCAAGCTCGGGTGCAGAAGCTGAATCCGAGTACGATTCAGCTGCATGAGTCCAGATCAGCCCTCGCGCCCTATCTCCGCGAACTCAACGATTACTTCGCCGGTGAGCGCCGCGAGTTTTCCTTCCCGCTCGACCTTCGCGGAACCGAGTTCCAACTCGCGTGCTGGCATGCGCTGCTCGAAATTCCATACGGCGAGACCCGCAGCTACCGCGACATCGCTGAAGCCATCGGCCACCCGCATGCCTATCGTGCCGTCGGCATGTCGAACAACCGGAACCCCGTCGCCATCGTCGTCCCCTGCCACCGGGTGATCGCATCGAGCGGCTCACTTTGCGGCTATGGCGGCGGCCTCGACATCAAACGCAAGTTGCTCGACCTTGAGCAAGCCAGTCTTCATTCTTGTCTTCCGCTGGGAATCGGCGCATAGACGCCGGGCAGGCGATTCTACTCGCCCTGCGATGGGGCCCGTGGGCTCTTGCCGCCGGTTCAGTTGTTCATTTTGTGGTGAAATGGTTCGCCAAGCGCGCCCCACAACAGGAGGCCAAAGCAGGCTAGGTCGGCCCCAATGAGAAGCAGGGTGGATCCCGCGAAGCAGTCGCTATTGGAAGGCCGGCGAAAACTTCTGCGCTATCTCGCCTTCAGCCCCGTGCTTGCAAATCCCGCGCTGATTGCTTTCGGAAGCAATACATTCTGCCCACAACCTGTAAAATCTCTTCGACCTGTCGAGGATCACGTGCGTCCCACGATTCAGCAACTCAGTCGGCAAATTCGCGACCGCTCCATCTCTCCCGTTGAACTCACGCGCGATTGCCTCGCGCGCATCGACCAGCTCAACCCAACGCTCAACGCCTTCATCACGGTCACGTCCGCCTCCGCTCTCGAGCAAGCCCGGCGCGCCGAGCAAGAAATCCTCCGCGGAGAATGGCGCGGCCCGCTTCACGGCATCCCCATCGGACTCAAAGACATTCTCGATACCGCTGGAGTTCGCACCACCGCCGCCAGCGCACTCTACAAAGATCGCATTCCCGCCGAAGACGCCGAAGTTGTGCGCCGACTGCGAGCCGCGGGCGCAATCATTCTAGGCAAGCAGAACCTGCACGAATTCGCCTATGGCGGCAGCTCGATGATCAGCTTCTTCGGCGAGGTGCACAATCCTTGGGACATTACGCGTCTGACTGGCGGATCTTCGGGAGGCTCGGCGGCCAGCGTCGCTGCTGGTCTCGGCTTTGCCGCCGTCGGCACCGACACCGCTGGTTCCGTCCGCCTGCCCGCCGCTTACTGCGGAGTCGTCGGGCTTAAGCCGACGTACGGCCGCGTGAGCGCCCGCGGAGTCGTTCCATTGTCATGGTCCTACGATCACGTCGGCCCGATCGTGAACTCGGTCTATGACTCGGCGTTGATGCTGCAAGTGCTGGCAGGCTACGACCCAGCCGATCCCGCCAGCATTGACGCAACTGTCCCGGATTTCGTCGCTGCTATCGCTCAACCTATTGCTCACCCCTCGCCCAAGCTGCGCATTGGCGTGCCGCGGGCATTTTTCTTTGACGATCTCCATCCCGAGGTCGCCGGCGCAATCGAAAAAGCAATCGAGATTTTCCGCGAACTCCATGCTGAGATTCGCGACGTCAAACTTGAAGTCTCCACTGACCGCAAGCTCGCGAGCGCCGAAGCCTATGCCTATCACGAGCCATTCGTGGCCAGCTCACCAGAGCTCTACCAGCCCGCGACGCTCGCGCGCATCCAATCCGGAGCCAAAATCTCCGCATCCGATGCTCTCCGTGCCAGCCGCGACCTCCAGGCGAGCCGTCACTCCATCCGAAAAATATTTGATGAAGATGAAGTGGACGTTCTGCTAACGCCCACCGTTCCAATCCCGCCGCCCGTGATCGCCGATCTCCGCGAACATCCCGACAGCCTGCGTCCGCAAGAGCTGATCATGCTGCGCAACACGCGGCCCTTCAATGTGTGGGGGATTCCAACGATTTCCATTCCATGCGGATTCACAAAAGATGGCCTGCCGATCGGTTTGCAACTGGCCGCCGCTCCCTGGCGGGAGGACGTGGTGCTGCAGGCGGCGCATGCCTATGAGCAAGCGACGGAGTGGCACGAGAAAATGCCATGGCCGATCAACTCTTAACAAGGGCGGCGCTCACTCGATGATCGATACGACTTTCGCTTGGCGACCAAGAGACGTGGGCAGGTCGCATGGCACCATTACCGAAACAATGGGAACTGCAATCACCTTGTCCATTACGCGCACGGCTCTAGCTTTGATCTTTCGGGAGGCCTCCGTTCGCGAATCGACAAAGCCTGCCTCGAAAATCATTTTATCGAGTCTGACAGCCTCGATTCTCCGGGGAACGGATATCCCTTCTCGCTCCATCTGCGTCTGCCATAGCGCAAAGTGCGTAGAACCCTCTTGCTGAATCTCAGCTGCCCCTCCCACCACAGCGATTTTTTCTAGCTTTACTGCGATGCGTGGTGCGTCGCTTGGCACTTCACCCTTCTGAACCTGCTTCGCCCAATCCTCCGCGGCCTTCGCCCCTGCGGGCTCTGAATGGAAGTCACGCACGATCATGTGCGCCAGCTCTTTCTTCGAAACCATCGGATTGTCACCATGCTCAATTAAGAGCCTGCGGCTCTTGATCCATTGCGAAGATACATCGGTCAGCAGCTCATAATAGCGCCACATCATCTCGTCCGAAATCGACATTACTTTGCCGTACATCTCTAGCGGCGGCTCGTTAATTCCTATCGCGTTTCCGAGCGACTTCGACATCTTGTTTACGCCGTCGAGACCTTCGAGGATCGGCGTTGTCAACACCACCTGCGATTCCTGCCCATACGCTCGCTGCAACTCACGCCCCACCAGCAGATTGAACCTCTGGTCGGTGCCGCCTAATTCCACGTCGGCTTCGAGCGCAACCGAATCATATCCTTGCGCCAGCGGATACAGCAGTTCGTGCATGGAAATCGGCTTCTCATCATGGAAGCGTTTGTGGAATTCTTCGCGCTCGAGCATCTGCGAGACCGTGTACTTCGCCGTCAAACGTATGAAATCCTCGGCCGAAAATTTCGAAAACCACCGGCTGTTGAAATCGACCACCGTTTTTTCCGGGTTGAGAATTCTGAAGACCTGTTTCTTGTAGGTTTCGGCGTTCTCCGCAATCTGCTCTTGCGACAGCGGCGGCCGCGTTGCCGAGCGGCCTGTTGGATCGCCGATCATTCCGGTGAAATCTCCGATGAGGAAGATGACCGTGTGTCCGAGATCCTGAAAATGTTTGAGCTTGCGCAGCAGCACCGTGTGCCCCAGGTGCAGATCGGGCGCGGTCGGATCGAAGCCCGCCTTCACCCGGAGCGGCTTGCCCGAAGCAAGCGAGCGTTCGAGCTTAGCGCGCAGTTCGGATTCCTTGACGATCTCCGCCGCGCCCTTCTTGATGTATGCCAGTTGTTCGTCAACCGGTGGAAAGTTAGCCATGCGTAGTGATTATAACGACCTGTGGCGTTTGCCAAGCCCGTGCGACAGCCGGGGCCAGCTGTGCACCCGAGACACCCTTCATAAATTGTCATCCCGAGCGGAGCGAGGGATCTGCAGTTCGCCGCAAGATGCAGATCCCTCACTTCGTTCGGGATGACAAAATCTTGGAAGGTTGAGAATCCCTAGATCTGCCGCCGATAGAAGCTCAGGGCCGCGTCTCCCTGCACCAACTTTCTATATCGCCGCAATTCCCCGAACACTTCTCCCGGATCAAGCTTCTTCGAGTGCTCCGCGATGACCACAGTCCGCTCGCCCAACAATTTTGATTGCGCCAGAGCCGCCAGCGTCTTCGCGTACTCGTCCGGCATCGAGTAGGGCGGATCGAGAAACACAAAATCGGCAACGTACCCCGCCACCTCCAATTGCCGCAAGGCTTTCCCGGCCTCGACCTTCGCGATCTGGAACCTGTCCGCAATCCCCAACGATTTCAAGTTCGCCACAATCAATTCGGCCGCTGCTTTGGACGACTCGACGAAGTACACGATACGTGCACCGCGGCTCAGTGCCTCAATGCCGACCGCACCCGTCCCCGCATACAAATCGAGCCACGCCGACTCCGCCAGCGCAGCCGGATCGCCCGACGACAGCACATTGAACAGCGTCTCGCGCAACCGGTCCGCCGTCGGACGGATTTCGAGGCCAGGCAACGACCGCAACGTCCGGCGCCGGTATTGTCCCGCAATCACTCTCATAGCGTAGGTTTCCCCTCTAGAGGCGGGGCTTGCCGTCTTCTTGTCCGCGGCCGGGAGACGCGGCAAGCTGCGTCTCTACAGGTTAGGCTTCATGCAACTTTCATCTTTCATCTTTCGACCCAGCCCTTCCGATTCGCGTTTTCGCATCTCCGCGGCGTCAATCGGTGTCTAAGCAGATAGAATACTGGCAGGTCTGTCGATGCGCAGTTGGTCCATCCCGGTCGGACGTCTCTTCGGAATTGAAATTCGTATTCATTTGACTTTCCTGTTTCTGCTGTTCTTCTTGTTTAGCACGGAAGCCGCCGCTCAGGATGCGACCGCCGCTTTCCGGGTCCTCGGCTTGTTCGGCATCCTTTTCGGCAGCGTGGTGCTGCACGAATTGGGTCATGCGCTGGTGGCCCGCGGCTCGGGCATTCCGGCGAAGGGCATCATTCTGCTGCCGATCGGCGGAATCACCATCCTCGACGAGGCGCATGCCATTCCCGACCCGATCAACGCCTGGAAGCGTGACATCCGCATCGCGGTTGCCGGACCGCTGGTCAATCTCTTCATCGCCGGCTTATCCGCGCTTGTTTTGCTCGCTGCCATACCCGGTTTTTCGCTCACCGCGAGGCCGCTTCTCCATTCGAGCGCCCTTTTGCGGAGCATCGTCTGGTCGAACCTTTACCTCGGGTTATTCAACCTGTTGCCAGCGTATCCCATGGATGGCGGCCGCGTTTTGCGCGCTATTTTTTCGCGCCGAGCCGACATGGTTCGAGCCACCCAGCGCGCCGTCCGCATCGGCCATGTCTTCTCCGTCATGTTCATGATGGTCGGAATGCTCATGAGCAACTGGTGGCTGGTGATGATCGGATTCTTCCTCTTCGTGGGCGCACAACTCGAAGAGCGCTCGGCGGTATTTCAATCCGTGCTGCAAAGCGTCCGCCTGGAAGAAGTCATGCTCACCGACTTCGCGACACTCTCGCCCGCCGACACGCTGGAAGACGCGCTCGAAAAAGCCGTGCACACGCTGCAGGACGATTTTCCGGTGGTGCGCGGCAGCGACATGGTGGGCGTGGTCTCGCGGCAAAAAATTCTGGAAGCGCTGCGCGCCGACGGCAACGGCTACGTGCAAGCCGTGATGAACCGCATTTTCGACGTAGCCGCCAAACAGGAGTCGCTGGCCTCCGCCTTCCGCAAGCTCTCCGCCCACAATCTCAGCATCATCCCGGTGGTCGACGAACAGCAACTGGTGGGAATCGTCACCCTGCAGAACCTGATGCACTCCATGTCGCTCTTAGCCGAAAGCCGCAAATTGCGCCGGGAAGCGTTGGACTCCTAGGAAGGTCAGAGGTAAGAGGTCAGATTGCAGAGGTTAAAATCCCAAGTTCGTCGACGCCGTGTGCGCGCTTGGGTTCTAGCCTCTGCAATCCGACCTCTGACACCTCTTACCTGACCTTCGCGTAGATTTCCTGCGCCGCGCGCACCGCGCATCCAAAGTGGACCGCGTTCCCCGTGGTTTCGGCGATCACATGTTCGAGTGCGGCCAGCACTCCCACCGTGTCCAGATAATCATAGTAGCCAATGTGAGCGATCCGGAAAAGCTGTCCTTTCATCTCCGCGTTTCCGTTGGCCACGACCGCGCCAAACTGCTCGCGGAAGCGTTTGCAAATGGCCGTGGAATCGGCGCCGGACGGAGCCGCGACGGCAGTCAGCGCGGCCGCTGGAGAACGCGGCGCAAATAATTTCAATCCCAGCGCTTCGACGCCGGCTCGCGTCATGGCCGCGCACAACTCGGCGTTCGCGATTAGCGCGTCGCGCCCCGCCGCGAGATTGCCGTCTCCCATTTGACGCACATAGTCGAGCGCCGCGGCCAGCCCGGCAAACAGAGCGGTGGCGGGCGTGGCAGTCGTTTCCGCCTTGGCCGCCGATTTCCGCTCCTTCCGCAGATCGAAGTAATAGCGCGGAGACTGCGCCGTCTCCATGCGCTGCCACGCCCGCTCGCTGATGGCGCCATAGGCCAATCCGGGTGGGATCATCAGCGCCTTTTGCGAGCCCCCCAGGATGATGTCGATTCCCCAGGCGTCTGGGTCGAGATGGGTTGTGCCCAGTCCGGTGATCGCATCGACGACAAACAGAGTATCCGGTAAAGCGCGCACCAGTTTCGCGATGGCCTCGACGTCATGGCGCGCGCCCGTGGAACTTTCGGTCGCTTGCACATAAACGCAGCGGATCTCGGGCGTCAGCTTGCGGCGCACTTCGTCGAGTGAAAATGTTTCGCCATAGGGAGCGGCCACAGTTTCGACGGCGCAGCCAAACGCCTTGGCCAGCGCGGTCCAACGCTCGGCGAACTTGCCAGCGGTCAACACCAGCACGCGGTCGCCGGGAGAAGTCAGGTTCGAGACTGAGGCTTCCATGAAGCCGGTGCCAGAGGATGTCAGCACGAGCACATCGTTCTTCGTGCCGATGAACTCCTTCACGTCGGCCAGCACGCGCGTGAACAGAGCGCGGAACTCGGCGGTGCGATGGTGTGCGCCATAGGAAGCCATCGCCGTCTGCGCGGCGGGAAGAAGTGGCGTCGGTCCGGGAGTGAAGAGCCTGTTTTTCTTGATCATGGGAATAAACCAGAATATGCGAAGCAACGGGATTCGGAAAGTGAATGAGAGGCGGTTAGTGAGCTGCTGTGAAATTAGTTGTCCTTATCCTTAAAGTCGACTGTTATTTGGACCATCACCTTAACGGGCTTGCCATCTTTTGTGGCTGGCGAGAACTTCCACGAATTTACTGTCTGCTTTGCAATTCGGTCGAGCGTCGGATGTAGTTTCCGGGCCACCCACACGCTTTGCGTGCAACCATTCTCGCCAATGATCGCCCCTATCAATACCGCTCCCTGGACGCCGCTCCCTTTAAGTGAGTCAGGATACGGGAGCGCCGCGTTACTTTTTTGTTCGACAGAGCAGTGGCTCGGTTTTAGGGACGAGGGATTTGACTGGGCCACAATATGGGACGATGCAAGAACAACAACACTCAGCATTATCACTAATGGTTTATTCATTCCCGCCCTTTCTCTACGTTTTGTTCTAAATAATCCCACTAATCCCTCGAAACTCCAAGCGTGAGCGGAGTTAGGGCAACCCGCATCTCTCGCGGCTCGAAGCTCGCAGCCCTTCGCGTTCTATAATCCCCTCATGCCCTTAATCGACCAGATCCAGAAAGACATTGTCGCGGCCATGAAGGCCCGCGAAGAGCAGCGCCTTTCCACGCTGCGCATGGTCAAGACCGCGCTCAAGAATCGCGAGATCGACAAGATGGCGCCGCTCGACGACAAGGAATCGCAGCAAGTGCTCTCCACGCTGATCAAGCAGCGCAAGGACTCGGTCGAGCAGTTCACCAAAGGCGGACGCCAGGAGATGGCCGACAAGGAAGCCGCCGAGATCAAGCTGATCGAAACCTACCTGCCCAAGGCCGCCGGCGAAGTAGAAATCGTAGCCGGAGTCCGCGCGGCGATTGCCGAGATGACGCCCGCTCCCGCCATGAAAGATATGGGAACGGTGATGAAGGCCGCCATGGCCCGCTTCGCCGCAGCGGGCATGCGCGTGGATGGGAAGGTGGTCAGCGAGGCGGTGAAGAAAGAATTGGCTGGGAAGTAGGGGTCACTTGCCCCGCTGCCACTCCCGATACGCTTCGCTCTTGCCAATCCCGCGCTCTTTCGCAACTTTCTTCAGCGCGGCTTTTTCGTCTGCCTTCTCTTCGGCCATGATTTCGCGCACACGCTGGGCAACACTTATGGTCTCGGATGCGGAGGGAGCTGCTCCCTCTTCGGCTTTCGCGATCAGGAGCGTGATTTCGCCTTTGACGTCTCCTCGCGACTTCAGTTGATCCAGCACTTCTGTGGCTCTCCCGCGGAGGAATTCTTCGTGGATCTTCGTCACCTCGCGGGCTACTACTACGTGGCGGTTGTTTCCCAGAACTTCGACCACATCGGCCAGCGTCTGCAGCAGCCGGTGGGGAGCTTCGTAGAACACCTGCGTGCGCGGAGAGTCTTTCACGCTTTCCAGCAGCTTGCGGCGTTGCCCTGACTTGGCGGGGAGGAAGCCGCTGAAGCGGAAAGAATCGGTGGGCAGGCCGCTGGCGACGAGCGCCGCCAGAAACGCCGACGCACCAGGAATCGGTACCACCGGCACGTGATGCCGGATGGCGAGCGCGATCAGGTGGAATCCGGGATCGGAGATGCCGGGCATGCCCGCGTCGGAGACGAGAGCGATCTTGGCGCCGCCTTCGAGGTCGACGACCAGTTCGGCGGCCTTGGTCATCTCGTTGTGCTCGTGATAGCTGACCAATCGCGTCTGGATGCCGTAATGGCTGAGCAGCTTCAAGGTCTGGCGGGTGTCCTCGCAGGCGATCAGGTCCACTTCTTTGAGCACGCGCAGAGCGCGCAGGGTGATGTCTTCGAGATTGCCGATGGGCGTGGCGACGAGATAGAGCGACGGGCCTGCAATGGCTGCGTCGCGTTCGAAGTTGGTGCCACTCTGGGTGTCTTTGTCTTTGTTTTTGCGCATGCCGAAAGTCTAGCAAGGAATCGGCGGTCTTCGCCTGAGCTGGCTCGCGAACCACGTCCATCAACTTTCGCGCTTCGCCTTTTATTCGCTTCGTGCTAAACTGACCAAAACGGATGTGACAGCCAACACTTCCCGCTCCAGCCCGCGGGTGTAGGCTAACCGGGATTCGTACCCCGGATTCCAGATTCATAAACAGGAGCAGCCATTATGGCCGAAGAGCGTAGCCGAGCGGAAGAGCGCAACATTGATCGCAACAACGAGCGTAACAAGGCAATTGAACTCGCGTTTGCACAAATTGAAAAGCAGTTTGGCAAAGGGTCCATCATGCGGCTGGGGTCGAAGGAAGCCATCGTCCCGATCGCGGTGATTTCTACGGGCGCGATTTCGTTCGATGCCGCGCTGGGCGTAGGTGGGGTGCCGCGCGGGCGCGTGGTGGAAATCTTCGGCCCGGAATCGTCCGGCAAAACGACCATCGCCTTGCAGGTGATTGCCGAGGCGCAGAAGACGGGCGGCATGGCGGCGTTCGTCGATGCCGAGCATGCGCTCGATCCGGGGTATGCCAAGAAGCTGGGTGTGGACGTCGACAACCTGCTGGTCTCGCAACCCGACTATGGCGAACAGGCGCTGGAAATTACGGAAGCGCTGGTGCGCTCGAACGCCATTGACGTGCTGGTGGTGGACTCGGTGGCGGCGCTGGTGCCGAAGGCGGAACTCGATGGAGAGATGGGCGACAGCCACATGGGGTTGCAGGCACGCCTCATGTCACAAGCGCTGCGCAAGCTGACGGGGACGGTCGCCAAGTCGCGCACCTGTCTGATTTTCATTAACCAGATCCGCGAAAAAATTGGCGTGATGTTCGGCAACCCGGAAACCACGACCGGCGGACGCGCGCTGAAGTTCTATTCGTCGGTGCGCATTGACATCCGGCGCATTGCGGCCATTAAAGAAGGAGACGTGGTCACGGGCTCACGCACGCGGGTCAAGATCGTGAAGAACAAAGTAGCAGCGCCCTTCCGCGAAGCGGAGTTCGACATTCTTTATGGCGAAGGGATTTCGCGCGAAGGCGACCTGATCGATCTGGCGGTGGCGCAAAATATCCTGGAGAAGTCGGGATCGTGGTTCAGCTACAAAGGGGAGCGCATCGGGCAGGGACGAGAGAATGCGCGTACCTTCCTGAAGGAAAACAAAGACACGATGGTGAAGCTCGATGCCGAAGTGCGCAAAGCGCTGGGGATGACCCCAGCCGCGGCATCGGGGGCTCCGGCTGCGGTTCCGGCGCAAGCTACCGGTACGCAGGGACGGGTCACGACGATGCCGACGGCGGCGGAAGCTGGGAAGGTGCCGGCGGCCAGACGGTAATCCGCGAGCGCAACTTATTAGTCGATGGAGAGACGGGCTTCTCGCCCGTCTGCCGGGCGGGGATGCCCGGCTCTCCATATCTCGCTTCAATCGCCCGACCCCGTCACCTTCCGATTGCCATCCCCGCTTCCCCCCGCATACAATCTTGTTTCTTCGACTGAGGGCCCCGTGAAGCGCATCAAAGCCGTTTATCCCGGATCGTTCGATCCTCCCACCAACGGACATCTTGACCTGATCGAGCGTGGCAGCAAGATCTTCGACGAACTGGTGGTCGCCATTCTTCGCAATCCCGAAAAAGACCCGCTGTTCAGCGTTGCCGACCGGCGCAAGATGCTGGAGGCGATGACTTCGGGCTTTGACAACGTCTCGGTGGACACCTTCGACGGCCTCACCGTGGACTACGCGTTGCGCGTCGAGGCCCACGCCATTGTGCGCGGTATTCGCGCCATCAGCGACTACGAGTACGAACTCCAGATGGCGCTGATGAATCGCAAACTCCAGCCCGGTGTGGAGACGGTGTTCATGTTGCCCGCGGAACAGTATTCGTACCTGAGTTCGCGTCTGGTGCGCGAAATTGCGCAGCTCGGCGGATCCATTAAATGCCTGGTGCCTGAACTCGTCGAGCAGAAGCTTCGTGAGAAAATAGACGTGGCTCACAAATTCGAGAACCGCGAGCAGCCCGAGGGCAAGAGCAAATCCAGAAAAAAGAAAGCTTGACCATAGTAAACATGAGCACAGTAATGGCCCCTGTCACTCATCCCGTCCGCCTGACGGAACGCATCAATCGCATTGAGCCCTCCGCGACCTTGGTGGTGGTGGGCGAGGCCGACAAGCTGCGCCAGCAGGGGATTGATGTCGTGGATTTCGGCGCCGGCGAGCCCCACTTCTCCACGCCGCAGCACATCAAGGATGCCGCCATCGCCGCGATCCAGTCGAATTTTTCGAAGTACACCGCCGTCGGCGGTACCACCGAACTGAAGGACGCCATCGTGCACCGTCATGCCGTGGACTTCGATTCGGATTACCGGCGGGAAGAAGCCGCGGCTTCGGTGGGCGGCAAGCATGCGCTGTTCAACGTCATTTCCGTGCTCGTCGATCATGGCGACGAGGTCATTCTTCCCGTTCCGTACTGGGTCTCGTTCAAGGACATCGTGCGCTATGCCGGCGGCAACTGCGTGCTCCTGCAGAGTGACGAGGCGCAGGGGTTTCGCGTCACTGCCGACATGGTGGCGCAGTTGGTGACGCCGAAGACCAAGCTCATCATCCTGAATTCCCCCTCCAACCCTTCCGGAGCCGTGATGAGCGCGGAAGACATGACCGAAGTCGTGCGGCTGGCCCACCAGCGCGGCATCTGGGTTATATCCGATGAGTGCTACGTCTATCTGAACTACACGGGCAAGCGCTTCTCGGTGGGTTCGTTGCGCGAGTATCGCGACCGCTTCCTGGTAGTGGGATCGCTGTCGAAGACCTACGCTATGACCGGCTGGCGTCTGGGATTCACGCTGGGCCCGGCGGCCATCATCACCGCCGTTCAGAAACTGCAGAGCCAGTCCACTTCGAATCCGACCTCGATCGTGCAGAAAGCGGCGGTGGTAGCGCTCAGAGGCCCACAGCAATGCGTGGAAGACATGCGGGCGGAGTACATCAAGCTGCGCGATCACGTGGTGAAAGGACTGCGCTCCATACCGGGCGTGAAATGCACGCTGCCGGAAGGCGCGTTTTATGCTTTCCCCAATGTTTCGGAATTTTTCGGGCGTAGCGGGATAAACTCGGCCTCCGATATCGCCGGCAAACTCTTGCGCGAGGTGCACGTCGCCACTGTTCCTGGAGAAGGCTTCGGCTCGAAGGAAAACATCCGCGTCTCCTATGCCACCTCGATGGCCGAACTCAACCGTGGCCTGGCACGCATGCGGAAGTTCTTTGGGTCGCTGTAGCATCGCGTGCCGCAAAATCCGCGCTCGGCAAAATTCTTATGCCCGCACCCATCAGCACCATCGCACAAATCGGCGGCCACGAAGGCCAGTCGGTTACCATCCGCGGATGGCTCTACAATCTCCGCGAAAGCGGCAAGCTCCTCTTCCCCCAATTTCGCGACGGCTCCGGCATCATTCAGGGCGTAGTGCCGAAAAACGCGGTCCCGCCCGAAGTCTTCGACACCATCAAAGGCCTCACCCAGGAATCCAGCGTCATCGTCGAAGGCAAGGTCCGCGCCGATAAGCGCGCCCCCGGCGGCTATGAACTCGACGTCGCGAACGTCCAAGTCCTGCAGCGCGTCCCAGAAACCGATCCCTACCCCATCACTCCCAAAGAACACGGCGTCGACTTCTTGATGGACCACCGCCATCTTTGGCTGCGCTCCCAGCGCCAAGCCGCCATCCTGCGCGTGCGCGCCGAAATCATTCGCGCCGCGCGCGACTTCTTCGACAGCAACGGATTTACCCTCACCGATCCGCCCATCATTACGCCCGCCGCCTGCGAAGGAACCTCTACGCTCTTCCCCGTGGATTACTTCGAAGAGCAGGCCTACCTTACGCAGTCTGGCCAGCTCTACATCGAAGCCACCGCGATGGCGCTCGGCAAGGTTTATTCGTTCGGTCCCACCTTCCGCGCGGAGAAATCGAAGACCCGCCGCCACTTGACCGAATTCTGGATGGTCGAACCCGAAGTCGCCTACGGCACGCTCGACGACATGATGGAACTCGCCGAAGGCCTGCTGACTTCCCTCGTCAAACGCTGCCTGGAGCGCCGCCGCCCTGACCTCGAAACCATCGGCCGCGATCTTGCGAAGCTCGAGAAAATCGAGGCGCCGTTCCCGCGCATCACTTACGACGAAGCCGTCACGAAATTGCAGGAAGGCCATGCGCAGGGCGCGCTCGAAAACAAATTCGAGTGGGGCGGAGACCTCGGCTCGCCCGACGAAACCTATCTCTCGTCGCTCTACGAACGGCCCGTCATGGTCCATCGCTATCCGGCCAGCGTGAAAGCGTTCTACATGGAGCCCGATCCCCAGCGCCCCGAACTTGCTCTCTGCGTGGACGTGTTAGCTCCCGAAGGCTACGGCGAAATCATCGGCGGATCGCAGCGCATGGCCTCGCACGACCTGCTCCTGCAGCGCATTCACGAGCACAATCTGCCCGAAGAAGCCTTCAAGTGGTATCTTGATCTGCGCAAGTACGGCAGCGTCCCCCACTCCGGCTTCGGCATGGGCATAGAGCGAGCCGTAGCCTGGATCTGCGGTTTAGAACACGTGCGCGAGACTATTCCGTTCCCGCGCATGTTGCATCGGCTGTATCCGTAGAGTTGCGATGCAGAGCATTCAACCGCAGAGGTCGCTGAGTGCGCGGAGAAAGTCATTGCATGAGTGCTGTGGTCGCTCA
>Ga0316363_10000733_pt1 | contig 36885 bp, 32 predicted proteins | sample Sb_taG_3_FD_200459 | JGI IMG/M metagenome (GOLD analysis project Ga0316363, IMG submission 200459) | Peat soil microbial communities from Weissenstadt, Germany - Sb_50d_a_PC metaG (v2) (version 2) | ecosystem: Environmental > Terrestrial > Soil > Wetlands > Peat | place: Germany: Weissenstadt...
ACCGCTAGCTTTCGTGCCACTGCGATGACGGCTCGTTTCTTCCCATTCTTCCCGCCGCGCTCGGCCAGCCTCAGGCCCCACCGCCGCAGATCGCTGTCCACTCCGAACGGCCCCAGGATGTGGTGCGCACCCTGCACCAGCAGGGTTCGAAGATAGGGATCGCCTTCCTTGCTGATGTGCAGTTGCGGTTCACTCTGCCCGGAGTTTCGTCGTCCTGGTTGTAATCCCACATAGCAGCCCACATCGCGGCTCTTGTGAAACCGCCGTGGCTCTTCCAGCGTCAGCACGTAGGTCAGCGCAATCAGAGTTCCCACTCCCTTTACCTGTTCCAGCCGAGCCACCTCGGGGTAACTTTCTGGGGCGATTTGTTGCACCCGGTCGTTGTATTCCCGGATGCGTTCGCTGAGCGATTCGATCTCATGGAGCAAGGGCTGCAGAGCACTCTGTAACTCCGGGCTCAGCCCCTCGGCCAGTTCTCGGTTCACCTTCCGCGGGCTGCAGCCGCGCAGCCGCTCGCCATACGACTTCGTCAATCCGCGGGCTGTATTGATCAGCGACGTGCGGGCTCGCACCAGTCCTGCCCGCGCCCGAATGACCGTCAGATCCGCTTGCGCTTTTCGACTGCGGTGTTGCACCGGCCCCAGCAGCTCCGGGTCGATTCGCGCCAGCCGGGCCAGGGTCCGGGCATCGAACCGATCATCTTTCCGACGACTCTCTCCGATCAAGCGCACGTTCCGCGCATGGGCCACGATCACTTCCTGCCCCAGTTCACTCAACAACCGGCTCACCCACGGCGAATGCCATCCCGGTTTCCAGCGCGATCCGGCTGCGCGGCACCTTCCCGAACACCTCTTTCATCGCCTTGGGTGTCGTAGGCAGCTTCTGTTCCAAAAGCACTTCTCCGGTTTCCTCTAGAACGCAGTACCAACTCGATCGATCTCCCAGATCCAAACCGATCGTTCAGTTTCTGACCTTCAACTTTTTCGATCTCCTGTGCTGCGGTGGTGCTAATCTTCTTCATTGCCGGTCTCCTTTATCTCTTGCGCTTCAAAGCGCGTCGATAACTTGGGAGCGTATCGCATCCCGTCGGAGACCGGCCTTCTCATCCCATCTGTTAACAGCAACTATCGGTAAACGGTAAGCGGCGAGCTAGGACTTTTTTCCAACTACTGCAGCTTCGCGTACTCCGCCTTGGCTTCTTTCAGGATGGGGATGTCGGGGTTGGCGTCTTTCATTGTGGACTCTGGTCTCGCTGCGCCAAGAACCTGTTCTGACACTCTTTCGCTCGCGATAGCAATTCGCTGAACTCAGGAGTTCCCCGGAGCTTTACAAGCAACGGGTCGGTTTGCAAGGCGGTGTAGGCACAATAGTTCTGTTCAACGGCGCTGTTCAACAAGCGCAGAGCGGCATCTTTCTGCCCACAGTACGATAGCAAGGTTCCGAAGGCATACCGAGGCTCCGCGTCTAGCTGTGCAAACTCGGCCGCTTCGATCTTCCGAGCAGCTCTGTCCAATTGTGATGTCTGCTGGGGGCTAAGGCAGGATTGAAGCAAATCACGAACCTCCAGACTTTGAGCGTCCGGCATTCTCTGGATGCTTTGTCGTGCCTCGGCCAGATTGCCTTGACCCGTAAGAACAAAAGCTGTCGCCCTTGCAGCCCATTCCGAGCCTGCGTCAAGGCGAACGAATTCCATTGCCTTCTGTGGCCTACCTAGTTGCATGAATACCCAAGAGCACGAACGGAATTGATAATTTCCCCGATCCAGCGTCACGGCAGTTTCGCACTCGCGAGCCGCGTCCTCCAACAACCCGGCATAGCGCAGCACGTAGCCCAGAACGAAGTGGGCTGCGGCGCTCTGGGGTCGTCGCTTGACCAATGCTGTTGCTTCTGCATAGGCGTTCCCGAGTTCACCTTCGTCTATTCGGTTAGTAATTAGCTGCCCGGCCGCAGAAATCAAGTTCGGATCAAGCGCCAGTGCTCGTTGGTATGCCGAGTCCGAACGCTTGAGCATTGGTTTCCCGCCGTCACCATACGTACCGTCGAAGTAATACCGCAAGCCCAGAGCCTCCCAAGCAGACGCGTAGCTAGGGTCAATGCCCACTGCACGTTCCAGCATCGCGATTGCGTCCTTGTTAGGAGCAACATCACGGGGAACGGCAATGCTGCGCAGATACAAATCGTAGGCCTCTTCACTTTTGGGTCGAGTCCCCGCCTCCCCAGAGGTCGATGATCCTCCAAGCACGGGGACAAGACCTTGCCGAACTGTCGACGTGATTTGTTCCCGCATCGCAATCTTGTCCGACGCTGCAACATTGATCGTCTCTCGCCAAACGCTGCGGTTATTCGCGACATCCACCGCTTCCAGCGTGACCTCCAACTGGTCAACCTCCGTGAGGTAGTGCCCGGTTACGATGGAGGTCACCCCCATCTCCCGACCAGCCTGCTGCAAATCCACATTAGCACCGTTGTACTTGCTGGTCGTGGCGAATGGACGGATCGAGAACGACGGCACATAGCTCAGAGTCGTCGCAATTTCATCTGGCAAGGCGAGCCGTAGAAAATCGGTGCCCTTGTCGGAGCCTACATTCTGGAACGGCAGCACCGCAATCGCCTTCGGGTTTGCAGAATCAACGGGCGGGGCGGCGGGATGCCTAGACTGCCAGAGGAAGACGGCCACCACGATTGCGGCGATCACGCCAACAGCGCTTGCAGCGACCCATTGGAGCCGCCTTTTGCGAGAAACGGGTGCCGACTTAATCACAGCCGCCGACTTGCCGGATTCCGTGTCCCGCTTCAGTCGTTGCAGATCAGCGTGCATCTCTGAGGCGTGCTGATAGCGCAGATTGCGGTCTTTCTCCAGAGCCTTATTGATGATTCCCTCCAGTTCGGCAGGCACATCGGGATTCAGCCGAACGGCAGGCGTGGGAGCCGTGTCCAGAATGGCTTTGAAGATGACTCCCGAGCTTTCCCCGCGAAAGGGCAGCGCCCCGGTCGCCATCTCATACAGCACTGCGCCAAAGGAGAACAAATCCGTTCGGGCGTCCAATTCCTTGGCACGGACTTGCTCGGGAGACATGTATGCGACCGTTCCCAACGTCGTTCCCGGACTGGTGAGATGTTCCTCGGCGAGAGTTGTAGCGGTCTGAGTATTCTGTGCCGCTATTTGGCTCGCGGAACTGGCAGGAAGCGCAACCTTAGCCAATCCAAAATCCAGAATCTTCGCGTGTCCGCGCTTAGTGACGAAAATGTTTGCTGGCTTGATGTCGCGGTGGACGATGCCAGCAGCGTGAGCGGCGTCGAGCGCGTCGGCAACGTCGCTGGCGAGCGATAGAATCAGTTCGGTTTCCAGCGGACGGCCCGCAATCCGGTGCTTCAGAGTCAGCCCGTCCAAAAACTCCATGACGATGAACGCCTGGCCATCCTGCTCGCCGATGTCAAAGATCATGCAAATATTGGGGTGATTCAGCGCGGAGGCAGCTTGGGCTTCGCGTTGAAAACGAGCGAGGGCTTGTGCATCTCGGGCCACTTCTTCCGGCAGGAATTTGAGCGCGACAAAACGGTGGAGACGAATGTCCTCAGCCTTGTAGACCACACCCATACCGCCGCCGCCCAGCTTCTCGATAATGCGGTAGTGCGAGATGGTTTGGCCGATCACTGGAGCAGAATCCTACGTCTGCGAAAAGGGCAAGTCAATGAAGGCCGTGGAGTTGGCGCTATTTCTAAAAAGGTGTTGGTGAAACATCCCCATATCACTCATTGACAGGGTTTTTGAGCGCTAACGCCTGATCTATATAAGGGGATGTCAAGAACGTTTTTCTCCCTGCGCCGGAGGCGCGGATATTGTTCGCGACATCCAGCCCCTGTCACCATAGAAGACGCTCGTCTGGTGTCGTACCCCTGGGATTTGGTTTGCGTTGTTCCATCTCAGCCGCTGCATCTTCATTTAGTGGCGACGACGCCGATTCGGTTTCTGAAACTGAGCAAGCCCTGCGGTTGTACGGTGTCAACCATGGATCTATCTGAGGCTCGTGGCCTATTGCTTTTTCGGGTTGTCCGAGGGGGCATAGGGATTACACAGAGACTGGGTGCCACAGGCACCGTGTCGTCTACAGGCGTTAGTCATACTCACCCTCGAACCCGAGCGTCTCAAGAACCGACTGGCCACCACCAGAGAAGATCACCGGAGATGGAAGGGGGCTCTTCACCCGAGACGCTCAAGCGGCTTGCGATTTTAGTTTTTCTGCGTCGAAGTTTTCTCCCTTCTTCCAAAGAGTCAGCGTAATGGCTGCCATCTTGCGCGCCAGCGTGAGACGCGCCATGGTCGGCCTTATGCCTTTGGCCAGCGAAGCCTGGTAGAAGTCCTGGAACGGTCCGGGACGCACACTGGCCATGGTGGCCGCACCTTTGAACAAACCTTTCAGGTCATGATTGTGATCCTTGTTCAGGCCCCGAATGGAAAGCAGTTTCTTCGAGCGCCGCACTTGGCCTTCGACATAGCGGTATTCCGCACTGATGCGGGTCTCCAAGGCCAGTCCGCTATAGGCCGTGGCCACCGCAGCTCTGGATTCGCGCGAGGGTGCAGCTTGAGCGGCGCGCTTCCGCAATCCGCAACCCGACCCCAACTGGGAAGCCGTGCAAGACCGCCTACGCCGCGCCGCCTCGAATGAATAGAAAAGAACTCAACGTCAAGTAATTGGTGCAATCGTGTTTGCGTCAACTATCCCGGTTTCAATGGAACTACGCAAGAGTCAAGCGTAAAATGCTGGGTATGAGAACGGTGGTTGTTGCGACTGTGCTTGAAATCGCAGTGGCTTTGTCCGCCCTAGGTCAAACTACGCAGTCCGCCACCACACCAGCGAAGGTTCCTGATTCAGCTACGGCGGTCGGCCTCGCAGAAAAGGCACTGGCCAAGGTGTATGGCAAGAGGCTCATAGAGTCGGAGAGACCGTTTACTGCATCGTTATCCGATGGCATTTGGCATGTCAGCGGAACGCTCTATTGTAAGGACAAGAAAGGCAACGTGACTACCGATCCGTGTCTCGGTGGGGTAGCAATGGCTGATATTCGGCAAAGCGATGGTCGCGTAGTGCGAACGGGCCATACGAAGTAGGGTGCGCTTTTCCTATCTGTCGTAACATCCCCATTACACCAACAACGTTCCCGGACAGTCCGACGCGGCCACCTCTACAGTCTGACCTCTAACCTCTAACTTCCCCCGGCACCCGCACCCGGATCGTGTGCGGAACGGCGCGCAGGTTTGCCAGCAACTGCTCATCGCACTCCCGATTGATGTCGTAAATCGCATATCCAATCGGCCCGCGAGTATCCAGCACTTGCCGATCGATATTGATCCCGCGATCCGCCAGAATGTCGTTAATCGCCCGCAAGATTCCCGGCATATTGTGGTGGATGTGCATCAGCCGGTACGATCCCGGCGCATAGTCCAGATGGCACTGCGGCAGGTTCACGCTCAGCAGCGAATTCCCGCTCTTGAAATAATCGATCATCCGCGCCGAAACAAACTGGCCGATATTCTGCTGCGCCTCCTCCGTGCTCCCGCCGATATGCGGAGTCAAAATCACATTTGGCAGCCCTTGCAGCGGGCTTGAAAAGGCGCCGCCACTCTCCGGTTCCTGTGGAAACACATCCACCGCCGCGCCGGCCAGCTTCCCGGTTTTCAAATGCCGGGCGAGCGCCTCATGATCCACCACAAACCCGCGGCTCAAATTCATCAGGCACGCTCCATCTTTCATTCCGCCGATCTCATCTTCCCCAAACAAATTCTGATTCTGCGGCTTGCCATCGACGTGCAGCGTGATCACATCCGAAATCTCCAGCAACTCGCGGAAGCTCACCGCGCGAGCATTTCCACGGGCCAGCACGTGCGCGACATCATGAAACACCACGCGCATGCCCATCGCCTCCGCCAGATCCGATACCTGCGACCCAATCTTCCCGTAGCCTACAATCCCCAGCGTCAGTCCGCGCACCTCGTGCGATCCCGCCGACGACTTATTCCACACCCCGCTATGCAGTCGCGTGCTCGCCTCAAACGTCCGCCGCATCAGCAGGATGATCTCCCCCATCGCCAACTCGGCCACCGACCGGCTGTTCGAATGCGGGTCGTTAAACACCCCAATTCCCCGCTCGCTCGAGGCCGCGCGGTCGATCTTGTCCACGCCAATGCAGAACGCCCCCACCGACACCAGCTCCGGCACCGCATCCAAAACCGCCGCCGTGATGCGCGTCTTCGAACGCACCCCCAGAATCGAAGTCCCGCGCACCTTCTCGATCAGCTCACGCTCGTCGAGCGTCCGCTTCAGCGACTCCACCTCGAACCCCGCTTCCTCAAACTGCGAAGCCGCCACACCGCTAATGTTCTCCAGCAATAAAACCTTCAAAGACCCTCCGAATTCCACCACAATTGATGAACGAGAATTATAACGGCGTAGGTTTCGTATCAGGGTACCGCTTTAGCGATACCGCGACTTCTTCAGTATCAGACGCCCCTTTAGGGGCTGGGCCCTGAACGCCGGCTCTTTCCGCTGCCATAAACGCCCTCACATCCGGCACTGCTCGCCGAGCCCGCTTTTTCCCACTAAAATGTTACAAATGTATGGGGCCGCCAGCACAACCAGGCCCGCCCCGCATGAATCCTTCAACCACACCCCGGCATCTTTAACGCTTTGGAGGAAAACGAAAATGGCACAAGCTTTGGAGGAACTGAAAATGGCGCACGAACTGCCCCCCCTGCCGTACGATTACACGGCGCTCGAACCCACCATCGACGAAAAGACGATGCATCTGCATCATGACATGCATCACGCCGCCTACGTCAAGAACCTGAACGCGGCACTAGACAAGCATCCCGAACTGCACAAGAAAACTGCGGAAGATCTGCTCCGCGACCTGAACGCTGTTCCAGACGATATCCGCGGCGCTGTCCGCAACAACGGCGGTGGCCACGTCAACCACACCATGTTCTGGAACATCATGAAGCCCAAGGGCGGAGGCGATCCCACCGGCCCCATCGCCGAAGTAATCAAAAAGACCTTCGGCGACTTCAAAACCTTCCAGGAAAAATTCAACGCCGCCGGCGTAGCCCAATTCGGCAGCGGATGGGTGTGGCTGGCGGGAGACGCAAAAGGCGAAGTGAAAATCCTCTCCACCGCCAACCAGGACAACCCCATCTCGCAAGGCCTCCATCCCATCTTCGGCAACGACGTCTGGGAGCACGCCTACTACCTCAAGTACAACAACCGCCGCCCCGAATACCTGCAAGCCTGGTGGAACGTAGTCAACTGGGAAGAAATCAACAAGCGCTACCAGTCTTCGCTGAAGAAGTGACTGTCGAGGTGTTTCATAAATGGTTCTTTGAAGGGGCGCGGCTTCAGCCGCGCCGTTTCGAGCCAGGCAAATGGGGGCTTTAGCCCCTGAGGTAAGAGAGTTGCAAGGTTTCAAGGAAGTATCAAAGGCCCGGGCGATCAGAATCTTTGCAACTCTGAAACCTTGAAACCCTGCAACTTTGAAACCTTGCTTAGTAAAACCTGTGCGCCCGATGTGCAAATCCCGGCCGCCGGGCAGGGCAGCGTCCACCACAATTTTCCGCGCTCCGCTCAAACCCCGCCGCTCGTGCGCCAACCGCACTTTACCCTCGACCCAAGCTTGATCCGGATTCATCACATCCAATCCGCGAACGGGAATTCCACCGTTGCACAATTCTTATGTAATTGACCCGCTCTATTTCTGCGCGTACAGTCGCTCCACTTGAAACAAGCATCCGCCGAGCGGCACCCGTGCTCGGACGAAATCTGAAACCTGAAAGCCAGAAACGAACCGGCTCTGCCGAGGGGTGAAAGAAAGCGCTTATGAATCTCGAAAGTCAATGGACCGTCTATCGCACCCGTTTCCTGGTGCGCGCTCGTCAACTCACCGAACCGCTCGTCTTTACCGACGCTCTCGGCCGCGAACAATCCGGCCGCCCGGGCGATTACCTCGTCGAGTCCTCTGACGGCATAAGACGGATCACCAGCCAACTTCTCTTCGAAGACATCTACGTGTCTCTCGCACCCACCCAGTTCCGTTCCCCAGCCCCAAGAGTTCAAACCGGCGTCCCAGCCGATGGAGCGCCGGGCGTCCTCGCCCGGCCCGTAGCCCGCGCCTCGCCAGAAAATCGCACCCGCGCCACCGCCTGAACAAGGCCAGGTTCCAAGGTTTCACAATTTCAAAGTCTAAAGGTTCCAGGCACACCCCGTAGTCTTCAGACTTTGAAACTGAAACCTTGAAACGTTGAAACCTAGCCTCTTTCCCCGTACCACTTTCGGGCTACAATATGTTGTGTTTCCCTCTTGACAGACACCATATACGGGAGTACGTTAATCATCCCAGAGAACTTTTTACAGACCCCCATTTATTAAGGGGGCTACGACCGCAAAAACAGGGGCGAGACTCAAAGTTGAGGTGACTGCGCGTCTTCCCCTTTACGGGAAACCATCCCTCCTGAGTGGATGGAAATTAGCGGTGACTCCCCCCGGTCCGGCCGTGTCAAGCGTCCCCTCCGGGGGAATTCATCCAAAAATTATTTTCAGAAATGAGTGTTAAGAGCTCGTTGAAAAATTTAAGGAATTGTCATCCCGAGCGAAGCGAGGGATCTGCAGTTTGTCAGTACGAAACAAATATGCAAGGGGCAACCGAGATGAGCGGTCCAATGAGTTTGGCACTTGCGGAGAGCCGGTGCGCTTTAGAGCAAACGCAAACCCAGTGCAGGGAAGACGTTTCGAAGTCGAAATTTACGGCTTCCCGTTACCGTTCGATTTCCGTCTTTTTCTCCACGTACACTAAAGACCCCGTGCACCCAGATAAAAGGGCAGAGCTGCTCGTGGCGAAAGAGTTCCAAGACCGAGCCGACATGGAGGAGAAATTTGCTGCATCCGGCCTTAAACGTCTCGCCGAAATAGAAGATCTGAAACGGCGAATGCTACTGCTCTCGAAAGAGCTTGGAAGCTAGAGACCTCTAGCCGCGGAGCGGCGAACATTGCAACCTTGAAACAATGAAACATTGAAACCTGTTCTTTATACGCCATCATCTAATTAGGAGAAGGAAATGCCCGAAGTGCGCGACCAAATCAAAGCTCAAACCGCTGCCAGCAACCCTAATAATAAGACGAAGGCCCAAGGCCTAACTTTCCGCCGCTTGTTCACCAAGCCCGGTGTCTCCCCGTACTCCGAAGTGGAGTGGGAACTCCGCGACGCCCAGATCACCGACTCCCAGGCAGGCGTGATCTTCGAGCAGAAAAATGTCGAGGTCCCCAAAGACTGGTCGATGACCGCGACCAACATTGTCGCCTCGAAATATCTCCACGGACAGATCGGCACCGATGAGCGCGAAACCGGCGTCCGTCAACTGGTAGCCCGCGTGGCCGAAACCATTCGCGACTGGGGCATAAAAGACGGATACTTCCGCACCAGCGAAGACGCCGCCACCTTCCACGACGAACTCGTTCACCTGCTAATCCGCCAGCACGCGGCCTTCAACTCGCCCGTCTGGTTCAACGTAGGCTGCGAACGCGTAGAGCCGAAATCCGACGCCACCAACTGGCACTGGAACGCAACCACCCAACAAGTGGAATTCGGCGTCACCGGATACACCCGCCCGCAGTGCTCCGCCTGCTTCATCAATTCGGTAAAAGATTCGCTCGATTCCATCCTCACCTTGGCGAAGACCGAAGGCATGCTCTTCAAGTGGGGATCGGGCACCGGCACTAATCTTTCTCCGCTGCGTTCCTCCACCGAAGTTCTAAGCGGAGGCGGCACCGCCAGCGGCCCGCTAAGCTTCATGAAAGGTTTCGACGCCTTCGCCGGCGTAATCAAGTCCGGAGGCAAAACCCGCCGCGCCGCCAAGATGGTCATCCTAAACATCGACCATCCCGATATCGTCGACTTCATAGAATGCAAATCCAAAGAAGAAGCGAAAGCGCACGCCCTGGTAGCGCAGGGTTACGACGGATCGCATCCCGACTCCGATGCCTACAGCTCCATCTTCTTCCAGAACGCCAACAACTCCGTCCGCGTAACCGACGATTTCATGGTAGCCGTAATGCGCGACACCGATTTTTCCACCCGAGCCATCGTGGACGGCCGCGTAGTCAAGACCTACCCGGCGAAAGACCTGCTCCAGAAAATTTCCGAAGCCACCTGGCACTGCGGCGATCCCGGCATGCAATACGATTCCACCGTCAACCGCTGGCACACGTCGAAAAATACAGCCCGCATCAACGCGAGTAATCCCTGCAGCGAGTACATGTTCCTCGATGACTCTGCCTGCAACCTCGCCAGCTTGAATCTGCTGAAGTTCGCGCCCAACGGTACTTTTGACGTGGAAGCGTATCGTCACGCCGTGGACGTGGTCATCACCGCCCAGGAAATTCTGGTAGACAACGCCGGATACCCCACCGAAATCATAGGCAAGAACTCGCACGACTATCGCCCGCTAGGTTTAGGCTACGCGAACTTAGGCGCGCTCTTGATGGCCGCCGGACTTCCCTACGACAGCGACGCCGGCCGCGACTACGCCGCCTGCGTAACCGCCATCATGTGCGGCGAGGCCTATCTGCAGTCGTCACGCATAGCCGAACTCTGCGAACCCTTAGCACCAATCACCGACACAGTACAAACACGCCTCGGAGTAACTACCGCCGAAGCGATGCCCGGAGCAGCCTGCCCCGGCTGGTACATCAATCGCGAGCCCTTCTTGGACGTAATAAGAATGCACCGAGCCAGCGTCAACAACATAGGCAGTGCAAGTGTTCGTGGAGGGACGGGCGCCTCGCCCGTCCAAGCGGAGCGTAGCTCCGCAGCCGCTCAACTCTCCGAGTTAATCGAAGCCTCGAAGCAATGCTGGGACGAAGCCCTGTCCCACGGAGAGAAACACGGCTACCGTAACTCCCAAGTAACAGTGCTAGCCCCCACCGGCACCATCGGCTTCATGATGGATTGCGACACAACTGGAATTGAGCCCGATTTGGCGCTCATCAAGTACAAGAAACTGGTTGGCGGCGGGATGATTAAGATCGTCAACAACAGCGTGCCGGGGGCGCTGTTCAAGCTGGGCTACACGCATGAGCAAACCAATGCCATCGTTTCCTACATCGACGCCACCGGAACCATCGAAGGCGCTCCCAATGTTAAAGATGAACATCTGGCCGTGTTCGATTGTTCCTTCAAGCCGGCGAAGGGGACTCGCTCTATTCACTACCTGGGACATCTGAAGATGATGGCGGCGGCGCAGCCTTTTATTTCGGGAGCAATCTCGAAGACGGTGAACCTGCCGAATGCCGCTACGGTGGACGATATTTCCGAGGCCTACATCCAGGCGTGGAAGTTGGGACTGAAGGCGGTTGCGGTTTATCGCGATGGATGCAAGCAGTCGCAGCCGCTCTCCGCCGCCGGAACCAAAACCGCGAACTCAACCAAGGACGACGCAGCCCGGAACGCAGCCGCCGTGGCGCTCGCCGCCGAGGACAACCTGGAAGCTCCGCCCCGAGCCGTGCGTCACAAGCTGAAAGAAGAGCGCATGTCGGTGACCCACAAATTCAACATCGGAGGCCACGAGGGTTACGTCATCGTCGGCCTGTATCCCAACGGCGAGCCGGGCGAGATCTTCATCAAGATGGCCAAGGAAGGCTCAACCGTCTCCGGCCTGATGGACAGCTTCTCCCTGACCACATCCATCGCGCTGCAGCACGGTGTTCCGCTGAGTCTGCTCTGCGAGAAGTTCGCGCACACCCGCTTTGAGCCCAGCGGCTGGTCCAGCCATCCCGAAATCGGCTATGCCAAGTCAATCGTGGATTACATCTTCCGCTGGCTGCACCTGCGCTTTCTGACTGGACAGCAGCAGATGCTCTTCGACAACCTGCGACCCAAGTCCTGGCCCGCTCCGGAATCTGTCGGCGATCTGAATGGCTCCATTGGTTCCGGTTCAGGGGGTTCCCTGACACCTGAGACCCGAGACCTGAGACCTGGTTCCATCCACGCGGCCGACGCCCTCGCCGGCATGATCGACATGGGCGACGCTCCCAGTTGCTCGTTCTGCGGCTCCATCATGGTCCGCAACGGCAGTTGCTACAAGTGCATGAACTGCGGGAGCACCAGCGGCTGCAGCTGAGGACAATTTTCGCGGCGGGTGTACGTACAATGTTCCACGTGGAACAGTTGTGCAGGTAATAATGTACGTACACAGACATACGTACAGTGGGGACCGGCTGTGATCCACGGTCACAATTATCGCGCTTGGGGTGGTTGTAAGTCGTTGATAATGCTTAGCGTCGGTTGTGGCTAAATAGCCACAGCAGGGTAGTTATTACACGGTAAGTATTACGCAGGCTTGTTAGAGGTCGGAAAGGAACTGCAACTAATCACAACAAGCGACAGCGGTGTCCCCTCTGTGCTTTTGAGGAAAGTTCCTGGTGGTGAAACGTTCGGGATGTAGGTTTCACGATTCTTTAAAGCGGGAGAATGCCCCCCATGCCAACCGGACTGGATAATCTGAAACATATTGTCGTGCTCATGATGGAGAACCGGTCGTTCGACCACATGCTGGGATCGCTGAAGGCCGTCGATCCGCGGATCGACGGGGTCACCGACCAACTGAGCAATCCCGACACGACCGGGGCTCCAATCAAGCCGCAGTCGCTGGCGGAGTTCCAGGGGCAGCTCGATCCCGATCCCGACCACCATTTTCCGGCGGTCGATCTGCAGATCTTCGGCGGGGACACGAGCCCTAATCGGGTGGCGAATATGCAGGGGTTCGTGAAGAGTTATTTCAATCAGCAGAGAGATGTGGGGCATTCGCAGAAGATCATGTACTACTTCGCTCAGAATCAGTTGCCCGTGCTGACGACGCTGGCGCTGGAGTTTGCCGTGTTCAATCGCTGGTTCGCTTCAATTCCGGGGCCGACGATTTGCAATCGCGCGTTCGCGCACTATGGCACGTCGTTCGGCAGAGTCGACATGAATCCTTTCGACGTGATTGAGCCTTTCAAGAGCATCTACACGCGGCTCATCAACGCGACTCCGAGGCACACGGCCAAGCTGTATTACTACGATACGACCAGCTCGACGATGGAGGTCCTGAACCTGCTGCAGAATGAGCCAGAGCTATTCGGCACGTACCAGCAATTCCTAAACGACTGCAGGACGGGAAATCTGCCGGATTATTCGTTTGTCGAGCCGAACTACAAGGACCATGACGGCGACAACGGAGAAGAGCTGGAGAACGATCAGCATCCCGACAGTAACGTGCAGGCGGGAGAATTGTTCATCGCCTCGGTCTACAACGCGATCAAGCAGAATGCGAACCTGTGGCAGACCACGGCGCTGCTCGTCGTCTACGACGAACACGGAGGAATCTACGATCATGTCGTGCCGCCAGTCTGCACTCCGGACTTCCGAACGGCCTCGGCAAACGACACCGGCACCGGGCAGCCGTTTGCATTCGACCGGCTGGGAGTGCGCGTGCCAGCGATTCTGATATCACCGTGGATTCCAAAGGGGACGGTGGTCGATCGCACGTTCGACCACGCCTCGATTCCGGCGACGATCACGAAGTTTTTTCTGGGCGAATACTCGCCGCGGTCTCCGCGAGAAACGAGCGCTGACGTTTTTATTGAGCCGAACGTGCAGCCGGTCGATCCGACGCGCAACCTGCTCTCGCTTTCGACCATGCGGACGGATTGCCCGGATTTTGACGTCTAGGAATTCAGCGATAGAGAAGGAGCTACTGACATGACCCTTATCCATGTGCCCAGACCACCGAAAAGCGCCATGAATCCGAACCGTCCGGTGTCCTCGTTGCTAAGAACGCAGATTGAGCATTTGCACGAGGCGGAGCAGAGGCTCCCTTTGCGCTACCGCACCAATATCTACGTCAACGCGATCAAGACCCAAGGCGAGGCGGCGCAGTACAGTCGCGAAGTAACGGAGGCAATCCAGAACGCGCATTTGGAGGCGGCAGCGCAGCGAGCAAAACGCAAGCCCGGACTGGCGATTGCCGCCGCGGCCGAACGTCCGCCACGAAAACTCAGCTCCAAAGTAAAGACGAAAAACAGAAACAGTAAGAGTGGGAAGAAGTAGCAGCGGTTTTCGTAGGAGGCGGCATGCGTTGGAGTGTGGTGGCGTTGCTGTGGCTTGCATCCACGGCGGTCGTGGCTCAGGAAGGTAAACTGCAGGCCGACTTTCGCCGCGAGAGCGAGCGCGTCGCCGACGCCTGCAATGAATTCAGCTTCAAGCTAGTGAGCGGATGCGCCTATGAGCTGTTTACCGACCATCCGCTTCACATTGCAGCGGGGAGCATGCCGCCACAAAATGGCTTCGGTCTGGGCGGAGCGTTTGTCGCCGACAAACACACGAAGAATTGGCGCTTGAGCTGGGACGTGGATGCGGTCGGTTCGACGAACGCTTCGTGGCGGGCTGGTGGTTATATGAAGATGATCCATACGCCGCCCGAACAGATACGCGTCATCACGCCGGTGGTTTCGCAGCCAGGGGAAACGATGCCAACCAAGCCCGCCAAGAAGCCCCGGGTCGATCTCGTTCATCCCTACACTGTCTTTAACCTTTACGCGCAGTCGATCTCTCTGAATAAGCTGAACTTCTTTGGGCTTGGCAACGATTCCGCGCTGGCCGGGGCGTCTGTGTTTGGCATGACCCAGACGATTGTTGGGGGCAACGTCATTAAACCGGTTTTCGAATGGCCTGCGATCCGCAAACTGAACCTTGCGCTGCTGGGAGAAGTGAACGGGCGCTTCGTGGACATCAGGGGCGAATCCGGACAATCCGTTCCTTCGATCGAAACGCTTTACACGAACGCGACCGCGCCCGGCCTGAGCAGCCAGCCTGGATTCGTCCAACTCGGCGAGGGATTCCGCATCGCGCCGGTGCTTTGGGATCGCTTGGAACTGAGTTACCTGGCGAACTTTCGGCAGTTCTTTGCGCCGTCGAGTTCGCAGAACTCCTTCCGACGCTGGACGGCCGACCTTAACCACACCTTCTACCTCTACGGGTACACGAAATCGGCAGCCAAGAACACGGACACAAACGGCCCGGATGAATGTGCCCCGGCCAACGAAAAGTGTCCGGAAGTTTCCCGTTCGCGAAACTTGAATGGCTCAATCGGAGTGCGCCTGCTGCTGTCCGAGTCGATCACTTCGGGAACCAGCGTTGTGCCCTTCTATTTTCAGCAAACGCTAGGGGGGTCGGACATCAACAGCGCATTGGCGCTCGGCAGCTATCAGGACTATCGGTTTCAAGCACCCAATCTTCTGCTTTTGCAGGAAAACTTCGAGCACTCGATCTGGGGTCCGTTTGGATTGAAACTCATGGCGGATGAGGGAAGGGTTGCGGTGACTCGCGGCGATCTGGGATTCAGCCATCTGAGGCACACCTTTGCGGGTGGGCTGACGCTGCGGGCGGGCGGTTTCCCCATGGTCTCTCTGATGTTTGCCTGGGGAGGACCTGAAGGCCACCACAACATCTTTAACATGAACACATCGCTGCTAGGCGGATCGTCGCGTCCGTTCCTGGACTAGCAGAACCGCGCCTGTGCCCCAGCTTTCGCGCCTTCGAAAACTGCGAATTGCACGTCCCTGTCCCGGTTGGCATTTTTGCGAACTTCGAGCTGGCGGGTGGGATTGGCACGCGGACAGGAGTGTCCGCGCCACACGGGCTTTTCCCGAGACGGCACCACACGTCGCCTGAGACTGGCGCGCGGCGCGAATAAAAATACATTTTTCCTTTCCTTTCCACAGAAAATTTCGCCCCTCCACAGTTTTTACACAGCGGAGACGCAGTTTGCCGTTGCGTTAATTTTTCCACTGCCGCAAAGTGCTTGCAGCCAAAAGCGTGAGATGTTCTGAATCTGTTCCGACAAGGGTTCAGCGTTGCCGGTGGCTTCCCGAGAGTGAATCACCGGGGAAAATTCGGCGCATGTCCAGTGTGCCGGTGCCCGGGTTTCGCAGCCTCCTAAGAAATCCTTCTTCCGAGGAGGATGGAAACGTTGAATCGTAACCCTGAGGCGCAAGCCTCAGGTGAGCGTCGATGCATAGCACTCTTACCGGTGCAGTTGCGCGATGATCTTTCGTCCCCGCGAAAGACGGGCAGTCAGAACGTCCGCGATAACAATGCGGCCCGGGTGGCTGGCCCAGGCCGCATTTGTTCTTATGGCCCTCACGCCCCCGCAGGACTTTCGTCGTGGAGTAAGCCGCCAACCTGCCGCAGCGCCGAGCGCACTCCCAATCCCGCAACCGAACCCCGCCCACGTTGTAAACTCGATCCATGCCTGCGCGCTCTCCCCGCTCCAGCAATCTTTTCCCCGCGCCGAAATCCGCGCCTGCCGCCCACACTGCGCACGTTGATGGCGGAGCCCGCGGCAATCCCGGCCCCGCCGGTTACGGTGTCGCCATTCGGGACGCCTCCGGCCACCCGGTTGCCGAGCTCAGCGAATACCTTGGCCTCCACACCAATAACTACGCCGAGTATCAGGGACTCCTCGCCGCTCTCCGCTACGCCGCCGAAAACCAAATCAAAGTGCTCAAGGTCATCAGCGATTCCGAGCTGATGGTGCGGCAGATGAAAGGCATCTACAAGGTGCGTCATCCCGAACTCCGCAAGCTGTACGACCAGGCGCAGCAACTGGTCCGCCGGCTCGAGCACTTCGAAATCCGCCACGCCCTCCGCGAACACAACCAGACCGCCGACCGACTGGCTAACGAGGCGATGGATAGAGGGCGATAAAAGGCCAGGTTTCAAGTTTGCAAGGTTGCAAAGTTTCAAACTACAGCGTATATCCATTCTGTTCAGCAAGACCTTGAAACTTTGAAACCTGCCTTCCCCCAGGAGGACTACACGATGATTGGAGCTTACTCATTTGCTGGAATCAATTTCTGGGCCGTGCTGGTCTGCGCCATCGCGACCATGGTGATCGGATTTCTCTGGTATTCCCCGATCCTTTTCGCGACTCCCTGGATGTGCCTGATGGGAATCGACCCCAACGACAAAGCCAAGCTCGCCGAGATGCAAAAAGGCGCCCCAAGACTCTACGGCCTCTCGTTCGTCGCCAGCATTGTGTCCGCCGTAGTGCTCGCGAAGATCATCGACCTCACCAGCGTCACCACCATTCCCTACGGAATGAAAATCGGCTTCGCGGTCTGGCTGGGATTCGTGACCACTGTGCAACTGACCGGCGCGCTATTCGGCAAACAGCCCACCAAGCTCTACCTCATCAACACGGGATACCAACTGGCCTGTTACCTGGCTATGGGAGCGATTCTGGCGAAGTGGCCGCACTAGAGCCAGGTTTCAAGGTTTCAGAGTTTCAAGGTCTGAACACCACGCGGCCTGCTCTTACCTTGCAACTTTGAAACCTTGCAACCTGGCCTTATTCTGCCGAGTGATCGAGGAAGGGCCCTGCCTACGCCCGGCTCTTTTTCGTAGCCGCAGCTACCTTCACCTTTACCGTCTCCCACGGCCGTTTCGGACGCTCCACCTCGGGCTGGTCGCGGTCTTTAATGCGATCGTAGTGATACGACTCGCTCACGGTTCCGAGCGACTCGTTGTAAAGGCTGGGCAGGGCCAGCGCTTCTTTCATTTCCTGGGCGAACTGCTGCAACGCTTTCAGGTGGTCGGCCGTCGCCGGCACTTCGGTCTTCGTCGTCTTCAGAAACTGCTGATAGCCGCGATTGATCAGCTTCGAAATTTCGCTGCCAATCATGTATCCCGGATACGCGAAAATTTTCACGCCGCCGTCGTCCGTCCTCTGGATCGCCGCCGAGCAGTTGTACTTCTTCAGGAACACGCGCGTTTGCGCGCCCGGAGCTTCAATCAGGTCAAAGCCATGATCGCGCAGCCAGCTGACTGCGTCTTCGTAGGTTCGTTGTTCGACTTTCGCTGCCATTTTATAAGCTCAATTCTCGTTGCATCAGATTAGATGCGGCTTGCACGGTTTCGATGGAACCAAAACTGCTCGCGGCAAATCTAATGACGTAGGAATCCAACAACGTTAGTATAGATATACCTTTTTGAGATTGTGGGCACGTTACTCTAGTCACAAGGGCACTGCACTCAATGAAACCAGCTCCTTCCGGCTCCGCGCCATCGCCGTGGCTTTCTCAGGCTGAAGCGGCGTCTGGCCTCAAAGGAGAAGCTGTGCTCGCGGGCATCGGCAACACGCCGCTCTTGCCGCTGGACGCGCTTGTCCGCGATCTTCCCAGCGTACAGCTTTTGGGCAAGGCCGAATGGTACAACCCCGGCGGATCCGTCAAAGATCGCGCCGCCGCCAGCATAGTGGCCGAAGCACGCCGCTCGGGCAAACTCGCTCCGGGAAAGACTCTGCTCGATTCCACCAGCGGCAACACCGGCATCGCTTACGCCATGCTGGGCGCCGCTCTCGGATTTCCCGTCACCTTGTGCGTGCCGGAGAATGCTTCTCCCGAGCGAAAACGAATTCTACAGGCCTACGGCGCAAATATCATCTACACCGACCCCGCCGAAGGCTCCGACGGCGCCCTCAAGATCGCGCGCCAGCTCGCCGAGCGCCATCCCGATCTTTATTTTTACGCCGATCAGTATTCGAACGACGCCAATTGGCGTGCGCATTACGAAACCACCGCCAACGAAATCTGGCAGCAAACCGAAGGACGTATCACGCACTTTGTCGCCATGCTCGGCACCACCGGAACCTTCGTCGGCACCACGCGCCGATTGAAAGAGTTAAATCCCAAGATCCGCTGCATCTCGCTGCAACCCGACTCCGCCTTCCACGGCATCGAAGGCGCGAAGCACTTGCCCTCGGCGATCGTGCCGGGCATTTACGATGCGTCGCTCGCGGATGAAAATCTGGAGATCGCGACCGAAGACGCGCACGCCATGGCCCGGCGCCTGGCGCGCGAACAAGGACTGCTCGTCGGAGTCTCCGCCGCGGCGGCCGTGGTTGGCTGTCTGCAAGTCGCCGAGCGCCTGAAAATAAATCAGCGCGCCACCATCGTCACCATCCTCTGCGACTCTGGCGAAAAATACTTAAGCGAGCGCTTCTGGCATGAATAATGATTGCAGAGGTTAGAGGTCGGATTGCAGAGGTTTGCCGGGTTGTGATGTTGCAGTAGGTGAAGGAGTTCACCTCTGCAATCTAACCTCTAACCTCTGACCTTGCGATGCTGAAGATTCCCCATTCCGCCTGCGTCTCCCTTCGTCAGCACGGAGAGGAAACCTATCCCCACGAGTGCTGTGGCGTGCTGCTCGGGCACTTTGACGACAACGGCGCGAAGACCGTCTCGCGCATCGCCCGCTGCGGCAACACGCGTGCGGACTCGCCACACAACCGCTACAATATCGATCCCAGGGATCTCATCCGCATCCAGCGCGAAGGCCGCGAGCGCGACGAGGACATCGTCGGCTTTTATCACTCCCACCCCGACCACCCCGCGCAATGGTCGCCCACCGACCTAGCGGAAGCCCACTGGTTCGGCTGTTCCTACGTGATCACGAGCGTCGAGAAGGGCAAGGCGACGATTACAAATTCGTTCGAGCTGATGGGTACAGACGAGGACGACAAGAAATTCGTGGACGAGAAGACCGAAGTGTCATGACCATGGGCTAAGGCAGCACTTTCAGCACGACCGCAGTAATATCGTCTTGCGGCGGGCTGCCATCGGAGAAGGCCAGCAGGCGGTCGAAGATGAAATCCAGCGATTCGCTTGCCGATTTGTGCCGGCATTGTGCCCAAACCTCCTCCATTTGGGCAGTGTAGAGCTCGACTCCCTCCCCGTTGTGCAATTCATGGAGACCGTCGGTCGCAAACAGAACGCAGTCTCCCGGGCTCAGTCGCACGACATGCCGTCCGTACGTGGAGCCCGGGAACATTCCCGAGGGTAATCCACCCTCGCCCAATTGCCGGCACGCGGCTCCGGAGGCGAGCAGGGGCAATGGCATCCCGGCATTGGAGAAGATGAGTTCCCGCGTGGCAGGGTTGAAAAGGGCGTACAAGGTGCAGCAGAAGCGGTCACTGACGGATCGCTGCATCAGGCGCTCGTTCAACATGGCAAGAACCTGCGCGGTGTCCATTCCGGTCTTGTGAATCCCGCGCAGGGTTCCGATCACGAGCGCGCTGTACATGGCCGCCGGCAAGCCCTTGCCGACCACGTCGCCGAGGTAGATGCCGATGAAACCGTCCGGTAAGCGGAAGACGTCGGCAAAGTCGCCCCCCACGGCGGAGAAGGGAATGAAGCGGAACGCGATCTCGACGGACTCGTGGCAGAGCAGGGTTGTGGGCAGCAGCGAGGACTGTATGAGTTTCGCTTCTTGTATTTGCTCGTCGCAAATGTGACAGCGGGCGAAAGCCACTTTCACGGACTCCAATCCCACCACGCGATCCAGTTGAGACATCCGAGACCACCGTCCTAGTGGTCAGATCGGCAGAACGCCGGTGCTGCATTAGTGCCCGAAGTTTGCTTGGCGCCCAAAAGCCGGGAGCAACCGAACGTTTCTTCGCCAATCGCAGCAAAGCCCCGCGGGCGTTGATGTTCGTCGGGGCCCATCTTTCTTCTTTATCCGTTTTCTTTATCCTTCGGGTGCGCCCGGTTCGTTTCGACTTGCATCTTTCGCGCGTACCGTAGCATCTTCTTGCTATGCCCCAGATCCAAATTCCGTCTCCACTTCGCCAATACTCGGGGAAGCAGGCCTTGATCGATGTCCCTGGAAAAACCGTGGGCGAGGCCCTTGCTGGCCTGGTCTCGCAGCATCCCGACCTGAAGCGCCACCTCTATACCGAGGACGGCAAACTGCGCACGTTCGTCAACGTCTACGTCAACGACGAAGACATGCGCTACCTGCAAAAAGAAGCCACCGTGCTTAAAGACGGTGATACCATTTCCATTGTGCCGTCGATTGCCGGCGGCTGCGTTATGATTTGCTGAGCATGATTTTGACCTGCGAAACAGGGGCCCCCAGCGCGCCCGCTTTTGGTGCGATGGGGTGGAGAGCCGACACCTCGCCGAATGCCCCGCCCCGCGCGCTGTCGCCGCTGTCCGGAGTTCGCAATCTAGTTCGCCGTCAAACTGATTAAAATTCTCAAAGGACGTTATGGCCACCCTGGCAGAAGCCAAACCCGAAGCCGTTTTAAGCAACGACGAAATCCTGCGCTACTCGCGCCATCTGATCATGCCCGAGGTGGGCATGGACGGGCAGCAGAAGCTGAAGGCCGCGAAAGTCCTGTGCATTGGAGCGGGCGGACTCGGTTCGCCCCTCGCACTTTATCTCGGGGCCGCGGGCGTCGGCACGCTCGGCATTGTGGACTTCGACGTCGTGGACTACACCAACCTGCAGCGCCAGATCATTCACACCACCGACGACGTTGGCCGCAAGAAGCTCGACTCCGCCGCCGACAAACTGAAGGCGATCAACCCGTTCCTGAACCTGCGGACGTTCGACATGAAACTGACCAGCGCCAACGCGCTTGAGTTATTTCGCGAGTTCGACATCGTCGCCGACGGCACCGACAATTTTCCCACGCGCTACCTGGTCAATGACGCTTGCGTGCTCACGGGCAAGCCCAATGTTTACGGTTCCATTTTTCGTTTTGAAGGGCAAGCGAGCGTGTTCGCGACCGAAGAGGGACCGTGTTACCGCTGTCTCTATCCGGAGCCGCCGCCGCCGGGCCTGGTGCCTTCGTGCGCCGAAGGCGGGGTGCTCGGCATTCTGCCTGGGCTGATCGGCGTCATTCAGGCGACTGAGACCATCAAGCTGATTCTGGGGCAAGGCGATTCCCTCGCCGGACGATTGCTGCTGGTCGATGCGCTCGGCATGAAGTTCCGCGAACTGAAGCTGCGCAAGAATCCCGATTGCCCCGTCTGCGGCACCCACCGGACGATCACCGAACTGATTGACTACGATCAGTTCTGTGGCATCCGCGGTCAGGAAGAGCCCGCCGGAAACGACGTGCCGGCAATCTCGGTGGAGGCATTAAAGAAGAAGTTAGACGCGAAGGCCGACGTATTTATTCTCGACGTGCGTGAGCCGCACGAATACCAGATCTGCAACCTGAAGGGATATCTCATTCCAGTGGGCGACTTACCGAAGCGCGTGAACGAACTCGACAGCAGCCGCGAGATTGTGGCCCATTGTAAGATGGGCGGGCGCAGCGCGAAGGCGGTGAACTTTCTGCGCCGCGCGGGATTTACGAAGGTCTATAACCTGACTGGCGGCATCTTGGCTTGGGCGGATCGAATCGATCCGAAGATGCCTAAGTACTGATGGCAGCGGTTAGGACCGGTGATATTAGCGGCTTTCTGCTATGCACGGCGCCACCCCGGTTGCCGGTTATGTCGACGTAGTTTCTGCAAGGAGAGAATGACCAGTTTTCTTGCTTCCCCGACAGTGATACAGTCACAGCGGAGGTCTTTCATGCAGAGAAGTTATTCTCTATTTCTCGTGGTGCTTCTTTTGGTTCATGTATTAGTGGGCCAGACCGGCAATACTCAAGCTGCTCCTGCCGCGCCTGAACAGCAGGCCGCGCAGCCCGCGGCACCACAGCAGACGGCTGAGACTTCGAACTTCACATCGGCGAAAGGGTTTGTGCTGGAAGACGCAACCCCGGTAAAGATGAGGATCAACCGCACGATTTCGTCCGGCGATGCAAAGGCCGGCGACACGGTGGACTTTGAAGTCCTTCAAGACATCAGCGTAAACGGTACTCTCGTCATCCCAAAGGGTGGACTGGCCTTCGCGACCGTTACTGAGGCTCAATCGAAGCGCCGTATGGGTCGCGCGGGGAAACTTGATATCAACATCGATTATGTGAAATTGGTGACTGGCGATAAAGCCGCACTGCGCGCTGTTAAAGAGGTCCAAGGCGGCAGCCATACCGTGGGCATGACAGCCGGAATCGTGGCGACGAGCCTGGTGTTCTTTCCTGCCGCGCCGTTTTTCCTGTTCATGCACGGCAAGGACATTACGATTCCCAAGGGAACCGAAATCACAGCTTACGTCAACGGAGACATGAAGCTCGATATTGCTAAATTTCAGCCGCCGGAACCCGCACCCCAACAAGATCTAAGTGCCGGCAACCATGATTATAACGTTAGCCTCGGGTCCGCCAAGCTGCAGATCGAATCGAGTCCGCCGGGTGCGGATATCGAGGTGGACGGTAGTTTTGTCGGCAACACTCCTTCCGATGTTCAGGTCGCGGAGGGCGATCACACGGTGGTCGTTAAGAAAGCAGGATTCAAGAACTGGGAACGAAAGCTGAAGTCCAGCGCAGGCAGCAGCGTTCATTTAAGTGTCGAGTTGGAGAAAGCTGACACAACATAGCAGCTTTTGTAACTCACGGGTCGAAGTTATTGACATCTAACCCATCGTGTGGAATAATAATAACGACGACCAGATTGGGGCAGTTTCGAGGCGTGCCGTCCATTAAGACGGTCCTCGAAACTGCCCCAAAACCATTTTCAGCGCTCTTTGACAACCTAAGTCCTTATTACGGAAGATTTTCCATATAACCCCTTTAAACTCAAAGATTTTGGCCGTTTTAGCCCGTAACTCTATGATTCCAATAGGCAGGGGGAGGGGGGAGGGGGTACCCCCTTAACGAATTTAGTCACTATACTGGGAGTAAGCAGCGCATGCCGTAACTGAGCTGAAAGGCAGCGAAGCGGCAACTCCGGAAAACAGAAGGGAGCACCGGAGTGCTCCCTTGTTTTTACCAGGAGTTAGTCAGTTACTTGGTGGAGCTTCCGTTCATTTCGACTTTCTCGGCGGTGCCGATGGCTAGGGCGTACTTCTTGCCGGCGAAGCGTACTTCGGAAACCGTTGCCTTGCCGCTGGCGTGTTCCACGACCGCCGCGTCGTAGTCGTAGGCTTTGTCGAGGGCGACGACTTTCGCCGTAGTCTTCGCGACTTCCTTCTTGCCCTGCATGATGCTCACCTCGACGTTCGGTCCTGTGCCGTCCCAGCGCACTTGATACTCACCGGGGGCGAGCTGCTGGCCGTTGACTTCGAACGCCTCCTGCACCTGCAGCGACCCCTTGTTACTTGCGAAAGCACTCGATGCGAGCAGTACGGCCAGCCCGAGCACCACAGTCTTTGCCAGTTGATTCAGTTTCATTTGCTCCTTCGCTTTCTACCCGGTTTTTGGCCGGGACGTTAGGGGCGGCTGGTGGTGGTTCGACTGAGGGTTTGCTTTTTTACAGCAAAGTCCTACAATGCGCGTGTCAGGGTGACGCAAAAAGACGCGGGCCTCAAACTCGTTCTCTTTGCCCGGACTGTGCTCACGCAGGGCCGCCAAAACCACGCGTGAGCCAGTCCCGTCACCCTGAAAATTCTTTTAAGTGGATCGAACTTTGTTTCGTCCACCCCAGGTTGGTTCGCTACAGGATACGAATCCCGGTTTGAGTAAGTTCCCGATTTGTTTTTCTTCGCGAACCATTTTGTTTTGCGGACATGTGTGTTGGACGCGTAGACGCTCGCCGCGTTAGCAACGCGTGACGCACTTTAACGAAGTAACAGTGTGGGAATGTTTTGTCTGGAGTTCGGGCTATGTGGAAAAATGCGGATCCTTCACTTCGTCCGGGATGACAAATCTATCGCATGCAGTGGCTGACGAAAAGCCCCACATCGCCGCTAGCGAAGAACATCGATAATCATTTGAAATACCAAAAATACGAACAACAATGCCATCATGCGCTTTCGATTACCTTCCGGCGTCACCGACTTTGCGGTCAGAAGAAACACTCCAGAAAGAACGCAGCCGACGATGAATTGTCCCGCGGCAATTTTGCTAGCTAACGACAGCGGGCGTGACCAGTGAAACCAGGCGATTGCCAACCCACTTAAGAATGACGCAAAACTGACGCCGAAGAAGGCAATCATGGTCCGCTGGCTTGGTGGCACTGGCGGAGATGGAATCTCTTCGAACATAACGCTGGAAGTTTACCCGATCTTCAGCACAATCTTGCCGTAGTTCTTGCCTTCCTGCATCAGGGTGTAGGCCTCACGCGCCTGTTCCAGCGGAAAAACTTTTCCGATCACGGGATGGAGTTTGCCGGCTGCCAGCCATTCGGAAAGCTGCTTCCACGCGGATTGCATGAGCGGGCGGTTCGCGCTCAGATAGGACAGCCAGAGTCCGTGGACGCTGGCGCCTTTCGCGTAGAGCAGGCGCGTGTCGAGCTGCGGTGTTTCGCCGGTGGCGGCGCCGTAGACGATGACGCGTCCGAAGTCGCGCACGCACTTGACGCTCTTCGCTACGTGCTCGCCGCCGAGCATTTCGAAAACCGCGTCGACACCTTCGCCGCCCGTCAGATCCTTGATCGCCTCGACATAATCGCGCTGCTTGTAGTTGATGCCGTGTTGCAGGCCGAGCTCGCGCACTCGCGCCAGCTTGTCGTCGGAAGAAGAAGTTCCGTACATTTCGATGCCGAGAAGTTTTCCGATTTCGACGGCAGCGGTGCCGACTCCGCCGGCGACGGCATGAATCAGGACGCGGGCACCGGCGGGCTTGTCGTTTGACTGGACGACGGGCTGGACAATCAACCCGGCCTTCCAGTAGGCGAAGTAGGCGGTGAAGAAATTTACGGGGAAAGCGGCTCCCTGTTCGGCGGTCCAATTTTCCGGGACCGGCCAGAGTAAGTTGCGCTGCGCCACCGTTTTTTCTGCGAAGGCGGCCCACTGCGTGTAGCCCATGACGCGGCGTCCGCTGGATTCGGCCTTTCCCAATTCGATGCCCGCGAATTCGCGGCCGGCCGTGAGCGGGGGCTTGGGAGTGCCGGCGTATCCGCCGCGCGCGGTGAGCAGATCGGCAAAGTTTAAGCCGCCCGCTTCCACTTTCACCAGTAGCTGCTCCGGCGCGGGATGCGCGTCGGGGACCTGCTGCAATTCGAGAACCTCGGGACCGCCGAATCGAGTGATGACGAGTGCTTTCATGCGGAAAGTTTAGCAGGCCAGAAGCTGGTTCGCGGAGATCGGCTTCGGCGTCTATAATGGCGAGTGAGTTTTCCGATCCCCGTGGCCTGAGAGAATCTCTGGCGGCGGGGGCGAGGGTTGCGCCGGATTGACAGGTGCGATTCGAGGGTGCGGATGGAAACGTCTGCGCCTCCCATGTCGGAAAGGAAACGCTCGCTGGGTTGTGCCCGCCTGTTTGTTTCCTTCCACGGCCTTTGGCTCTTGGCCTTTAGCTCTTAGCCGAACCCGATCGGCGCGGTGTAAGAGCTAACAGCCAAGAGCCAAGAGCTAACGGCTAATAGCAACATGCTGAAGCTTACCGACAATTTCGGGCGCGCGATTCACGACCTGCGGATATCGATCACCGACCGCTGTAACTACCGGTGTGTGTACTGCCGCACGGGGACGAACGGCGCGGCGTATGCGGAACTTCCGTTCGAAGATTATCTGCGAATCGCGCGGATATTGGTTGGGCTCGGGATCACGAAGATTCGATTGACGGGCGGCGAGCCGCTGCTGCGCAAAGGCATAGTGGAGTTCGTACGGGACCTCGCGAAGCTGCGCACCTTGGAAGGCAAAAAGCCTGAAATTGCACTCACGACGAATGGCCATCTGCTGGCTGAGATCGCGCAGCCGCTGAAAGACGCGGGACTCGACCGCGTAACGGTCAGCATGGACGCGGTGGATCCGGAGCGATTTGCGCGCATCACGCGCGTGCCCAATGGATACGAGAGCGTGCTGGCGGGAGTTCGCGCAGCGCGGCGGGCCGGGCTCGATCCGGTGAAAATCAATTGCGTGCTGCTGCGCGGCTTCAATGAAGATCAAGTCGTTCCCTTTGGGAAGTTCGCGCGGCAAGAGCGGGTGGTGGTGCGCTTCATCGAATTCATGCCGCTCGAAGAGGATCGCGTCTGGACGCCGGAAATTGTGGTTAGGCTCGATGAGATCGTCTCCCGCATGTCGGAGTATCTGCCGCTCGAGGAGATTACGCATCAGCGCAGCGAAACGGCGCGGCGATATCGCTTCTCCGATGGCGTGGGCGAGATTGGGATTATCGCGCCCGTGTCGCATCCGTTCTGCGGACACTGCAGCCGGATTCGCATCACCTCGGACGGCAAGTTGCGTACGTGTTTATTTTCCGTGTGGGATCACGACCTGCATGAGTTGATGCGGCGCGGCGCGACGGACGAGAAGCTCACCGAGTTCATTGTGAAAGTGGTGGAGAAGAAAGAAGAGCGGCATCACATTGGGGAGCCGGGGTTTGTGCCGGCGTCGCGGACCATGGTGCACATCGGCGGGTAGGGCAGTCGCCGGTCGTCAGTCGTTAGTCGTTAGTCGTTAGGAAAGGCGATTCACTTCCGAGATGCAAAGTGCGCCGACGGGTTCCGAGACTAAGTCAGTAGAGCGCGTCGTACTTCGTAACCGTCCAGCCCGAATCTTTCTTTTCTTCGGTCACCGAGAAAAGATCCTTGTAAGTTGCGTCCTGGCTGGGGCTGCTGTAACGCTGGCCTTTGTAGTGCAGAATCACGAGCGGCGGCGCGTCTTCCCATTCCACCAGGTTCCAGGAAATCAACGGATGCTGGACTTCGGAGTTACAGAGGAAGTCGGCGCGTTTCTTGCGGTAGTCCTTTTCCCATTGGGCGAGAAGTTTGCGGCAATTGCCGTCGCGCATCTCGGAGATAAAGCTATTGGCGGTGCGTTCGATGGTGCGATCGCGAAACGGATTCATGGTGATGCTGATCGGCATCTGGGTGAGCGGGTCGCGTTTCTCCGAGCGCGCCAGAACCGGCGGCTGGTTGCTGAGCCAGTACAGATAGCCGAGGAACACCAGCACGAGCAGGCCAGCGGAGCCCAGTGCGATGGCGAGATGGGCGCGGGAAAACTGCATCAAGAGAAGTTTGGGGGATGAGCGAGGTGACGGCAAGGTTACTTCAGATATTTCTGTAACTGTGGAGCCTGGGAGGTGCGGCAGGATTCTGGCGGGCTGGGTGCTGCCCCATAGCACACTGGCTACCGAGCTTCTCCACCCCGGTTCGCTCGGCTCGAACGGCGGGACGCCCGTCTCTACACGGGCCGCACTGGTTTGTGTTTTCCATGATGGCGGCGTATAGTTAGGGACGGAAACTGTTGTGTCGTAGTGTCAGGATTGTCGAAGCACACCAGTGGGCGAAAGCCCACTTTTTAGTTTGGGCCGATTAGCGGGGAGATTTGCTGGAATGACTGGCGCGGCGATTCTTGGCGCAAGTTGCTGAAAACATGGCTTTTGATCTGGACAAGATCCGGCAGATTGCCGAGCGGGTGGCAGGCTCGAGCGGGCTGGAAGTGGTCGAAGTAGAGGTGTGCGGGGCGGGTAAGCACCGCATGCTTCGCGTGTTTATCGACCGTCCCGGAGCGGTGCCAGCGGCGGATCGTCCGGACGGCGTGACGCACGAGGATTGCTCGAAGTTCAGCCGCGAGTTCGGCACAATCGTCGACGTTGAGGACGCGGTGCCGGGCGGATCGTATGTGCTGGAGGTTTCCTCTCCGGGACTGGATCGCAAGCTGACCAAAGCGGCAGACTTTGAGCGCTTCCGCGGACAGCGCGTGAAGTTGACGACGCGGGAGCCGGTGAACAACAACCGGCACTTTGAGGGGAAGCTGGAAAGCTTCGAGAACGGAAAGCTGCTGCTGGATCTGAGCGCGGCGCGGAAGAAGAAGATGCGCCCGAAGGAAGGCGCGCCGGCGAAGGTTGAGATTGAGTTGGGGAACGTAGAGAAGGCGAACTTGGTACCGGAAATCTAGTTGCCAGTTGCCGGTACCCAGTTGCCAGTGTTTGGCGATTACGACTGGCTAAACGGTACAGCGCCACTGCGAAGACGTTAGGCGGTCTGGAGAACTGGCAACTGGATACTGGCAACTGAGAACTGACTTTTATGGCTAGTGAGCTCTACAACATCATCGAAGGGGTCAGCCGGGAAAAAGGCATTGATCCGCAGATTGTGGTGAGCGCGGTCGAAGACGCCATTGTGGTGGCCACGCGTAAATACTACAAGACGCAGGAGAACTTGCGCGCCGTGCTCGACAAAGACAGCGGCAAGATCAATGCCTATGCGGTGAAGTCGATCGTCGAAAATCCGGAGGAAGTGGAAGATCCGAATCTGCAGGTGACGGTGGAGGAGGCGCGGAAGCTGGATCCGAGCGCGGAAGTGGGCGGAGAACTGCTGATTCCGAAAGTGACGGAAGGAATTCTGGGGCGGATTGCGGCGCAACTGGCGAAGCAAGTCATCTTTCAGAAAGTGCGCGAGGCGGAACGCGACACGGTTTACAACGAATACATCGGACATGTGAACGAGATCGTGAATGCGACCGTGAAGCGGCTCGAGGGTCCGGACGTGATTCTCGATATCGGCAAGGCCGAAGCGCGCATGGGACGCAAGGAGCAGTCGCGGCTGGAATCGTTCGCGGTGGGCGAGCGGATTCGGGCCGTGATCGTGCGGGTGGAGAAAGCGGTGAAAGGCCCGGGCGTGATCGCTTCGCGCTCTGCTCCGGAATTAGTCCAGCATCTGTTCCAGACGGAAGTGCCGGAAATTTACGATGGCACGGTGGTGATCCGTGCGATTGCGCGGGAAGCGGGCGAACGCACCAAGATCGCGGTGATGTCGAAGGACAAGGACGTGGACGCGGTCGGAGCCTGCGTGGGCATGAAGGGGATGCGGGTGCAGTCGATCATTCGCGAGTTGCGCGGAGAAAAAATCGACATCATCGAGTATCACGAGGATCCGGTTACGTTCGCGGAGAAAGCGCTGCAGCCGGCGAAAGTGAGCCGGGTGACGATTGTGGATGCGGCGGACAAGCATTTGGAAGTGGTGGTGGACGACACCCAGCTCTCGCTGGCGATCGGCAAAAAAGGCCAGAACGTGCGCCTGGCGGCCAAGCTGCTGGGCTGGAAGATCGACATCAAGAGCGAAGAAGAAAAGCGGCAGGAAGTGGAACAGCAGATGTCGGCGCTGGTCACGCAGACCGTAACTCCGCTGGAGAATGTTACGGGACTGGGCGACGGGCTGGTCGAGAAACTGAAGGCGGCGGGCGTGAATACGGTGGAATCGCTAGCCGATATGACGCCGGAACAACTGGAAGCGATTGAAGGCATTGGCCCGAAAACGGTGGAAAAAATCAGTATTGCGGTCAATAATTACTTTGCCAGTCTGGATGGCGGCGAAGCCGTAGCCGCTGAAGCGGAAAGCACCGGAGAAGCCGCCACCGAAGCGGGAATCAGCGAGGAATCGCTGGCAGAAGGCTCGGTGGAAGCGGATGCATTGGCCGCGGAACCGGAAAGCACCGGAGAAGCCGAATCGCCGGCAGACGGCGAGTTAGAGGCGGCGAGGTTGGCCGCGGAAGCGGAACCCGCCGACACGGCGCCAGCAGAAGAAGACGCCGAAGCCGCGACGGAAGAAGCCCCGGAAGACAAGCAGGACTGAAACTGGGAGTGTGGCGAGTTCGGAGTTACATCCGAACCGAAGGCGCGGGCTTCGTCAGCTGGAAGTGAAATGGCACAGGGATTTCGTCGAGTTAGACATACAGGTTAGGCATACGAGGTTAGACATGCGAGTCTAGATACGCGAGATTAGCGGGACAAGAAGAGGAAACAAGAGCGGATGAGTAAGATTCGAATCAACGATCTGGCCCGTGAGTTGGAAGTCAAGAGCAAGGAAATTCTTGACGTGCTGACCACGGTGGGCGTTACGGAGAAGAAGACGCACTCCAGTTCTCTGGAAGATCACGAAGCGGAACTGGTGCGGAGACATCTCCGCGGCCGCTCCGACGCAGCGCCGAGTTCGGCGAGGACTTCGCGTGCCGCTCACGGCGAAGAAGAGATCAAGACCAAGATCGACCTCTCGCATATTTCGCGACCTGGAGACGTACTGCGCGCCATCACGCAGCTAAAGGAAACAGCCGAACGTCCTGCGGCGCGTCGGGTAGTCAAGGCGCCGGTTGCGACGCCGGCGGCAGAAGCGAAGCTAGAAGCTCCAACCGCTCCAGTGGCGCCGCCCAAGGCAGTGCTGCCCAAGCCCACGATCGAAGTTCCTGCGTCTGCGCCGCCAACACCGAGACTGGTGACGCCGGCATCGATCGCGGCCACGTACCGCCCGCCGGCGGTGGTCGTGATTCCGCCCAAAGTTCCCGTGACACCACCCGCCGCGACCACACCGGCTGCCTCCGCCAGTACAGCACCGCCTGCGATCGCCGTTCCGCCGCGGCTGACCACAACTGCCGTGCCGCCCGGAAGTGCTCCGCCAGCGGCGCAGCCTCCGGCGCATAATAACGTTGCCCAGATGCAAAGCGCGGCACCCGCGAAGCTAACGGCTCCAAGTGCGCCACTGCCGCGAATGATCATGCCGCAGACCGGCCCGCGCCCGGTATACAAGGCGCCTCTGCCTCCGCCGGGACCACCTGCGCCGAGCGCCGCTTCGCGCCCGGCGCCGGGACGACCGGTGCCGGGACAGCCAATTTTTCAGCGCACGGCACGGCCGCCAGCGCCGGGATCACCGCGTCCGCCGCTTCGTCCGGGTGAACGGCGACCAATGCATCCGACGCGTGTAGCGCCCGCGGGATCGCGTCCGCTGGGTGTAGGTCCGGGAGGGGGAATGGCTCCGCCGGGACCGACGCGACCGGGAAGTCGTCCGGGAGGTCCGGCCCGCCGACCGGGACAGAGGTATGTGCCGCGAGGCGTGAAGGAAGGCCCGATGAAGGGCTACACTCCGCCGCCGCGCATGACCATCAGCAACGAGCCCGCGCCGATCACGCGCAACATCACGATTACAGAAGGAATCTCGGTGAAAGACCTGGCCGAGAAACTGGGCATTCGCGCCAAGGACGTGATTGCGCGGCTGGTAGTGCGCGGCGTGTTCGCCACCATCAATCAAACACTCGACGCGGAACTGGCCAGTGAAATGGCGCGCTTCTTCGGAGCGGATACGGAAGTGATCACCTTCGAAGAACAAGCCGCGAAGGATACCACCGAAGCCACCGAGAGCAGCGAGGAAGGCGCGGAAGCCGTCCCGCGTCCCCCGGTGGTTACGATCATGGGCCACGTGGACCACGGCAAAACGACGCTGCTCGATTCGATCCGCTCGACCAATGTGGCCGGAGGCGAGGCGGGTGGCATTACGCAGCATATCGGCGCTTACAAGGTTGCGATTACGGACACGGCGTCTCCGGCTTACGGCCGCGAGATCGTGTTCCTGGATACGCCGGGCCACGAAGCGTTCACGCGCATGCGCGCGCGCGGCGCGAAAGCGACCGACATTGTGGTGCTGGTCACCGCGGCCGACGACGGCGTTATGCCGCAGACGATTGAAGCCATCGACCACGCGCACGCCGCCGAAGTTCCCATCATTGTTGCGGTCAACAAAATCGATAAGCCGGGCGCGCTGCCCGAACGGGTCAAGAAGCAACTGGCGGATCGCGGGCTGGTGCCGGAAGAGTGGGGCGGCAAGACGGTGTTCGTCGACGTTTCCGCCAAGCAGAAAACGAATCTGAATCTGCTGATGGAAATGATTTTGCTGACGGCGGACCTGCAGGAATTGAAAGCGACTCCGGGACGCGCGGCCAGCGGCGTAGTGCTCGAAGCGAAACTGGATCGCGGACGCGGTCCGGTGGGGACGATCCTGGTGCAGAACGGCACGCTCCACGCCGGCGACAACTTCGTGGTGGGAAATGTCTACGGAAAAGTCCGAGCGATGTTTGACGATCGCGGAAAACCGCTGAAGGAAGCACCGCCCGCGACGCCGGTGGAAATTATCGGGTTGGAAGGGCTGCCGCAGGCGGGCGATCAGTTCGTGGTGGTCACCGACCGCGAGAAGGCGCGCGATATCTCGGAATACCGCGAGCAGAAAGCCCGCGAAGCCCAGCTCGCCAAGAGTTCGCGAGTTTCGCTCGAAGGCCTGGCCGAGCAGTTGAAGACGGCGGGCATGAAGGAACTGAACATCATTCTGAAAGCCGACGTGCAGGGCTCGGTGGAAGTGCTGGGCGATTTGCTGGGCCGGTTATCGAACGACAAAGTGCGGCTGAAGTTGCTGCGCTCGGGCATTGGCGCGATCACCGAGACGGATGTGCTGCTGGCCTCGGCGTCAAATGCCATCATCATCGGATTCAGCGTGCGTCCGGAACGCAAAGCGCAAGAGCTGGCCGATCAGGAAAAAGTCGACATCCGCCTGCACTCGATCATTTACGAACTGCAGGACGAGATCAAGCGCGCCATGACCGGGCTGCTCGAACCGACCATCAAGGAAACTTACCAGGGTCGCGCCGATGTGCTGGAGACATTCCGCATTCCGAAGGTGGGGACGATCGCCGGTTGCCGCGTGAGCGATGGACTGATCAAGCGCGATTCCGAAGTGCGGCTGCTGCGCGATAACGTGGTGGTGTTCAAGGGAAAAGTGGCGTCGTTGCGGCGCTTCAAAGACGATGCGTCCGAAGTGCGCAGCGGAATGGAGTGCGGTATCTCAATCTCCAACTACGGCGACATCAAGGTTGGCGACGTGATCGAAGCGTTCGTGACGGAGCGGATCGCGGCGGAAGCGATCAAGTAACTTAAGTGGAGCGCCGGGCATCCCCGCCCGGCCACAGCAGGCATCGCTCTGGACGGGCGAGACACCCGTCGCTTCATCGGGCGGTTCAGAAGGCAACAGCGGAGTGCCGAAGACGTTGCGAGAAAAAGGGCGCGGCTTGGAAGCCGCGCCCTTGTTATTTAGGCGATCCTTCGTAGTCTACTTGCGCTGGAAGGCCGCGTGTGGCCGGACTGCTGGGCGCGTGATCGCGATGTGCGACTGCGCCGCTGACCCGGACGGTGTACTCTGCGCCTCGAACGTCCCCAGCGCAACTTGGGGTGCGCCGCTTAGGCTCGAGTCGACGTCGATAAAGACGACGGTTGAGCTGTCGACCACATAGTACTGCAGGGTGAACCCGCCCAGCAACGTGCCACTGTTGGTGGAAGAGATCGATCCGCGACCGTCCGGAGCTGTATCCGGGACGTAGACGCCAGACAAGGACGAAGTCGTTAGCAGAAGGCCAAGGTCATTTTCGTCCAATAAGCCGGTCATGTTCAGGGGGCCGGTGAAACTGGTGTCGGGAGCGCCGGCATCGAACTGGGCAATGTCGTCGACCTCGCCGCCGGGGCCGGTGTTTTGGCCGGTGAGGTTGAGTGCGTAGCCTCCCGAGGCCGTGAATGACGTAGCGGATTGGGAATAGGAAGCGCCCTGCAGCAGTCCGAAACTATCGATTTCCAGCGCCAGGCCCCCGCCGCTGGAGGGGTAAACGGCAAACACGAACGGTTGTGAGGCGCCGTTGCTGAAACCGTTCAGAGTCAGTTGGCACCGTCCCGCGACGCAAGTGGCAGATGTGGTGGAGAAGGGTTTCGCTAAACCCACGGTGCCATCGTCGTTGTAATCCTCGACGCCGTTGGTGAGGTCGCCGTTGGCGTCCGTGGTCGCGTAACCACCGGCGACGACGGAATTCCCGAGGCCGTCAATACCGCCAAGCACGAAGACCAGCTGAACGGCGGCAATAGAGGTCACTTGCGTAAAGGCGTCGCCGGCGAGGAGGACTCCTGTGTCGGCAGTGTCGGTCTCGATGAATTTCAGGTGGGTGGAGTCGATCACCCAGACGTCAAAGTTAAGCGAGCGGAGGCTGTTGTCGGCGACAAGGGTGTTGAACTGAGCGGTCGCTGAAGTGCCGCCTGCGCCTAGAACCACCTGCCCAGTGAGAGTCAGACCGGTATATCCGGCGCCGGACGTGAGATCGTCGTTGAAATCCTCAGTGCCAGTGATGTTGTTGGAGTTGAGCGTGAATGCTCCCACCGTGCCCAGGGGATGGAAATTGACGCCCGAGTCAGTGCCGGAAAGAGAGAAGGCGTAGGATCCTGTGAGGCTCGTGACTGGAGTCTGCAGGTCAATCGTACCGCTGCCGGCCCCGAGGTTGGTCCCGACGTCGTCGAAACGGCTGATCAGCCCGTGATTGGCCGACGTCAGAACGAAATCAATGTTGAAGCTTCCCACCGGAGTCACAAGCGTACCGGTGCCACGACCGTCCTGGCCGATGTGGTATCCGCTGCTCGAACTGACGGCTTGGCCGGGATGAACGCCGAGGTTACCGGGGTCGTTGATGTCAACCGTGCCTCCCGTGATACCGCCGCTGCCATTGGCCGCTATGGTCCCCACGATTGCAAAGGGGACAATCGGGGCGGGGTTTGTGCTGGTGTTGACGTCCGTGCCCGATATGGAGATCACGTAGGTGCCGCTCAGATTGCCGTCGCCGAAGCCTTCCTTGTTGGGCGTGGGCAAACTGCTGCTGGAGGAGCCGCAGGCGGCCATCAGAAGGATGCTGGTTATCGCCGCCAGAGCCATGAGCAGGCGTCCGGCACACTTGGTGGAGGCGTGGGGATTCATAAGACACTCCTGTCTATAATTCTTAGGATGCGCTAACCCGGATTGTAGAATAAAGTTTCGGTGAAAAAATTGGCGGGGGGCTCCCTCAGCGGGCTGCGGAAAGCGTCGGAGACCGCGGCCCAGCCCCTAAAGGGGCGTCTGATTTCGAAGGACTTACGGCATCGCTAAAGCGATACCCTGATACGAAACCCGAGTTTTTCCGCAAGCTGTAAAGCGATGCCCTGATACAAAGCTTGAGTTTTTCCGCAGCCTTTATGCCTTGGTGACTTCCGCCCGATTCCGGGCAGGCGCTGGAATGGCGGGCCGCCTGCGTTTTTCGGACGCTTTTTGGGAAACCCAGACCCCCACGCGGTAGGCGAGCAGGATGCTGAGCACGATGCCGTACCTGATGGGCTTGCGGAGATCGGCCTTCACCAGCCAGGTGTAATGCACCACCGCCAGGATCCCCGTGAAATAGATCAGGCGGTGCAGGCGCTGCCAGTTCTTGCCGCCCAGCCGGCGAATCGACCATGCGGTCGACGTCAGGGCCAGGGGAATCATGAGGACGAAGGCAGAGAATCCTACGGTGATGAATCGGCGCTTGGCGATGTCTTTCAACATTTCATGGACATCGAAAAACTTATCCAGCCAGATGTAGGTCAGGAAGTGCAGCGTTCCGTAGAAGAATGCGAACAGTCCGATCATGCGGCGGACGCCGATCAGCCAGTATTGGCGGGTGATCCGGCGAAGAGGCGTGATCGAAAGCGTGGTGAGAACAAAGATCAGCGTCCAGTCGCCGGTAGAGTGCGTGATGACCTCGATGGGATTGGCGCCCAGACCGACATGAAAAGCCTTCCACAGCAGGCGTCCTAGCGGAATCAGGGCGGCTAGGAAGAGCGCGATCTTTGTGAGGCGGAGTTTCATTTTGGAATTGCCGGATGACAAATCATTATCGGGATGACAAATCATTAGAGGTGCCGGAGCTTCAAATTACAAATTGCCAATTACAAATTCCTAGAAGTTTTTCCTCAGGTCCATGCCGGAATAAAGGCTCGCCACCTGGTCGTAACCATTGAACATCAGGGTCGGCCGCTTGAGGAATTCACCCAGGCGGCGTTCCTTGGCTTGGCTCCAACGAGGATGGTCGACGTTGGGATTCACATTCGAATAGAACCCGTATTCGACGGGGGCGGACTGCTGCCAGCTGTTCAAGGGCTGGCCCTCGGTGAAGCGGATGCGGACGATCGACTTGGCGCTTTTGAATCCGTACTTCCATGGAAGTACGATGCGGAGCGGGGCGCCGTCTTGATTCGGGAGTTCCTCGCCGTACATGCCGAAACAGAGCAGGGCGAGCGGATGCATGGCCTCGTCCATGCGGAGACCTTCGACGTACGGCCACTGCAACACGCTGGTGCGCTGGCCCGGCATTTGTTTGGGATCGTACAAGGTGGTGAACTCGACAAACTTTGCTTTGGGTTGGGGGTCGGCGCGCTTGATCAGTTCG
>Ga0316363_10000735_pt1 | contig 36792 bp, 29 predicted proteins | sample Sb_taG_3_FD_200459 | JGI IMG/M metagenome (GOLD analysis project Ga0316363, IMG submission 200459) | Peat soil microbial communities from Weissenstadt, Germany - Sb_50d_a_PC metaG (v2) (version 2) | ecosystem: Environmental > Terrestrial > Soil > Wetlands > Peat | place: Germany: Weissenstadt...
GGCGTCTCCGGGTGACCACTGTGTGGACTCGTCACGGAGGCGAATGGTCGATACGGTTTGAACAGGGAACGACAATCCTCGAACCGTCGAATAGCAAGTAGGGAAATTCCTCACCTCCATTCAAATCTCCATGAAAGTGTTGCAATCAGGCGATAGCGCTAATTGAGAATTTCCAGGCGAGTCCATTCATTTCCTTGTGAGCGTAAACTTCACCGCGGAGTTCGGGTGGCGCAACGCTTTAGCGTTGCGATCACCAGCTTGTTCTCAGGTCCGGCTTTAGCCGCTGCGGTCAGACTGCGGCGCGGAAAAATCCTCTTTCCCAGCGTCGGCCTTGGAGAGCGCCCATCAGGCCGCCTTTGCCGAAAGATCCCCGATGTCATCGAGCAGCGCTTTCTCGTGGCCTTCAGCGTTCACCTTTTCGTACACCTTGCGGATCACGCCCTTGGGATCAACCACGAAACTGGTTCGCTCCCAGAGCTTCATCCCTTTCCATTCAATCTGGCCGAGGCCGAGGGTCTTCATCAGCTTGGAATCGGTGTCGGAGAGCAACTCGATGGTAAAAGCGAATTTGTTGCAGAAGTTCTTGTGCGAGGCAACGTCGTCGGCACTCACGCCAATCACTTTGATCCCGGCAGCGTCGAAATCAGCCTTGGTCGCCGTAAACGACTTGCCCTGCATGGTGCAGATGGGCGTGTCGTCTTTCGGATAGAAGTAGACAACGAGCCAGTGTCCGGCGAAGTCGGAGAGCTTAGTGGTCTTGCCGTCCTGATTAGGAAGCGAGAAATTCGGAAAGGGATTGCCAGCGGAAAGCATAAGAGTGTCCTTTCTAAGCTTGTGCAGTTATGCGAGTGCGTACGCCAAACGCGAATACCATCGCTATTAGCCGTTAGCTCTTAGCCCTCAGCCAAATCCGACCTCGACCAGGCCAAGAGCTAAGAGCCAACAGCTGCCGTCAAGCGGCCTGCATCGCTTTCTTGGCGCGTTCTTCCATTTCTTTCGGGGACAAGTCTTCCTTGTGAGTCGCGACCGACCAGAAATGTCCGAACGGGTCCTGAATGAAGCCGGAGCGATCTCCGTAGAACTGGTCCTCGACCGGCTTCAGGATTTTCGCTCCCGCCGCAACCGCCTTTGCGACGACCTGGTCGCAATCGGGGATGTACAGAAGCAGACTCACCGGAGACGCGCCGATACTCTCGGCGCTGCGGTAGCCCATGCTGGGGTTTTCGTCCGCCAGCATGATGCGCGAGTCGCCGATCTGCAGCTCGGCGTGGCCCACCTTGCCGCTGGGATCAGCCATGCGAAAAACCTCGGTTGCTCCGAAAACGTTCTTGTAGTAGTCGATCGCTTTCGCGGCACCTTTGATGACGAGGTACGGCGTAACGGTGTTGTATCCCTTGGGAATGTAGCTGACTTTTTTCATAATTCTTCTCCTCTGGTGTTTCCGCTCATGGTGTTCCGCTCAAAGATGAGGCTGAGGGTTGCGGTTTAGAGCGCGCAGACAGGCCCCCACGGGCCGCGTCATTCCCTAATGAGAACACAAGTTGGCAGGAGGCTCAAGGCCGAACTTTTGTGGCGCGGCCGGCCGTTCTCCGCTCGTCCCCCGCCGCCGGCGCGGCCAGGGAAAAAGAAGAAGTCGGCGCGCGCGGCTGACCCCGCTAGACGGTTATCTCATCAGCTACTTGTCCAGAGGTCATTGCTCATAAGTCGGCTTCTTTGCGAAGGGCCCGATGGTTCCGAGGAATTGCCGGATTCGCTCGAGATCCGGTTCAGAAATTCGGTTGAACATCACGCCAGTTCCGGATCCCGGTGTGCTGTAGGCGACCTCGCAATCCGCCCAGTGCTTGGTTTCCCCGATCCAGATAGCCATTTTCAGCTTCGTTCCCCGCGGAAATGGGATCGCCACTTCAACGTAACATCCGCCGACGCTGAGATCTGAAATAGTTGCCCAAAAGGAGGCTCCGTCTCGGGTATGAAGCTCCACCGAATTATGGCACTTGAACCGGGGGTGCTTCCGCTGCTCAGCGACTCGTGGCTGGTGATTGTCGGGTGCAGGAGAGGGTAGTGGAAAATCCCAGAGAGGCTTTTCCGGGGAAACGTTGACCAAGCCGACGTGACCCGCTTTTGGTGTGCCGGGTTTGCCTACCCACTTGACGCGAAAGTGCACTCGGTTCTTGCCATAGGTCAAACCGATGATCTCGTCGAGGTTGAGCTCGGCTTGGACACCGCTCAACTCGGCCCCCTGCTGGCTAACGTTGACCGTAACCGCGTTCTCGGAGAAGACTTGGCCACTGCTGTTGGTGCCGAAGATGCGCACTGTCGCCCCGATCTCTTTGCGAGGCTCGCGGCGCCTGCCCATCCCTGGTAACCTCCCCGTCGTTCAAGGTAAGAGTAGTAAGTCGGAATCTCCCTTTTACGTTCCAAACGCGGGAGCCCATTCTACGCTCGCTCCACTGATCGCGACAATGTGAACCCAGCAACAGCGGGGTGCCCCATCCTTTCGCGCACTTTGCGAAAAGGGTGGGTGATGGGGATCATCGGTGGGAAACGACCTTCCAAGCGCTCGCTTTATTCGATCCCCAGTTCTTTAGCCAGCGCCTTCCACTTGCCATCCACCAGCGCCCGAGTCTTCGCGTCCATCACGATCTCATCCGGCCAAGGACGCCCAAATCCCTCAGTTGACCATTTGCGAGTGGCGTCGATTCCCATCTTCGATCCGTAGTCTGCAAAACGCGAGGCGTGGTCGAGCGAATCGACTGGGCCCAGCGTGAACTGGATGTCGCGCTCGGGATCGATATGGTTCAACACTTTCAAGGTGACGTCGGCTATATCCTGCACGTCCACGTCTTCGTCTACCACGATGATGCATTTAGTGAACATCGCCTGCCCCAGCGACCAGATGGCGTTCATCACTTTGCGCGCCTGTCCGGGGTACGACTTGCGGATGGAGAGGATCATCAGGTTGTGGAACACGCCTTCGATGGGCAGGTTGATGTCCACCAGCTCGGGGATGGTCAGCTTCATGAGCGGCAGGAAAATGCGCTCGATCGCCTTGCCCATCCAGGCGTCTTCTTGCGGCGGCTTGCCGACGATGGTGGCGGCGTAGATCGGGTCTTTGCGGTGCGTGATGCAGGTAACGTGAAACACCGGATACTCGTCTTCCAGCGAGTAGAAGCCGGTGTGGTCGCCGAAGGGGCCTTCGGTGCGGAGTTCGTCGAGATTGACGTAGCCTTCGAGGATGATCTCGGCAGCGGCCGGAACTTCGAGGTCAACCGTCTCGCATTTCACCAGCTCGACCGGCTTCTGCCGCAGGAATCCGGCGATGATGTACTCCTCAACGTCGGGCGGCGCGGGGACGACGGCGGAAAACGTGAGCGCGGGCTCGGTGCCGATGGCTACGGCTACGTCCATCCTGCCGGAGGGACGATCGCCGGTGGCTAGCATTGCGCCTCCCGATGACCTTGCCATAATGTCGACCGCCGCGCGGGCGGGGGCGCCCGTGCCTCCATCGTTCGGAAAGCTTTGCCGCAGGTGGTCGCGGTAGTGTTCCGCCGCAACTTTCTGCCGCTGCCAGTGCATTCCGGCCGTGCGCTCGTCATAGATCTGCATGCGGTACATGCCGACGTTGCGCTTCCCGGTCTTCGGATCGCGCGTGATCACGCAGGGCAGCGTGATGAAGCGTCCGCCATCTTTTGGCCAGCATTTGAGGATAGGGAAATCGAGCAACGAAAAATTGTCGCGCTTGATCACTTCTTTACATGGGCCGTCGGCGACGGTCTTCGGAAAAAACCTGCCCATCTCGACGAGCATCGGCAGCATCTTCACTTTGTCGAGGAAGCCTTGCGGAGACTTCATATCCATGAAGCCGCGAATGCGCTCGGCGATTTCATCGAGCGCATCGACTTCGAGCGCGAGCCGCATACGGCGGGCGGAACCGAACTGGTTGATGAGAAGTCGCGAGCCAGGGTAGCCCTTCAGGTTCTCGAAGAGCAGAGCTTTGCCGCCGACAGTTCCCTGCCGGTCTTTGTCTGTGTCCCTGTCCCTGCTTTTCGAAACCCGATCGGTAATTTCCGTAATCTCCAAAATTGGGTCCGCTTCCGTGCGGACGCGCTTCAGTTCGCCGGCTCGGTCGAGTGCTTTTATCCAGTCCCGCAGATCGTCGTAGGCCAAAATTCCTCCCGGAATGACGGACGATGAAATGACAGACGATTATATGACGGGCGCTGAGGGAAACCTTGCCAACCACAGAGGGCCCTTCGACTTCGCTCAGGGCAGGCTCCGGGGATCGCAAGGGAGTTCCACAAACCGCACTCCCATCGCCGCTTCCACTCTTCCACATTTCGCGCTCTGCGACTAGGATATGGAAATCAATTCTGCAGCATCCGTGGTTGACCAGAGGACCGCGCTTGACCAGAGGCCATTGATCCGTTTTAGAACGATCCGTTTTAAAGTGAACGGGAAAGACGTTTGACGGCGATCCCGACATGCCAAAGCTCGGGGTTCGTATCAGGGCATCGCTTTAGCGGTGCCGGAAGTTCTTCGAAAGAAGACGCCCCTTTAGGGGCTGGGCATCGGGAGGCCCGGGATATCGGCGATGAGCAAATTGCTGGCGCTACTCCTCCTGCTCACAGGAGCTTTCGCAACCGCCCAGGAGATTACCGTCGCCGCGGCGGCCGATATGAGCGCTGCCCTTCCGGAACTGGTCGCGAGTTACACGAAGAAGACCGGACAAGCGGTGAAGCTCTCCTTCGGCTCGTCCGGTAATCTGACCAATCAGATACGAAACGGCGCGCCGTTCGATGTCTTCTTCTCCGCCGATCAAGAGTATCCGCAACAGTTGATCGCCGAAGGGCTGGCGTCGCAATCCAAAGAAACGCTTTACCGTTATGCCGTCGGCCGGTTGGTGCTCTGGGTGCCCGCCAACTCGCCGCTGGATTTATCGAAGCTCGGCATGCGCGTTTTGCTCGTTCCTTCGGTCAAGAAGATTTCGATGGCGAATCCTGCACATGCGCCGTACGGTAGCGCCGCCGAGGCCGCGCTGCGGCACTTCGGAATTTACGATCAGGTTTCCAGCCGGCTTGTCCTGGGAGAAGACGTGTCGCAGGCAGCGCAGTTCGTCGAATCGGGAAATGCCCAGGCGGGACTGATCGCGCTCTCCCATGCCCTCGCACCCGCGATGAAAGATAAAGGCCGCTATTGGACGGTTCCGCTCGATGCCTATCCCACGCTGAATCAGGCGGCCGTCGTGCTCTCGCGATCAAAATATCCGGATGCGGCCCGCAGATTCCTCGACTTTTTGCGCAGCCCCGAGGCCACTTCCCTGCTCACCACGTACGGTTTCAGCCTGCCTGCGGAGACGAAATGAAGTGGAGAAGCATTGAAATGGAGAAACACTGAATGAACTGGGAGGCGTTCTGGTTGACCGTGCGTCTGGCAGCCATCGTCTCGACGCTGCTGATTGCGATTGGAATCCCCATCGCCTACTGGCTGACGTACTCGCGCTGGCGCTGGAAATTCCTGGTCGAGGCCGCGGTCGCGCTTCCCATCGTCCTGCCGCCGACGGTGCTCGGTTTTTATGTCCTGGTGGCGCTCGGTTCGCGCAGCCCGCTCGGCCGCTGGTGGGAATCGCTCACCGGCCACACACTGGCTTTCACTTTCGAAGGGCTGGTGATCGGGTCTTTGTTATACGGTCTGCCATTCGCCGTGCAACCGTTCGCAGCGTCATTCGGCGCGGTCGACCCCAAGCTGCTTCACGCCTCGGCTTCGCTAGGCCATTCGCCCGTGCAAACTTTTCGCCGCATCGTGCTTCCCCTCTCAAAAGCCGGGCTGGTCACGGGATTTGCGCTAAGCTTCGCGCACACGCTGGGCGAGTTTGGGGTGGTACTCATGGTGGGAGGCAACATTCCGGGCGTGACGCGCACCATCTCGATTGATATTTACGATCAGGTGCAGACGGCGAATTATTCCAGCGCGAACCAGACGGCGCTCGTGCTGCTGGTCATATCGTTCCTCGTGTTGTCGATTGTGTATGGTGTGAACCGCCGTCCGTGGGTGGTGGGTCCATGGAGGTAAAGCTAACTCCAAAGACTGCTCCCGCGCCACAGACCGCACTGCAAGCCGCATTACAGACAACGGCACAGCCAATCTCTGCCGACGTCGAAGTCCGCATCCGCAAACGCTTTACAAATCCCGAGGGCAGTTTCAACCTCAATGTCCACTTCCGCGCGCTGGCCGGTTTCACGATTCTGTTCGGCGCGTCGGGCGCGGGAAAAACCACTCTGCTCGATTGCATTGCCGGGCTAAGCGATCCAGACGAAGGGCGCATCGCCGTTGGCGGTGAAGACCTTTACGACTCAGAGAAGAAGCTGAACGTCGCAGCCTGGAAACGGCGCATAGGGTACGTACATCAAGAGCTGGCGCTTTTCCCTCACCTGACCGCGGAGCAAAACGTCGCGTACGGTCTCCGCACCCTGAGCGCGACGGAACGACAAACGCGCAGCCGCGAAATGCTTGAGGCGTTCCGCATCGCTCACTTGCGCGACCGGCGACCGACGCAAATCTCCGGAGGTGAGCGCCAGCGCGTCGCCCTGGCGCGCGCTCTGGTGACCGAACCGCGCGCGTTACTGCTCGATGAGCCACTGGCTGCGCTGGACCGTCCGACGAAGTCGTCTCTGGTCGGCGATCTGCGCCGGTGGAACCAGCATCACCGCGTCCCGATTCTCTTCGTCACGCACAACGGCGAGGAAGTGTTTGCCCTCGGCGACGAGGTCATTGTGCTTGATGCGGGAATAATCGTGGCCCAAGGCCAGCCGCATGAAGTCATGCGAGCTCCGCGGCTGGAAACCGTCGCGCACCTGTCAGGATTCGAAAACATCTTCGACGCCACGGTGCTGGCACTGCACGAAGATCGCGGTACGATGACCTGCCAGCTCGGGACCTGCCAACTGGAAAACGGAGCAGTGGAGTTAGAAACGCCGCTGGTTCGGGCCGAGGTTGGCTCGCACCTGCGCGTGGGCGTTCGCGCCGGCGATCTGCTGCTGGCAACGGAGCACCCACGCGGGCTGAGTGCGCGCAACGTTTTGCCGGGAACGATTCGGCAACTCGAGCAGAGAGACGTGATCGTCTCGGCAATGGTGGATTGCGGCGGCACGGAGTTCGAGGTGCACTTAACGCTGGCGGCGCGCGACGCTCTGCAACTTGGCCCCGGTAAGGGCGTCTGGGTGGTGGTCAAGACGCATTCCTGCCACTTGATGGGGATGTGAATACGATAGTTGCAGGACATGCGGGAGTTCGACTTTGCCCTATAGACGCTAACTTGAGGCAGGATTCATTCAGAGTCGCCCGGGATCCGACCAGAGCCCGAACTAGGTGTTCCCGGTAGTGAGCGCAAATGCCTGTTAACGTCAGCTATGCGGTGGGATTGGCGGCAGTGCGGCGAATGACTTCACCACATTCTCCCTGTACTCTTCATCTTTTTCGTCAAACCTTACGCAGCGTGAGGGAATGTCAACGTGTACACAAGCATCAGGACCACGGAGAGACATTACTCGCCCCTCCAAACGCAGTCATAAGGCCCTCTCCAGTTGCTTAATGTCAAGGCGGGTCTGAGAGGCTTTTAGAGCGGCGCGAAGTTTCTCAAGAACATCATCCAATTTCTGAGACTGTTGCATCTTCGTCAACGCACCAGAATACTCCGTGAGCGCCTTCAAGTGTTCGACATGCATAGCGTACGGCCCTGATCCAAGCCAATACCGAGCCGCTTCGAGGACTGGCCATGCCTTTTCAAGCTCTTGAGTGCCTTGCTCCAAGCGCGGTTTGGCCTCAGATATGATGCGATTTTTCGCCTTCTCAGGAATTTCGCCAGCAGCGATTTTCAATTTGGAATCCAAGGACTCGGATTCTTCCTTTACTATTCTGGCCCTCGCGGCATCCGCTGCCGCAAGGTGTGTGTGGATTTTTCCAAAGATGTTCCACAGCTCCCCCATTTTCTGGACGCGCACCTTGTCTACTTCGCTGCGAAATGACAGGGTTGTCTTAAGACGCTCAAGGAAAATGGAAGCACAGAACCATGCAAGCCCAATGAGGGCACCTATCGCTACCTTATCGATTAAGAGCAGAATGACCTTCTCGGCAAACGTCTCCGTGGGTTCAGGCATAAGGCAACCTCCTCTTGTCTTAAATCGTCCAGACGTGATCCTTCACGCCGCTTCTAAATACGCCTCGCCCGGTCCCGGTGTCATCTACGGTTTGTCGCTCGGGATGCAAAAGCTGAGATTTCTGCTTCGCGGGCGGCCGCAAGGCTTGCCGGTGCTTCTGGCTCGCCAATGGGATTCGCGATATTCTCCATTTTTCTATGAATGCGGTGAAGGCGAGACGTATTCGAGACGCCTCAATGCTGCGCGGATGACCACGTAGTGTCAGTGACTTGGATCACATCTCTACCGTTCGGTGATTAGCAGATCGCCACAACTGTTGAAACATCGCCATAACACTCACAACGCCGGCTCAACGCTCGACCGCAATGACCGCGATCCACTGCCCGTTCCGCTCTTTGCGATAGGCAATCGTTCCGCCAAGACGTTGGGCAATATCTTCAGGTAGCAAGTCGCGATGGTAGCCGAAGAATTTTTCCTTGATACGCTGCCACGCATCCCAGTTCTCGAAAAGCGCATGCGCCGGCTGGTACTTAGTGGAGAAGACCAGAGCCACGTCAAACTGGTCGCGAGCCCTCGCAGCCAAGTCGATCTGCGGGACTGAGAAATCCTCGATGCGCAAGACGCGGAAAGGCTGATTAATATAGCCGAGCCATGGCCGGGTGAGTTCGTCCGACGCGGGCCATGCGGTGAGAACGCGCTCACCGGAATATCGCATCGCCAGGAAACGACTGGCTTCCGCATGCATCACGATGTAGTCGCGATAGGCCAGATTGTCTTCGAGAGTAAAACCATACGGCGGATTGCTGAACAGCCCCGCGACAAATGCAATTGCGACCGCTCCCACGATCAATTTCCAATACCGCGCGCGCCGCCAGAGAGTCGAGACCAGCGCCAGAATCACGAGCGGGACGACCGGCAACATGTAGCGAGCCAGCACCGCTCCACCCACTACCGACATAAAGGCCAGGTAAGCGAGCACCACGGAAAGAAATGCTGCCTGCATCCAGAATGGAATTCGCGGTCGGGCAACGCCGTTTCCCATCTGCGCCGGACGAACCATTGCCAAAAATCCCGCCAGAGTGAGCAGATACAGACCGAAATACCCGAAGAGTTGCCAGAGCCGCATTCCCAGAGCCAGCGGCACGCGCAGAGGATTGAGCGTGGCGGCAACGTTGTAGCGAAAAAAGTCGGGGTTGCCCAGCAGGAAACCCGTCTTCGCGTAGTGGTAGGCGTACCAGCCCGCCAGCGGCACGACAGTAAGCAGCAGATAAAGCGCGTGCGTGCGTCTGCCCTCAGGTGGAAAAATCTTGTCCCATCTTTCGTCCCATCTTTCCTCGCAACGACGGCGAATGAAATAACCGAGCAGTTCCCAGCCAAACAGCGCCAGCGGAGCCAGGATCGCAGTTTCTTTCGCCAACGCCGCCAGCGAGAACCAGAGCACTTCCTTCCACGGACGGTCTTCGATATACCCGGCCAGCGCCCAGAACGTAAATCCAGCGGCCGGCAAGTCAACCTGCGCCATCGAGCTTTGCGTGAAGTACACGGGATAAATCGCCACCAACGCAGTTGTCGCCCACGCCACCCGTGGATTGGCGGCGCTTCGCGAAAGTCGAAACAATCCCAGCAACGAGAACGCACTCAGCGCCAGCATGGCTGTGCGCGTGACTAGAGTGGAGTATCCGAAGACGTGCCAGGCCAGCGCCAGCCACGCCATCACCAGCGGAGGATGCGCGTTCGATGGCGTGGACTGCGGAATGAGCGTGCCGGTCAGAAATAAATCACGCGCGGCCGGAATGTAATAGCCCGCCTCATCCCAGAAATAAGGAAGGCGCAGAAGTGGCGCATGCAGAAGCATCAATCCCGCAAAGAACAGCGCGAACAGAAAAAGCTGCTGCACCCACGCGGAAGATGCCGGTCGAGAAGGTCTTTTCAGATCGGACTGCGCCGCCGGCCGCGCAGCCTTCATGGCACAGAACATCAACATCAATGAACGGTGCATCAGTGAACGGGTCCACCTGGGGCGCGCGGATCAAGTTTGATCTCGCCGAACGCGGCTTCGTAGTTGGTCACGTTCTGCTGCAAGAGCGCCATGAGCGCCTTGGCCTGTTGCGGGCTGAGATAAATCCCCTGAAAATTTCGCAGTTCCACCTGCGTCTCCGAGCTTTGCTGCATTGTCCCGAAAACGAGGAAGAAATCCCAGACATTCACCCGGATCTGCACGCTGTTGGAGTAGGTTTCGCGATAATCGGGGGTTTGCACGAACTTCACATTCGGTTGGTTCGCTGTAATCATATTTCGCAGTGTAACGCGTGAGTAGAGTACAGAGCAAAAACGCGGGCGATCTTTCCAAGCACACCTGGAGTCAAGCACATCCGGAGCGAATTAACTCTCCTTTAACACTGGCGCAACATTGCTGCAACACAGCCCCGCTACTGTCACAAGGGGACTATCAAAGCAATGCCTCAGCAGGCTGCAGAAAGGTTCGGTTTCGTATCAGGGCATCGCTTTAGCGATGCCGCAGGATCTTCGAGATCAGACGCCCCTTTAGGGGCTGCCGACTCTTTCTAAGCGAAGCTTTCGAGAGCGCGTGAGGCTCTCCTTCCGATCATGGATCCTTTGGATGCGGCAGACAAACCGCGTTACGCCGATCTGATCTACGTGGTGGAAGACGATCCGGATGTGTCTCGCCTGATCGAACACAACCTGCGAACCGCCGGATATGAGGTTTCCACATTTTTCTCCGGGGCGCCGGTCGTTCCCCAGGCAGCCATGGCGCAACCGGCGTTGTTTCTTCTCGATATCATGTTGCCCGGAATCAGCGGCTTCGATCTCTGCCGCCAGATCCGCCAGCACGAACAACTGGGCAAGACGCCCGTCATTTTTCTTTCCGCCAGAACTCAGGAACCGGACCGCCTGCAGGCGTTCGACGCCGGCGGAGACGGATACATCACCAAACCCTTCAGTCCGCGTGAGTTGATTGCGCGCGTCCGCAACGTTCTCCGCGTCCAGCCCCAGGCCCCCAGTCACGAGATTATTCAGTTGGGAGATTTGGAAATTGATATCGCTTCGATGACCGTGCGCGTCGAGGGCAGGACAGTACTCACCACGGTGCGCGAATTCCGGCTCCTCGAATACCTGGCCCGGCACCGGGGACGCGTCTTTACCCGCGACCAACTCCTTGACGCAGTGTGGAAAGAAGGGTCGTTTGTGACCCCGCGCTCCATTGACGTCTTTGTGCGGCGTCTGCGGGAGAAGATCGAGCGCGATCCAAGGCAGCCCCGCTATCTGAAAACGCTGCGCGGAATCGGCTACCGCTTCGAAGCCGGGCGCTAGCTTCCAGCGCCCGTTGATTCCCTTACTCCTTGCCTATATCCGGTCAATGAGTGTTATCGCGATGTTTCACCACTTGAGACTGATTGCCTCACGGGATGGCGGCCTCCGGTAACTTCCGAGTTGCCGACAATCCAGGAGCTATCGCCTCGACTGCCAGCTGTGAGGCAGGGCTTCGGGCCCGACACGCTCGGGCCAGAGCCGTCATTCGTTGACTAGTGGATGCCGCGTCCGTAGAATGAAGCGACCCGAAAGCCAGGCATCTCCCCAATGATAGGACAGACCATCTCCCACTACCGTGTCATCGAGAAGTTAGGCGGTGGCGGGATGGGTGTAGTGTACAAGGCCGAGGACACGCGGCTCCATCGTTTCGTCGCTCTCAAGTTCCTACCCGATGAAGTGGCCAAAGATGCTCAGGCCTTGGTCCGCTTCGGTCGCGAGGCGCAGGCCGCCTCGGCCCTGAATCACGCCCACATCTGCACCATCTATGACATCGGCGAGGAGAACGGACAGGCGTTCATCGCGATGGAGTTTCTGGATGGTCAGACGCTCAAGCACAAGGTCGAGAACCGGCCGCTCAAGATTGACGAGTTGCTGGAGCTGAGCATTCAGATTGCCGACGCGCTCGATGCAGCCCACAACCGCGGCATTGTGCACCGTGACATCAAGCCAGCCAATATCTTCATCACCAGCAGCGGGCAGGCGAAGATTCTCGACTTCGGACTTGCCAAAGTTAACGCGAGCCGCAATCTTTCGAGTTCGATGACCGGCTCAACGATAGCGGACATTAGGGAAGAACAACTCACAAGTCCAGGCAGTACCGTGGGCACAGTTGCCTATATGTCCCCCGAACAGGCTCGTGGAGAAGAGCTCGATACCCGCACGGATCTATTCTCCTTCGGCGCTGTCATGTATGAAATGTGTACCGGCAAAGTGGCGTTTGGCGGCAGCACTTCCGCGATCGTCTTCGAGGCCATCCTCAATCGCGTCCCGACGCCGCCGCCCCAGCTCAATCCCAGCTTGCCATCCGATCTCAACCGGATCATTGGCCGGGCGCTGGAAAAGGACCGCGAGCTGCGCTATCAGACGGCTTCCGAAATACGCTCCGAATTGAGGCGCTTGAAACGCGACTTGGACTCGAACCGGATTGCAGCGGCGCAGGGTGCTGTATCAGCAACACAGACAGCCGCAGGTGTGGCGCCGGCAGCGGCTAGAAAAGCACATTCCATCCGATTGACGGGATTGATCGCGTGCGTCGCCCTCATTCTGGGCACAGGTGCAGGCTGGTTTCTCCGTAGCAGTTTGGTGCCGGTGTCACAGCCTTTGTACCATCAGCTCACCTTTCGCCGGGGCTCCATTCGGTCCGCGCATTTTACGCCCAACGGGCAGTCGGTCGTCTACGGGGCTTCCTGGGAAGGATCTCCGATCGATCTGTTCATTACCAGTCCCGAGAGTCCGCAATCGCGTTCCCTCAATCTCGGTGGAGCTGCGCTTTTGGCTATCTCCTCTTCCGGAGAAATGGCAGTATCGATGGATAGCCGCCCGTCCGGACCTTATGCCCAAGTGGGCACGCTAGCCAGAGTGCCACTCAATGGCGGATCTCCGCGCCCTGTGCTGGAAAACGTGCAGTGGGCGGATTGGTCCCCCGATGGCAATAACCTGGCGATCGTGCGGGATGTTGGTGGTCGAAACCAGCTCGAGTTTCCCATCGGGAAAGTGCTATACGAAACCTTAGGCTGGATCAGCCATCCACGGGTTTCACGAAAAGGTGACCTGGTGGCGTTCCTGGACCATCCGCTGCCAGGCGATGACGGGGGGTCAGTCAGGATCGTCGACCTAAGCGGAAACGTTAAGACTTTGGCTGAAGGGTTCCAGACGGCGCAGGGACTGGCTTGGTCTGCTGGCGGGCGAGAAATATGGTTTACCGCCGCCGAGCTCGGTCTTAAACGCGCTATCTACGCCGTCACACTCGGCGGGCACAAGCGGCTAATTGCACGAGTCCCGGGCACTCTGTTGCTACAGGATATCTGGCAGGACGGGCGCATACTGCTCGCCAAGGACGCATGGCGACGGGAACTGATTGGCCTGGTTGCTGGCGAGAGTAAGGAACGCGATCTGTCGTGGCTCGACTATTCCTACCCATCCGACCTCTCGGCTGATGGCAAGGTGTTGCTCTTCACTGAGGCGGGTGAAGGCGGAGGGACAAACTATTCTGTTTATCAACGAAAAATTGGTGAGACGTCGGCCGTCCGTTTAGGAGATGGAATGGCGCTCAGTGTATCACCTGATGGCAAATGGGTTATTGCCAGTGTGCCTTCCGCCCCGGCACAGCTTCTTCTTCTTCCGACAGGGCCTGGCGAGGCCAAGCCTCTGACTCACGACTCCATCAATCACAGCCGGGCGAAGTGGCTCCCTGACGGCAGGCGCTTCCTTTTCTCCGGCAAGGAGCCAGGTCACGCTGCGCGTATTTACCGCCAGGATTCGTCCGAGGGAAAGCCGGTGCCCGTCTCGCCGGAAGGAATCGATCCTCTCGTTCTGGTCCTTTCTCCGGACGGTCAGCAGGTGGTTGGCGTCGGGCCAGACGAGAAGGCGTATTTTTACCCAGTTGCAGGCGGGGAAGCTCGGGCTGTTCCAGGCATTGAGCCTGGAGAGCAACCCATTCAATGGAGTGACGACGCAAAGGCAATTTATTTCTACAGGCCGGGAGATCTGCCAGCCAAAGTCTACCGGCTGGATTTGTCGACGGGCCACAAGACTCTGTGGAAGGAACTCATGCCTTCCGATTCAGCCGGCGTAAGCCGCATTGGCCCCATCCTCCTCACGCCGGACGGCAAGTCATGCTCATATGGCTATCACCGTATTCTGTCAGACCTCTATCTCGTGGAAGGCTTGAAGTAAGGGGAACTCTTTTCTGAGTCTCCATGGTTTTGCGGCGAGCGATCCTTACCGAAACAAGCCAAGGCGAACACGCGAAGCTGCAGCAGTTCAGGCATCAATCTTGCGGCGATATTACGCCAACGATCGAGGCTAAGAGCCTTTCACACAGCGTCCCACGTGCTCCAACCCGCGTGCGGAATCACATCACAGCGAACGGTGATGCCTGCCTATTGCAAAGATGAGCCAAAGGAGTAACCTTATTTGCGACTAATCGTCCCGCCTCTCCGAAGAGCAGTTCCCGCCCGTTGAGACGCAGCACCCCCTGAGGCGACTGCCCCGAATTATCGGGAAACGCATTTCCATCAGATAGAAAGGAGATGTGCTTATGAAACTGAAGCTGGCAACGCGAACGACGGATGGAATTCTCGTGGTGGATTGCAGTGGCCGGATTGTGTTTGGCGAGGAGTCTTCGCTGTTGCGGGATACCGTCAAGAAGGCCGTATCGGAGAACAATCGCATCGTGCTCAATCTGGGCGATGTGAATTACATCGATTCCGGAGGTCTGGGCACGCTCGTGGAGCTGCGCACAAGCGCGCAAAACGCGGGCGGCACGATCAAATTGATGAGCTTGACCAAGCGCGTGGGCGATTTGCTGCAGGTCACCAAGTTGCTCACGGTCTTCGACGTATACAACTCAGAGGCGGAAGCCGTCGAATCCTTCCGCAAGGCGGCTTAACCTGGCCCACGAGTCGGGGCACTCGCGGATCATCATCATGCGCCCGGAGACCACTCTCCACTAGGGACCGGATACATTTTCGCAGACTGCTTCTCGTCCAATCCAATTTCTCTTGCAGTTCGGCGGCGGACCCTACATGTTTCCATGTTTCGCCAACGACCCATTTTTAAGATCGCGCCAACTCCACGGCTTTCATTGACTTGAACGTTTCACCCACGTAAGATTTGCCCCTAATGATCGGCCAAACCATATCGCACTACCGCATCGTCGAGAAGCTCGGCGGTGGCGGGATGGGCGTGGTTTACAAGGCGGAAGACACGCGGCTGCATCGCTTTGTCGCTCTCAAGTTCTTGCCCGAGGAGGTTGCCCGCGACCCGCAGGCACTCGCCCGCTTTCAACGCGAAGCGCAAGCCGCGTCCGCACTGAACCACCCCAATATTTGTACGATCCACGACATCGGCGAGCAGGACGGGCAGGCGTTCATCGCCATGGAATTTCTGGACGGGCAGACGCTGAAGCACATGATCGGGGTTCGACCGCTGGAATTAGAAACCTTGCTCTCGCTGGGCATCGAAATAGCTGATGCCCTTGACGCCGCTCATTCCAAGGGAATCGTGCACCGCGACATCAAGCCCGCCAACATCTTCGTAACCGAACGTGGCCACGCCAAGGTGCTCGATTTCGGCCTGGCCAAAGTCACTGCATCGGCTGCCAGTGGGCAGCACGAGGCCACGCGAACCGAGGCGGTCGAAGCACACCTTACCAGTCCTGGTACGGCAGTGGGCACGGCCGCGTATATGTCTCCGGAGCAGGCGCGCGGGCGCGAGCTTGACACCCGTACCGACCTGTTTTCCTTTGGGGCGGTGTTGTACGAGATGGCCACCGGCCAGTTGCCATTCCGGGGAACCACGACCACCGACTTGTTCGATTCCATCCTGCATAAGAGTGCGGTGCCTCCGGTACGGCTGAATCCCGACCTGCCCGCAGAATTGGAACGAATCATTAACAAGGCACTGGAGAAGGATCGCGACCTGCGCTACCAGCACGCTGGAGATTTGCGTGCCGACCTGAAACGCCTGAAGCGGGAGACAGAATCGAGCCGGACGGGAGTTCCCGCCGCCGTTGACGACTCAGGCCGACCGTCAGCCGTCACAGGTGTCCCAAGCTCCAGTTCCTCGAGCGGCAGGCAAAAGACGGCACTTTCTTCTGGGCAGGCAGCGGCGGCGGGACCATCGATGGGCACCCGGTGGAAGATTCTGGTCCCGGCCGTTGTAGTGGTGCTGGCTGCTCTGATCGCTGGTGGCCTCTACTGGCGCTCGCGTTCCGCGACTTCAGCGACGAATGCTACTGCTCTCACTGAGAAAGACACCGTCGTTCTAACTGACTTCAGCAATTCGACCGGCGACCCCGTCTTCGACGGCACCCTCAAGCAGGCCCTCGCCGTCGATCTCGAACAGTCTCCCTTCCTCAATATTCTTTCCGACCGCAAAATCGGCGCGACGCTGAAGCTGATGGGCCACGCACCCACCGAGCACGTCACCGCCGACGTGGCCAAGGAACTCTGCCTGCGGACCGGCAGCAAAGCCGTCATCGGCGGATCGATCTCCAACCTGGGCAGCCAGTATGTCGTCTCGCTCGATGCCGTCGTCTGCAATACCGGCGACAGTCTGGCCAAGGAGCAAGCTGAGGCGGCCAGCAAAGAGGGTGTGCTCAAGGCGTTGAGCACGGCGGCAACCAGCCTGCGCGGCAAGCTGGGCGAATCGCTCGCATCAGTGCAGAAGTTCGATGTGCCCGTGGAAGCGACCACGCCCTCGCTCGAAGCCCTGAAGGCTTACAGCATGGGCGTCACCACCGGACGGACCAAGGGCAACGCCGAAGCCATTCCGTTCATGAAGCGGGCCCTCGAACTCGACCCCAACTTCGCCATAGCCTACGCCGGTCTGGCCGTTAATTACTCGAATCTTGGACAAGCGAGTCTTGCCGCGGACTATGCGAAGAAGGCCTACGACCTACGCGACCGGGTCAGCGAACGCGAGAAGTACCGCATCTCCGCCTTGTACTTTCAGGATGTCACCAGTGAAGTGGAGAAGGCCACGGAAGCCTACGAACTCTGGGCGAAAAGCTACCCGCGGGACCTGGTGCCTCACACGAATCTCGGTAGTCTCTACGCCAATCTGGGCCAATACGAGAAAGCGATCGTGGAAACCGAAGCGTCGCAGCGGCTGGAACCCACCATCAACTCCTCTTCGAACCTGGCAGGCTTTTACATCAACGTCAATCGGCTCAAGGACGCCAGGCAGACGCTCCAGGAAGCACAGCAGAAAGGCTTCGATGACTTGTTCATTCGGTCCAATCTATATTCTTTGGCATTTCTGTCCGGGGATACTGCTGAAATGGAGCGCCAGGTGGCTTGGGCAGCGGGCCGCCCCAACGAAGAAGACCAGATGCTCAACACCCACGCCGATACTCAGGCCTACTACGGGCACCTGGAAAAAGCCCGCGACCTCGCCCGACGGGCTTCTGACTCCGCCGTGCGGTCAGATGCCAAAGAAACCGGCGCCCAGTGGCTGGCATTTCAGGCACTGCGCGAAGCTGAGCTAGGCAACGTCACTGCTGCCCGGCAAGCCGTCGCCCGCGCCTTAGCGCTGGCTCCGGGGCGTGATGTCAAAGTCGTGGCCGCTTTGGCGCTGGCGCGCACCGGCGAGACCGCTCAATCCAGAACCATTCTCGAAGCGCTGCAAAAGTCGGAACCCAGCAACACTTATCTCAAGGTGTACTGGTTCCCGGTGATTGAGGCATCGATTGCGATGGCACAACAGGCACCCGACCGGGCGATAGTCGCGCTCGAACCCGCCCTTCCCTACGAACTCGGGGGGCCTCCTCCCGGAATCTCAATGTATCCCCCGTACATTCGCGGCGTGGTTTATCTCGCTCAGAAGAATGGCCCTGCTGCGGCTGTCGAATTCCAGAAGTTTCTCGATCATGCCGGAATCGTGCAGAACTTCCTGCTCGGCTCGCTCGCCCACCTCCAACGCGCCCGCGCCTATGCCATCGCGGGCGACACCGCCAAAGCCAAGGCCGCCTACAAAGATTTTCTCACCCTCTGGAAAGACGCCGACCCCGACATCCCCATCCTGAAGGAAGCCAAAGCGGAGTACGCGAAGTTGCAATAGCTGGAAAGAGTCCTCTTCGTCGCTGACTGTTTACCGATAGTTGACGTAACCAGATGGGATGAGAAGGCCGGTCTCCGACGGGATGCTGTACGCTCCCAAGTTATCGACGCGCTCGAAAGCGGCGAACCTTGCGGGCGTTCGAACCAGCTGATCATGTATTTCATCTTCTTCTCCTATGTTGGATATGGTTTGACCGATCACAGCCCGTTAAGTCCACTCTCTCGGCCATAGGTGTTGGGCAATGAGCGCTTCGTTGAGAAACTTTTTCCGAGTTTGGCGCCAATAGAGACCGGCATATTGGCGGTCAGCCTGGTTTAGAAGATCAAAACAACGATAGCGCCTGGAAGACGGGTAACCGGAAATTAAATCCTCAACTGTTGTTAACAAGCGTCTGCGCTCACGACCCTCAATGCGGAACTCGATTTGTCCCACCTCGCCTTCCCAGCTCACGTGCCGGGCTTTCCTGTCCCGCCGCTTCGCAACCCGGCTTCAAGCCGCTGTGGGCGTCTGCCTATTTGCGCTGTTCGAGTTTGACCGAAGCCGTAACCGGCTGCCCATCGCGCAGCACCTTGACCTCCACCACATCGCCCACTTTGCTGCGGCGCAGGGCATCCGTGAAGTCGTAAAGATTCTTGATCGGTTTGTCGCCGAACTGCACCAGGATATCTCCCGCCTTCAGTCCCGCCTTCGCCGCGGGCGATCCTGGTCTTACATCGGAGAACTTCACGCCGGTTTCCACCTGGCCGAAATCCGGAATCGATCCGAAGTACGGTCCGTAGCCAATGCCTCCCGGCCCGCCTGCCGGCTTGTCTTCCGCGACGACAATAAAAGCCGGACGCTCCTCCGCATCCGCCAGTTCCTCGCCGGTCTTCCCCACCACGTCAAGTAACCGCGTCGCGGCGACCGGATCTATCTTCTCCCACGTATCCGAAGGCTTGTGATAATCCGAGTGCAGTCCGGAGAAGAAGAACAGCACCGGAATTTTCTTCGCCACGAACGACGTATGGTCGCTCGATGAATATCCCCCCGGCGAATACTCGATCTTGAATCCCGATTTCTCCGAAGCCTGCTCGACCACAGCTTTCAGCGTCGAGCCGGTGCCTACGCCTCCTATGTAGACTTTTTGATCCTTGATGCGGCCGATCATGTCCATGTTCAGCATGGCGACGGCTTTATCCAGCGGACGCGTCGGGTCCTTCACCCACGCGGCTGAACCCAGCAACCCAAGCTCCTCGCCGGCAAAGGACGCAAACAGAATTCCCCGCCGCAACTGGCCTTTCTGTGGCGCGAGCAAGCGCGCCAACTCCAGCACTCCCGCCGTGCCCGATGCGTTGTCGTCCGCTCCCGGATGAATCTGTCCGATCTGCGAAGGCGCCAGAGAATCGAAATTGCCGCGTCCCAGGTGATCGTAGTGCGCGCCGATAATCACGTATTCGTCAGTCCTGCCCGGCAGATAAGCCAGCACATTGTTCACGGTAGCCCGCGTGGTTTCGACACTGACGGTCAGCGCCACGGTCTGGTTTTCCGCCAGCGCAAACGATGTCGGCTTGGACGAAGCATTGATCTGCTCTTGCAACTCGGCTAGCGATTTGCCCGCCGCCTTGAGCCAGCCCTCGGCGACGGCATTCTTAACCTGAAGAAAAATGATACCGGCATTTTCCGGACCGCTCACGCTGCCGAATCGCGTGAGCAGGTCTTCTTCGCCGTCTCCCAGCTTTCCGTTCACCAGCACGAGCGCCTTGGCGCCGTGGTTCCGGGCGTTGATAGCTTTGGTCACCAACTGGGAATGCTGCGTCATGCCCTGATTGCCGCCCTTCACGGCGAACGACGGAGGCTCATAGCGCAGAACGACGACAATCTTGTCCTTGACATCGATCCCGGCGTAGTCATCGTAATGAAACTCGTCGGCCGAAATGCCGTAGCCGGCGAACACCAGGGGCCCGTGGGCCGATCCCGAAGCGGAAAAACTGAACGGAACAAAATCCTGCTTCGCTTTCAACTCCACCTTCCGGTCTCCGGTCAGCACCGCAAAATTGTTCTTCCCCTTCAACTGCGCGCCCGTGCTCACCGTGAAAGGCTGTAAGTAGGAGTTTGTGCCCGCCGGTTCGAGCCCCAGGCTCTTGTACCGCTTCTCGATCAGGTGCTCGGCCCGGGTCAATCCTTTCGAGCCAGCGCCACGCCCCTCCATGGCAGGCGCGCTCAGCGCCTTGATGTCATCCAGGTAGCGATGCGGATCGGCAGTGGAAATTGCCGGCGGCGCCGCCACCGAAAGAAATGTAAGTGCCAGCAGGGTGAAGAGAAGTGCCGCGCTTTTCGCTGGGGCACTTTTCGTAGCGAACTCACCCGCGTTGCGCACACAAATCTGACGGCTGTAGTGAGTTCTTGAGTTCGGCATGATCACGCAAATCGTAGGTGGCGTGGAGACGGGTGTCAACTATGGACCGGAGCTGCCTCAACGCAGGGACGCAGCTTGCCGCTTCAGTCTACCGACTTCATGTCCGCGGGCAGCGCAAGCAAGAACGTGCAATCGGCTGCGGCGGCGGTGCAGGAGAGCGTCCCGCGACGTACGACCTTGACCGCGGTTTCGTCGGGAACTGTCTGACTGTACCGGGCGCCGCGCAAGGCATCCCTAAAGACCTTCATTTTTTCGTCTCCGCCGGCGAACTTCACTTCATCCACTGACATCTCCGAACCTTGCCCGTTGGTTAACATAAGGAAGAAATCCGCTTTCCCTTCCTGCTTGGCTGCGTTTCCAATCTTGATAGTTCGCTGCTCAATCAGTTCTCCGCGGCTCTTTTCGACGATCGCGTCGATCTTGTCATTTCCTCCGGCCAAAGTGCCCAAGCGGTTCCGCGTCTCCGGTTCTGGCCGGCGCGCATTCATCGCGAGCGCGTAGAAATGCAGGGCTTGTTCCTTCGCGCCTCGTTTTTCATAAATCTGTCCCAGGTGGTCGGCCGCCTCCGAGCCCTGGCTCAGTTGCCACGCGGCCAAAACGTATTTTTGAGCCTTGTCCAAATTGCCGTCGGCAAACTCGACCCAACCCAGAGTGTCCCAGCAGGTCGCAAGCGAGGCGGTCGATCCAATATTTCGAGCGTCGAGTTGATCGAGCGAGCGGTTGCGTAGCGTCGTCGCGATGGAAATGACAGCGGATTCCGCATAGCGCCGGGCAACGTCAGCATGCGCCCTTTTGAGGGTGAGTTGATAAGCAATGTTGTTCAAGACCAGCGCCCTAGCAGAAATCTTAACCGCCTTACCAAAGGCATCCATGGCCTTTTCATCTTGACCAAGGTTCAGGTAGGCTTCACCGAGTCGTACCTGGGCTTCGGCGTTATCGGGCGTCAAAGATGCCGCTTGCTCGAGTTCTGGAACCGCCTCTGTGTACTTGTGTTGCTCCATATACGCTATGCCCAGGTTGGCATGTGCGTACTTGTGCAGCGGGACAATTTCGATCTGCTTGTTGAAAGCCTGGATCGCCTCTTCGTATTTGCGCTGCCGCAAGTACACTTGCCCCAAATTGTTATAGGAGCGGTCATGGTAGGGATTGACCTCAATCTGCTTCTGGAAGGCATTGATCGCCAGCTCATCAAGCATCGAGTCCAGATACGCCAGCCCCAGTTCATTCCAACCGTACTTGCTCTTGGGATCCGCCTCCACCGCACGATTCAAGAGGCCGATTGCCATGCCAAAGTTCCCGTTCTTTCTCTCCTCGTATCCACGCCTGACGAGATCATCCGGCTTCATGTTCGCAACAGAGTCCGTCTTTTCTGGAAGCGTGGTCTCCAGCGATATTTGCTGGGCCAGGTCCGAGACCACAACCCGCCGAAATGCCAGATAATCCTGCACGCGAGCGGAGGGCAATTCGGCCGCACTCACTGTCAGCTTGCGCTCGGCAGTAAAGACATTTCCTTCCAGTTTGTAGACTGCCTCGTAATTGCTGTAATCCCGCTTCTGGGCAATCGGCAAGGGAGCGTGCGCAGTATATTTGGAGGGCAATTCGAGCCGGATGTGATATTCGCGGCTGTTCGGTGGACCGAGTTTGATGGGGTCAGGGCTACCCGCATCGTCGGGATCGGCGGTTGCCAGACCAAGGATGGGAAGCGGCAGTTTCAATTCCAACTTTTTCTTGGACGGATCGAGGTAGTTCGCCTTGGTGACGCGATATGAAAATGTGAACGGTTCGCGCGTCGCATCGGGATCCGAGATCTTGACCTCGCTGACATCCTTTCCCAATCCTTCCTTCGAACTCATGTTCTCGACCACCTCGTGCCATTTACCGCTGCCAATACTTCGGAAAGTCTGGCGTAGCAGGAGTTCCGAATCGCCGCGTATTTCATAGGCAATCTTGGCGTCGAGTTTCCCTGCATCGTCGACCTTGCCATCAATCTGAAGCTTCTCCGCATCTGGCATCGGAGAATCGGACGGCGTCTCCTCGAGGCGAGGAGTCCCACCATCTGCCGGAATCACCAGCGCCTGCTTCTTGCGCAATTGATAGGCAAGCAGCCGGAACGGCGCCACCTCCGTCGTGGTGTCCATCCAAACTTCTTCTTTGCCCAAAGGCACCATCGTGATCATGTGATTGAACTGGGTTGGCGACGGTACATCGGGGTCAAGCTTGCGCGTCGAGTTGATCATCACCGACGAGGCATGCATGCCTTCAGCTTCCAGCAGAGATGCCAGGAGTGTGTGCTTGTCCTTGCAGTCGCCATACTGATTGTGGAGCACGTCGTCGGCAGAGTGTGGCTGATATCGCCCCAGGCCCAAAGACAAGCCCACATAGCGAAAATCCTTGGCCGTGTAATCGTAGAGAGCTTCAATTTTGGCCATGTCCGTCGGAAGCCCCTTGGTCAACTCTTCGGCCTTGGCACGAACCGCCGTCGAGGGCACACGTCGGTCCTTCTCCAAACCCGCATACCAGCGCCCCACCCCTTCCCAACTCGCGAACGAGGTCAATTGCACCGCGGGAATTTCGTCTTCGGGCTTCTTTTTTTTCTTTTTCTTCAGCGTTTCATTGGACTTGTCTTCCTCCTCGCGCGCGAGATGCGAACTAGACCACCTGTAAATTCGGCGCCCGTTCTCTTCCGTGATTTTGGGCCCCATGCCTGGCTTGGTCTTCAACTTCACGCTGCGGGCGGCCGGGATGTCGATCTCAAGCTGCTCGTCAAGGACGATGGCACTTTTCTGAAAGTCGTATTGCATCCAAAACTGGCCCGGGGCGAGAGCCGTGTGAATGACGGTGACGCTTTCGTATTCGAGCACATCGCCAGGGCGCAAACCAGGCACGCTCACGTGCTTCTCGCGGTAATCGGTGTAGATGGGCGCAAGGCGCTGGATGGGCTCATTCAGTTCCTGCACCGCATCGGCACCGGCGGTGACTACAACCCCATCCTGCTTGACTACGCGAACATATGGAATCTCGAGGCGCTCGTTGGCCGAGTTATAGCCAAACCGCAGTTGTCCCCATTGCTGCAACGCCGCCTCGCTCTGCACACAAGCCCGGACAACCTGTTCCTTGCGTCCAGTGCCATCGTTTTCAAATCGGTATCGCACCTGCAACTGTTCGACTACAACCGGTTCTTTCGAATAGTCTGCTTTCGGGGCAACCGGCGAGGAGGGCTTGTCATCCTCTTTTTTCTGGGTGGTTTTCGCATTCGCCGTCGAAGACGCTGGCGCCTCTTGCCCGACGCTGGCAGCACGGGAGGAGAAGTTTCCTGACGGGATAGCACCCGCACTAACCGCACCCATGGAAAAAGAAACTCCGAGAACAAGAACCGACAAGAAGCGACGCATAATGTGAGTATTCAATCTATGCCGTTTGTATCCTAGAGCCGGTTCTCATGGCAAGGCCTAAGGTAGGGTTTGAATGCACTGGAGGTGATGCGACTAGATATGTGCAACCTGAAATGCCGTTACTTCGTTAGAATCAGATTGCGCCTTATTGGAGAGAACACTTGAACGACTATCTTTTGTCCGTCCTGCTGGGAATTGTCGAAGGCCTCACTGAATTTCTGCCCGTCAGTTCCACCGCCCATCTCCGCATTTCCGAAGTCCTGCTGAACGTGCCGCTTTCCAGCGGTTATTGGAAAATGTACTCGATCGTCATCCAGCTCGGCGCGATCCTGGTTCTGCCAATTTATTTCCGCCACCACATCGCCAAGCTCATCTCAACGTTTCCCAAAGGCGAGCAGAAAGACTGCGACTACCTGACCCATCCGTTGAGCCTGGTCATGATCGCCTTCGTCGTCACCGCGATCCCGTCTTTTCTGCTGACCAAAGTGATCGGCAAGAACCTCGAGAGTCTCTACGTGATAGGCACTGCCTTGCTGGTCGGCGGGATCGTCATGTGGATCATCGACGCCATGAAAGCACCCTGGGAAAAGGCCGGCCCGGGAGCGGCCGGCTCGCCAATTCACACCTGGAAGATGGACGACATCCACGGCGGCCAAGCCGTCTGGATCGGCGCCTGCCAGATTCTCTCCGCCGTTTTCCCCGGCACCTCGCGCTCCATGTCCACGATTGCCGCCGGACAACTGATGGGAATGTCACGCCCCGCCGCGCTCGAGTTCTCCTTCTTCCTCTCCATACCCACCATGACGGTGGCCACGCTTTACACGCTCTTCAAATCGCTTTCCGGCAAAGATGAAAATCCCATCGGCGTCGCCCAAATCACCCCTCACCAGTGGGTCATCCTCGCCATCGGCTTCGTCGTCTCCTTCATCGTCGCCTACGGAGCCGTCGCTTGGTTCATGGGCTACGTCCGCAAGCGCGGGTTTGCGCCGTTTGCCATGTATCGCATCGTGGTTGGAATTGCGGTGCTGGCCTGGGCAATGGGAGTGATCGGAAGGTAATCTCTTATGCGCGATGAACAAAGTGCAGAAGACAAATAGTGGCGCTGGCTCTCGAGGGACTCAACTCGGGCGAACCGGTTGAGGCCGGCCCTGGGTATTGGGAAGCCAAGCATCAAGAGCTCGATGCAGGCCCTCGAAAAGCGAGCGAGCAGTTAAACGCTCGGGAATGGGACACGGCCGTCGCTTTTGACCCCACCGCTTCCGAAGATACCAGCTGTCTTCAAGCGGCCATTCGGGATAGTTGGTGCAAAGGCGATGTTTCGCCGACAATCGTGCCGCGTTTAGAATCCTGGAAGCACCGGTGTAGTTCGAACCGGCAAGAAAGGATGGATGAATGAGAATTCCATCATTGCTAACTTTGACTGTCGTCCTTCTCCTTGCACTCTCTCTCGCCGCGCAAACAACAACGGAATGGCGGGATCCTCTGGTTGATCGTATGGCGGGAACATGGAAACTGGAAGGCCAAGTGATGGGGCGCGAGGCCCACCACGAGGTGCGCGCCGACTGGGTACTGAATCACCAGTTCCTTCGCGTACATGAGAAGACAACGGCCGGTGCGCCGAATTCCGAGCGCACTTATGAGGCTTTCTGGTTCCTCGGTTACGACCCGGTCAGCGAACGATATGTGTTGCACCTGATGGATGTATTTGGAGCGCGATACTCGGAGACCCTGGGCTACGGAACCCGCGAAGGCAATCAGATTCGCTTCGTTTTTGAGTATCCCGACGGCCCGTTTCATACAACCTATCAGTGGAATCCCGAGAAAGACACGTGGCAATGGCTGATGGAACAGAAAGACAAGAACGGAAAATGGGTTCCATTTGCTGACTTGAAGCTCACGAGAATCGCGACTCCCTAGCTCGACCTCTCCAAGGTGGGAGTCGGCAGCAACTCTTGCCGAAGCTGCTTCTATTCGGCGTGGAAAAGGCGGTTTCTCAACCCCCACACGCGTTTGCGCTCGTGCCGCAGTGCTCGATACTAGCAATATAAGCGTATCCGATGATTTTGCGGGCGTGGCCAAGGACACCATCGACTTCTGGACCACCGAAAGAAGAGATGGCGGTGAACCGAACTCCATAACACTGGAGACCACCGGCGACCCGCCCCGGGCGTGTGTTTTCAGCCGATATGTCGGTACAAGAGCATTCCCATCGTCCGTAGAGCGGAGGTTGGTGTAGCTGGAATTACTCGTCGTAGCATGTTCTTTTGCCAAGTGTTTGCAATCCCTACGGTCCGACTCGGATATCTCCAGTAATTCAGTTGCGTTCCGACCGCTCCCCAGTGTTCCTTAAACGATATGAGGCCGGGGTTGTTACCGTCGGAGCGTCCCATCTCAAATTCATCGAGACCCTTGTCCTTGGCCTCTTGGATGGTGTTCCAAAGGAGAAGTGCCATTCCGCCCAATCTGTTGAACCGTGCATCACTGCAGCCATACTTGTAAACCATTATCTTCTTGTGTGAAATCGTGAGGATACTCGCCACCGGCAGATCGTCTTTGGACACAACTCGGATCTTCAGGTCTTTGCCAAATGAGGCAATCAGTGCCCGAAACCAGTACTGTGGTTGTGGTGGCAAGAACAGTCGCCGGCGGGTGATGACCAGAAGCTTATAGAACTGTTGGAGCAGTATTTCCGATGTCCCTTCCTCGTACTTCAACCTTTCCCGCTCCGCTCGTCGAATCTTTCTTTGGACACAACTCTTGTGGAAATTGTGGAACAGCTCCTGCGTGCTTCTTCCGCTCAGATTCAGACGATGAAGATAATACGTGAGACTCTTGCCGAAACCGGTCAGACTGCCCGGCTGATAGGAAGGGGGCCGGATCTCTATGGACTTCCATCGGCCGGTCTCGACATGGTGCCTCATACTGGAGAGCAGGTCATTCAACTCGCCTGAGTTGTTTACCAGTGGCTCGCAATGATCGGAGAAGGGCAAAGAGACCATTCGCCGCCCCGTCAACCAACTCTGGACACGGCAAAAGGCAAGACCATTGGTCAGAGCCGCCTGCCGGGGACATGTAGTCACAACAGCCGGATCATACCCATACGCAATTTGTAAGGCTCTGAGCCAGTTTGTACTGTGAAAGACTGAAGCTCGAGCATGGTTGCGGACGAAAGTCTCCCAGCGCGGATCAGACAGCGGGTTGAGTTCGTAAACGGTAGTTGCGGCGGATTTCCCCACACCGAGATGAGGGCCGTCGTCTGCTGGATTGATCGGCGAAATCCATTCTTGTATTCTGCCGCGAGCGCTTTCGGGCGGATCAAGAAACCTTATGCCTGCTTCTCTCCTCGATTCACTCCGCCACGCGATCTGTCCTGTTATTTCCACCCAGTCTTGGGAACCGGGTAAACGGAAAGCCACCGTGGAGATGTGTGCTTCGATCTCAGCGGCAGCTGCGTGTACACCCAACCCGCCTTCACTGACATCGGACACCACACCGCGGCTGGCGCCAATGTTGACGTAAGCGGGCGATTGTACCCGGCGCCGGGCGTGGAAGCGGCGCTCCGGAACGCCGGGAGCGCAATCGGGTTTTTGCGGGGCACTCGACATGCTCGACCTTTGTTAAGAGAACCCAAAGCGGCTGAGTAGCTTCCGTCAAAGCAACGGAATGATCCCGAGAATCGCTGCGCCGACGAAGCTAAGCGGCGAAACGAGCAATAGCCCATATTCCTTGATTGTTTACGTCTGCTTCAGAGGTGATGTCTGGGTAGTTGATATAGCTCTGCGGCCCGCCGAACGTCCCCATGTCGACAAGCTTGTAATGATGGCGATGTTTCCCCTGGTCCTGCGCGGCCAGCTGAACTGGGATCGCCAGCGCGGTGAACAGCACGACTGCGGTAATGCTCGTCAATCTTCTGGATTTCATGTTGGCCTGAGAGAGCCGCTCAACCAAGCGTCCGGGCAAGCGACGGAGACAGGCTCCGTAGAAGCAGATGCGATTATTGCGCCAGGAATCGGCGGAGTCAAGATGCAGGCTGAGGATGTAAAGCTCGGACGGCCTGTTGCTCTCAAGTTCCTGCCCGATGAAGTAGCTAAAGATCCGCAAGCTCTCAGCCGTTTTCAGCGCGAAACTAGAGCTGCCTCGGCACTCAATCACCCGAACATCTGCACGATCTACGAAATTGACGGCCAGCACGGCGCAGCGTTCATCGCCATGGAATTTCTGGATGGGCTGACGCTGAAGCACCGCATTGCCCCAACTCACTCAACAACCGGCTCACCCAGGGCGAATGCATTCCTGTTTCCAGCGCGATCCGGCTCCGCGGCATCCCGCCGAACACCTCTTTCCTTGCCTTCGCCGTCGTAGCCAGCTTCCGTTCCAGAAGTACTTCCCCCGCTTCATTCAGAACGCAGTACCAGCTCGATCGATCTCCCAGATCCAGGCCCACCGTCAGTCCCTGACCTTCAACTTTTCCGTTCTTCTGTGTCCCTTAGTGCCTGTTTTTCGGTCACTTCCGCAATGGGGCGTCGGTGGTCGCGCGGTCCTGTGGGGGTGTGGAGCGCTAAAGAGGGCCGCACCCCAAAGCCCGTAACCACCCGGACCGGCACTTTCGTAATCTTCTGTTAGTAACCACTTCCGCCGCATACTGGCGCCAGATTATGGCTAACCTCCCCCAATCCCGCCCGCCGTGTCGTTTCCCGCGCGCTCATCTCGAGGGCCAAAATCCGGCCGTGCTTCGGTTTGCAAATGGCCAGACCACCGGGGCCAACCTCCAGGTGATTTCTGTCACCGGTGGTCTGCTCTCGCTCTCTCAGCCCGTCGTCCAAGGATCGCAGGTCAAATTGATATTCCTGACTGGAGCCGGCGCAGTGCTCGGAGGCGCAGAGATGCTGCGCCCCGTCACCACTGGGTTGCAGCCCTTCCGTTTCGTTTCGCTCGCGGCCGACGATCACCGCCGCCTCGGAGCGCTCGTCGGGCAGCGGTCAAGTCAGAACAAGTCCGAGCTGGCTTGGATTGAGAAACTGCGCGCTGCGTCGGCGCAGCAGCGCGAGCCGCGCCGTTGGTGGTTCAAGGTAGCGGAAGTGGTTGGTATGCTCATGATCGGTCTGGCCACTGCGGCGTACCTGCTGCACTTCGGCTTGCTCAAGTAGATTGTGTTTGACGTCACTACCTCGAAATGGACTTGACCAACACTCGCCGCTACCTCCGATATCGCATGCACACACCTGTCTTCATCGCGGTCCCCGGCGCCACAAACACAGTTGTGCCCGGATTGGTTTCTAAGTTAAGCCGCACGGGCATGGAACTCTACGCTGGGGTCAACCTCCAGCCCGGCGAGCTGATGGAAGTCGAGTTCCGAACAACGGGCAGGACGATTCGTGTTGCTGGTATCGTATGCAATCGCTCGGGTTTTTGTTTTGGACTTGAATTCTATTCTCTGCGGATCGAACTGGGAAAAGGCGCCCGCTCGTTGCTAGCGTAAAATCGCCTTTGCACTCAGAACCCTTGCGAGTTTGCCGCCCGTACCCAACTCGCCACCCCGCCCCGTTTCCCGCATTGCCGGAGCCGCCCCTTCTTGTCATAATTATTAAGCTCTGGCCTTGTAACGGCGCTGTGGGTGAGCTTTGCCCCGGCGGTGCCGTCGCTGCCACATGACATTTTTCTCGAATATTTTTGCGCCCACCAGAAACCGGCGTCTGAACGAACTCGTCGGACTCCTCTTGTGCGTCTCCGCACTTCTCCTTTTCCTAGCGCTGGCCTCTTATTCGCCGCTCGATCCCTCGCTGAACAGCGCCTCCATCCTCACCAGATCGCACGCTGCCCGCAACTGGATCGGCATCTTCGGGGCCTATCTTTCCGACCTCGTCCTGCAATTCTGGGGAGTCGGATCGTTTCTGCTGCCCATCTTCATGGGCATGCTCGGCGTGCGCTGGTTCCGCTCGCGAGCCGTGCAGACTCCGGTCGCGAAGACCCTCGGCGGAATCTGGCTGCTCATGTTCGTGCCCGCGCTGCTCGCCATCCTGCCCGGGCACCTGCGCTGGATGAGCGCCATCCCGATCGAAGGCCTGGCTGGCCGCATCGTCGGCGATGTTTTAATCCGCTACCTCAACCTTGCCGGCGCATACATTGTCTGTACGACTTTTCTAGCCATCGCGCTCTACCTCACCACCGCCTTCTCGTTCTCGGCGATTCAAGTCTGGGCGCCCACCCGCTTCGCCTTCGTCCTGGCGCTCAGAGATCGCTTCAAAGACTGGCAGGACGAGCGCGAGCGCAAGCGTCAACAAAGAGAACTCGAAAAACGCCGCGCCGAAAAACCCACGGTCACGGCACAACTCGTTCCCGCGCGCCCAGAAATTCCGCGCCAGGAAGGCCCGCGTCATGCGCAGGCAATCGACCAGGAGATCCCCGGAGTGCAGTCCGCGGCTCTAGCTCCCCGCACCGGCATCGAACGCATGCTGGCCGAGGCAGGCGCAGACGGCTCCGCCCTCACCCCGCCGCCGCACCCTCCGCTCGCCGCCTCTGCCGAAATCGCAGTCGAAGTCACTGACCGCGCCGACGCCGAGCACCGGCCGAAGACGATCTTCCCCAAAATCGCGGGCAGTTACAAGCTCCCGCCGTCGAGCCTGCTGCACCGCCCCGACGAGCAGCAATCCGTCAACGAAGAAGAGCTCAAAGTTGTCGCCCAGGTTCTGACCGCGAAGTACGCGGAATTCGAAGTCTTCGGCCAAGTCACGCAGATCAACCCTGGCCCGGTCGTCACCACCTTCGAATTCAAACCCGAAGCCGGCATCAAGTACAGCCGCATTGTCAGCCTCACCGACGATCTCTGCCTCGCGCTGCGCGCCGAAAGCATCCTCGTCGAGCGCATGCCCGGCAAGAGCACCGTCGGCGTCCAGGTGCCGAACCGCGAGCGCGAAATCATCTGGCTGCGCGAGAACATCGAGTCGCAGGAATTCCTCGGCTCGAAATCGAAGCTCACGGTCGCCATGGGCAAAGACATCAACGGACGAATCGCCGCCGCCGATCTCGCCGGCATGCCCCACCTGCTCATCGCCGGCTCCACCGGCACGGGCAAAAGCGTGGCCATCAACGCCATGATCATGTCGATTCTCTACAAATCGACACCCGAAGAAGTGCGGCTCGTGCTCGTGGACCCGAAGCGCCTGGAACTCGGCGTTTACGAAGGCGTGCCGCACCTCTACACGCCCATCATCACCGAGCCCAAACTCGCCGCCAACGCCCTGCGCAACGCCGTCCGCGAAATGGAGCGCCGCCTCAAACTGCTCGCCGCCAAAGGCGTCCGCAAGATCGACAGCTACAACCGCCTCTTCGACGACACGCCCAGCCTGTTCAGTGAGCAGTCCAGTTCCGATGACGGCCCCCTACCCTACATCGTAATCATCATCGACGAGTTAGCCGACCTGATGATGCTTGACGGCCACAACGTGGAAGAATCGATAACTCGACTAGCGCAAATGGCCCGAGCCGTGGGCATTCACTTAGTGCTAGCCACGCAGCGCCCGTCGGTCGATGTAATCACCGGACTAATCAAAGCCAACTTCCCCGCCCGAGTCTCATTCCGCGTAGCGACCAAAGTAGACTCGCGCACCATTCTCGACGCCAACGGCGCCGAATCCCTCCTCGGACGCGGCGACATGCTCTATCTGCCTTCCGGCTCCGCGCGCGTCCACCGCCTCCATGCGCCGTACGTAACCGAAAAGGAAATCGCAGCCGTGGTGGAATTCTGGAAAGCCCAGGGCGTAGCGCAATACCAGGAGAAATTCCTCGAGGCGCCCACGGAAGATCCCGACTCGCCAGCCGGCGCCGACGACGATTCCAGAGAAATTTCCGCCGACGACAACGATCCCCTCTTCAACGATGCCGTTCGCCTGGTGGTCGAGTTCGGCAAAGCCTCCACGTCCCTGTTGCAGCGCCGTCTGCGCATAGGCTACGGCCGAGCCGCCCACCTAATCGACCTAATGGAGCGCGACGGAATAGTAGGAGCCGCCGACGGCCCCAAGCCAAGAGAAGTCCTAAAGCGTCCCAACTGGATCTCCGAAATCGAAGAGTCCATGCGCTAGTGCTCAGTCACTACTTCAAGAAAATTGTCATCCCGAACGAAGTGAGGGATCTGCAGTTCGTCGGCGCCCGGTAAGTGGGTGCCCCATCCTTGCGCGTTCTTTGCGCAAGAGCCTGCCCTGAGCGGAGTCGAAGGGGTGGGAGCCAGACTGATCGCACCATGGCCTTGCCTCTCACGCCGCGCGTGCCCGAAATGAGCGCACCTAGGGCGCATCTAGAGTCGCTGTACCCAGATCGCGTAGGGACGGCCGCCCCCGGCCGTCCAAGCCGAGCGCAGCTCGGCCGTTACCGATGGGCACAGCAACTTTGGATTCGCTCTAAGATGAAGATCCGACCTCCGGGCGGGTGGCCGAGGCTTTTGATCTCGTTGGCACAACCAGCGCCGGGGGTGCCCCATCCTTGCGCGTTCGTTGCGCAAGGGTAGGAGGCAGACTGATCGCGCAATGGGCCTTGCCTTTCACACCACGCGTGCCAGGCGCGGATTCGTTTGACGTTGCACTGATCGACTACCACTAGCCAAGCATAATCAAGGAGCAAAACACCATGCCGATGAAAAACCCGCCACACCCCGGACGCAGTATCCGAACCGCGTGTCTTGAACCCTTGGGCCTGTCCGTCACCGAGGCAGCGGAGGTCCTAGGCGTCACCCGGCAAACGCTCAACAACGTCATCCACGGCAAGTCGGGCATCAGCCCCCAGATGGCGATCCGGCTCTCGAAGGCATTCGGCAGCACTCCGGAAACGTGGTTACGGATGCAGCTCGCCTATGATCTAGCACAGGCCCGAAAAGGCGAGAGCAAAATCAAAGTGCGGCGTCAGCATGGGCTCCAGGAAATGCACGCACATTGACGACGCCCGTTAACGTGGCCCACCCGCCGATTCTGGCAGTCTTGATGGAGTTTGTTCCCTTGGCGGGTAAATCGCGATTTGCTACACGCAGGCACCATGACCTCTGCTACACTTGCGCGTTGGGATAGTCGGGTGGCATCCGTTGACAATCGCTATTTCCATCAAGATAAACGACGGACTTGTGCTGGCGTCGGACAGCGCATCCACTGTTCTCGGTCAAACGCCAACCGGGCAACTACAAGCCGTGAATGTCTACGACAATGCAGTCAAAGTGTTCAACTTATGTAAGGGATTGCCGATAGGTGTTATTACGTGGGGAGCGGGCAGCATAGGGCACGCATCAACTGCGACGATCATAAAGGATTTTCGGCAACTACTTACCGAGGGGGATGAGAAGCACAAGTGGAGGTTAGACCGGGGCGCCTTCACGGTAGAGGCAGTGGCGCAGCATCTGAGGGAATTTGTATTTGACGAGCTGTACATTCCGGCCTTTCAGGTCCCGCAACAAAGGCCCGATCTTGGATTCATCATCGCGGGCTATTCGTCTCGTGCGCCAATGGCAGAGGAATTCAAGGTTGAGATGAGAGGCGGCAATCTCGACGGTCCGACCCGGCTGAGGTCTCGCGAAGAAACTGGAATGACGTGGGGAGGTAATCCCGAGGCGGTAAACAGACTTCTTGCGGGTGTCAGTTCGGGCCTGCCGATGGTCTTACAAAACCTCTTCAAAATCCCGCCTGCTCAGCTTCCACAGGTGATGTTGACTATTCAGCAGAGTTTGCAGTTGCCTTTAGTGCTGCCAGCCATGCCTCTTCAAGACGCAATCGATTTAGCCGATTTCTTGGTAGACTTAACGATAAAGTTCTCCCGATTCATGCCCGGTGCCCCGACCGTCGGTGGACCGATTGAAATCGCCGCGATAAGCAAGCACGAAGGCTTTCGATGGATCAAACGCAAGTATTATTTTGACCGCGACCTCAACCCGAGAGAAGTATTCACTCGGGTCACGGACCCGCTGAATTGAGAGGAGCAATTCACATGCACGAAACCACATTGACTACAATTATCGGCGTCTCAAACCTGTCCGTCCGCGATCCCCGAAAAGTGCCAGAGTGTCAGGTCATGTCCTATATTGCACCAACTGAAGATGTATCTCCGTCGTGTCCCTTGGGCGAGGGTGCTGTGCGGGTCGGGGATTCCCTGCTCAATGCGCGAGTCCCAGAGGCCGCGATACTAAGGGACACGTCAGAGGATTTCTAACGTTGTATATTGTCCGTGACTCTGAAGGTTTTGACATCGCCGCCCTCAGGCAAGGTGACGTCCTTGAAGGTATTCCCTTTCCTTTGATGGACCACGGGCAAATACAAATCTTGGGCGCAATTGCACAAGATCAGGACTTCAAGACTCTTCCCATCATCTCGCCTAGAACACATCAGCACCGAGATGACCGGGAATGGACCACCGCCGTTGCCCCAGTTCGCTTTGGGTTTTGCGCCGTGCTTTCAAACTGCTGTGATCTTGAGCCGCGTAACGGCAGAGTGCAAACACACGCAGTGATTCTTGCTCGGTTACGCCCAATCCCCGCTGATATCAGAAACAATCCAAAACTGTTCAACAGTCTCAGAGCGAACAAAGACCCGCGTGATCGCAATGACCCCGGTTACATCGAGTATTTCTATTTGGAGCCCCACGAACTGCTGCAGAAATTTGACTGGAGAGTACATTTCAATCAGGTCGTTTCACTACCGACGACGGATATCTCTCTCTTACTTCGGAAAAAGATTCTCCAGCTGGATGATCGCACCCGTATGAAGTTCAAGATCAAGTTGGGATTCACGTTGATGCGTGCCAATGAGGACGAGATCCAAGCGGGTCTAGAAAACCCTTGGCAGGAGCCACAGCAAGCGTAATTACCAATGACTGGCGGGCGGGCCACTTTAACGGGGAAGTATAACGCGGGTTGTCTTTTAACACTGCCCGGAATAACTGGGAATGCGCCACTTCTCGTGCTTTTCGAGAACTGGCTTTAACAAACGGGGAACAAACGGGATGTTCCCCGACCGTTTCTTCAAATTCTCTAAGCCAGCCCGGCGTGAATCCCAAGCCCCTCCGTGGCCTTGCGAAGTCGCTTATCTCTTGTCCACAGAAGCGTGGACGGATTGATGAAGACTGAGGCTATCAGGTGGGCGTCGGTCAGACCGATGCCAAGGCCGTACAAACGACGAGCCTCAATCATCCGCCGCACTTCGCTCAGTTGCGCCACTTGCACCTGGGGCAATAGGTCCAGCAGTGCAAGCGTCCTGCTGCGCTCCTGCAGAGAGCCCAGGGCAAGTTCCGCGATGATCGACGGATGGATCGCAATTTGCCCTTCGTTCAGATGCTTCCGCAGTTCTTTGTTTCCCGAACGAAAGTGGTCGATCCAAATCGACGTATCCGCGAGAATCAATTCGGCCCCGGCCTGCGGCGAGGAATATTCTTCAGTTTCGGCATGGTGCCCTCCAGGGATGCTAATCGGCGGGCGCTCTCCCGCTCGATGAGAGCTTTGAGCGCCTCACGAATCAGCGCCGTTTTTTCCGCCACCCCGGTGAACTCCTGGGCGATGCGTACGAGATCGTCATCCAGCGCAACCGTTGTCCTCATAGCACTGATTATAGCATTAGATGATGTCATTTGTCGTGGCGGGTGGGCCACATCAACGAGGGGAGTATAACTAAGGATGTCTCCCTGAACCTCAACCGAATCAATCTGGGGGTGCGCCACTTCTCGCGCCTTTCGAGAAGTGGCCCCACCGACACGCAATCGGGACGCCCGCCCCCAAATAATGAGTCTTGTAATAATTACAGTGTAACAAGTACCCGCCAGTGTCTCTTTAACCACACCCGACCCCGAGCGTTATCAATGACTTGCAAACCCGCCCAGCGTAACAATGGCCATCCAATTGCGCCATGTATGTACACACCTATACGTACATTATAACCTGCACAAGTGTTTCACGTGGAACATTGTACGTACAATTGAACGCGGCGAGTCGGAGGCGCGGAAACTTTTCCTCCCTGCCAACCCCTCCCCGTGGTAAATGTGAAAGCATGAAATTCCACACCGAATACCTGACCCTGCACACGAAAACCAAGCGTGCCTACATCCACCTGACGCCGCAGGTCGAGAGCGCCCTCAAGAAGTCCGGAATCAAAGACGGCATGATCCTGGTATCCGCGATGCACATCACCGCCGGGGTCTACGTCAACGACAACGAGAGCGGCCTCATCCAAGACATCGACCAGTGGCTGGAAACGCTCGCCCCCTTCCGCCAGAACTACCAGCATCACCAGACCGGAGAAGACAACGGAGACGCGCACCTAAAATCGTTGATCATCCACCACGAAGTCATAGTCCCGGTCACCAACGGAAAGCTCGACTTCGGCCCCTGGCAGCAGATCTTCTACGCCGAATTCGACGGCCAGCGCGACAAACGAGTCGTCATTAAAGTGATGGGAGAATAGCCAACTTGGTTTATCCTCATAGCCCAAGGAGCACGACACCATGACCGAAGAACTAACCGAATTGCACGAGAACGCCGAACACGCCCGGGAGCATCCCGATCTCGCCCCCATCACGCTGACCATGGCGGTGCTGGCCGTGCTGGTGGCAACTGTGTCGCTGCTCGGCCACCGCACCCATACCGAGGAAATCATTTTGCAGAACAAGGTCACCGACCAGTGGGCCTACTACCAGGCCAAGAACATCCGCCTTCACACCGACGAGTTATTCGCCGATCTGGCCGGCGTGGTCACCTCCAAGGACGCCGCAGCCGCCG